>OCTA010000029.1_pt1 | contig 161804 bp, 150 predicted proteins | sample 1538991 | NCBI WGS metagenome assembly OCTA01 (sample SAMEA3539302, study PRJEB22396) | soil metagenome | biome: tundra; feature: field; material: soil | place: USA | collected 2010-05 | depth 0.15 m
AGCTGGCCAGCGACCCACGCCACGAAGATGGAAACCCCAAAAGGGTTTCCAAACCTTCCCGCGACGGGTCGTGGCTAGCGAAGCTGGCCAGCGACCCACGCCACGAAGATGGAAACCCCAAAAGGGTTTCCAAACCCTCGGCACCTCCTCCCGCCCTGCCTCCCCCCGCGCTTTTCGCGGCCTCGCACGACGGTGTGTCTCTTTTCCGGACGGGCTGATACAATGCTTCACCCGATCGTGGGTGAAGGATCCCATGTCGCTGCTGTTCGAGTGGCTGGAACATACCGTAAAAAGCCGAACCGCCGCTGGCGGCTCGGGGCACGCGATCATCTACCACGATACCTATCTGTCCTGGCGCGGGTTCCTGCATCGCGTTGAGCGGCGCGCCCGCGAACTTGCGGCCATGGGCATCCAGGCCAAAGATTGGGTCGGCCTCATGCTCGGCAACGATCCCGAGTTCGCGGTGCTGGCACTCGCGCTGTCCAAGCTCGACGCCGTGGTCGTGCCCATCGATCCAACAACCGGTGGACGCGACCTCGACATGATTCTAGACGCCGCCCCACTGCGCGCCATCGTCATCCGGCCCAACGCCATCGATCCCCTGGCCGCGCCGTCGGGAACCCTTCGCCTCGGCAGTCTGCCGCACACCCCGCGGATGGCCGCGGAAAGCCGCCATCGCATCTCGGGTACCCTGCTCACCTGCGCTCTTTACCCATGGACCCGGCCGCGTCTTGACAGCGCCGAAGCTCCCGAGGTGGTGCTCTTCACCCTCGACGCTGGCGGCGATCCCAAGGCGGTCGTGCGCGGTGCGAGCCAGCTGCGTGGCATCGCCAACACGCTCGCCGCCACCTTCGCGCCGGGCCCGCATACGAACGTCCTCGGCGCCGCGCCACTGTTCGACTGCCAAGGCTTCGATTTCGGGCTTCTGGCTGCCCTTCCCCACGGCGCCACGTTGTACCTCGACGACGGGACCGCGGGACCGCGCTTGGCCAAGATCCTCAGCGACCAGGCCATCGATCTCTACGCGACCACCCCGCGCGACTTCGCCTTGCTCGCGCGGGTCACGAGCGCCAAGCCTCTGCGCGAACGCGGCACTCGATTGGTTTGTTCGGGCGTACCCTTGCCGGTATCCGTGGCCCGCGCGTGCCACGAGCGCCTTGGGGTGCCCGTGCTCTCGTGCTACCACGGGTGTGAAACCGGCCCAGCCGCTATCGATCTCGATGGCTCCTCGCCGGAGAGTGTGGGCACGGCGCTCCCCGGCGTCGAGATCCGCATCGCGACCAGCGAGGGTGCTGACCTGGCCACGGGGACCATCGGCCCGATCTGGGTGCGCGCCGCGGGCGTGGCCACCACCTTCTTGCCGATACTGCCTGTGCGCGGAGACAAGATCGCGGTGGGACGCGGCCTGCGCGAAGGCTGGTTGCGCACGGGCGATGTGGGCCACTTCGACCGCGCCAATCGCCTGCACCTCAGCCACCGTGAAGACGACATCGTGAAGGTCGACCGCAGATCCGTTGCCCTGGGCGAAATCGAGAGTTGCCTGGAAAGCCTCGCACACGTGAAAGCCGCGCAGGCCCACGTGGAATACGACGACGCCGGGTCCACGCACATCGTCGTGCGCATCACCCCCGGCGGCCGTTGCAAGACCGACTCGATGCTCGACCATTGTGCCAAGCGCTTGGCCCCGCACAAGGTTCCGCGGCGCATCGAGATCGTGGACTAGCCAGCGGCGGAGCGCTAACGTGCCCTCGCCCATGCTTCGCATCGTGGATTCGCATTGCCACCTCGATTTCGAGGATTTCCGCGAGGATCTGCCGGCTGTGCTCGAACGCGCCCGAGCCGCCGGCATCGTGGCCATGGTGTGCGTCGGATCGGGCGGAGATCTCGCCACCGCCGAGCGCGCAGCCGAGCTGGCGACGAAAGAGCGCGATGTTTTCGCCGCAGTCGGCATTCATCCCCACGACGCGGGCAAGATCCTGCCCGAGTTCTGGCCCGTTTTGGAAAAGCTAGCCAAGGTGCCGCGGGTGGTCGGGATTGGCGAAACCGGACTCGACTACTTCTACGATCACTCGCCGAGGCAGGTGCAGCGCGAGGTTTTCAGGCGCTTTCTCGCCCTCGCGACCTCGGCCAACCTCCCGGTGATCTGTCACGTGCGCGACGCTCACGACGATGCCATCGAGATCCTGCGCGTGGGCCCCATCCCCGAGGCTGGTGGCATCCTTCATTGCTTCTCGGGAACCGTCGACCACGCGCGAAGCTACCTCGACATGGGGTTTCACCTCTCGTTTTCGGGCGTGATCACCTTCAAGAAGGCGGAAGAGCTGCGCAAAGCGACCGCCTTTGCTCCGATCGACCGCGTGTTGGTCGAAACCGATGCCCCCTATTTGGCCCCCGTTCCCCATCGCGGCCGCCGCAACGAGCCAGCCTTTGTCTTGCAAACTCTTCTCGCCTTGGCCCAAATCCGCGGGATTTCGCCAGAGGACGCCGCCCAAGCAACCACGGCCAATGCCTTTCGCCTGTTCAACCTGAAACTGTCGCAGCCTGTGGGTTGACCCTCGTCCCTAGGCATTCGATACTCCGCTCCGTGTCGACGCCAGAAGTTCCGATCGTCCGAATCCAACTTCGCTACCCCGATGAGGGAGTCTTCATCCAGAGGTTCGCGCCCAACGTGACCCGGGGTGGGATCTTTCTCGCCAGCCGCACTCCCTATCCCGTGGGCACGGTGATCGCGTTCGAGGTCGCTCTCACGCAAGGCCCCCCGCTTCTGCACGGGACGGGCAAGGTCACGTGGGTCCGCGAATACAACCCGGACGAGCCCCAGCGCGCGCATGGCATGGGCGTGCAGTTCCTGCAAGTGGCCCCGGCGTGCAAACCCACGCTCGATCGGCTGCTCGACTACAAGGCCCTCCCACCGCGCTTCACTCCTATCAGCGGCGTTCCAGTCACGGCTTCGCGCCCGACGCAAGAACAAGCCAGCGCGCAGATTCCCGGTCTGCTCGAAGGCGATCCGAGCACCTGGATCGACGATCAGGGCGTACGCCTGGCGACCGACCGAGCCCGCCTGCTTGCCAGTCGCATCGAGGATGTGGAGAGCCTGCGCCTGCGTGAGCGCGACGAATCAGCCAGCCTCGAAGAAGCGCTGGGCGGACTGCCCCGGCTCCTTGGTCCACGACGTTAGTCGGAAAGGTTGGGTCGCCACTCCAAACCACGCCGACCCACCTTGTTAAATCGGAGAATGTCGGTATGATTTAGCGCTACGCGGGACAGCCCAAGACCCATGAAGAAGCGAAAGATCTCCACCCGCAGCGTCGAGCGCCTGAGCATCTACCGCCGCGCTCTCCTGCACGGCAGAAACGAATTCGGTCCCAGTGTGTACTCGCATCAACTGGCCCATGCCTGCCAGCTGACGGCCGCGCAAGTGCGCCGCGACCTGATGGCCATCGGATATAGCGGGAACCCCAACAGCGGCTATGACGTCAAGAGACTGCTCTCCTCGCTTGCTGCGTTTCTGGACTCGCAAGAGGTCCGCGCGGTGGCCATCGTGGGTATGGGCTACCTGGGCCGCGCCATCGCCGCCTTCCTCACCAACCGGTCGCACAAGATCCACCTCACGGCCACGTTCGATGTGGATCTGGACAAGATCGGTCTTACTTTCAGCGACGTTCACTGCTACTCGGTTCGCCAGATGGCCGAAGTCCTGGCGGAAAAGCACATCGACATCGGCATCATCACGGTGCCCGCCGAACAGGCGCAGCACGCGGCCGAACAACTTGTCGCGGCGGGTGTCACCGGCATTCTGAATTTCGCCCCCATCGTCCTGCGCCTGCACGAGCGCATCTACGTCGAGAACATCGACATGACGGTCTCGCTGGAAAAAGTGGCCTTCTTCGCCCGCGCCACCGGGAGAAGCAAGCGCAAATAGGAGTTCACCGCGGCCGCAGACGACGAAGCACTTTGCGCGGGAGTTCCCATAAATCCTCGGCGCCGCGCAGGCGGAACAAGCGGAGAACTCCGACGTAGGTCACGAATCCGATGGCGATCGTGGCCAGCAGTGAAACGCCGTGAACGATGCGGAAGAGGCCCCTCGGCCATGCGATGGGCGCCGCTTCGAGGGCGCGCGCGATGCCGAACCACACGCCCACGGCCACACCGGCAAGCACGGCGTTGGCCAAGATCATCAACGCGATGTCGCGCAGCCAGCCCTCTTTGCGCGGCCGTCCGAGCACTTGTCCAAACCACAGGCGCAAGATGCCGAGATTCACGAGGGCCGCCACGGTCGTGCCCAGGGCCAGCCCCGGCGCGCCCAGTCGGCGGTAGGTCAGGCCGTTGAAGATCAGGTTCGCCGCCACCGAGGCCAGCGAAGCGAACATGGGCACGCGCGGACGATCCACGGCAAAGAAGGCCGGCGCGAACACCTTGACCAAACTGTAGGGCAAGACGCCGAGCATGTAGGCCTGCACGATGGGCACCGTCGCCGCCGTGTGCACGGGCAGGAACTTGCCCCCCTGGAAGAGCAGCTGTACCACCGGCCTGGCCAGCACCACCAGCCCGACCGCCGAGGGCAGCGCCAAGAGCCACACCCCGCGGGCGCCATCAGCCACGCGATCGATCAAGGCCTCCTTGTCGCCACGTGCCGCCTCTTGCGAGGCCCGCGCGGTGGTCACCGTGGCCAGCGCGACGCCGAACAAGCCCACCGGCAGATAGAACAGGCGAAAGGCATTTTGCAGATAGGTGAGAGGCCCGCTGCCAAGCGCCGCAGCGTATTGCGTGTTGACGAAGACATTGATCTGAATCGCCGCCAGGCCGACGGTCGCCGGCCCCATCAGGCGCATGATGCGCCGGACATCCAGGTCGCGCAGAAAACCAGCCAGCGTGGGCCGCACCCGGTAGCCAAGCCGATGCAGACTGGGCAGCTGCACCACGGCCTGAACCAGGCCCGCCGCGGCGGTGCCCGCGCTCCACACGACCATGCCCGTGCGTTCGGAACAATGAACGACCATGAGCAGCACACCGCACGCGATGCTGGTGACGTTGAACATGGCGGGCGCGTAGGCCGGCGCCAGGTAGCGCTGCTGGGCATTGAGCATGCCCATCCACACCGCGCTCACGCTGACCAGGGTGAGAATCGGCATCATGATGCGTGCGAGAAGGCCGCCGGTGGCAACCTGGGCCGCGTTGCCACCAAAGCCGCGCGTGATGAGCGAGACGAGCTCGTCGGCCCACAGCACACCGGCCAAGCTGAGCGCGCCAGTGATGAGCAGCAAGCCGCCCAAAACCAAGTTGCCCAGGCGGTAGGCGCGTTCTTGTCCGCCCTTGACCATCGCATCGCTGAAGGTCGGCACGAAGGCGCTCGACAGCGCTCCCTCGGCGAAGAGATCGCGCAAGAGGTTTGGGATGCGAAAAGCCGCCACGTACGCGTCGGTAAGCGCGCTGACCCCGAAGAGGCGCGCGAAGATCGAATCGCGCGCCACGCCCAAAACGCGCGACGTGAGAATCGCCAAGCTCACGTTGGCAGAAGAGCGAATGGTGTTGGCCACGTGTCCCCGACGTTAGCGGTCGCGTCCCCGCACGTCTATTTTTTGGGATGAGGCTGGAGGCTGCAGGCTGGAGGCTGTAGGCCGGAGCCTGTAGGCCGGAGCCTGTAGGCCGGAGCCTGTAGGCCGGAGCCTGTAGGCCGGAGCCTGTAGGCCGGAGCCTGTAGGCCGGAGCCTGTAGGCCGGAGCCTCCAGCCTCCAGCCTCTAGCCTCCAGCCTTGCGGCGCGGGCGAAGCCCGCGCTACGCCGGCTTGTACGGACGGCGCGGGAAGGGCTCGGGCTTGCGCACGGTCGGCGCCTGCGCCACCTCGGTCGACAGACCCAGTTGTTCGCGCAGGTCGAGGTAGTCACCAGTGACGCTCCAGCGAATCAGATCCTTGATCGCGGATTCGGCGTCTCCGCCTTGCGTTTCCGACGAGTGCAGCACCTCGCGAACCGCCGACACGGTGTCGGCGCAAAGAAGCAAGCCCGCGCGATCCGCGCTCTGGTTGGCCCCGGCCGCCCAGGCGTCCAGATCGACCCGGCCCGGATCGGCCACGATCTGTTCGATGGCTGCGGTGGCCGACGCCAGGGTCAGGGGTTGGACGGTTCGCTGTAAGAACGCGGCGTATTTTTGCACCGATGCAGCGTCGGTTCCTGGCAGCTCGAATTCGGGATGAACTAGTTTCACCGCGGCTGCCACGATCACGCGCAGTTCGCCCAGCGTTGGCACGACTTCCGGTGAAAGCAGGAACTGGTCGGCGCGCAGCCGGGAAAGCTTGCGCGCGAGGAAAAACGCAAGCTCCTTTTCCGACCGGTTGGCGAGAAGGTTTCGCCCCAGCAAGAAAGAAGGCATGACCTGCTGACCTTCGAGAACGACGCGCAGCTCAAGCTCGCCTTCGCTTTCCTGCGACACGTACACCGGCGGCAAGGCGACGCCGAGCACGTGGCAGGCGTAGCCGATCAACTGCCCAACAGCGGATCGATCCGTCGCCAAGTCGACCTTCTGCGCTGGATTCAGCCCCAGCGACGCCGCGTCCTTGGCCCGCGCCATGGCCACCCCGGCGCTGACCACCGCAAGGACGTGGGACACGCACCATTCCTGGCGTGGGCTGCGCACGAATCGCTGCCACAGGGACTCGGTCAGCGCGCCGTGCGTGCGTGGGATCTCGGGCGACATGGTCCGTTCGTAGAAAGCCTCTTCCTGTGGGATGGCCTGCCCCATCGCGACCAAGGCCGCGCTGGTGCAGTGCAAACGGTCGTACATCTGGTGCTTGCCAAACAGGCGCGCCAGCGCCCGGATGTTCTTCGCCATGTCCTCGAAGTCCTCGGAGTCCTCGAGAACCGCTTCGCGGGCCTTCACCGCCTGGCCCAGTTTGTCCGAGCCCAGTACCTCGTAGGTTTCGGCCAGAACCTCGCGAAAGCGGCGATCTTCCGGCGCCAATTGTACACACACCTCGTAGGCCGCGACGGCCGCTTCGCGTTCGTGCAGACGGCGGCGGCACACGTCGCCCAACTTCCGCCAGATGGCCAGTAACTGGGCGCGTTTCTCCGCTGGCGGAGCGCTGCCCAGGCGCTTGATCATGCGCCGGTAGTTGCGCGCCAGTTCGCGCCAGGCGTTCTGCGCGGTCAGGATGCGCTCGATGCGACCAAAGGTGCGTTCGTCGTCGGGATCTTCGTCCAGCACAAGGTTGTAGACCTCGATCGCCCGCTCGCTGATCTTCAACTGGTAGTTGAGGATGTTGCCCATGGCCACCAGCAGTCTCGCCCGCGTCTTGCCGCTCTCGACCTTCACCAGCCGTTCCAGGATCTCCACCGCCTGCGCCCAATCGCGGGCCTGGGTGTAGATCTCGAACACCTCGTGCAAGGTCACCGGATCGTCGGGCTTGAGGGCGAGCATGTCGAAGTAGGTTTTGAGTGCCGCGCGCAGATCGCCAAGCTGGTCACGCTCGCTCTGCGCGATGCCCGCCAGGGTTTCGAACTGCTCATCGACCGAGGCCGCCCTCTTCAAGAGCTGCCGCTGTTGTTCGATGATGGCCCGCGCCGCCGCCGGTCCCTTGCCCGACATACGACCATGGGCTTGCGCCAAGGCGTCTCGGCATTCCTGGCTGTTCGGCGCGATTTCGAGGGCCTGGGTAAACGCGGCGGCCGCGGCCTCGGCATCGCCAAGCGCCAGGTGGGCATGCCCAAGCCCCTCCAAATGCTCGGCCTGCTCGTCCTTGGTCAAGCCAGCGTCGGTGCGCACCAGAACCGCCGGCACCGCGATGATGACGTCCTGCCACCACTTTTCGGATAGGGCCAGCGACGCCCAACGAAGCAGGGCCGGTAAGTACGTCGGATCGTCGCCGTGGGCGTTGCGGTAGTTGACCCGCGCGCGCTCGTTGTCGCCGAGCATCTGGGCCGCCCAACCTGCCTTCTGGAAGAGGCGCGCGGCTTGTGCCCCACCGGCCTCGGTCGCCGTGGCCAGCATCTCGAAGAGCGGCAGCACGGAAGTCCAATCCTTGGCCTCCCAGCCCATCTCGGCCAGTGCCTCGGCCGCCGGCCGATTGGTCGGGGCCGCTTCGAGCACGCGGCGATAGAGTTCACAGGCCGCGTCGCGATCAGAGAGCCGCGAGCGGTAGATGTCCGCCGCGTCCAGGCCGTATCCGACTTTCAGCTCAACGTCACGTGTTGCCCCCGCCGCGCCCGCAAGGTACGCGGCCGCGCGCGAAAAGTCTCCGCGCGCCTTGTGAATATCGACTAGCCCCCGCAACGCCGCGGGATGGGTCGGATCGGCCGCCAACGCCGCCTCGAGCGCATTCTCCGCCGACGACGCATCCCCGGCTTTGTCCTGGAACCAGCCGGAAATCGCAACATACATGGCGGCCTGTTTCTCGGGTGGCGCCAGTTGCGCCGCCACGGCCATGCACTCTTCAAGCAGATCGGGAAAACGGTCGAGCGACGTGGTCACTCGGGTCAACTCCGCGACGGCATCTTCGCTTGCAGGGTCGTCCTGGAAAGCCGCGAGCAAGGTGATGTACGCACGATCGGCGTCTCCCAGATTCTTCTCGAAAACCTGCGCGGCATGCACCAAGTGGCGCGCGCGGTTGCTGGCGCTGCCGGCGCTTTCGGCCCGTTCGATATGGAGCGCGGCCAGATCCTCCCAGCGCTCCTCGCGTATGAGCACCTTGGCAACCTGCCGATACTCCTCGGCAGTCATCTGCTCCTCGCTCGACTCTGGGGCTTGGTTCTCCGGATCTTCGCTGGTCATCATCTCCTCCTAAGACGGCCGGCCCCAACGCCACCACGCATGTACCGTACCCGGCTGACAATAGGTGCGCCGCCGACGCCCGTCAACCCGTCCGTGGGGCGATTCACGAATCGCCCCTATCTGGTACGCCGAGTTTCACACCCCGGAAGGAACCGGGCGTTTGGCCCGGCGTCGGGACTGTGTAGTTTCCCTTGTGCCCGGCCAAGGTTTTCCGCATGATCGCCCCCGCTCATGGAGCCCCACGGCGAACCCCGAAAAACGCCCCTCACCAGCGCACACCAGCGCCTGGGCGCAAAGCTGATCGACTTTGGCGGCTGGCTGATGCCGGTCAACTACCCAGGCGGCATCATCGAGGAACACAAGGCCACGCGTAGCGCGGTGGGCGTCTTTGACGTCTGCCACATGGGTGAAATCCATTTTCGCGGCCCCCGCGCCGCCGAAGCCGTGCAGCGCTTGGTCACCAACAATGTAGGCGCCCTGACGGACGGCCGCGCGATGTATGCCGTAGCCTGCCATCCCAACGGCGGCATCGTCGATGACCTGATCGTGTACCGCGTGGCCCACGACCACTTCCTGATAGTCGTGAACGCCTCGAACATCGACAAAGACTACCGGCACTTTGTCGAGAACGTCGGCACCCGCTGTCAGATCGACAATGAATCCGACACCACCGCGCTCATTGCCTTCCAAGGGCCCAAGGCCGAGGCTGCTCTCTCCAGGCTCACCCATGCGGATCTCGCCAGGCTGCGCTCGTTCTGCTTCCTGCCCGATCGCCAGGTCGCCGGCCGGCCGGCCTGGATCGCGCGCACCGGCTACACCGGCGAGGATGGCTTCGAGATTTTTTGTTCGCCGGACGACGCACCAGCCGTATGGGACGCCCTCATCGAAGCGGCGCGCCCGGTTGGCGGCAAGCCCGTGGGCCTGGGCGCGCGCGACACTTTGCGCTTAGAGGCTCGTCTCAGCCTCTATGGCAACGATCTATTGGACACCACCACGCCGCTCGAAGCTGGGCTGGGCTGGGTTGTGAAATTCGACGCCGGCGACTTCATCGGCAAGGCAGCGCTCTTGCTCCAACACGAGGCGGGCCTGGCACGCAAGCTGGTGGGCTTCGAGATGCGCGACCGAGGCATTGCCCGCCATGGCTACGACATCTCCGACGTGAAAAGCGGCGCGCGCCTGGGTGAAGTCACCTCGGGCACGGTCGGTCCCACGATCGGCAAAAACATCGGTATGGGCTATGTCCCAGTCAGCCACGCCCAGCCGGGCACACGCATCGTCATCGACTGCCGGGGCAAGCCCGCGCAGGCAGAGGTTGTCAAAGGGCCGTTCTACCGCCGGCCAGGCGCGTAGAAAGCCATCTCTTCAAGGAGCCAGCAAAGACCATGAGCGACACGTATCCGAACGATCTTCTCTACACCGAGGACCACGAGTGGGCGCGCCCCGAGGGCAATCTGGTTACCGTGGGCATTTCCCAGTTCGCGGTGGAGCAACTGGGCGACGTGACCCAGGTCGACCTCCCGCGCGAGGGCGAGATGCTGAAACAGAACGAGCCTTTTGGATCGGTGGAATCGGTGAAAGCCGTATCCGATTTGCTGGCGCCGGTTTCGGGCAAAGTGGTCAAGGTCAACACGACCCTGCAGGACTCGCCCGAGTACGTGAACGAAGACCCCTACGATGGCGGGTGGATGCTCCAGATCGAGATGGCAAACCCAGAGGAGCTGAAAAAGCTCATGGATCCAGCCACCTACGAAACGTTCCTCAAGGAAAACGAAAAGTAAAAGCCGAACGATGGCCGCCACACAAAAGGACGAATTTCTCCTTCGCCACATCGGCCCGCGACCAGCGGATCTGGTCGAGATGTTGCGGGTCGTGCGCGCGACTTCGCTCGACGAACTGATCGAGCAGACGGTTCCCGCCGCCATCCGCACCAGCCGGCCGCTCGAACTGGCGCCGCCGCTCACCGAGCACGAGGTCCTGACCGAACTACGCCGCCTGGGCGGCCGCAACCGTCGCGTCCGTGCCTACATCGGCATGGGCTACGCCGAGGCCATCCTGCCGCCGGTCATTCAGCGCAACGTTCTTGAAAACCCAGGCTGGTACACGGCCTACACGCCCTACCAGGCCGAGATCTCGCAAGGCCGCCTGGAGGCCCTGCTGAATTTCCAGACCATGATCATGGATCTGTGCGGGCTGGAGGTAGCGGGGGCGTCGCTGCTCGACGAGGCGACCGCCGCCGCCGAGGCCATGCACATGTTCGCCGGCCTGGCCGAGAATGAAGAGGCGAAGGTGTTCTTCGTTTCGGATCTCTGCCACCCGCAGACCATCGCCGTGGTGCGCACCCGCGCGGCGGCACTGGGCATCGAGATCGTGGTTGGCGACCATATGGACTTCAGCTTCGATGCGCACGTCTTCGGCGCCCTTTTGCAATATCCAGCCACCGACGGCAAGGTGTTCGACTACCGCGCTTTCTGCGAAAGGGCGCACGCCGCGGGCGCACGCGTGGCCGTGGCGGCCGATCTGCTCGCGTTGGCGCTGCTGGTGCCGCCCGGAGAATTCGGCGCCGACGTGGCCCTGGGCAGCGTGCAGCGCTTCGGGCTGCCGCTCGGCTACGGCGGGCCGCACGCGGCCTTCTTCGCCACGCGCAAGGAATACACGCGCAAAATGCCGGGCCGCCTCGTGGGCGTCTCGCAGGATTCGCACGGCCGCACGGCGCTGCGCCTGGCCCTACAAACCCGCGAGCAGCACATCCGGCGCGAGAAGGCGACCAGCAACATCTGCACCTCGCAGGTTCTGCCCGCGGTCATGGCGAGCATGTTCGCGGTCTACCACGGCGCCGAGGGCATTCGCGCCATCGCGACGCGGGTGGCGCGCCTGGCGGCCACCCTGGTCCAAGCGCTGACCAGCGCAGGGATCCGCGTCGCCTCGCCGGCGATCTTCGACACGGTTCGCGTGGAAGCCACCGCGCCCGCCATCGCCGCTTGCCACGCTCGTGCCGAGGCCTCGGGCGTGTGCCTGCGCCAGCTGTCCGCGACCTCGCTCACCATCACCCTCGACGAGACCACGACGGCGGCGGATGTGGAACACATCGTTCGCGTGATCGCGCCCGCCACCGCGGCGACGGCCAATCTCGACGAAGCCGCGCCGGCCATTCCCTCGTCGCTGGTGCGCACCAGTCCCTTCTTGCGCCACCCGGTCTTCTCGGCCTACCGCTCGGAAACCGAGATGTTGCGCTACCTGCACCGGCTGCAAGCCAAGGATCTCTCGCTGGCGGATTCCATGATTCCGCTCGGCTCGTGCACTATGAAGCTGAACGCGGCGGCCGAGATGCTGCCGCTGACCTGGCCGGAATGGAGCAACATCCATCCCTTCGTGCCGTGCAAGTACGCCGAGGGCTACGTCGCCATCGTCACCGACCTGGAGATGATCCTGGCCGAGGTCACGGGCTTCGACGGCGTGTCGCTGCAACCCAACGCCGGTTCGCAAGGCGAATACGCCGGGCTGCTCGCCATCCGCAAGTACCACAAGAGCCGCGGACAAGAGCAGCGCGACGTGTGCCTGATTCCGTCGTCGGCCCACGGCACCAACCCCGCCTCGGCCGTGATGGCCGGTTGCCGCGTCGTCGTGGTGGCCTGCGACACCGGCGGCAACGTCGATCTAGCCGATCTTACGGCCAAGGCCAAAGAGCACGCCGACAAGCTGGCGGCGCTGATGCTGACCTATCCTTCTACCCACGGGGTCTTTGAAGAAGACGTGCAGAAGCTGTGCGCGGTGGTGCACGAGCACGGCGGCCAGGTCTACATGGACGGCGCCAACATGAACGGACAGGTCGGGCTGTGCCGCCCAGCCGAACTGGGCGCCGACGTCTGCCACATCAACTTGCACAAGACCTTCGCCATCCCGCACGGCGGCGGCGGCCCGGGCGCCGGGCCTATCGCACTGGCTTCGCACCTCGTGCCCTTCTTGCCCGGGCACCCGGTCATCCAGGTCGGCTCGGACCAGTCCATCGGGACGATCTCCGCCGCGCCCTGGGGCAGCGCCAACATCCTGCTCGTGGCTTGGGCCTACGCCCGTATGATGGGCGCCGCTGGGCTGACCCACGCCACCAAGCTGGCCATCCTCAACGCCAACTACATCGCCGAGCGCCTGCAAGACCACTTCCCGGTCGTCTATCGCGGCAAGCAGGGCCGGGTCGCGCACGAGTGCATCGTCGATTTGCGACCGCTCAAGAAATCGGCCGGCGTCGAGGCCGAGGATGTGGCCAAGCGGCTCATGGACTATGGCTTTCACGCGCCGACCATGTCCTTCCCCATCCCAGGCACGCTCATGATCGAGCCCACGGAAAGCGAATCGAAGGCCGAGCTGGACCGTTTCTGCGACGCCATGATCGCCATTCGCCAGGAGATCCGCGAGATCGAGACGGAGATGCAACCACGTGGAGACAACCTGCTCAAGAACGCCCCGCACACTGCCGAGGCGCTGCTGGCCGCCGACTGGGCCCATCCCTACCCACGCGAACGGGCGGCCTATCCTCTGCCCTACCTGCGCAGCCACAAGTACTGGCCACCCGTTGGCCGGCTCGACAACGTGCAAGGCGATCGCCAGTTTGTCTGTGCCTGCCCGCCAATCGCAAGCTACTAGGTTCTACGCCATGGCAAGCACCACCCTGACCTTCGCCTCGCGCGAAGCGCACCGGGCCTGGCTTTCCACCCAGGCCATTTTGCCGGCCGGTTTTCGCGTCGGCACCACGCGCTTCGACTTCGTACCCGTCGAGGTTCCCAAACCAGCGGCGATGAACCTAACCCTCATCGCACTCGACAAACCGACGACGGATTTCGCCGCGGTCTTCACCCGCAATGCCCTTCCCGGAGCACCGGTCATCATCGGCCGCCTCCGCCTCGGAGAGCCATCGCTGGGCGCAATCGTCGTCAACAACAAGGTTTCGAACGTGTGCGCCCCCGGCGGCGTGGCCACGGCAGAGCGCCTGTGTGCGGGCGTGGCCAGCGCGCTCGGCATGGCTCCGAGTCAGATCCTGCCCAGTTCCACCGGCGTCATCGGATGGCGCATTCCCATCGAAGACATGCTCGCGGCCGTACCCAAGGCCGCCGCGTCGGTTGGCAAGTGCAATCTCCTCGACGCCGCGCAAGCCATCATGACTACCGATCTCTACCCCAAGATCCGCCGCGCCAGCGTCGGCCAGGGCAGCATTGTGGGTATTGCCAAGGGCGCGGGTATGATCGAACCCAACCTGGCGACCATGCTGGTCTATCTGCTTACCGACCTGGCGATTCCGCGCGCAAGCCTGCGCCGCCTGCTACCGCTAGCCGTGGGTCCGAGTTTCAACTGCATCAGCATCGACACCGATACCAGCACCTCCGATACGGTGGCGTTGCTTTCGTCAGGCGTCGTTCCTTGCAACGACGAAGAAGCGTTCGCACGGGCGCTCGCCACGGTGTGCGCGGATCTTGCCGAGGACGTGGTCCGCAACGGTGAAGGCGTCCGTCACGTGGTGCGCACATCCGTACGCGGGGCTCCATCTGAAACGCTGGCGCGCGCCCTGGGCAAGGCGGTGATCAATGCGCCACTGGTCAAGTGCGCCTTGGCCGGCAACGATCCCAACGTGGGCCGCATCATCATGGCCATCGGCAAGTTCCTAGGCATCCATGCGCCCGATATGAATCTGACGAACCTTCACATCGCCCTCGGGGGCAGGACCATTTTCGAGCGCGGCAGTTTTGGGCTCGATCCCGCGATCGAGACCGATCTCGTCGCGCACCTCAAGGACGCCGAGCTGTATCAGAGCGCGGTGCCCGCCGATGGCGTCTTCAAGCCAGTCGTCGATTTCCCGCCGCACGAACGCTGTGTGGAGCTGGACATCGACCTCGGCTGCGGCTCGGCCAGCGCCACCGTGCTCGGCGCCGACCTGACCCACGAGTACGTCAGCGAAAACGCCGACTACCGCAGCTAGTTGGCAGTCTTGACCTTGACCACGCTCAGCGTGCTCGTGGCCAGCTACCTTTTCGGGTCGCTGAACTTTGCCATCATCGTTCTGCGCATCTGTGGTTTCCCCGATCCGCGAACCGCGCACAGCGGAAATGCTGGAGCGTCCAACGTGGCGCGCGTCGCGGGACAGCCGATTGCGGGTCTGGTTCTCCTCCTCGACGTGGCCCGATCCGTGTCGGTCCAACTTGCGGCAGCGCGATTCTGCCCATCGCAATGGATCGCCTGGGCCGGCTTGGCCTTGATCCTCGGCAATCGCTTTCCGCTCTATCACGGCTTCCGCGGCGGCAAGGGCGTAGCCGCCTACCTCGGCTTCGTAGGCGCGGCGCAACCCTGGTCCGCGCTACTCGCTTGCGCCGCATGGCTGGCCACCTACTTGCCCACCAAGATCCCAGCCCTCGCCTCCATGGCGATGCTCCTCGTGATGGTCGGGACATCTCTTCGCGCCTCGCCGCTCACCGTCGCGTCCGTGAGCGGAACCATGCTCACCGCTGCGCTCATCGTGGCTGGCCACTACAGCAATTGGGCGTCCTGGCGAAAGCGGCGACGAGAAGAAGTTTAACCACAGAGAGCACAGAGAGCGCGGAGGGCACGGAAAGGCGAGGCCGAGCACAGCGAAGGGGGTGGCAGGGCGGGTGGCGGGTGCCGAGGGTTCGGATCTAGAGTGAATTTCCGGCCCGACCTTGCAGGGAGCGAACCTGCCACTTAGGCTTCCGCCATGGCAAAGTCGAGCTGGTCAGGGCGCGCACTCCTGGGTGGTGTGTTGCTTTTGGGGGCACTCATCTCTTGCGCTGGGACTCAGACACCCAAGGACCGCATCGCGGATCCCGGAGAGATGCTGTTCAACGGCCAGACCGTGTCTGGCATCAATTGCTACAAGTGCCACAACGGCGACGGAACTGGCACGTGGCGAGGAGCGAACCTTGCCCAGCGTGTACCCAAGCTGAGCGACACATCTATCGCCAAGGCCATCAACGGGGGCCCAGGCATGATGCCTTCTTTCAAGGGCAAGATCGACGACCAGCAGATCTCGGCCATCACCGCCTGGCTGCGCGGCCGGTTCCCATCGGCCAAGCCGTAGAGCTACTCGCGAAGAACCGCTCCCAGGCGACCCACCGCGGTCAGGCCGCGCGGACCGAAACCGAGACGGAGCAGATCGCCGCGCAGTTCGATCCGCTGTCCTGCCACTTCGAAGCGAAGGTCGAGCGGGCTGGCCAGTTCGTGCGCGGGCTGGCCCTGATAGCGCTGCGTGAGTCCCGACCCGAAGGCCTCGGCGGCGGCGCCGCGCGCCCCGTTGCGCACGTTGCAGGCGAGCGCCGCCATGGTTGCAAGCCCCGAGCAGTCCTCGAGTTGCCCCGAAAATTGTGCCATGGACAAAAGAAGCGGATCCCCGCCAAGCGCCAGGGTCCACTGCATGGTTTCGCGAATCGCTCGTGGCGTCGCGGTTCCGGATGCCGTCAGTCGCGCGGACTCGCCGGCGCCCGAGCCCGACAGCGAAACCTGTCGGATCTCGACCTCGTCGCGGTCCACTGGAATAGTCAACGGTTGCGTCCAGGTCAAGCGGCGCAGCACTTGGTTGGCAACCTGCAAAGGAATCTCGGCGGCGATGTTGGCTTTCCCGGATAGCATGTCGCGACCGTTGGCCGCTGCCCGCTCCAGCGTCGTGGCCTTGGGAGAAACACCTTCCGTCATGACCACCGCAAGATCGATCGCCGTGGCCGCGAAGGCAGGCGCAGCATGCAGCACGATGGGCGGGCCTGCCGCTGCGTCGATGCGCAGATCCGCGGTGGAGATGGTGAGAATGTCGGCCCGCTTATCGAAAGCCGTCGGGGATCCCTTGCGCCAGCTCTTGCCAACCACCAGTGCATGCACAACGGCTATTTTCAGCTCCCAGGATTTCCAGGTGGCCTCGAGATCCGCCAGGACGAGTCCTTCTCGGTCCTCACTGCTGACGGCACCGCGCTTGGCCAACTCCGCAAGGCTGGCCTGGCAGCCATCACTGGCGGTCAAGATGGCCTGCGTCTTGACCGTAGCCTGGCGAATGACCGCGCGAAATCGCCCTGCCCCCTTCTCGATCGCGCCACAGTACTTGAGCTCGACAAGGGCAATGGTCCGCGTACCCTCTTCGCCTAGCTCGGCCAGCGTTCGCGGCAGCGCGAGCGTTGCGGGCAAGAAAGCGCGAATCTCCTCGTCGATGAGAGCCCCCGAAATGCGAACCCGGACAGGTTCGGGCTCTGCCGCCCGGGCCGACGCAGCCACAGGCAAGAGCCCAATGGCAACGGCCCAAACGACCAGAAACCGCCTCTGCCTCATGTGCGAATTCGCTGCAACCATTTCCGCCAGACTAGCCGAAAATGCCGGCGAAATCCCACAGGATCGTGCTTACCACTACTGATTCAAATTCTCCCGTCGCCGTCGCTGCTGCGGTCCTCGCCCGCTGCCTCACTCCTCGGTTGAATACGTCAAGTATTCGCCCTCGTCGTTCGTTGCGGCCCTTGCCCTCGCGACGCGCCGGCTCGGTCCGAATTTGAATCAGTAGCGTTACAAGTCTTCGCCAGAATTCAGTTCCAGTAGGTCGTGCAGGTAGCGGCGCTGGATGGGGCTGTCCACATGGCTGACCGAGAAGATCACCCGCGAGGCGCGCACCACGTGCACGGAAGCGCGTTTTCCCTGCAAGTCGACGCCAGCCAGATCGACGTCGCTGTTGTCCACATCGATAGCCACATTTCCCTCGAATTCACTCGCCGTGATTTCCACGCGCGAACCTTTCACCTCCAGCGCCACGGCCGGCGACACAACACGGCTGTTCTCGACCGTGACTTGCGAATCACGAATGCGTAGCGCCCTCGCGTGAACATCCGTCAGCGTGACCTCCCAGCACCCCTTGATGTCGATTTCGGAATAGTCGCCCGTGAACTTCACGCCCGATTGACCGTCGCAACTCCCCGTGCGCTCAGGCAGCACGAGGGGTGGCAGCGGGACCTGCACGAAGCGCGGCTTCTCCGCGGTCGCAAGGGCTTGCATGAGGTAATCCGCCACCGCGGCCGGCTCCGACGACATGGGATCGTGGCCCGACCCTTCGAGCACCTTCAACTGTGCGTAGGGCAACCGCGCTTTCAGCAAGAGCCCCGAGCGCAGCGACGCGACGGCGTCGTGACGTCCCCACAAGATCCAGGTCGGGGCCTCGACCTTGGCGATGGTGGGCGCGAAGTTCTCGACGATCGTGGCCAGGGCCGCAATACGCAGGGGGGTATCCAGAATCGTCGCGCGCAGCAGGCTGCTCTGAAGCACGAACGACGGATCCGGAGAAACCGGAAGGAGCGGAGATACCGCCTGCGCGGTTGCATCCAGCACAAGATTCGCAAGCTCCTTGCCCGTCCCGGCCAGGATGCCGAGCAAATTGTCGAGACCGGTGGAAACCGCGAAGTTCACGTAGGCCTTGCGGTGTAGGATCCCAGCGGCGTCGATGAGCACAAGCCTCTTCACGTCGCCGGGAAAGCGGCCCGCGTAGAAAAGCGCGATGGCGCCGCCCATGGAATGGCCGACCAGGTTGAACGCGCCATGCACGCGCGACCCCACGAGAGCATGGATGAATTCGGCATAGCCTTGGGGCGAGTACAGATCATGCCCGTGGGTCGAGCGGCCAAAGCCAGGCAGATCGAAGGTGATGACATGGTAGCGCGCGGCCAGCGCCGGCAAGATCGGATAGAAGTCGCGCGAACCGCTTTCGCCCAAGCCGTGAACCAGCACCACCGCTGGCGCCTCGATCGGTCCGGCCTCCATGACGTAGACTTGACCGCCGAAATTGGGGGCGTTCACCATCTCGCCGCGGTAGCCAGGAAGAGCGCGGATCGATTCGGGATCGTTCCCGGTCGCTTGGACGGGCACCTCGACCCGCGGAGCTGCCGTGCCACACGCCAACCCCAACGACGCGAGAGCGAGCGCGTGGGTGGCAAAGCCTGGGCGCGGATTCATCGTGTGAGCAGACTAGCGGCTTGAAACCCCAATGGCGATGCCCAATTCACCTCCGGGCGCTACCAACCGAGCCCGAGTTGCAGCGCAAACTCGGTCGGATGGTAGGTACCGTTGGTCATCGTTCCATCCAGTGTCGAGACTCTGTTCGGCAGTCCGAGGATGTACTGATTCACGCGAAACTCGGCGTAGACCCTGGCCCGCGAGTCGCGCGTGAAGTTGATTCCAGCCTGACCATAGACGACACAGGTCGCGCCGCTGCTGTCGCTGACGTTGGGCGCGTCGGCGATCCAGATGCGGGGGGAAACCCCCGCGCCGAGATACGGCGCGATAGGTCCATCAGACAGGTAAAAGCTGCCACCCAGTTCGACGAACACACCACCCATTAAGATCGTGTTCGAGCCACTCGACGAACTCGATGGAATCGCGGCGCCCGCGCCAAATTCGATGAACGAATCCCGGCTGCCCATGCGGCCGTCGAATTGCGCTGACATGAGCGGCGCGAAGGATCGTCCGCTCGAGTAAGGAAAGATGAGGCCAGTCTTCATCCCGAACGCCTTGGGGTACTGCCCGCTCGGCTGGGGCGATTCCGGAATAGAGCCGGTCGCCTCGGGCACGGGAACCCTGGGCGCACCAGGCATGGGCTGCCGCCACGCGAGCGAACGCGCTAGCCTGGCCACGGCGATTTCCATTTCATCCAGGCTGGGAGCAGCCGTTTCCGCGCGGAACAGTTCGGCGCCGTCCTTGTTCCGGCGGATCCCGGCGACGGTCACGCGCGCGTCAAGCTGCAAGGCGCGCAGTTCGATGTACTCGACAACGCCCAGTTGCGTGGCAACCGCCAGCGGCGTCTTACCCTGCGCGAGCATCGGCTTGGTCTCCGCGGGCGGCGCGACCGTGGCCCGGGTTTCCCGAGCAAAGGCATCCGCGAAGAGTAGTCCGATCACATCGCTTTGCCCTTCCGAGAGATTCACCCCTTGAACGGGCATGACCGCCACGACCGCGGCAGCGCGGGCTTGCGCCGACGAGAGGGAAAGAAGCACGAATACCGCCAAGAAGGTCCACCTGAGTTTCATGAAGCGATCCTTTTGCATGGTTTGGTTGCACAAGTTGATTCTCGCATGGGCATCGGCCGATCCTGGAACTACCACCCTACCCCGATTTGCATAGCAACGAGCGTCGGGTGGTAGGCACTGCCATTGCCCGTGCCCTCGCCGTAGCTATCGACCACGGGATCCACCACGCCGAGCAGGTACTGCGAAACCCTGATCTCGCCGTAGAATTTGAATCTGGAATCACGGGTCAAGTTCACGCCCAACTGGCCATAGGCGGCCATACTGCCAGACGATCTGGTCTCGAGGCCCGTTTTGGACATCCAGATCCCCGGCGAAAGGCCGGCGCCGAGATAGAGCGCCGTGCTGCCCTCCGACAGGTAAAAGCTTCCCCCGACTTCCAGGAAGACATTGGAGATTTGGAGATCGGTCGACATGTAACTTTCGTTGATTGGAATCGCGGCGCCCGCGCCGAACTCGACAAAATAGCCTCGGGATCCCACACGGCCATTGAATTCGGCCGACATCATCGGGGAAAATGTCCTGCCCGACGACATCGGCATCATGAACGCCGCTTTTGCACCAAGGGCCTTGCCGGTGGCGTTCGGGTCGATGGGCTCCGGCGGTGCCTCGGGCACCTCGGGTGCCGCGGGTACTTCTGCCGCCGCCTCAGGCACTGGCCTTGGCGCGCGGGGCACGGGCTGGCGCAGAATCAAGGCCCGCGCCAGCTTCGCGGTTTCGATTTCCATGTCGTCCAGGCTCGGCGCAACGGTCCCCGCGCGGTAGATTTCCCTGCCGTCCTTGCCAAAGAGCATGCCCTGCAGCTTGACGTTTGTTCCCAGCTGCATGGCGGTCAATTCGGCATACAATGAAACCCCCATGCGGGTAGCAGCTTCCAGGGATGTCTGCACCTGCCGGCGAATCGACTTGGTCTCCAAGGGCGACGCCACCGCGACATTGGCGTCGCGGGAAAAGGCGTTTGCGAAGAGCACGCCGATGGCATCGCACTCGCCTTCGGAGAGGTTCACGCCCCGGACCGGCATCACGGCAACCGTGGCGGAATAGGCCCGAGGCGCCGACAAGCTGCCGAAAACGAGCGCCGACAAGAGAAGCCAAGTCGATTTCATTGGGGTGGTCCTTTCCTTGCCTGTCTGCATGGTCTCTTAGCCTCTAAGCAATTTCGCTGCCACTTCCAATCGGAGCTGTGGGCTCGGTCGCGACTCGTACGAAACTCACTCCCGTGTCCAAATTTCAACACAGTCGTCAGAATTCAGTCCAGCAGAAACTTTTCCGCCAACCGCCGCACCAGCAACACAGCCAGGGCGCGTCCGGCGCTGATCGACTTGCTGCCGATGAAGGCAAGACCAACGGCAAAGACCAACCACGACAGCCCATAGAGCGCCGGCCCACCCAGCAGGAGCTTGGGCTGCCGCAACCAGGCAGCGATGGCACCCAACGCGATGATGGCGGGCCAGCCAAGAATGTAGCTCGCTCCAACCAGTGACAAGCCAATCACGATGCGAGCTGGCGGCCTACCAAGGAACATGGGATCGACGGGCGTGACCAGAGCCCGCTGCACCAGGCGCCGCTGTCGCAGCCACCGCCGTGTCGACCCCATGGCTCCTGGGCGATCTGGCATCGTCCTGCCCTACTCTCCCGGAGGTTCGCGCGTGGCTGCGGAGAGCAGTTCTAGGATAGCCACGCGATCGCGCTTTCCCGCGGATGTGGTGGGAATGGCAGGCACGCAACGCAGACGGCGCGGCCACGAGGGAGACGGCAATTCCTCGCGCAGTTCGCGTGTGATGTCACCAGCTGGCCGATCCGAAGCAACCAAGGCCACGATCTCCTGGCCGCGGCCAGACTCGGAAGGCAAAGCCATCACCACCGCATCCTGAACCCGATCGAGCGCGGCGATGATTCTTTCGATGTCGGGCAAGGCCACGCGCTTGCCACCGACCTTGACCACACCGTCGGCCCGCCCGAGGAGGTCGAATCTGCCGTCTGGGCGCTCGTGTGCGCGATCCGCGCTACGGAAGAATCCGTCCCGATCCTTGCCCGCGTCCGGCGACACGAAGGGCGAGCGAACGCACAGAACGTCGCCATCCACGTGACAGTCCACCCCCGGCAAGGGCGACCAGGACACGTCCGCGACATCTTGTCGGCGCACGGCGATGCCTCCAGTTTCCGTCGACCCGTAGACTTCGAGCGGCCAGAGCCCCGTTCGTGCATGAAAGCCCGCGGCGTCGGCGGCGGCCAGCGGTGCCCCGGACGAAAGTACCAAGCGCAGCTGGTGCCGGGACGAGAGCGAGGCCGACAGCGCGCGCAGGTGGGCCGGCGTGCTGACCAGGATGGTTGCGGCGGTCTTCTCGATACGCTCGGCTATTTCCTGTGGAAAGAACGGCGATGCGCGCTCGACCGTGGCATCGGACACCACCGGCAGTAGTACAGAGAACAGCAACCCGTAGATGTGATGCGGAGTCACCGTGGCCAGGATGTGATCGCCGGTCTCGACCTGCAAGGCGTGCGCGTGGCGCACAACCTCATCCAGAAGATTGCCCGCGGTCTTCAGCCAAAGCCGGGGCTGGCCCGTGGTGCCGCCGGTTTGCAGGAAGATGCGAGCAGCGTCGGCGACCTGACCATCGAATGGCCGCGGCGACGGCAACACATCCGCAACACGATCGGCTGCCAGGCGCGCGACCCTTGACTGCCACTCGGCCGGCCCCAGCCAATGAGAAAACGCACGCGCCTGATGGCTGGCCGACAATGCCTCGGGCGTGGGTGCCGCTGGAAACACGACCTCGATGGCGCCGGTCAATGCGGCCAGCACCGCCGCCGCGACCTCGACCCGATCCTCGCTGGCCACGCAAACGCACGGGCGCGCACCGGCCGAGGTCAACGCGCAAAGCCCCGAGGCGCGCAAGGCCACCGCCGCGAAGGTGGTTCCGTCCGGCGAGAACCAAGTCTGCGCGCGGCCCGCCCACGGCCGCGCGAGCACTTCGGCGCTGGTCAGCCAAACAGCGCCCTCCATCGATTGGGCGGCCACGCCACATTCGCCAGTGCAAGCCGCGAGTCCGCCCGCTTCGACGGCGAAGCGAAGCGTGCCAGGCTGGCTCTGGCGCACGCGCACGCGCAGGTTCGCGCCGGGCTCGACGCGCTGGCGAAAGCGGACTCGCCTGAAGCTTTCGATCCTGACCGCGGGATGATCTGCATCGGGCCAGAAAAGTCCCACCGATTCCTCGACCAAGGCCAGCATCGCGACGCCCGGAAGCAGCGGCCCGCTTGGAAAATGCCCCTGGAACCAGACCGTGCCTGGCAAGGCCAGGACATGAGTCACAAGCTCGTCGCCCCGACGGAACTCAAGCGTCGGCCGCAAGCGAACCATTAGGGGGACGGCGCGTTGTCAGGTAGATTCGCCAGCACGTACTGGACGGCGTCCTCGACGGTGCGAATGCGCCGCGCCTGCTCTTCATTGACCTTGACGCGATACTGTCTATCGAGGAGCGCGAGCATGTCGAGAGCGTCGATGCTGTCGAGCCCAAGGTCGTCGAACATCTTCGAGTCGGGCTGAATCTTCTCGAGGGGAACACCAAATCGCTGCGAGAGATACTCGACGATGAGTTTGTAGGCAGTGCTGTGGTCCATCTTCCGCGCTTCCTGTCGCGCACCCCGGAACTATCACGCGGGCTTTCAGCACGTCAATCACCGCCTTCGCCGCCACACGCAAGTCTTGCGGGACGAACCGATAGCGTGCGATAGAATCGAGTCGCAGCCGGGCATTCCGCGGCATCCATCGTTGCCTGTCCGGTCAGCCGCCCAGCGGTTGCGCGCCTCGCGCTCCCCCAAATCCTTCGTATGAAAGCACCCAGGAATCGTCGCGTTTTCGTCATCGGCCGAGCCGCCATGACCGCGCTCGGCGCAACCGCGGAGGTGACCTGGCGACGGGCGGTCGCCAACGAGGCTGGCTTTCGCGAGCTGTCGCGCTGTTCCGTGGGGGCGGGCGCGCCCATGATCGTCGGGGAGATCCCGGAGCGGAACAAGGCCGGCTACGCCTTCGACACGCCCAGGGAGCGTCACAACTGGAACGCCGCCTACGTGCTCGAAACCATCGCGGTCTGCCAAGATGCGCTCGCCCATGCCAAGTTGCCCATGGACGGCGAGGTTGCGCCGCGCACGGCTTGCCTCATGGGCTCGGCCATCAACGGTTCGGATAGCCTGCGCGAAGCCTTTCTTCGCTTCCAAAGCATCGGCGCCAACGGCATCAGCCCGTTCCTTTTGCCCAACATCTGCGCCAATGTCCCCGCGGGCAAGGCGGGCACGGTGCTCGGATTCACCGGCCCCATCTTCTCGCCCCAAGGGGCGTGCGCCTCGGGCAACCACGCCATCGCCATCGGCGCGCGCATGGTGCGCGACGGCGACGTGGACTTCGCCGTGGTGGGCGGGGTCGAGATGCCGCTCGTGCCCGAGATCGTGCTCGGCTTCGCCAACATGAACGCCAGCTTCAAGCTGCGCAAAGCCGACCGGGCGTTCGACCATCCTGGCCAAGCCTCGCGTCCCTTCAGCATCGACCGCCGTGGCTTCGTCCTGGCCGAGGGCGCCGCCGCCGTCGTGCTGGCGGCCGACGACGTCGTCGCGGCCCACGGTTTGAAGGCGCTTGCCGAAGTCGCCGGCGTGGGCTGGACCTCGGACGCCCACCATTTCACCCGCCCCTTTCAGCCGACCATCGTGCGCGCCATTCGCGACGCGCTCGCCGATGCCGAAATCGACAAGTCCGCCATCGGCAGCATCAACGCTCACGGGACCTCCACGCCGACTGGCGATGCCGTCGAGATCCAGTGCCTACGCGAGATTTTCGGCCAAGACCTTCCGCGCGTTCCCATCACCGCCAACAAAAGCCAAGTAGGCCACGCGCTCGGCGCCGCGGCCGCCGTGGAAGCGGTGCTAGCGCTGATGGCGCTGGAACACCAGATCGTGTTGCCAACCCTCAACCACATCCCCGACCCAGAGCTGGCCGGCCCAGACTTCGTAGAAAAAAGCCGGCCCCACCGCCACGAGTTCGTGTTGTCCAATTCCTTTGGCTTCGGCGGCACCAACTGCTGTGTCATCTTCCGCGGCATTTGAATATGCGCGCTCCCGATTTTCAGTCCGCACCGTACGAGAAGGACAAACGCTTCGTCCGCGACACAAAAGGCGGCTTGGTCTGGCACCGCGTAGGCCAGCGCGTTCTCTTCGCCGACACCGATCGCACCGGTGCGGTTTACCACGCAAACTACTTCCGCTTCTTCGAACTGGGACGGGTGAGCTTGCTGCGCGACTCGGGTTTTCCCCTGCGGCAGGTCGAGGCCGACGGTTTCGTGTATCCCATTTTCCAACTCGGGCTCGACTACTTTCGCCCGCTCGACTACGACGATCCGATGTGGATCCACACGCGGTTCCGCGAACTCCGCCCGGTGACCATCGATTTCGACTACATCATCACGCATGCCGAGACCGGCGTGGCGTTGTGCCGAGGATTCACCCGCCACTGCGCCACCAACCGCAAGGGCAGGCCCGTGGCCGTGGACCCCATCACCGTCGGGATCTTCAACAGTTTTCCCGTGTGACACCTGTGCCGCGGAAGCTGCCCGTCGCCCTGCCCGTCACTCTCGCCGTCTTGCCGGAACTGGCCGACCACACCATCCAAGGCAAGTCCACGGTGCCGGCCGCCCTGCTGCTGGATCTGCTGGTTCGCCACGCGACCGAGCAGAATGCGCATGCGGCGACCTTCCCGCTCGTCATGCGCGATGCGGTTTTTCCGCGCTTCTTGCCCGCTGACGAAGTCGAGCGCTGCACGTTCGAGACTTCCGTCGAAGAGACGCTGGCAGAAGACGCAACGGCGGGCACGCGCGCCACACTGACCTCGCGCATCGCTCTCGCCGGCGGGATCAGCCGCACGCGCACACATGCTGCGGCTAGTCTTGGCGGTCCAATGCCCTCGATGCCCCTGCCTCCCGCCGAGATCGCCTGCGACATCGAGATTTCCGCCCTTCGCGTGTACGACGAACTCATTCCGTTCGGGCCGCGCTATCGAAATCTGCACGGCGAGATCAGGCTCGGGCGCGACGGCGGCACGGGGTGGGTGCGCTCGCCGGAGCCCCCTGGCCCTGTGCCTTCGCGCGCAAGCTGTCCGTACCTTTTCGACAGTGCCATGCACCTCGCCTGCCTGTGGGGACAACGCTATGCTGGCGTCGTGGCTTATCCGATCGGCTTTTCCGCGCGCGTGATCGCGTCGCCCCTTGCCCACGGCCAGCGCCGCTGCGTGGTCGCCCCGAGAACTGTCGACTCGCGCGCTTTGACCTTCGATCTCTGGCTCACCGACGAGAACCATGCCGTCTGCGACACCATCCTCGGACTGGCCATGGCGCCGCTGGCCCGCGGTGCCCGACCGCCGGCTTGGATCGTCGCCCCCCAAGCCTCCCACCACACGCCATGAACGACGACGCCGCAAGCATCGACATCGAGGAGCTGATTCCGCATCGCTTACCCATGCGCCTGGTGGAATCCATCGCGAGCGTTGACAGCGAGTCGATCCGAACCACCGCCGTGGTCAAAGACTCCTGGCCCACGGCCCGCGATGGCCGCGCGCAAACCTTGATCCTGATCGAGCTTATCGCGCAAACGGCGGCGGTGCTGCAAGGATGGCGCGAGCGGAACGAGGACAAGGCCGGCATCGGTGGCCTGCTGGTCGGGATCCCCGAAGCCAAGCCGCAGGCGCCGACCATTCCCGTCGGAACAGCGCTGGTCTGTTCCGTTCGCATCAGCCACGGCGCTCAGAACTATCTTTCGTTCACCGGGCAGGTGGCGGGCGCAGACGGCGTGCTGTGGCTCACCGGATCGATTCAGGCCTACCGGCCAGACAACTTGGACACACTTGGAGGATCGCCATGACAGCACCGTCCACGCCGCCCGCGCCGAGCAGCGCGCCCCCGCTGGCCCTGGTCACGGGCGCCAGTCGCGGCATCGGCCGCGCCATCGCCATCGAGCTTGCCGCCCACGGAATGCACGTGGCGGTGAACTACAAGAGCAACGAAGATGCCGCTCGCGAGACTCTGGCCCACATCGAAGCGGCCGGTGGACATGCCGAACTGTGCCCATTCGACGTCGTGGATGAAGCGGCCGTGAACGCGGCACTGGGCGACCTCTTCGCGCGCCACGAACACATCGCCGCGCTGGTGAACAACGCCGGCGTCATCGCCGACGGGCTTTTCGCCATGATGCCCAGCCAGGATTGGCGCAGGGTCATCGAAACGTCGCTGATGGGGTTTTTCAACGTCACCAAGCCGGTGATCCAGAAGATGATCCCGCAAAGAAAGGGCAGCGTGGTGACCATTTCGTCCGTGTCGGGACTGGTCGGCAACCGCGGTCAGGCCAATTACGCCGCGGCCAAGGCCGGGCTGATGGGCGCTACCCGCGCGCTGGCCTCCGAGGTCGCGCGCATCGGGATCCGAGTGAACGTGGTGGCCCCCGGCCCCATCCAGACCGACATGATCAAGGACATGCCGGCCGACATCGTGAAAAAGATGATCCCCATGGGGCGAGTCGGGCTACCCGAAGAAGTGGCGCGCGTGGTGCGCTTCCTTTGTTCCGACGACGCTTCCTACGTCACGGGCCAAGTGCTCTCGGTTAACGGCGGGATGGTCTAGCCATGGCTATCTTTCGCATGCTTTTCGTCGCTGGATTGTTGCTGTCAGTGCGGCCAGCCGCGGCGGCCACGTGGTACGAGGACTGGGCCAGCATTCGCAAGGCCGCCGCCACCATCAAGTCCATCGAGACCTCCTTCGTGCAGACGCGCACGCTGAAAATCCTGACCAAACCGCTGGTGTCGCGCGGGATCATGCTCTTCCGTCGCCCCAACGATTTGCGCTGGGAATACCAGAGCCCGCTGCAAACCTTGCTGGTCGCCAAGAGCGGCAACATCCACCGGCTCATCAAGCACGGAAACACCTGGGTTGCCGATGCCAGCGGCCGCCTCGAAGCCATGAAAATCGTGCTCGGCGAAATCAACCTGTGGCTCGATGGCGATTTCTCGTCGAGCAAGACTTTTAGGCCGGAACTGCGACCGGCCAAAACAGACCAGGCCGCGCACGTCGAACTGATTCCTCTCGACCCATCTCTTGGCAAGATCATCGCGCGCATCACCATCAACTTCGGACAGCGGCCCGGCACCGTAAGCTCCATCGACATCCATGAAGAGGGCGAAGGCGTGACCCACATCGCCTTCGAGAATTCGCGCTTCGACCAGAACATTCCCGCAGAGCGCTTCGAACCACCTCGATAGCCATGCGCCCATTTCTCGTCCTATTCGCGATCTTGCTGGCTGCCTCCTGCGCGCACCTGCCTCTGCTGGCGCCCATCGACGTCAACCAAGCGCAGACCGCGGCCGAACGCTGCCGGCAGGCCTTTCCCGCCCAGCCCTGGCGAGCCACCCACACCATCTTCGCCGCCCTGCCCTTCGGGATGCATAGCCAGCTCGTCGGCGTGACCGCGGTCGGCGCCGAGGGCCTGCACTCAATCCTGCTTTCGCCCGAGGGCCTCAGCCTGTTCGACGGAGTTCAACACATTGGTACGGCCGCGGGCCTGGTCGTGCACCGGGCGGTGCCGCCATTCGACCGGCCCGATTTTGCGGCATCGCTGATGGCCGACGTGGGCAATGCCTTTCTTTCACCTGCCGGCCTGCCCATGACCATTGGAACTTACAAGACCGGCGAAACCGTCTGCCGCTGGTCGCCTCCCGACGGCGAAACCACCGACGTTGAACTCGGCAGCGACGGCCCGCGCGCCATTCGCACCTACCGCTCTTTGCACATCACTCGCGAGATCTTGCTCGTCGGTGCCCCGAGCGGCGGCTTCTACCCGCTCGTCGTCCTGCGCGTACCCGGCTCGGGCGGGTACGAACTGGAGATGCGCCTGGTCGACCACGAATAGGCGCGTCGATCTTCTGGTCCCTACTGGCCCGACAAAAACTGGCCGCCCGCGACCAGGAGGTACAGCCGGCGCAGAGTGCCCTGGAAATAAGGCGTGTCGTCCATACCGGTGGCGCCCATCCAGGATTTCACGTAGGCGTCGATCTTTGCCTGACTGACGGCGATCCCCGAGTCGGCGAAGGCGCCCACGAAGGCGCTGTTGTTGGCGTAGCCAGTGCTGGTCACTCCGCCCTTGCCGTCGACGAACGTACTGATCTTCTGCAGGAAGGTCTTGGCCTCGGGCGTGCAGAACCACATATAGTCCATGGCCACCCGCCAGGGCGTGCGGCAGGCGTTGTAGTCGTAGGTAGCGGAGTCGATGCGGCCGTCGTTGTATCCCCACTCGGGCACGAGGCCATTCATGGCTGCCTGGTACTGCGCCAGCAGCGTGTAGGAATCTGCGGCCAGTTTGGTCCAGAAGGCGGAATTTGCCGTGTCGACGGTGGCGAAGACGCGGTAGTGGCCAGGGGAGAAGTACGACGGATTGACCTTGCCCGGGTTGCCCGGGTCGCTGCAGCCGCCCCACGCGTCGCCCGGCCGAAGAACGACCAGGCCGTTGGAACAGGAGTCGGTTTCGAACTGTTTGATCTTGCCGATCAGCGACTGGGCCTTGGCGAGGTAGCCGCCCCAGACCTTGTTTGCAACCACCAAACCGAGAGCAGCGTCCAGATCTCCATCCGCCGCCGCGTTGGCAGTGTTGTCGCCTGGGGCCGCGCAAGCATCCATGGCCCAGTTCATCAGGCCGTTCTTGTCCACGTGGTCGGTGTAGAACTTCCACAGCTCGTCGAAGAGTGCTTGATCGTTGTTGTTCGCGGCCAGCAGCATTCCGTAGCCGATGCCTTCGGAGTAAACGCCACCTCCGTTCTTCACCACCGCGCTTGCGTTGGCCGTGCACTCCTGGATGAAAGCGGTCTTCCAGGCCGTGTATTCGGCCGCTTTCTTTCCCGCCGCCTCCGTCGAAAAGAATGCCGACGCGCACATGCCAGAGCCACCGCCGGTGCTACTTGCGCCGCCAGTGCCGGTGCTGCCTCCGGTGCCAGTGGTCCCACCCGCGCTGCTCGTTCCAGCCGTGCTGCTCGTTCCGCCAGAGTTGCTTGTGCCGCCGCTGCCGCCCGCACCGCCGGAGTTGCTGGTTCCGCCTGCGTTGCTCGTGCCACCGGTTGAGCTCGTGCCGCCGTTGCTGGTCACACCGCCGGTGTTGACCTTGCCTCCATTGCTGCTCGCCCCGCCACTTGCGCTGCCACCGTTGCTGGTCGTGCCACCGTTGCTGGTCGTGCCACCGTTGCTGGTCGATCCCGCGCCGCCGGTCGTGCCACCGCTGCTGGTCGTGCCACCGCTGCTGGTCGTGCCGCCATTGCTGGTCGTGCCGCCATTACTGATCGTGCCGCCATTACTGATCGTGCCGCCATTGCTGGTCGTGCCGCCGGAGTTCGACTTGCCACCCGTGCCACTCGTGCCGCCAGAGCCGATCGTGCCGCCACTACTGGTTGCACCGCCGGAGTTCGACTTGCCGCCGGTTCCGCCACCAGGATTCGGCTGGGAACCTGTGGTACACGCCACCGCCAACAGCACGGTCGCGATCGTCAAGGTACTGCGCATGGACTGCTCCTACGAACCCGCGGTGAACTTGCCTGCCGACTTCATGACGAGGCGGATGACATTGCGCACGGTTGGGTGCTTCTCGAAATGTGGAATGGTGGGATCGAATTCATTGTGCCAGATGGGATCTCAGCACGGTACAGAGGACGGACAAAGGGATCACAATCCGCCCGAGCCGATTGGGAAAGTGCGCCCAAACGATTTCCAAGAGTGTACCCTCGACAGGGTTTGAGGCCTAAGCACGGCTCAAGTGATCATTTCCCGAACGCCACACCGCCTTCATGGCCACCTGGTACGGCCGCGTGAACGCCCGCCTGCGGCCGACACCTGTCGCCGACGCGAGCCGGACTTACCGACTGCTCCCTGGGGCAGCCATCCGGCCCGGCCCCTGGGCAGCCCTGGATCGACTGCGCGCGCATCCAGTGGCGGGCGTCGCGCATTCGCTCGATCTGCACTCGCTGCACCCAAACGGCCTCGTGCTGCTCCCGGAGAATACGTTCCAGCACCTCATCTCCGAATTGCCCGAATTCGAGCGGCAATGGTACAAAGAATGGGTCGTGCAGTGACCAGAGCCCGAGCCGCCTAGTCAGGGCCGCGGTGGCGTTTGGGTTCGCGTCTATCCTGCGCAACGACGGCCCTACTAACAGGCGTTTCCAGAGTCAACGGCGAATGACCCGGCCCATTCCCCGTGCTAGGAATCGAACGTGAAGTTCCGCCTCGTCTATCCGAAGTGGCCCAAGCTGACTGGGCAAACCGAGTTCCACTTGCCTCCGCACGGGCCGGTGGTCTTCGCGGCCACCCTGCCCTCGGATGTGGAAGTGGAATTCGTCGACGAGAACGTCGAAAGTTTCAACTTCGACGACCCGGTCGACTTCGTCGGCATCTCGATGATGCTCACCAGCCAGGTCAAGCGCGGCTGGGCCATCGCCGACGAATACCGACGGCGCGGGGTGAAGGTCATCTTCGGCGGCATCTCGACCATGCTCCACGCCGAAGAAACCCAGACCCATGCCGATGCGGTTTTTCTGGGCGAGGCCGAGGGACGCATGGAAGCGGTCTTGGCCGATTTTCACGCCGGAAGACTCAAGCCCGTCTACGACTTTCTCAGTTCGCCACCGCCCATCGAAAGCGTAGGGCCGGCGCGCCGGTCGATTCTCAAGCGCGATTTCTACAACTACAAGGGCGTGCGCATGGTGGACCTGTTCCACGCCTCGCGCGGGTGCCGCTTCGACTGCTACCCATGCGCGGTCAGCTACCTCGGCGGGCGCCGCTTCCGGCCGCGCCCCCTCGACCGCGTGGTGGAAGAACTGGCCGGCATCGACAACAACCGACTCTTCGTCGTCGACAATTCCCTGGCCCAGAGCAAGCCATGGGAACTCGACCTGTTTCGCGAGATGATCCCGCTCAAGAAGAAATGGTGCTCGCATCCCATCGAAGACGACGATGAAGTCCTCGACCTCGCGGCGCAGGCCGGCGCTTGGTACGTGTACCAGGCCATCTTCGACACCTCGGACTTCATCCGCCGCCGCATCGAGCGCTACCACGCGCACGGCATCGGGGTCGAAGGCACCATCCTGCTCGGGCTCGACGAACAGACCGAGGACGACATCAAGCGCCTAGTCGACTTTTTGCTCGAAGTGAAGCTCGACCTGGCGGAATTCACCGTGCTGACGCCCTTCCCGCACACGCGCTCGCGCGACGACCTTGTCAAGGAAGCGCGCATCCTGACCTCGGACTGGGATCTCTACACCGCAGACAAGGTCGTATTCCAGCCGCGCCACATGAGCCCCGACCGCTTGCTAGAGCTGTACCACTACGCCTGGGATACCTTCTATCGCGAGGAGCCGCAGACGCACAAAATGTACAAGCTGCTGCAGAAGGTGGTCCGCAGCGAAATGGCCGACGGCACCTTCGTTCCGCGCCGCGGAGAGCTCGCCCGCACGCGCTTCGGCCGCGCCCCGCTCAAAGCCTGAGCGGCCTACCACTACAGAATAAGAGCGCCGGTCAGCCCGACGGTGTGAAGGGCGCCGCCCGGGTAGTCACCGGATGTGACGTGTCGAAAGTTGACGCTCACCAGGCCGCCAAGAGTCACGCCCCAACAGGGCACAAATATCCCTGCATTGAGGCCCGCCATCAGGCCGTGCTGAGTAGTGTACGTCCCCATGTCGTTGCCCTTGCCCGTGAACCACCCAATTTTGGGGCCCAGACGGATCTGACCGGCCCGGAAGCTGACAAGTGGGCTGAATGTGATATCGACGTAGCGTCGAGGAGGATGGAGAAAGTCGCACCAGAAGCTGCTGCTATCACCGCTGCATTCGGCATCATTGGTTGTCCTCCGTCCACTGTCCCATCTTACGTAGTCCAGGTCGCCTTCGATATTTAGGGACAGCCTCTCGGTGACATGCCAGCCGAGGAGCAATCCCAATTTGGGACTGGCATTGTAGTTCGCCCAGTTGTTACCCTCTGGAAGACTGAAACCAACATACGGCATGAACAGAAATCCTGGCCGATGCACAGGTGCCGGAGTGGGAGCCGCCGGGAGTGGCTGCACAGACGCGCCGGCAGTTTCCGGCGCGGGTGAATCGGCCGTTTGAACAGTCGGCGTTTGTGGTGACGCCGTCTCCGCCGCAGGCGCCGCCAGTTCGGAAGGAAGCTCCTCGGCTTGCCCATGGGCAACCCTCGGACGCAGGCTCGCGAAGCAAAGAAGCCCGACGAAAACAACGGTCGACCGTCGCGTGGAGAGTGCCCAAGTCACGTGGTCAAGCTCTTACCACAAATGCCTTGCTTGCACTGTGGTGGAAACGGCCGCGCCCCGCTCAAAACCTGAACGACAGCAGCGACAGGTCGAGACGTCGACCCGGCGAGCGCATGGACGGCGCTTGCGAATAGGATCCTGGATAGACGAGCGGCTGGCCTGTTCCCCAGGCCTGGTAGCGCTCGGAGGCCTGGGTTTCGACGTCGGATTGCTTCGTCATGCGGAAGATACCGGGAACGCCGATGGCCGTGCCTACGCCGATCGACAGAATTGCAACCGTCAAGCCGCCAAGTATTCTGTCTGTGTTCGGGCCGCACGAATTCCCGTAGGAACAATCGGTACCACTCAGGAGTCCCGAATACATGATGACGTAGCCCGTGACGACGCCAACGCCCAGGATGGTAAACCCGGCGATGGTCAGGGCCTTGCCCGAACTCCTGCGCTCCATGCGCGCGTCCGCCGCCGCGGCGGCGAGTGGAACAAAACCGGGATCGTCATGCAGGCGCTGCCAGACCACGGGCTTGGGCTCGCCGATCAACTCGGCGAATGCGGTCAGCTGAGCAGCGGTAATGGATGGTGCAGCCGGCGCTGGAGCGACCGGCAACGGCGCAAGAGGCGCCGCACCACCTTGCGCTCGTGCCACTGCTGGGATCGACACGACCAGAAAGGCCATCAGACAATTGGCAAGCCAGCGTGCTTTGTGAACTGTCATGCGAACCTCCACCAGATCGCCAAACATCGCACGGCGGGAATTTGTCGTCTAGAGGCCGAGAGCTGCTGTGCTCACTCGATGAAAAACTTCCCAAAAGTCTGCCATTGTTCTGGGTAGGCTTTGACCATCTCTTGCAAGCGCTGCAGATAGGCAGCTGCCGCTCGCTCGATTGCCAACTGGCGCTCGCCGCGGCTTTCGGCTCTCAAGGTGACAGGTGGGTCGTTGATGAAGCGGTAGTGGCGTGGGCCCAGACGAATGGCGAAGGCCGTGAGCAGGGGCGCGCCGCTCGACAAAGCCAGGGCAAAGGGCGCGGCGGCGACCGCGACGAAACGACCAAGGAATGGCATGCGCAGCACACGGGCTTCGCCGTAGGCACGATCCGCGGCCAGCGAAACGATGCCGCCTTCGCGCAATCCCTTCAGGGCCGCCAGGATGTCAAAGGCCTTGCCCTGCCCTTCGGGAACGGTCACCACGCCAACGCCGGCGCCGCGCAGATCCTGATCTACACCAGCACGGGCGCCGCCGTCCCTTTGCCCGCCCATCACCAGGGTCACGTCTTGTTGCTGGCGCGCGAGCAGCCGCGCAGCGATTTCCCAGCGGCCAAAGTGCGACATGAGCACAATCACCCCGCGCCCAGCTTCGCGGGCTTCGGCCAGGTACGCCTCGCATGGGCGTTCGAAGATCACATCGGACCTGCTGCCGACCTCCAGGCGGTCGCTGTAAACGCGGGCAAAGTCCTGGTACTGCCGCCAAGCACAGCCGAGAGCGTGTAGCGCAGACCGCTCGGGAAAGAGCACGCGGTAGAAGCGAACGCTGTGGGCAGCCCGCCGGGGCAGGAACAGAAAATATCCCGCGGCAACGACGGCGGCCACCCCCCTGAGCATCCATAGTCCCCACACCCGGGACAGCCGAGCCATCACCCCGTAGAAAAACACGCTCAGGCTTCTCCCAGGTCGGCAATGAACCAGGTTTCCTCGCGGCCCGGTGCGGTCGCCTCGACGACCGCGACGCGCAGGCCGGCCGCGACCATGGCCGCGACAACCGATTCGCGCGTCCGATAATGGGGAACCAGCCGAGCGAAGGACAGGCGCCAGGTTTCGAACCAGCGAAAGAAGGGCACCGCTCCTTGCGCGGGCACCGTCGCGCGCAACACCAGTTTTCCGCCGGGCACCAGGCACGCGCGCGCGTGGGCCAGCGTGGCGGAAAGGCCCGTGTCGTCGAGGTGGTGAATGACGTCCAAACAAACCACGGCCGCGGCGCTCACCTTGGGCAGGTCGCCCGGCGCGCTGCCTTCGCTGACGGACCCGCGCTCGCCAAGCACGAAGCGCGCGGTAGTCACACGATCTTCGTCGGGCTCGATGGCCACCACGCGCAGCTTGTCCGAGCGGGCCAGCATCCAGGCCGCGGTCACGCCAAAGCCGCAGCCGATGTCCAGCACCGTGCCTTCCTCGGGCAAGAATTCGCCTAGGCGCGAAAACATGGGATCCAGACGCATCTTGAAGCGCGCGAACATGCGCGGAAAGGCGCTCAGCCGGCGAAACCGCCGCATCACCCAGCGTTCGGGATGCTCTCGATCGGCTGGCGCGAGCGGCTTGACGGTGTACAGGCGCCGCAGGATTGGCGGCAGGATCACATAGGCCCCGAGAGCACAGTAGCCGATGGCGAGCGTGGCCATGATGCCCGCGCTGCGCGTGACCGCGTGGTCGGCGAAGGCCATGGTGATCATCCCTACCAGGGTCGCGCTGGATGAGAGGAAAATGCTGGTGCGAACCGGGCCGTGCGAAGGGTGGTGCTCGTCGAGACAGCGCTGGTACACGCGCAGGAACGAGAAGGAATAATCGACGCCCATGCCGAAAATGAGCACCGACAGAATGAGACCCACGAGATCGATGGGCCGGCCGATGAGGTGCAAGGTTGCTAGCGTCAGCACGAAGGAGAACGTCATGGGTGCCAAGGCGATGGCCGCCACACGCAGGTCCAAGAAGAACAGCAACACCGATCCGGCCACGAAGCAGACCACCACTACGAACATGGAGCGAAACGATCGCGCGAGATAGTCGGCCAGGGTGCGCGCGAAATTGTCGCCATCGAAGACGTAGAATCCCGCCCGGCTCGCCAGGTCCGCAAAGACCGCGGGATCGTATTGCCGCCCAGGCACCACACTGCCTAGCCACACAACGCCTTTGCCGTCGCGCCCTGGGCCCACCCCATAGAGGGCTTGCAAGCCCGAGGAGAGCGGAGCCGGCGTTGTCGCGGATGGCGACGGAGCGGTCAGGCGAGCCAGAAACGGCGCAAAGGCTTCGGGCGCGAAACCCACTTTATCGCCAGCCTCGCGTAGTGCCGCTGAGACTGTTGCCACGCGATCTTTGTTCCAGAACACCGTCCACGCCGCTTGGTGCTGGCCGGCGATCACCGGACCGGGGCTGAGCATGGACGGCGAAAAGGCGTGGTCGATCAGCCCAGCGGTCTTCTGCTGTTCCAGAACCGTCAACCAAGCATCCGACTTCTGCCTGAAATCCGCGTCGTCCTTGGCGTCGATGAGCAAGTACACGCGATGAAAAATGTCGCCCCAAACCGATTTGACCTTGGCCTCGTCGCGCGCGGTTTCAGGCCGCACGGTATTGGCCGCCGCCAGATCCACAACGAACTTGGGCCGGGCAAAGACCAGCCCCAGCGCAAACATCACAGTCGCCACCGCCAGAGCGCGAAAGCCGCGCCCCACCGTGATACGAGCGAGCCACTTGTCCACAGGCACCCACGCCGAACGCGAGGCCGCGGGCACCGTCGGAAAAATGTGCGGAAACACCAGGTGAACGAAGAGATAGGAAAACAGAATGCCGAGCGCGGCGAAGAGCCCAATCTGCCCGAGCACGCGAAAGCCTGTCAGGCGCAGCGAAAGAAACGATCCGATATTGATGATGGTCGACAGCGAGCCGATGGAGAAAACCTCGTGCGCGGCTCGGTGGCCTGCCGTCTTGGTCTTGCGGTCGACGAAGAGCAAGTACACCGCGCCTTGGTCGACGGTGATGGAAATGAGCGCGCCACCGAAGCCGAGGGCCAGGGCCGAGATGTCGGATTCCATGAGGCTGTAGGCGAAAAGCGCCAGGCACCCGCCGGCCATCGCGGGAAGCAAGGCGAACACGCCCAGCCACGGCCGGGGAAAACACGCGAGCAACAGCAACGCGATGCCGATGGTCGAAACCAGTATCGCCAGGTTCGCGTCGCGCGTGACCAAGGTTTCGTTGTCGATGGCCGCGCGATAGCCGCCCACGGGAGTCACCACGACGCCTTCGCCGACCTCCCCCGCCTTGGCTTGCTCGAAGCGACGAGCCAGCGCCTGAATTGCGTCGTCGATGGCATGGGAGGCGCGCGTGTCGCGGGTGCCCTCGCGGGGAACCGCGGAAACGAGAAGATTCTTCCCTTCCGTGTCCAGGATGTGTCCGCGCTCGATGCGGCCTTGCTGTGTGGGCACGAGATCGCCCAGTCGGGCCAGCGCGATCTCGCCCAGCCCCAGTGGATCTTCCGCCACCCGCGCCGCTGCGCCGATGCCAGCAAGATCCGACGCCTCGGCAGCCAGGTCGGTCAGCCGAGCCGACAACGCCGCAGGTTCGAGCTTCGGCGCCACCAATCGGATGAGTTCGTCGCGCGAAAAAAGCAGCGGAAGCTGCGACGGCAGACCGGTATAGATGGCCGTGATTCCGCGCGCCGCAGCAGCCGTGCCCACCATGGTGAACAGGCCCGAACGCTCCAGCTCGGCGACCACAACATCGCCCGCCGCGATGAGCGCGTCGGACTGGGCGCTCCCGTCGCGCATGGACAAGTTGATCACCACGCGGTCGAGCGAGGTGTGGCGCGACAGCACTTGGCGGGCGCTCTCGAAGGCGACGCTGCCTCTCGGCACGGCAGAGGTGATGTCCGTATCGATGCGCAGGCGGCGCTGACCGTCCCAGGCGAGCACGCCGCTCGCCACGCAGGCAAGCAAGAGCACACGCCAGCGAATGGTGCGTTCACGCTTCATCGGACGGATCATCGGATGGTTCCTGGCGCTCCCGCCTGGGTGCGAATCTGGAGGCAATCAAGCGCGTGAAGGTAGCAGCGTTGCGGCCAAAATCCCGCCACGGACGAAAATGGGACACGCGCCCGCCGGGAGGGTCGTAGGTCACGGGCACAGGTACCTCGAGAATCTGGATGCCCGCGCGCCGGGCGCGCACAAGCACCTCGACCTCGAACTCGAAGCGCCGCGCGGTCGTGGGCAACGCCAGGGTTTCGGCCACCGGGTATACGCGAAAGCCCGACTGCGAATCGGAAAGCAAAGGACCGCCCGAGGTCCACACCCAGAATCCAGAAAAACCACGCCCCATCCGGCTCGACCAGGGCACCGCCCTGCCCTGCATGCCGGTCCGCGCGCCAAGCACCAGAGCGACACGCGGCCCGGGCACTGCTTCAGGCCAGATAGCCGCCAGCAAGCTGCGGGCGTCGTCGGGGTTGTGCTGTCCGTCGGCATCCACGGTCACGGCGAAGCGCGCGCCCACGGGAAGCGCCGCCAGCCCAGTCAGAATCGCCGCACCCTTGCCCAGATTTCTCTCGTGCCGCACCACCGTCGCACCGACGATGTTCACCACTGCATCTCCTGAACCGTCCGTGGAGCCATCGTCGACGACGACCACCGTAGCGCCGCTGGCCACCGCGGCCAGCACCACCTGGCGCACATTGCGAGCGTGGTTGTAGACCGGGATCACGAATGCGAAGGCCGCGCTAAAGCGAGCACGCAGGTCTTGCCAGGACGGAGCCGGCGCGGTCATTACGATGGCGTGCGGAAAATCAGCGAGGTGTTGATTCCGCCGAATGCGAAGTTGTTGTTCATGGCGATCTTGATCGGTCCCTGCCGGGCGCTGCCGAGCACGTGATCCAGGGGCGGTAGCGCGGGATCGGGCTCGTCGAGGTTCTTCGACACCGCCATGAACCCGTCCTTCATCATCACGATGGTGGCCACCGATTCAATGGCGCCGCTCGCGCCGAGAGTGTGGCTCAAATATCCCTTGAGCGCGCTCACCGGCACCTTGGCGCCGAAGATCCGGTTCACTGCCACGGCCTCGGCGGCATCGCCCACGCCGGTTCCGGTGGCGTGCGCGTTGATGTGCTCGATGTCCGACGGCGCCAGTTCGGCGTCGCGCAAGGCCAAGTTGATGGCGATGCAGATGCCGTCGGGATCGGAATTGGTCGGGTGCGTGCCGTTGCAGCCCTGACCGTAGCCTATGATTTCGGCGTGGATGGTGGCGCCGCGCTTGCGTGCGTGCTCGTACTCTTCCAGCACCAGGCAAGCCGCGCCCTCGCCGACCACCAGCCCGTCGCGCCGGCGATCGAAAGGTCGTGGCGTGCGATCTGGTGTCGCGGCATACCCGGCCGAGGTCGCGCGCATGATGTCGAAGATCCCGGCGTGCAGGATGTGCAATTCCTCGGCGCCGCCGCCCAGGCAGATGGGAACCCGGCCGAAGCGCACCTGCTCGTAGGCGATGCCCACGCCTTGCGACCCCGAGGTGCAGGCCGTGCACGAGGCGATGACCGGCCCCTTGCAGCCGAACATCATGGCGATGTTGGCCGCGCAGGTGTGGCTCATGAACTGCAAGTACGTCGACGCCAGCAGGCCACGGATGGACTTTTCGTCGAGGATGGGGCGCAAGAAGTCCTCTTGCGAGGCCGTACTGCCGACGGTCGATCCGAAGGCCACGCCACAGGCTAGCGATGCAATGACATCGCCGGGCAACCCGGCGTCGGCGATGGCGTCCCGCACGGACAGCGCGGAGAGCACGGCCACTCGGCCCATGGTCCTGCTGTACTTGCGCGGGATCTCGTTGGCATCGATCCCCTCGCATGGCGCGCCCAGGCGCGTGCGCAAGCCATCCAGCGATTCCCACCCCGGCATGACGCGAATCCCGCTCCGGCCAGCCAGCAGCCCCTCACGCATGGCCGCGGGCGTGTGCCCAATCGGCGAGCGCAAGCCCATTCCGGTGACGACGACGCGATTTCCTCTACTGCTCATGTGCGCGGGCAGCATGCCAGGGGATAGGTGCTCATGTCACGCGCCTTGCGCGGGCCTTTTGAGGTACTCTGGCAGAGCCTTGAATCCTGGGTACGCAACTGCAACATTCGATGCGTGAGGACAATGTGAAGCACTCAACAAGTTCGAAACACCTTGGCCGAGGGATCTCGGCTCTTGCGCTGATCCTCGCAACGATGTCCGCCAGCCAAGCCCTGGCTGCTCCGCTCGCCTTCCCAGGAGCCGAAGGGTTCGGGTCCATGGTCACCGGCGGCCGTAAGGGGCAGGTGTATCACGTCACCACGCTGGCCGACTCTGGCACGGGATCCCTGCGCGATGCCGTTAGCCAGGGCAACCGCATCGTGGTGTTCGACATCAGCGGCGTCATCAAACCCACCGACGTCATCGTCGTCGCCGGCGACAACATCACCTTGGCCGGCCAGAGCGCCCCGGGTGACGGCATCACGATCTACGGCAGGGAAACCAGCTTCAGCAGTCGCAGCAACATCATCGTGCGCTATCTCCGCTTTCGTCAGGGCATGACCGACGCCTCGGGCAGTGCCAAAAAGACCGTCAACATCACCTACGGTCAGAACATGATCTTCGATCACGTCTCCATCCAATGGGGACGCTGGGACAACTTCGGCATCACCGGTACCAGCAGCACCATCACCCTACAGAACTCGATCGTCGGAGAGGGCGTGCCTCCGCAGAATTTCGGCTCCATCATCGATGGAGAGCAGGACATCACCATCGCCCACAACCTATGGATCGACAACAATGAGCGCAACCCCAAGTTCAAAGCGAACGGAGAGTGCATCAACAACGTCGTCTACAACTGGGGCACCGGGGGCGGCATTATCGGCGGCCACTCGGGGACACCCTGGTACGAGGACTACGTTGGCAACTATCTGATTGCCGGCCCCTCGGCTGTCGACAAGTTTTTCACGTTCTACACCGATACCGACCACGCCTACCAAACCGGCAACATGGTGGACGTGAACAAGGACGGCCAACTCAATGGACGGGCGGTGGTCAACGCGGATTTCCAGGGCACCTCGCCCCCGACGTTCGAGACGGCAGCGCACAGCAAGCCTCCTGTGCCCGTCACGGTACTAAGCGCAGAGGATGCTTATGCGCGCGTCGTGGCCCAGGCCGGGACCTGTCAACATCGGGATGCTGTCGAGTTGCGACTGATCGCCCAACTTACCTCGCTCGGAACCAAAGGGGCCATCATCGCCAACGAAAGCGATGTGGGTGGTCAGCCGGCGGTGACATCGGTAACTCGGCCCGCGGGCTTCGACACCGACAACGATGGCATGTCCGACGCCTGGGAAACCGCGCACGGCCTCAATCCGAGCAGCGCCAGCGACGCCACTGGCGACTACAACGGCGACGGCTACACCAATATCGAGAAGTACCTCAACGAACTGGCGGACAACGCCTGCGCTGGCAGCACGCCCACCAACCCCGACGCCGGCACAGTTCAATTGAATGACGCCGCAGTCCCCGTTGCCGATGCAACCGTCCCGCCCGGCAAGGACGCCGCGACTACTCCCGGCCCCGATGCTTCTGTGCCCACCAGCGACACCGCGACTGTTCGCACCGACGCTTTCATTGCCGCTGGCGACACCGCGACCAGTCGCCCCGACGCTGGCAGCCCCACCAGCGACGGTCCTGCCGTGCTTGCGGATACCGCCGGTCCAGGTGGCGATGCGACGGCCGCTCGTCCCGACGCCGCGGTTTCATCCCCCGACGTGGCGCCGCCACTTGCCGACGCTGCTTCGCCTTCCACCAGCGACGCGGCCCCTGGCAAGACGGACAGCAATGTTGTGGCAACCGCCGACGCTGCCCCAGTCACCCCCGCTGTCCCCGACGCCGCGGCAACCAATCCAAAGCCAACGACCAGTGCTTCCAGTGGATGCTCCTGCGCGATGGGATCCGCCCATTCGAGCGATCACCTGGGTCTGTTCTCGTTGCTCGTCGGCGGACTGCTATGGGCGAGAAGGCGGAGTGCACGGCGACGCAGAGGTGCTGGGTCTACGCCGCCTGCTCGTACAGGTACTTCTGGAAGCCGCTGAAGACGCGGCCGATCTCGTCGGGGCGGCCTAGGTCGGCCACGGCGTCGGCGATGCTGTCGTGGTATTGCAGGCGCAAAAGCGGAGTCAGCTTGTCCTGATCGAGCTCGTCCACGCCCACGGCCACGTAGTGCGAGAGCACGAAGTCGAGGAAGGCTTGTTGCTTCCTGTTGAAACGGTGGTTGATGGCGACCTTGGCGTGCTGGGCGCGCTCTTCGCGGGTGAGCGGGGCCAGGGCGTAGGCCACGTGGGCGAGCACGTCGAAGAGGTCGCTCTTCTCGGCGTCGATGATTTTTTGCATCTCGGTCAGTTGGTCTTTGCCAAAACCCTTTTCGGCCAGGCCTTCGAGCAGGCGCTTGCGCGTGTCGGGGGCGCTCCATAGGGCGCGCAGCTCGGCTTCGTTCTTGAAGAAGTCGGGCAGCTTGCCGAAGAGCAGCTCCATGAACTGCTGGGCCGACATGGGCGTGCCGTCGGGGTGCCAGAAGGTCGTACACATCATGTGCTGGATGGTGCGCGCCTTGCCGTCGGCGAGCTTGACCTTGATCTTCTGGCGCTTGGGGGCCGCAGGCTCGCCATCGCCATCGCCATCATGGGCGTGATCTTCCCACTTCTTGAGATCGTCGGGCTTGGGCGGCTTGGGTTCGGCCGTCTCCGGCTCCACCGGCTCGCCGTCCCACTCGGGGTCGCTGAAGTGGTGGTGGGCCTTCACGAAGTCGTAGATGGTGAAGTAGTCCTTGCCGTCGTACAGGCGCGTGCCGCGGCCGATGATCTGCTTGAACTCGATCATCGAGTTGATAGGCCGCATAAGCACGATGTTGCGCACGTTGCGCGCGTCCACCCCGGTCGACAGCTTCTGCGAGGTAGTGAGAATGGTCGGGATCGTCTTCTCGTTGTTCTGGAAGGCACGCAGATGCGCATTGCCCAGCTCGCCGTCGTGGGCGGTCACGCGATGGCAGTAGTCCGGATCCTTGCTGGTCTTCATCTGGTTGATCAAATCGCGCACAGCCAGCGCGTGTACCTGCGTGGCGCAGAAAACCAGGGTTTTGTCGTTCGGCTGAATCTGGTCCATGAACAGCTTCACCCGGTGCGCCTCGCGCTCTTTGATCTCGATGACCTTGTTGAAGTCCTTTTCCACGTAGCGCTTGCCGACCTCGATGTCGCCTTCGATCAGGTTGTCGTCGGGCGTGTAGACGTACTCGTCCAGCGTGGTGGAGATCTGTTTCACCCGGAACGGCGTCAGGAAGCCGTCGTTGATGCCATCCTTCAGCGAATAGACGAACACCGGGTCGCCGAAGTATCGGTAGGTGTCGACGTTGTCCTTGCGCTTGGGCGTGGCGGTCAGGCCAAGCTGCACCGCGGGGGCGAAATACGTCAGGATGTCGCGCCAGGTGCTCTCGTCGTTGGCGCCGCCGCGGTGGCACTCGTCGACGACGATGAAGTCGAAGAAGTCGGGCGGATAGTCGCCAAAGTAGGGCGAGGGCTTGCCGTCCTTTGGCGGCCCGCTCATGAAGGTCTGAAAGATGGTGAAGAACAGGCTCGCGTTCTTCGTAACCTTCCCCTTCTTGCGGATCTCCTCGGGCGTGACTCGTGCCAACGCGTCTTCCTTGAAGGCATTGAACGACGTGAAATCGTTGATTGCCTGATCGGCCAAGGTGTTTCGATCGGCCAGAAACAGAATGCGCGGCCTGCGCGTGGGCTCGCCGCCCAGGCTCCAGCGCGCTTGAAATAGCTTCCACGCGATCTGAAAGGCAATCGCGGTCTTGCCGGTACCCGTGGCCAGCGTCAGCAGGATGCGATCTTTGCCCGCGGCGATCTTCTCCAGCACGCGGTTGATGGCGATCTCTTGGTAGAAGCGGATCTCCCACGAACCGGACTTGTCGGGGAACGGCACCGCCGCGAAGCGGTCGCGCCAGTCGTTCTGCTTGGCAAAGGTTCTATTCCACAGCTCGTCCGGCGTGGGGAAAGCGGGAATCTCGCCCTCATGTCCCGTCTGCATGTCGATGCCGTAGATACCCTGGCCGTTGCTTGAGTAGGCGAAGCGAATGGCCACCTTGTCGGCGTAGTTCTTGGCCTGGCCAACACCTTCCGTCAGCTCTTGATCCCAGGCTTTGGCCTCGACCACGGCCAACTTGGTGTTGCGATAGATGAGCACGTAGTCGGCCGTGAGCGGCTTACCCCGCCGCCCGTGCCCCTCCAGCCGCCCCAGCGTAATGGGATACTCGCGCCGAACGCGGCTACCCTCGACCACGCCCCAGCCGGCATTCGCGAGGGCAGGGTCGATGTGCTCGGCGCGGGTTTCGGCTTCGTTCATGGCTTGCGTCCGTTGCAGCTATCCGGGATTTCCGGAAAGCTGTTTCCAGAATACCCCAGCCCGGAACTATTCGGAATCACCGAACAGTTGGTCGGCGCCTACGCCAGTTCTCGGATCGTGGTCAGGCTTGCTCGACCGCTCTTTGTCTCTGGTCCGCGGCTTCTTCCGCGTCGATGGCGGCTTCGGAGCGCGGCGGAACCAGAACAGTCTTGCCATCCACCACGACGACCAAGCTGGTTCCGGTCCGCAAAGCTTCACGTTCGGCGCGCAGTCGGGCGCGGCGAAGGGCGGCCATGGCTCCAACTTCGTCAGTGCTAGGGCGATTCTGCGCGCTGCTCATGAATTCTTCCCCTTATCCAGCAAAACGGGTTGCGCACCCGCGTTGTCGTAGTGAAACCATTCGTCAACGAGTGGTTTGTAGAGCATCTCGAAATTCTCCCTCCCCGCGAAGAAGCGACGCCTGACCACGTCGTCATCGACATGGTGGCCGCCCTGACGCACGCGTTGTGCGACTCGGATGATGGCGGCTTCTGGCGTGGGCAGGGACAAGAAGAATAGTGTGACGCTGTAGCCAGCTTCGCGCCATTGCGGGATGGAGCGGGCGTAGTTGCGGCCGGCGAGCGTGGTCTCGAAGGCGAAGCTATCGCCGCGCTCCGCGCGCTCGCGCATCATTTGCAGCATGATGCGTCCGGATCGAATCGCGACCCGGGTGGGATCGAAGGGCGACAAGCCCGTGGCGATCAAGTCCGCGTTGATGAAAACCGGGCAGCCTGCCTCCTGGGGAAGATACTCACGTGCAAAGGTCGTGTCTTCCCAGCACCGTTTGGGCCGGCGAGAATTAGGATCTTGCGGGGCGCTGGTTCGAACATGGGTGATCCACCACATTGTATGCCAAGGGGCGAGCCTTGGTAGGAACTGGGTCTATGTGCTCGGCGCGGGTTTCGGCTTCGTTCGAGTTCGCTCCTCGGCAGTATCTCGGAAATCCCGACACACTGCCTTCTCGTCGAGCGATGCTGGCCACCCGGACTTCGATGCCGTCCTCACCCGCCTGCCGCGTGAAGATCAGAAACTCTGCCGTGCTGTTGCGAATTCGAAGTTCCTTCTCTTTGCTCATGGGCACCCTCTAGAGCTGGCCGCTGAAGGCCTGGTGGAGCAGCGACTTCTTCAGCTCGTCGAGCGCGGCGACCTTCTGCTGGTAGATGGAGGCGAGGCGATTGGTATCGGCTTCAAGGTCGATGAGCGTGGATATAATGGCGCGTTGTTGGGTGATCGAGGTTGGAAAGGAAACAACGACATCACAGATCTTGGTTGGCGACGTGTGGCGCACCTTCACGCCGGATGCGCTGTCGTGGATCGCTTTCCGAACTGCATGCGTGTTGAACACGTGGAAGAAGAACTCGTTCGTCCATGGAACGCCGGTCTTCTTGGTGACGAGGCCAAGCCGCTGGTTGTGCAGGAACTTGTCGGATTCCGGAATGAGAACGGGGCTACCGAGCAATCCGGCAGCTTGTTCCGTCATCGCGACGAGCAGATCTCCCTTGGAAAGCACGAAACTATCGGGAATCTCACCTGAGTAGTACTTCTGCTTCTCGCCACGGTCACGGTACCCGCCGGATTCGTAGAAGTTGCCCGGCGTCAGCAAGACGTGGTCGCCGCTGCTCGTGAAAAATTCGCTCTTGAAGGCGAAGCCGTGCTTGATGTCGCAGAGTTCTGCGAGTGGCTTCTCTTCCCAGCCTTCGCCTCGCTGGGTGAAGATGGATTGGAGGTGGCTTTCGAAGAGGGCGCGGGCGTTTTGGAGGTTCTTTTCGGCGTTGGCTTTGGCGGTGGCGATGCCCTCAAACGCTTCGTCGAGGATGCCGACGATCCGCCGCTGCTCGGGGAGGGCGGTGGGATAGGTGACCGCAAAGCGTTCGGCCAGGATCGCCCGTGCAAGTTCAGTCTGGCCACCACATCCCTCACCAGCCTCTTTGATCGCGTCTTCGATCACCACCAGCATGTATCCGAAGAAATCCAGATGGAACATCCCCGGCTTGGGGCGAACGATAGTCACGTGCGAGTCGACGGTGGTCTTCTCCTCGGGCTCCTCGCGGATCTGCGCCACGCGGCCGAGCGTGCCGGTGCCCGTGGAGTTCACCAACACATCGCCCAATCGAACGAATCGCTCTGGGCTGACAGACTTGGTATTTACATCATGCCGCCGTGACTGCTCCCAGCTGACCACATGGTCGCGGACGCACTTCTGGTTGAGGACGCAGACGCCGCCGTCATCGAGGTAGCTCGGTGAGATTCCTCGATTTAGGAAAGCGCACACGTCACCGAGTTTTTCCTGCCGCCACTCCGCCTTCAAAGCCTCCGCCCTACGCATCCCCCGCCTTCCCGGCCCATTCGACCAGCTTCTTTTGCAGCACTTCCTTGCTGGGCAGGTAGAGCTGGTATTCGCGGGCGTGGATGCGGGCGCCTTTGGGCAGGGTGATGGTCACCAGGGCTTGGTTCTTCTTGGTGCACAGGACGATGCCGACGCTGGCGTTTTCGCCCTTGGTGCGGACGCGGCGGTCGAAATAGTTGACGTACATCTGCATCTGGCCGAGGTCCTGGTGGGTGAGCTTGCCCAGCTTGAGGTCGACCAGCACGTAGCAGCGCAAAAGGCGATTGTAGAAAACCAAGTCGACGAAGAAGTGGTCGTCGTCGAAGCTGAAGCGTTTCTGCCGGGCCTCGAACAGGAAGCCTTTGCCCATCTCCAGCAGGAAGCGTTCGATCTGGCTGATGATGGCCGCCTCCAAATCGGATTCGGAATAGCGTGTCTGTTCATCCAGGCCTAGGAATTCCAGCACCAGCGGTTCCTTGAGGATGTCTTGCGGCTTCTCCACAAGCTGACCTTTCTTGGCCAACTTGCGGATTCCCGCCTTGTCGCGGCTCAAGGCCAGGCGCTCGTAGAGGCTAGTGTCGAACTGGCGCTTGAGCTCGCGTACGGGCCAGTCTTGCTGACTAGCCTCGATTTCGTAAAAGCTGCGCTCGTCGGGACTCTTGATACCTAGCAGGAAGGTGTAGTGCGTCCAGCTCAGCGTGAAAGGCCGTCGCAGGGCCACTGCGGATTTTCCAGTCACTGACTGGAGATTCTTGTCGGGAGCCAATTTTCCAGTCGCTGACTGGAGAATCGGCGCTCGCTCGCGGTAGAGCAGGTAGAAGCTGCGCATATAGGCGAGGTTGCTGGCGGAAAACCCCTTGCCGAATTCGGCGGTCAGGCGCTCGGCCAAGGCGCCTATGACATCTTCCCCGTAGGCGGCTCGGCCCTTTCCCTTCTGCTCCTGCTCGACGATGCGTCGGCCGATTTCGAAGTTGGTGTGAACCTGGACCAGATCCACGCCGCGGGCCACGGTGGCGTGGGCCGCACGGATGAGCTGGCGGATCTCTTCAAAAAACGCCTTCGTCAACCTACTCATTGCATTCCTCCACGTCCCGATCCCATGAGCGCAAGCGGTCGGACCGGCGATTTTGCAGACAGTGTCTGCAATTTTGGGTCGGCGAGCAAAAGGCCAGACGCTGTCTGGCCTATGCGGGTCGGACAAGATCGTCCAGACGCTGTCTGCGAAATCTCCGTCGCAAGGAATTTTCCAATCGCTGACTGGAAAATCGTCGCTTCTTCGCCGCACCTCATACCAGCCCCCGGATTTTCACCAGCACCTTCGCGCTCTCCGCATCCAGCGCGGCGATTTCGTCCATGATCTTCTTGGGGCTGCGGTGGGTGACTTCCTCGTTGCCGCTTGGGTTCTTGACCGACAGGTCGAAGGTGGTCTGGTCGATGGTCTTGGCGTCCACGCTCCAGCTCTTGGGCGAGTCGGCCTTGGTCTTTTGCAGCTTCACGAACTCGGCCAGGTCGTCGTCGTTCAGGGGATTGGTCTTGCCCAGGTTGCGGCCGGGGTCGAGCTGGTAGAACCAGGTCTTGCGCGTATTCGAGCCTTTGTCGAAGAAGAGCACGACGGTCTTCACGCCGGCGCCCTGGAAGGTGCCGCCGGGGCAGTCGAGGACGGTGTGCAGGTTGCAGCTTTCCAGCAGGTGCTTGCGCAGGCTTACGGAGGCGTTGTCGGTGTTGGACAGGAAGGTGTTCTTGATGACCACGGCGCCGCGGCCAGGGGCCTTGAGCATGCGGATGAAGTGTTGCAGGAACAGGAACGCGGTCTCGCCGGTGCGGATGGGGAAGTTCTGCTGCACCTCCTTGCGCTCTTGGCCGCCAAAGGGCGGATTGGCCAGGACCACGTCGACGCGATCCTTGTCTTGGATGTCGGCCAGGTTCTCGGCCAGGGTGTTGGTGTGCAGGATGTTGGGCGCGTCGATCCCGTGCAGGATCATGTTCATGATGGCGATGACGTAGGCCAGGGACTTCTTCTCTTTTCCGTAGAAGGTCCGCTCTTGCAGGGTGCGCAGCTCGCGCGTGGTCAGGCCCTTTTTCGCTTTGAGAAAGTCGAAGGCTTCGCACAAGAAGCCACCTGAGCCGCAGGCACCGTCGTAAATGCGCTGGCCGATGTTGGGCTGCACCACCTGCACCATGGCTCGGATGAGCGGGCGCGGGGTGTAGTACTCGCCGCCGTTGCGGCCGGCGTTGCCCATGTTCTTGATCTTGGCTTCGTACAGGTGCGACAGCTCGTGCTTCTCGGTCTGCGAGCGGAAGCGCAGCTCGTCGATGTGGTCGATGATCTCGCGCAGGTTGTAGCCGCTGCGGATGTTGTTCTGAATCTCGCTGAAGATCTCGCCGACCTTGTATTCGATGGTGTCCGGCCCGCTGGCCTTTTGCTTGAAACCGCGTAAGTAGGGGAAGAGCTTCTTGTCCACGAAGTCGTGCAGGTCGTCGCCGGTCTGGGTTTTGTTGTCGTCGAGCGTGCCGTCCTTGCCTTTAGGCGCGGCCCAGGATTCCCAGCGAAAGGGCTTGTCGAGCATGAAGGCGTACTTCTTGCCCGAAAGCTCCGCCTCGTCCGCCCGGTCTTGCTCCAGCCCGTCGAGGTATTTCAGGAAGAGCAGCCACGAGGTCTGCTCGGTGTAGTCCAGCTCGGTGGTGCAGCCGGCCTCCTTGCGAAGGACGTCGTCGATGTTGCGAAAGGCTTGTTCGAACATGGGTGCCGGGCGGCATTGTATGCCAAGGGGCGGGCGTTGGGTGGTACGACCTCTGAGCCATTCCATCCCACTCAGCCACTGCCCATCAGCATGTCATTCCACACTTTCCGACGCCCTCTCCTCGCCCTGACCGCCCTCGCCTTTGCGGGTTTCGCGTGTAGTTCTTCCAAGGACGGAAGCACGCCCGCGCTTCAAGGTGGAACGATCCAGTCTACCGGAGGTGCGGGTGGAAACGCGCAAGGCAGCGGGGGCGCCAGCGGCGCCACGTCGGTGGTCAGTGGCACCGGCGGCGCGACGCTGCCTCCTGGCGCAACTGGCGGCACGAGTTCGCCCGCCAGCAGCAGCGGCGGAAGCACCTCCGTGCCCGGCGGCACGGGCGGAACGACGACTGCGCCCGGCGGTACAGGCGGTACGACATCGATCCCAAGCACGGGCGGCACAACCTCGGCGACCGGCGGCACGACGTCGACGACCAGCAAGACCGGCGGCGCGACCTCGCTGCCTGGCTCGGGCGGTACCGCTGGTGGTGCGCAAGGCACCGGCGGATCGATTGCGCCATCGGGCGGAAACGTAGCGACCGGCGGATCGACCAAGGGCACGGGTGGCGCGGGATCTGGCGGAACCAGCAGCGCGAACGGCGGCAGCACCGCCAGCGGTGGCACCACTTCCACCGGCCCTCTCCCACCGCCTGTTCGCGACACCGCCTCGAAGGTTCCAATCTCAAGCCCGCCTGCCGGGTACACCGTCGAGGGCAACTATCCCTACGGGCTCCTGACCGCGCAACGTATCGACATCCTCTACCCGACCGGCGGCGGGCCCAAGGCAACCCAGGTCTTGCCTGTGGTGGTCATGTACCACGGTGGCGCCTGGATCCATTCTTATACGAATGACTACGGATCTGGAAAAGACCACATGTCGACGTTTTTCGACCGCTTTCTGGCCCACGGATTCATCGTGTGCAATGCCGAGTACCGGGTGAACGACGGCACCACCGACGGTGCGCCGGCCCCCGCCGCGGTCCAGGACGCGCTTCTTGCCGCCAAATGGTGCTGGGACTACATGGACTATTTCCACGGCGACCGAACCAAATACGTGGTGACCGGCGCTTCGGCGGGCGGCCACCTCGCACTGATGGTCGGCATGGCCACGCCCGCCGCTGGACTGGGGCCGACGTCACCGTCCGACTTCACCATCGCGGGCATCGTCGACGGATACGGGCCCGCCGACATCGAGGCCGAGATCAATGGCGTGGCTGCCGGCTGGCTGCCCACAAGCTTGCCCAATCGCGCGGCGATTGCCAAACAGGTCAACCCCATGACCTACGTGCGCAAGGACGTTCCGCCGCTCATTGTGGTTCAAGGGGCGAACGACAACACGGCGCCAGTCGCGGACAGTCTCAAGCTGGTCGCCAATTTGCAGGCTGCTGGCGACACCGACGTCACCATGCACGAGGTGGCTGGCGCAGGTCACGGATTCGCCACTCCCGCCACGGCCTGGCCGGACGCGGAAAAGGCCATGTTCGACTGGCTCACCGCCAAGGGCATGGGCAAGTAGGCACCCCCCGACGGAATGATCTCAGACCATCATCCCTCCATGCCCTGGTCCATCCGACTCGTTCTTCTCCTCGTGCTCGCATGCGCGGGTGCCTTCGCGTGGGGCAAGCGTCCGCTTGTCAGCGATGCGAAGAAGGTCTGCAACGTGGCGGATCTGTCTGCCTGCCCATTGCCGGAGAGTTCGCTCGTTGGCAATGATTGCAAGATCGCCTGGCTGGAGCATTCGATGTGGCACTTCAGCCGCCTTGCCCAATTCCCACGAACAGGTGAGCCGGGCGGTGGGGACTTCCTGCGCGGGCTGGCGCGTGAGGCCGGCGTCACGGCGTGTCTCGAGGCGGATGTGGTGGACCGGGAACTCGAAAAACAGCGGCAACAGGCGGAAGAGGCCAACCGCGCTGTGGCCCAGCCCGAACCTGAAGACACCTCAGGTGGTGAACCTGGCGAGGGTCGGACCGCAAAGCGAGTGAGTGGCGTGGTGAAGACCGAAGCCCTCGCGGTCGACGGGGAACTCGATCCGTCGCTGGTTGCGAAAGAAGTTCACGTGCGCATCGGCGCCATCAAGGCCTGTTACGAACGCGCTCTCAAGCGAAAGGCAGACCTCTCCGGCAAGGTGAAGATCCGCTGGACCATCACCGCTGCCGGATCGGTGTCCGACGTCGAAATCGAGGAGGACACAATGGGCTATGCTGAGGTCGCTTCTTGCATGAAGGGGCTCGTCGGACGGTGGCGATTCCCTGCACCATCGGGCGGTTCGGTCGACGTGGTCTATCCATTCATATTCGAACCGAACAAGGAGGCATCCCCTTGATGCAGCAGCTTGCGACTTGGCTCGAGTCCGGTGGGTTCGTCATGTACCTGCTTCTCTTCGGTTTGGCTCCACTCGTTGCGATCTCTGGGCTGCTTCACCTCATCCTCGCCAGCCGGAATTCCTTCCTGCAGCTCTGCCTCTGTCTCGCGCTGACCCTGGGTCTCGGCATCTTTGTAACGGGCGTGTTCCGCTCCCGCGTTGCCGACATCTTGGCCGTTGCCCGTCCCGATGAACGCCTGCACCTCGCGATCGCCGGCTACGGCGAGGCGAGCCGTCCGTTCGAGCTATCGCTGGCCATCGTTCTCTTCGGCTTGCTGCCCTATGTTCTCGGCGAAATCCGGCGAAGCAGAAAGAGTGCTTCGCGCGACACCCGTACCGCATGAGGCTTCCCACGACCCTGAGCAACCAAGGCCGGTTGCAAAGGCCAAGAAGGGCCGTGCATGGCTTTCTCCGACTTCTGCCTGCGAAGCGGCCGATTCGCCTCTTCTTGCCACTCATTTTCCGTCGCTCCAAAGGAGTCTGCAGCGATCTCGCCACTCGTCTCTTTGGCAAAACTGGCAATTTGCTTGAAGTGTTTAACAAGGAAGAGGAATCCCACTGGCCAAACTCGCCTTGGGTTCAGGCTGTCATATCAGGACTGAAGAAGGTTCCCGCGGCATCCGCTAGGCCAATTGATCAAGCCAAACATTGATCCAAGAGACCAATACTCCTGATGACATAGGCTGCGCCGAACAACCCCGGTGCCAAGGCCGCGACCCAAGGAAGCTCGCCGCCACCGACGAGCCCGAGGAGGCCGCGCCACTGGCCGTCACCGCAACCGCCTGGCCCAAGAAGCTGGCCGAACAGTTCGCGGCCACGCGCGACCTCCTCACCAAGGGTGCGGCCAAGTGGACCGTGGCCGAAGTCGCCACCGCCTTCAAAGGCGCCAAGAAATCCGACGTCGAAGAAGGCCTCGACAGCCTGGTCGCCCTCGGCATCCTGGCGGCCTACGAAGCCCGCGGCACCCGCCGCTGGAAATCCATCCGCGCAGCGGCGTAGCGCGTGATGACGTGAGGCGGGGAAACGTCGTTGTTGGCGCGGACGCGTGCTACGCTTCCTGACCATGCAGACCAGGCAGCTGACGGCGATCATCGAGCGCGAGGGCGACGGCTATGTGGCCCTGTGCCCGGAGGTGGACGTTGCCAGCCAAGGCACCACGATCGACGAAGCGCGCCTGAACTTGATCGAAGCCTTGGAGCTATTCTTTGAAACGGCTGATGCTTCGGAAATCCAGAGCCGAATGCACAACGAGGTGTTCGTGACCCGGCTCGAGGTAGCCGTTGGGTAGACTGAAGATCTTCTCGGGCCGGCAGCTCTGCGCCTTGTTGGAGCAACATGGATTCGTCAAGGTCCGCCAGCGGGGTAGCCACATCGTTATGCAGAAGCGCGAGGGCGAGACGACGGTGACGATTCCGATACCCGACCACGCCGAAATCAAGATTGGAACGCTTTTGTCCATCATCCGGCAGTCAGGCCTACCAAGGACTGTCTTCGAGCCCTGACCGACGTCGAAGAAGTGCTCGACAGCCTCGCCGCCCTCGGCATCCTGGCCGCCTACGAAGCCCAGGGCACCCGCCGCTGGAAATCCACCCGCGCAGCGGCGTAGCCACGCGCCCGTCGCGGTGCGGATCTACATACTCTGCTGACGCTGGTGAACAGATTCGGGCACCAGCAGACCGCGCACGGAAAGATCTTCGTCCAGCGTCGGCCAGTGTATCCCGACGCCGCAGCCAACCAGCCGCCAATCGCCGAGGGCCTCGGCGCTGGCATCGCGCAGCTTGGGGAAACACTCGAGCGGCACACAAACCGTTCGGCCATCTTCGAGATGGACGACAAGCTCGCCTTCGAGGATTTCCACCCGGAGGGCTCTGGGTTGATCAGGTGCCGAAATACTCACGCCACTTCTCCCTGAAATCGATGGAATGCTGAATCACTGGCAGCCACCAACGACGCCCGCGTCCCCCGCCGCTGCAAATACCGCTACGGCGTCACCCACTCAAGCCGCAGGTAATCCCACATCATGTTGCCGCTCGATGCGATGGCCAGGGTGTTTGCGCCGGTCTTGATTTGAGCCAGCGGCACGGCGATGCGCCCGCTTAGCCACACGCCGTGGGGCTGGTCGCGCGCGATGGAGGAGTCATCGTACGAAATGCTGGCGGAGCCAACCTTCGTGCCGTTGAACGAAGCGCTCAAGGTAACGCCGTTGGATCCGGCGGAATCCAGAACCAGGGACGCCCCGGTCGCGCCGACCGGAATCGAGGCGACGTTGAATTGAACGTTCCAGGTGCCGCCGGGCTGCAGATAATTCCAGTCCTTCGCGGGAGTGCTGGTCCCGACGGTGTAGTTGACCCCGCTTGGGAAGTCCTTGCCGAAAAGCAGATTCGTCCCGTAGTGCCAGGCTTGATCGCCACGGTAGAATTCGGCGGGCACGCGGTCAGGGATGCCGATTTCCCAGACCGTGGGGCCCTTGCGATCTGGGGTCCAGGTCACGGCACCTAAGTCGGTCGTTCCCCCGGCCGTCACCACCACCGCGTCCGATTGACCGACGTAGACACCATGGATACCCGCCACGAAGGCGTGCAGCGTGTATTTGCCGGGGCGAACGTTGGCCAGCGTGAAGTTGCCTTGGCCGTCGGCGTGAACCCAGTATTGATAGTCCCAGGACTGATACTCGAAGTTGGGCACCCCATTCACTGGTGGATCCGCCAGCCCTACCCAGGCGTTGGCAACGGACGCCGTCGGTTGGTTCGGGTCGGTGAAGGTCATCTGCCCCTTCACCGTGCCACGACCAGACTTGGGCGGATAGCGAACATCCGTCTCCCAACTGTACGGCCACGCAGCCTTCTCCGTGGCCAGGCGCTGTTTGGCATCCGCCCACAGGGCATCCTGTCCCGCACTACCAGCCGTGGTCGTCGAGTTGCCGTACAGGAACCAGGGGCCAAGAAGCTTCTGCCGTACCTGGTTGGCCTTCAAATCTTCCAGCCCGCCGTAGAAATGCGTCCCGGCCCAATAGTTGAGCAGGGTCGCCTTGCCTCCAGGAGCATCGTGCAGGGTGAGCTCGGTCTTCATCGGACCACCCGGCAGGTATTCATTCGAGGGATTGATTAACCACAGACCAATGTTCTTCTTGGAGCTGCTCCATCCATAGACCGTGCCTTCGCCCCACTCGAGGGTGAGGTCGTACTTCTGCCAGCCGGGCCGATCGGCAAAGGGCCCCGACGGGTATTTCAGCACTTCCTGGGGCGCACCCGCGACCGCCGTGGCAGCCTCCGAGGACGCCACTGATGTGAACACCCCGCGGCGATTGTCGTCGACGGCGTAGTAATCGAAAACGCTGTCCCACTGGACGTAGTGGTTGACTCGCAACTCGCCAGGCGTGAACGCGGGATAGCTCGCGGGATGGGTCAGGACAACGTACCCATAAAGCCCCGGTGCACAGCGGGCCATGGCAAAGCGGACCTCGATATCAAACGGAATCTTGCCGGAGCTGCCGTCCCAAGTGGTGGTCATCGCGACCTCGGCGACCGCGCCGCTGTTCTTGCTGGGATCGGCGGACAGCGAGCCCGTGAAGGGTCCGGCCGTATAGACGTTGGTTCCCCACGAGAAGTAGCCTCCCGACGTCATGGTCTCCACGCCATTGATGATGAAGCTCGGCACCGTGGCGTCTGTCGTGCCTATTTTTGCCTGCACCAGCCCATTGTCGAATGTGTAGGTCGTGCCTGAGAGCGTGGCCTTGACGGCAGCGCCGGTGCAAGCGACCGTCGCGCCGCCGGCGCCGGAGCCACCGGATCCGGAACCACCGGTTCCAATTCCGCCGCCGGTTCCGGTTCCACCACCGGTCCCGGTTCCTCCACCAGTTCCAATTCCGGATCCGCCACCGGTTCTGGGAGCGCCACCGGATCCTGTGCCGGTTCCGCCGCCGGTTCCGGTTCCACCGCCGGCTCCCGTTCCACCGCCGGTTCCGATTCCGCCGCCGACTCCAGAAGATCCACCGGATCCAGATCCGCCACCTGACGTCCCGCTCCGGCCTCCCGTCACCGGCGCTCCTCCGCCGCTGGAAGAACCGCCTGTGCCCGTTGTTGCGCCTCCAAACAACGAACCACCCGTACTCGGCGCTCCTCCTCCGCCTGCGAGTTGCCCTCCGGTCGTGATCCCTCCGCCCGTCCCTGGACTCCCGCCCGCTCTCGTGTTTCCACCGGAGATCCCTGATCCGCCAGCTCCGCCGGTCGCAGAAGCATTCGCGGGGGATGTCTGTGACGACGAACACGAAGCCACCGCCAAAAGGAAAAGCCCGCAGATCCAGCTTGCTGTTAGCGATTTCATTGTGCTCCTATGGCTGGGTTCCGAGTCTCTCTCGGCTCCGTTCAACCGTCCCAAGCCTGACCCAACATGCCAGTCTCGCGCAATGGGGAACGGTGGCGCAAGAGATATCCAGTCCTTATGAGCCAAATCACAGAGTCACGCCACAGCATGGTTGCCACGGGCGTTGGGAGAGGTACCGTCGCGGTGTCTCGGAGCTCGGTTCAACCAACCACAATGGGAGTCCCGCATGAAGTTCGCAATGACCATCAACTTGAAGAACCTGTGCTCCGCGCTCTTGCTGGCCGCGGGCGCGGCTAGCCTAGTGGGCTGCGATGCAACCACGACCGCGCCCGTCACAGGCACGGGCGGAAACGCCAGCACCGTTGGCGGCAGCAGCGGCTCTGGTGGCAAAGTTTCTGCGACGGGCGGTGCCACTCCTGCCACGGGCGGCGCGATTCCAGCAACGGGCGGTGCGACTCCCTCAACAGGCGGTGCGACTCCAGCAACAGGCGGTGCAGTTCCCTCAACAGGCGGCGCCACTCCCGCGACTGGCGGCGCGATTCCTGGAACGGGCGGCGCCACTCCTGCGACTGGCGGCACGACTCCTGGAACAGGCGGATCGAGCAAAGGTGGCGCCAGCGGCACGGGCGGCGGCGCCGCTGGGGCGGATGGCGGCGTCGGCGGAACGAGCGGAACGGGCGGCACGACCGGAAAGAATGACGCTTCCTCCACCGGCGGAGCCGGTGGAAAAACCGACGGCGGCGCCGGTGCCGGCGGATCCGGACCACTCCCGGATGGTGCCCCGGTGGATCCCTCGAAGAAGATCACGTTTTGGATGGTCGGCGACTCGACCATGCAGAACTGCAGCGGCACTGGCCAATGCGGCTGGGCCTCCGAATTCCAGCAGTACCTTGGCCCGAACGCCACCGTCTCCAATCAAGCGCGAGGTGGTCGAAGTATCCAGACCTGGATTTGGGGCGACCCCAACGTCTCGAAGACCGCGACCGACGCCAACGGCGAGTGCCAGGTTATCGACAACACGACCTACTCCGACAACTTGACGACCATGCTCGATCCCGTGAAAGGCATGCAGCCCGGTGACTGGGTGTACGTCGCGTTCGGCATCAACGACGCTACCGCCACCTGCAATCGGCATGTCGGCAAGGCCCTGTTCCAGTCCGATCTCGACTTCATGGCGAAGACCATCAGGTCCAAGGGCGCGAACCCGATCTTCGGCACTTCGACCAGCGGGCAGTCATGCAGCGGCTCAACCAACGTCGCCAACCGTGGATTCGGCCCGGAAACCATGGCCGCTGGCACCGCGGACAACGTGCCGGTCATCGACCTCACGACGCTCTCGGTTGCCCTGTACAACAGCCTCAAGCTCTGCCCGGGCGGCAGCACGACTTTCTGGTTCGACGGCACCCATTTCAAGACCGATGGCGCCACCCAAGTCGCGGGCGTTGTGGCCAAGGCGATCAAAGATCAGGGCATCGGCCTCGCAGCATATCTCAAGTAGTCGAACCGATCTCCCCTCGCGCGCGCGGACTTCTCGATCGCTTTGCTCACGTGCGCTTTGCTCACGCGCGCTTTGGTCACGCGCCTTGCGCGGGCGGATCGGGAAGTATGGCAATGGCCCAGGTTCCAGGGCCGGTGTGTGCGCCCGTGGTCAGCGAGAGCGGCCCGACAGCGATCTCGGCCTCGGGCGCGGCTAGGCGCAATCGTGGCAGGAGAGTCTCCTCGACCCAGGCGCGATTGTCGGTGTACTCGGCGAGGACGTAGCCACGGTGCGAACCGACAGAGAATGCGCGGGCGACTCGCCCGCAAGCAAAGGTCACGCGATCTTCTGGCTTGCGCAGCATGGCCACCTTGCGCGCGCCGTCGGGCATGGGCGAGACCACGGGTGCCAGACCAAGCGCGTCGCCGAACCACGCGGAGGTCTTGGACAGTCGACCGCCGCGCGCCAGGTACTCCAGGCGTTCGGGAAAGATGTACTCCTCTGCCCTCTGTAAGGCCGCGGTGGCGAAGGCGGCAAGCACCGACGGCCCCTCACCCTGGCCCTCTCCGCCCTTCGGGCGCTTCGGGTCCACCACACCCACCCCGCGCCCCCGCGGCTTCGCCGCGCCCTCGCCCACTTGCACGGCGAGAGGGGAACGGGCGGCGAGGGCCACCGCGCGCACGACCACGGCCAGGCGCCCCGAGGCCGCGCCGCTGTCGACCACGGTCAGGCGCGCACCGACCGCGTGCGAGGCGCGCCAGGCGGAAGCCACGGCGTGGTTGCCGGTGTAAACCGAACCCACGCAAAGATAGAGCACGTTCTTCCACTGCGCCGCCAAGCGCTGGTAGTGCATGTGGCGTTCGTAGGTCGAGGCTTGCGCGGTGGTCACGCGCACGCCCCGTCGCATGGCGCGGTAGATGTCCTCGGGATCGAGGCGGGTCTCGGGCAGCGAGCGATCGCCAAAGTCGATGTGGCTGTCGAGCAAGGTCACTCCCAGGGCTTCGGCCGCGCGCCGGGAAAGCGAGGCGGCGCCGTCGGTCACGATGTGCACGTCGGATTCGCTCGATGCGGCCGGACTGGCCGACATCTGCTCGCCAAGATCGTCCCATGCCCAGCCCACGACCTCGCCCAGCCCTCCGAGCGCCGCGCGCGCCAGCTCCACGTCGCGTGTGTGAAGATGAACCTTCCACAGCTCGCCCTCGCGCAAGGCTACGACCTCGCTGCCAATGCCAGCCAGCGCGTCGTCCGGGGATCGCTGGCCAGCGGGAAACCGCAAGATGGCGTCGACGCAGAAGCCATCATCGGAAGCGTGCTGGGCGTGCCCGGTTGCCGCAGGACGATCAAAGCGGACCAACGAGCGAAAGGACTCGGCCAGTGCGCCCGCGGCATCGTCGAGCCCATAGTAGGTGCGCAACATTCCGTCGAGGAAAACCAGCATGCCGAGCGCGCCGCTGTCTACTACGTTCGATCGGCGCAACGACTCTTGGGCTGCGGTCGTTTCCCGCACCACCTGCGCAAGTCGCGCCAGCAACCCAGGCACCGATTCGGCGGCCAGCCCTGCCTCCGTCGCGGCAGCGAGCGCATCGAGCACGGTCAGCATGGTTCCCGGTTGCGGAATCGCGACCGCCATGCGCGCCTGCGCGGCGCCACGCGCGCAGCGAGCAGCCAGGCTTTCGCCTGCGGCACCATCGAGCAAGGCGCGCACGAAGGCGCAGGCGATGTTGCCCGAGTTCCCGCGCGCCGACAGGAGCAGCCGCTCGGCGACGGTGGCGTCGCTCGCGCCCAGGTCGCGCAGACGCGACAGGCTGAGCACCAGGTTTCGTCCCGTGTCTCCGTCGGGAACCGGGAACACATTGATGCGGTCGAGAACCTCGGCCCAGGCCGCGGTGCAGGCGCAGCCGGCGGCCAGCGCCGAGCGCAAGTTTCCGCTGCCCTGCCCGCCTTCAGCCGTCATCGCAGGGAGAGGAACCCAGGGCTCGCCGGAAGGACTCAGGCAAGCGCAGCTCGAGCGTGCCGTCGGCCAAGTGAACCGCTGCCTGTTCGGTGCGCCCCTTGGTGCAAATCGCCCCGCCATCAGCGAGCCGGATCTCGAAGTCGACGACGATGCGGCACTCAGCCTCGACCAGCGTGGCCTTGCACTCGACATCGTCGCGGAAGCGCAGCGGGCGGATGTGTTTGGTCTGCGTGCGCGTGATGGGGAAGACCAGTCCGCCGTCCTCCATGACCCGATAGAGATCGATCCCGGCGTCACCGAACAGTCGATCGCGGGCGGCGTCGAAGTACTTGAAGTAGTTGCCGTGCCACACCACCTGCATGGCGTCCACGTCGCAGAAGGGGACGGAAAAGCGCACGGTGGCCGAACGAGGCGCGCCCACCATTCTAGCCTCCACATTCCACGCAGAGCCCGAGCGGACCTGCGACTACGGACTGATAGACCGCTTCGATGTCGCCGTCGAGCGGGCGGTCGTCATCGAGCCCTGGACTGAGCTCGCGGATGGCCGCGACTATGGACTGTATCGCTGGCCGGCCCGGCAGCCCGCCGCGCAGCTCGCAGGCCTGCGCCGCCACCAGCAAATGAACCGCGAGAGCGTGTCCGACCAGATCGCACACGCGCAGCGCCTCGCGCGCGGCGATGGTTCCCATGCTGACCTTGTCCTGGTTGTGCGACTCGGTCGAGCGCGAAAACGACGCCACGGGCATCGAGGCTTGCAGCGCCTCGGCCGTCAGCGCCGACATGGTGATCTGCATGCCCTTGAAGCCGTGGCGCGGAGCGAACCCGTTTTCCACCGGTACGGCCAGCTGCGCGGGCAGCCCGCGGTTCATGCGCGGATCCACCAGCAGCGCGGCCTGCCGGTCGCACAGATCCGCGACCGAGGCCACGGCGGCCTTCGCCGAGTCCATGGCGAAAGCGATGTGGCCGCCGTAGAAGTTGCCGCCCATCAGTGGCCGACCAGATTCTGGATCGAAGAGCGGATTGTCCGACGCCCCGCCCGCCTCGATCTCGACCCAGCGCTCGACCCAGACCAGGGCATCGGCCAGGACGCCGATCACGTGCGGCGCGCAGCGCAGAGAATAGGGATCCTGCAACGATTCCGGCACCTCGGCCTCGTGGACATCGCCCTCGCAACGCATGAGAGCGCGCAACTGGCTGGCCACTTCGCTCTGTCCGGGGAAGGGCTTGGCCTTGAACAGGACTGGGTGCAGGTGGTGCTCGTGCCCCGCCATCGCGTGTACAGACAAGGCGGTCGCGCGCGTGGCCGCGGCGACGATGCGCCGACACTGATCCGCGACCACGATGGCCACGCCGGTCATGATCGGCGTGCCGTTGAGCATCGAAATGGGCTCCTTGACCGCGAACTCGAAAGGCGCAAGCCCGGCCAACTCCAACGCCCGTGCCGCTGGCATACGCTCACCTTTGAAAAACCCCTCGCGCTGGCCAGCCAGCGCGGCCGCGACGTAGGACATGGGCGTAAGATCGCCAGAGGCCCCGACCGAGCCTTGTGCTGGAACGACCGGCGTGATCTGGCGATTGAGGAATTCGACCAGGCGCCGGAGCAAGGCCACCCGCACGCCGGAGTAACCCAACCCCAAGCAGAGGATCCGGCACAGCATCGCCCCGCGCACTGCCGCCACGGGCAGCGCCGGTCCGGTTCCGCAGCCGTGAAAGCGCAGAAGTCCCTCGCCCAAAGCAGCCACGCTTTCCGCCGAAATCCGCGCGCCGCAATTGCTGCCGAAACCGGTCGTCACGCCGTAGATGGGCGTTCCCTCGTCGACGGCCTTGCTGACCAGCGCCTCGCAGGCCGCCATTCGCCGTATCCAGGCCGGATCTTCCGTCAGGCGAACCTTTGCGTCATGCACGGCTATGCGGATGAGAGTATCGATATCGAGCGGGACTTGGCCCACCACTACGGGCTCGGATGTTGAATGCGACATGCTGCTTTGCTCGCTGAACGCGAGGCAGTCTGCCCGCGCCCCCAAGGAATCGCAAGCACATCGCTGGGGAAGAATCACGCTACGAGTCCAGGGCGATTCATGTAGGGGCGATTCATGAATCGCCACTACGCTCGCCCTGCAACAAACCGGCCCTTTGCCAATCTTCCCGGCGAGCGAAGCTGTAATAGTGCCAGTACTGAACCAGGACGGACACGGCGCGAGAGATGAGCTTCGGATTCGTTCGATAGGCGGCCTTGACCACGTTCCAGAACATCCGCCGAACGTCCGGCGGCACTCGGAAGAGGAAATGCCGCGCAACGCGCAGGATGAGGAAAAGCCGATACAGTGTCTTCTTCCTGGTCGAGTAGATGCCTGTCATGTAGCGCACGTTGGCCAGCCACTTGATCATGCGGCGCTCGAAGCGCTCGGGCTCGTACAAGCGTTGGAAGAGCGCCTTGTGGCCGAGGTACAGCTCCTGCAACGTCATCTGCTTGGGGATGATGTTGGTAGTCAGGTGCCAGAAGCCGCGGAACTCTTCCTGCAGGCGGCCTTCGGCCTGCATGCGCCGGTAAAGCGCGGTGTTCTTCGGCGCATTGAGCATGCTGATCGAGGCGATGGGACTGCCGGTTTCGTCGAGGAATTCCTCCACGTCGGAGAAGACCGCGGTCGTGTCGTGGTCGAAGCCGACGATCATGCCGAGAAACGGCATGATCCCGTAGCTCGAAATCCGCGGGATGACTTCGCGCGGATCGAAGCGCGCCATCTGGCCTTTGTTGATCTCGTCGAGGCACTGCTTGCTCAGGGTTTCGAGCCCGAGAAAAATCACGCTGAAGCGAGCGTCGGCGAGAAGTTTCAGCAGCTCTTCGTCGGCGCCGATCTGCACCGTGGCCTGCGTGCTGAACGAGAGCGGCCGGTCGAGGGTGCTGTTCCAGGCCACAAGTTCGCGCAGAAGCTCGAAGGTGAAGGCGCGGTTGATGAAGAAATTGTCGTCGGAGAAGAAGACCGTCTCGGCGCCACACCCGTGGGCGTTCTTCACCTCGCGCATGATCTGGGCAATGGTCTTGGTGCGGAACTTCCGCCCGACCAGGCGCACGACGTCGCAAAAGTCGCAATTGTTGGGACAGCCGCGGCAGGTCTGGACCGAGAAGTACAGATAGTCCGTTGCCGTCACGCGCGAGAGATCCGGGGCTGGGCTGGTCGCAAGATCGATGAACTCGTCCTGCTGGTAGAGCGGCGCCGCCTGCCCAGCCAGCCAATCGCGCAGAAAACGCGGCCAGGTTTCCTCGGCCTCGCCCAGAAACAGGTGGTCGGCCATGGAACGCGCCCGTTCGGGCTCCAAAGTCGCGAACGCGCCACCCACGGCCACTGGCACCCCGCGCTTGCGGAACGCGTCGCTGAGTACCTGCATACGCTCGGCCTGCAACGTGTACCCGGTGATGGCCACCAGGTCGCAGGCCAGGTCAAGATGCGCTGGCGCCAGGTTCTCGTCGCAGAACTCATACTCCACGTTCACGTCTGGCGGAGTCAGGGCCGTCAGAGTCAGCAACGCTGCATTGGGCATCAGGGTCTTGTGCTTGCCCACGATGTCCAGCGTCCCCTGCATCGCCCAAAAATTCTCCGGCGTCTTGGGATTGATGAGGTAAATGCGCTTTGGCATGGCCGCTGCCGTCGACGGCACGAGGGATTGCACCCGAATATCCCAAGCCACCACCGTTGGCAAGCTGCATCCCGGAAACCCGTGCGGAACTTGCCGGTGCACGCCTTGACTGTCGGCGAGGGCGCGTGTTAAACGGCGGGCTAGTTTTTCAGGCGGTCCAAACCAGATGTCGCAAACTCAAAATGGCTCGATGGAACGGCGAATCGCCGAAATTTTGATCCAGGAGCTGAAGCTCGAAAACATCACGCCCGACACATTTGACGCAAGCTGCGACCTGGTCAAAGAGCTGGGTATCGACAGCATGGATCTGACCACCGTGGTGCTGGTTCTGCAAGGCGAGTACAAGGTGAAGTTCGACGAGGACAGCTACCCGACCCTGACCACGGTGCACGCCATCGCGGACCAGATTCGACAGCTTCAAGGCACCGTCAGCTAGCCGCGACCGGGGGCGAACAGGGATAGCCAAGACGGTCATGGACCTTGAAATTCCGGCCGCGTACCCTGCGAAGCCATCCACGGTGCCCGTGGCCGTGCCGGTGACGTTCGCGGAGATCCTCAAGCACCCGGACATCGCCGCACGTTTCCAGCAGGTTCGCCGCTATTTCTTCCTGCGCGAGTCGACCTACGACATGACCAGCCGGTGTAACGTGCGCTGCGACGGCTGCTACTACTACGAGGGCGACAAGCAGAACGCCGTCGACAACGTGAACGCGACGGCCTGGCGCGACCTTTTCCGTGCCGAGAAAGCCCGCGGCATCACCTTCGTCGTGCTGGCCGGCGCCGAGCCCGCGCTGGTGCCCGAGCTGCTCGAAGCCTGCTACGGCGAGATCCCGCTTGGGGCCATCGCCACCAACGGGCTGATTCGTATTCCGGAATCGGTCGGCTATCGCATCCACATTTCCGTGTGGGGCAACGACGCCACCTCCGAACGCGTGCGCAAGGCCAAGCGCATGCTCGAACGCCAGATGGAGATCTACGCTGGCGATCCACGCGCGGTCTTCGTCTACACCTTCACGCGCGAGAACATCGCCGAGTCACAAGCGGTGGTCGAGACGTTGGCCAACCAGGGCTGCAAGATCACCTTCAACATGTTCTCGGCCACCGTCGGCTACCAGGGCTCGCTCACCCACACACCCGCGTCGCTCGGCGAAACCCGCCAGACCATGTTGCGCCTACTAGGCGATTTTCCGGAGCAAGTGCTCTTCTCGCCCTACAGCGCCGCCGCGCACACCGACGCCCTCTCCCTGCACAATCTCTACTCCTGCCCCTACCCTCGGCAGAACCAGGGGCAGTTCGGCCTCGGACGAACTTTCCGTCAGTATCATTCCGATCTGACGTGGGTGCGCGAGGCCTCGTGCTGCGTGCCCGACACCGACTGCGCCGACTGCCGCCACTACGCCGCGGGCAGCGCGATCGTCACCGCGCGCATGAACCGACACATCGGCAGCGCCGACCAGTTTCGCTCCTGGCTCGACTATGTAGACACCTACCTCACGGTGTGGATCCAGGGCTACAGGAAGAGCCCCAACCTGTGCGCCGTGCCGGTTTCACCGTCGCTGGCGATGCAGACCGAGGCGAAGCGATGATCACGGTCCGCTCCCTTCTCGATGACGCCTGGTACGCCCGCTACGAAAAGATCTGCAACCTCAACATCCGCAGCTCGATTTACGACGTGACCAACGCCTGCAACCTGCGCTGCAAGGGTTGCTTTTTCTTCTCGTCGGACGAGCACCTGACCGGCGAGAAGAAGGATGTCTCGGCTTGGGAGACTTTCATCGACGCGGAAAAGCAGCGCGGGGTGAACCTGGCCATTCTCATCGGCGGCGAGCCCACCTTACACCTCGACCGCGTCGAGGCCTTCTACAAGCGCCTGCCCTCCTTCTGCGCCACCAACGGACTCATCAAGGTGCCGCGCGATCGCTTCCCCGACATGATGGTGGGTATTTCGCTGTGGGGTGACGCCGCGACGGAAAAGGCCCTGCGGGGCAAGGATGCCTTCGCCATCTCGGCCAAGAACTACGCCGGCGATGCCTTTACCTACTATCTCTACACCATCACCTCGCAGCAGCTCGGACACGTCGAAACCATGGTCCGCCGCATCCGCGACATCGGCGTGAAGGTGCATTTCCAGCTGCTTTCCAACGACGAAGGCGCCGACGGATTTTCCTGGACGCCCGAGCAACTCGCCGACGTTCGCAGCGAAATGGACGACCTGCTCGACCACTATCCCGAGACGGTCATTTCATCGCGCTACTACCACCAGGTGCTGACCACTGGAACCATGCTCGGCCGCCGGTTCGGCTGGCAGGAATGCCCCTCGGTGTCCGAAACGCACGACACGCGCAAACCCCAGCCGCGCCGCCTGATTCGCTTCCGGCGCTGGGCCGCCGATCTCTACACCACGCATCGTTGCTGCACCTCCGCGACCCGCGACTGCGCCACGTGCAAAGATGGCGCGGCCCACATGAGCTGGGTCATGGTCAACAAGCGAGACCACATCCGCACCGCCCAGGATGCGCAAAACTGGATCGAGGTGTACGAGATGTTCGCCAAGCTGTACCGATTCATTCCGTGGTAGCCCAAAGCCGGCCATGACCAAGTCGCGACCTGTGCTGCTCGGATGGGACGGGGTTTCCTCGATGGGGATCGAGTGGAGCGAGCAGTGGCGTCGAGCGCGCGCCGGCGAAAGCGGCATCGGACCGCTTACGCGCTTTCCCCTGCGACCGGATTCGCCCGTGCGCATCGCGGGCCAGGTCAACCTGGATCCCGCCGCAATCGACCCGTGCCCACCCTGCCTGCGCCCGCGCGAGATGGCGCACTGGAAGTCGCCGGTGTTTCGCTACAGCATGCTGGTGGTGCACCGAGCGCTAGCGAAGGCGGGCATCACCATCACGCCCGAATTGGCCCCGCGTGTGGCCGTCACCTTCAGCACCGCTATCGGCGGGCTTGATGCCGTGGTGGACGCCGACCGCGCGCTCGTGTCGAGCGGCACGCTTCCCCTGCCCTACATGAATCCCAATTCCTGCGTGAACATGATCGCGGGAAAGATTTCCATTCTATCGGGCGCCACCGGCCCGTGCATCACCACGGTCACCGCCTGCGCCACGGGTAGCACGTCGATGGCCATGGGCGCCCTGCTCATCGAAACTGGCCGCGCTGACGTCGTGATCGCCGGAGCGGTGGATTTTCCGTTGGTCGAACCCATCGTTGCGGGCTTTTCCACCATGAATGGCTCGTTCAAGCCCAAGACCGACGAGGACGCCCGGCAGCCCGAAAAGGCCAGCCGTCCCTTTTCCATCGACCGGCGAGGTTTCGTCATTTCCGAAGGCGCGGCCAGCGTGATTTTGGCCAGCGCCGACTTCGCCAAGGCGCACGGTCTGCATCCAGAATTCGAGCTCTGCGGCTGGTCGCTTACCTCGGACGCCCACCATCCCGTCGCGCCCCATCGCCCGACCATCGCACGCTGCATGGCCGAGGCCATCGAATCGGCGAACATCCGTCCCGACGCCATCGCCGCAGTAAACGCGCACGCATCGTCGACCCGGGTGGGCGACAAGGTCGAGGACGAGGCCCTCAATGACGTTTTTGACGGCAAAGTCCCGCCGGTGAGCGCGAACAAGTCGCAGTTCGGTCACGCCATGGGCGCCGCCAGCGTCCTCGAATCGCTGCTCACCCTCGAAGGCATGCGCGACAGCGTGCTATTGCCCACCATCAACTTCACCCGCGATCCCGACATCAGCCTCGATGTCGTCACCGAAACAAGGCATCACCCCAACCAAGACTACGTGCTCAAGAACGCCTTCGGCTTCGGCGGCACCAACACCTGTCTCATCTTCCACCGTCTCGGGTAGGCGCAATCAAGATAAAGAAGAGATCACCTCCAACACCCCAAGGTAGGAAACACCGTGACTGAACCAACCGATCCTTTGATACCGGAGCTTGCGCGCAAGCTTGTGGAAACCCTTGGCCTCGACATGGCACCCGAGTCCGTCGATCCCGCCGCCCCGCTCATCGGCGCGGGCCTTGGCATCGACTCCATCGACACGCTCGAACTCGTGGTCATGATCGACAAGGACTATGGCGTGAAAATCGATGACCGCGCCGCGGGCGTCGAGGCTCTTTCTTCGCTGAACGGACTCGCGGCTTTCATCCGGCGACGCCGGTCGGCCTCGCCTACATGAAGCCACGGCCGCGCGTCTTCGTGACCGGCATCGGCGTTGTTTGCGCCGGCGCGAACAACGTGGCCGAGCTGCGCTCCCTGCTCACGGCGCCCAGGCGCGACTTTCACCCACCGACAGTCTTTGCCTGCCAGGGCGAGACCGCGAACCTGCTCGTCGCAGAGGTTTCCGGCTTCGAGCCCGAAGCGGCGACTCCCTTGCCGCGCACCCATCGCCTGGCGCTGAAGGCAGCCCGAGAGGCCGTCGGAACAGGATCCGCGCCCGACGCCATCGTGCTAGGGACAACGACAGGGGGAATTCTCACCACCGAGACAGCCCTAAAAGCAGGCATCGCGTCGCCCGACGCCTACCGCTACCATGGCCTCGATACGGTGGCCTTGCACCTCGCGCAGGCGCTGCACGTGCGCGGGCCCGTGCTCACGCTCTCGACCGCGTGTTCGAGCGCGGCGGCGGCCATGTCCGTGGCGCAAGCGCTTTTGCGCGCTGGACTCGCCCGCCGGGTTCTTGCCGGTGGCGCGGATTCGCTGTGCCGACTGACCTTCCACGGTTTTCGCGAGCTCCAGTTGCTGGCTCCCGCTGGCTGCACACCGCTCGATGCCAACCGTGGCGGCATGACCGTCGGAGAAGGCGCTGGCTTCTTGCTGCTCGAATCCTCGCCATCCGAGCGGCCGATCCTCGCGCTGCTCTCCGGCTCCGGGCTAAGCTGCGACGCCTACCACGCCTCCAGCCCCCACCCCGAGGGCGCGGGCGCCGTGCAGGCCATGCGGCGCGCGCTTGAAGACGCGGGAGTGGAACCAGCCGCCGTTGATTACGTCAATCTGCACGGTACGGGCACCATCAACAACGATGCCGCCGAGGCCAAGGCCATCCGCCAGGTCTTTGGTTCACCTCTGCCGCCGCTGTCTTCCACCAAGGGGTTGACCGGGCACCCGCTCGCGGCCGCGGGTGCCATCGAGGCTGTGATTTCCGTCATCGCGCTTGGCGAGGGTCTCTTGCCCGCGAACACCGGCCTTGGCACCGTGGATCCCGGCCTTGGGCTTGCGCCCGTGCGCGAGCCCACCCGCGCGAGAGTCAGCACCGTGCTCTCCAACTCGTTTGGATTCGGGGGCAACAACGCCTGCCTGGTTCTGCAAGCCCCGGCCCCTTTCGACGGACCGGCGCTGGCGTTGGCGCCTTCTTCGCTCCCGGCTTTTCGCGTGGCTGGCTCGGCCTGTCTCACCGCCAAGGGTGGCCTCGACGATACCTGGAACGCTCTTGGCGCGGGACAGAGCGCCGCCGGCTTCGTTCCGGATGCCGTCTTCAGCAAGGCTGTGCAGGCGGCTTTCGTGCGACGGCTCAAGCGCCTGCCGCGCCTCGTGCTCGCGCTCGCGCAAGCCGCGCACGCGGCAAGCGGCCAATCCGCGGCGCCCGAATTCATCGCGCTGGGCACGGCCTGGGGACCGCTGGCGGAGACGCAAGATTTTCTGCGCAAGCTATTCGAAACCGACGAGCAGTTTTCAAGCCCCACGGATTTCATCGGCTCGGTTCACAATGCGCCCGCGGGACACGTGGCACTGCTGCTCGGGGCCACAGCCCCGAACCTGACCTTCTCCGCGGCGGATCGCTCTTTCGCCCAGGCGATCCTCGCTGCTTCCCTCGGCCTCGCCTCGGGCAAAGCCAGCGCCCTGGTCATGGCAGCGGAGGCGCACGAGGCACGACTCTCGCCGCTTCTTGACCCCGCGGCCGCTACCAGTCCGCTCGCCTCCGACGGTGGCGCGGCTTTTGTCCTTGTTCCCGACGACACCGCGCCGGGCGCGCGCCTGCGCTGGCTGGGCGAGAGCGGCGGCACGGAGTTCTTGCACGAACTTACCGGCCGCTACGATGCCATCTTGGTCAGCGCGCCGGCGTCCCACGGCCCCGATCAGCTTGGCAACCTGGCCGAGGCCATGTCGCCTTTCCCACTCGTGACCTTCCGCGACCGGCTTGGCCAACATGCCAGCGTCGGCGCCACAGCGACGGCGATCGCGGCGCGCGCCGTGCTCGAAGGTTATCTTCCATTGGCAGCGTCACCCATTCCGCTTCCGCGCAAACGCGTGTTGCTGCTCGAACTCGGCCCGCGAATCGCCGCCATCGAGGTCTTCGCATGAGTCGCGATGTGGTTGTGATCGGCGCGGGATTCGGCGGACTGTCGACCGCCATCCTGCTGGCACGTCTGGGATTCCAGGTCACGCTGGTCGAGGGCGAGCCCAAGCCGGGCGGCTGCCTGCGCGGCTACACCCGCGAAGGCGTCGATTGTCCGGTAGGCGTGCACTACATCGGCGCCGCCGCGCCTGGGGAAGTGCTGGGCGACTTTCTCGATCTGCTCGACATCCGCCCTGCCCTGAAGCTGCGCCGCCTGGGCGGCAACGGCGTTATCGATCGCTACGTCTTCGACGACGAAGTTTTCGACCTACCGGATACCGTCGAAAAGTTCGAAGCATCGCTGTCCCGGCGCTTCGCCGATTCGCCGGCCGCGGTTGCCTTGGTCATGGCCATGTGCCGCGCGGCCGCGGCCGGGCTGCGCACCGAACCTGCGCGCTCGCTGCCCACCCCACCCATCACGAAGAACGCCGCCGAGTTTCTCGCAGACAAGAATTTGCCCGAGCGTCTGGTCGACATCCTGGCGGTTCAGGGATTCTTGCTTGGCACCAACCTGTCCGACTGTCCCGCCTCGTTCCTCTGCATCGTGACCGCGTCGTTGTTGATGTCGGCCTGGGAGCTTGGCTGCACCGGCTCGGCTATGGCCGATGCCCTGGCAGACCGCGCGCGCGCCGCCGGGGTCAAGCTCATCGTGGATGATCCGGTGGTTGCCGTCGACGTCGCGGCTGGCAGGGCCTCCGGCGTCCGCCTGCAATCGGGCGCCGCCCTGTCGGCCGAGACCGTGGTGGCCGGCATTCATCCCAAGTCGCTGGCGGAAATGCTCCCACACGAGGCGTATCCGGAAAGCTATCGCGAAGGACTCGAACGGCTGCAAGAAACCCACGGTGTTCTGTGCGTGGTGGCGCTGGTGGACGAGAAGGATCACCCCGCCGCCGACCACAATGTCTTTCGCCTGCACGGAATTCCGCGCAAAAAGTTGGAAGGCGTCTATGCTCAACTGCGCCCGTCGGGTCAGCCAGGCAGAACTCGTCTCACCATTCTGCGCGAAAGCCTTTATACCGAATGGGCCGCGTGGCACGACACGAGCACTGGACAGCGCGGGCCCGCCTACCGAGCGGAAAAGGCACGTCTGGCGCACCTGGCGCTGAGCGAAGCGGCCGAGGCCATCGGCCCCATCCAAAACGCGCAGATCATCGACACCTGGACGCCACTGACCTTGCGCGATTGGGTCGGCGCCCCGCAGGGCGGTACCTACGGCATCAAGCACTCGATGCGCGACGGGCTGGATTTCCTGGTGATGTCGCGTCCGCCCCTCGATCGGCTGTTCCTGGTCGGACAGAACGCCATCGCGCCGGGGTTGCTTGGCGTGAGCACGGGCGTGATGCGCGTGGTGGCAGCGCTGGCTGGACGCGAAGCCTTGCGCGACCTGATGGCGAAAAATCGGGCGGACCGTCCTTCGGGTGTCCCATGAAAATCCCTCTGGTCGCCACCAACAGCATGATGACCCCGTTAGGGCGCATGTACCAGCGCGGCCGCGTCGGCCCGCTGTGGGATCGTCTGGTGGCCTAGCATGTCCGCCGGGCGGGCGCTGTTCTTGGTTTCGACGCTGGTGCTGGTAACCGCGGCCGCAGTTCTGGCTGTCCTCGGCGCGCGCGGGCTAGCCTTGCTCGCGCTCGGCGGCTACGCCGTCGTGCTCATGGCCGGCGTGATGATTCCTCAGCTGGCCATGTTCGCACCCATGGTCCTGCGCTTGGACGGCACCCGCCAGGAGATCGCCCTGACCTTCGACGACGGTCCTGGGCCAGCGTCGACGCGGCAGGTGCTGGCGACCCTGGCCCGCTTCGAGGCCCGCGCGACATTTTTCGTCCTCGGCGAAAAGGTTCGAGCGGCGCCGAATGTCCTGCGCGAGATCGCGGAGGCTGGACACGAGATCGGCATCCACGGCGACTGGCACGACCGGCTGCTGTCGCTGCGCAATCCCGAACGCATCGTGGCCGACATCGAACGCGCGCGCGACTCCGTTGCGGCGGTGATCGGCAAGCGACCTTTGCTTTTTCGCCCGCCGCTCGGTCATGTAAGCCCGAGAACCGCGAGCGCCGCGAAGCGCCTGGGACTGACCCTGGTGGGATGGAGCGTGCGCAGTCGCGACGGACTCGCGAGCGCCACCGCCGAAGCTGTCCAGCGCCGCGTGGTCGCGGGTCTTCAGCCCGGGGCCATTATCCTGCTCCACGATTCCGCCGAGCGCGGCGAGCGCGTGCCCGCGGGCGTGGCCGCGCTGTCAGGCATCCTCGAAGAGGCCACCCGCCATGGTCTTCGCTGCGTGTCCATCTCGCCATCCTGCGAGCAATCGTGAGTCCTGCCCGCCTACATTCCATCGCAATCACAGTCCTGCTCTGGACCTACTTCACGGGCGCCTTCCTCGCTGGCTACTGGGTGGTCTTCCTTCTCGCTGGTCTTTTCCGTGGCCGACGCGGCCTGGGTTGGGCGCTACGCAGCTACTCGCGGGGATTCCTTGCCGTGGTTCGCCTGGCCATGCCGCGCTTGCACTTGGACATTCCCGAACGGCGCAGCCTACGCCTCACACGCGGCACCGTGGTGGTCTGCAATCACCTGTCCTTTCTCGATCCGCTGCTCATGCTCGCCCTCCTTCCCCGCCTCATCACCATCGTGCGGCAAGATTTCTTTCGCGTGCCCATCTTCGGCTGGCTGCTGCGCGGGGCGGGATTCCTCGGTCCCGACCTCTTCAGCGAAGGTCAAGCGTGGGTCGACCGCGTGGCCGAGCACCTCCGTCAAGGCGGCAATCTGCTGATCTTCCCCGAGGGCACGCGCAGCCGGGATGGCCGTCTCGCCCCGTTCAAAAAAGGCGCGTTCTATCTGGCCAAGCACCTATCCGCGCCCATCCTGGTTCTGCGCATCACCGGCACTGACCATGTCTTCGCCCCTGGCCGACTGACCTTCGAGGTGGCCAGCGAGCGAACCGTCAGCGTCCGGCAACTCGCCCTCATCAGTGCCGCGGACGCCGACCTCCGCACCACGCATGAATTGACGGCGCAGGTCTGGGCCATGCTGGGCAGCCAAGTCGGCTGACCGCGACCGACGCTCGGGACTTGCCGCCTCGACTGGCCGCGGATCGGATACCATGGCCAGCATGCGCGACGGTCTTCTGCCCCACCTGCGATGCCCCTTGTGTCGAGGGAACCTCTCGCTCATGGCTGACCAGCGCGAAGGCCCGCACGTCATGCAGGGGCGCCTTCTCTGCTCCGCCTGCCAGCGCGACTACCCCATCGCCAGGGGTGTTCCGCGCCTCTTGCCGCACGAGTTGCCCCCCGATATGGCACACACCGCGCGCAACTTCGGCCAGTCGTGGCGACTGTGGAGCCAAATCGACGACCAGCGCTATCGCTGGCAATTCCTGCGCTGGATGCAGCCGCTAGAGCCGGCGAACTTCGCCGACCGGCTGGTGCTCGACATGGGCTGCGGCAAGGGCCGGCACCTGCGCGTGGTCGCGCAGTTCGGGGCACGCGAAGTCATCGGCGTGGACCTGAGCGAGGCCGTGGATGTAGCGTTCGCCAACACCCGCGACATCGAGCACGCGCACGTGGTCCAGGGCGATATCTTCCACATGCCGGTGGTGCACGATTTCGATCTGGCTTTTTCCATCGGCGTCCTCCACCACACGCCCGATCCAGCCAGCGCCTTTGCGCTACTTGCCGATCACGTGAAGCCAGGGGGCACGGTGGCCTGCTGGGTGTATGGCCGCGAGAACAACGGCTGGATCGTCCATGCCGTGGATCCCGTTCGGATTGGCGTCACAAGTCGCCTGCCGTCGAAAGTGGTGAACGCCCTGTCGTACGGCCTGACCTCGGTGCTGTTCGCCGGTATCAAACTCGTGTACCAGCCTATCGACAAGCTGGGCATCAAGCCATTCTACGCCGACTACATGCGCTACCTGCGTGAACTCGGTTTCGCCGAGACCCAGAACATCGTCTACGACCACCTGATCGCGCCGACTGCGGCCTATGTTCCGCGCGCCGAGGTAGAGCGCTGGTTCGACAGCGCTGGCATCAGCGCGCGTTCGCTGACCTGGGTGCAAAAGGTCAGCTGGGCCGGCGTCGGAAAGAAGCCTGGGCCGTAGTGCTATCGCGGACGTGCGAGCAGGAGGATCGATGTACCGAGGGGCAGGTTCCCGCGTCGCAACCAGCGCCGCTCGGGCGCGAGCAGCCCCAGCACGAGCCTGCTCAGCCAAGGCGTGGTCTTGGCCTCGGCCAGATCGGTAATGGCCCGTGCAGGGTCTGGCCGACCGCCGAGCGTGCGTCCCGCAAGCCGGACGGCCTTCACCGCAGCCGCGGCAAAGAACAGCGGAAGGAAGAAACAAGTCGCACGGATCACCTCAAAGCCAGCCTCTTGGCACAGCCGACGCGCGGTGGCCAGCGTGTAGCGGCGTTTGTGCTTCTCCAGGTCGTCCCATGGCGACCACAGCCTGGGAAAAGCTGGCACGGTCATGAGCACGAAATCGCGGCTCTCCCGACTGCTACCCGTCTGAGCACGCCTGGCCAAGGCGTTCTGCATGCGACCGCGCAGCGCCCGCATCACAGCAAGATCGTCGGGCAGGTGTTCCAGCACGTCGAGCAATAGATAGCCGTGGTAGTCGTCGACTGGAAATCCGCGCGTGATATCGACGCGAATGAAGCGGGGCAAGGGCGCCCGCGGTCCCAGGGTCGCCTCGAAGCGCTGGCGAGCAACCTCAAGAGCCTCGGTGTGCACATCGGCATAGTCCACCAGGTAGCCGTGTTGGCCAAGATAGGTCGCCACGACGCCAGCGCCGCAACCAAGGTCCACAAGTTGACGGCCACGATCCACCCCGTAGCCGTCCAAGACCTGCAGTACCAAAGTCTTGCGGTAGCGATGCCAGAAGTGCTGGTCTTCCAGCCAGGTACGGATCTCGAATTCACGCCGATCGAAAAACCGGTCGAGATCCTCGCCGGAGTCGCCTATGAGATCGACGATTCCGTTTCCTTGTGGAAGTTGAGACTGCCACGACATCGCCTACGCACCTTCGCACGACCCCGCGCAGGAGGCCAATGCTGGCGACTACTGGCACTCGACCGTGGTGCCGATCAGATCCCCGATCTGCGCCATGGCCTTGCTGAAGTCGTCTTGGCAAATGCTCATGATCTGGCCGGCGGCCCCGAATGCGTCCACGAACTGCTTCATGCGCAGTTCCACCACCGCCTTGCCGTTGGCCGACTCGCAGATGGGCATGGAGGTGAGAAGATCGGAATAGGACGACCCCGTGTCGTAGCCGATGGCGTAGTTGGCGCTGGCCACATCGGTCGGCCAGCCACCGATGACGGACACGCTCACGCTCTGGGTGCGAAGTTGCTTCATCTCGTCGATAAAAGTCTGCACTGGAATCAGTTTTCCACCGCCGTCGGGGGCGGCGCTGCAATCGGCGAGCGGGGTGGAAAAGACCGCGGCTGGCGGCGCCTTGCCGTCGCAAAGGTGTCCGGCGAGCGAACAACGCAGGCTGGTGTCCTGTCCGCTCACCACGTTTTCGAAAAGGGTGCTGTTGGCCGGGGCCGAACAGTCATCCTCGTCGGTGATGTAGACCACCGCCAGATGGGCATCGCTGCGCAGGAAGCCCGCATTGTCGGCCACGAATCCCGACAGGGCCATGCGCACGGACTGAAGCTGGTGTTCGAATCCGCAGCCGTTCGTTCCCAGGCTGGCCAGGCACGCGAAGACATCAGAGATGTCGCCGTCGAAGTTGTTCTGCGTGCCGCCGTTCTGCGAGCTCAAGTAGCGGCCGTTCTTCGGGTCCAGGCCGCAGCCGCTCCGGACTTGCAGTACGCCGCGATCCCCAAGCGAGTTGCCGCACGCACCGGCAAGATTCGCGGCCCCTGCCCCCATGTCCGACGACAGCACACCGAGATGCAGATCGGGAAAACCAGCGGGAAGCTTCTTGAGCGCATCGATAAGTCGGGGAAAATTCCGCGCCAGGTTGGCCTGCTCTTCCTGCATGGACGGCGAATCGTCGATCATGAAGAGCAGATCGAGTTTCACGGGCGTGTCCGTCGCGACCACACGCGGGGACGTTCCCGCTGGGCACTGCGCGGCCTGGGCCTGCCCGGCCTGGCCCGCATCGCTGCTTATCTTCGAGGCCCCGGCGTCGCGCGAGACGCGCATCGAAGTCCTGCCCTCGCAGCCGGCGCCGAGAAGGAAGAAAATGGCCAAACCAACTTTCCCCAATGGCGACATTTGTCCTTGAAGATACCGCAAAAATGCCCTGAGCGTGCTATTCCATGTCCCGTCGCGTGACATGAAACACAGGTTCACAATTGTAACGTGCGCATTCGCCCTGACTATGCAGGGGTGCGCCGCATCCAAGCCCATCTCGAGAGGTGCCCCCGTGACTGCTCAAGCCAAGGCATTTCCCTTTCCGACCACCGAGAAGACGCTACCGAGTGGACTGCGCGTGTTCGTCGTCGAGTACGATTCGCCCGGGCTGGTCGCCTACTATTCCATCGTGCGCACCGGCAGCCGCAACGAAGTCGAGCCGGGCAGGTCGGGATTCGCGCATTTCTTCGAGCACATGATGTTCCGCGGAACGGCCCAGTTCCCAACCGAAAAGTACAACGCGGCGATCAAGGCCATGGGTGCGGACTCGAACGCCTTCACGTCCGATGACATGACCGTGTACCACATCCTGGCTGGCGCACAGGCGCTGCCCACCATCGTGACCATCGAGGCCGACCGCTTTCAGCACCTGGAATACGCCGAGGCCGAATTCCAGAAGGAAGCCCGCGCGGTGCTGGGCGAATACAACAAGGGCGCGTCGGATCCTTTACAGCCCATGGTCGAGGCGCTCTACGACCACGCCTTTCAAACCCACACGTACAAGCACACAACTATCGGCTTTCTGCGCGACATCGAGGACATGCCGAACCAGTTCGCGTATTCTCGCCAATTCTTCGACCGCTACTACCGGCCCGACAACACCATCCTGCTCATCGTCGGGGACGTCACTGCCGACAAGGTCCTGCCGCTCATCGAGGAGCACTACGGCGCCTGGAGCACCGGACCCGCCCGGCCAACGATCCCAGTCGAGCCGCCGCAACCGCGCGAGCAACGTGCCACCGTACCCTGGAAAGGCGCCAGCCTACCCATGCTCTTCATCGGCTATCACGCGCCTGCCTTCTCGACCACGAACATCGACAGCGCGGCCCTCGAAGTCCTTGCCGAGTTGGTCTTCGCCGAACGCTCGCCGCTCTTTCGCCGCTTGGTTCTCGACGAACAGAAGGTCGAACACATCGATGGTTCGGTCGAGCGCCACGTCGATCCAAACCTCTTCAACATCCTGGCCAGGGTCAAGCAAGGCAAGGACGTTCCCTACGTGGAAAAGGCCATCTACGACGAAATCGCCCGCGTCGCCGCGCAGGGAACCGACGACAAGACCCTGGCCGAGGTCGTGTCGCGCACGCGCTACGCCTTCGCCGGCAATCTTTCCACGGCCGACAGGGTCGCCTTGGTCGGTTCCGAATTCCTCGCCCTCACCGGCAAACTATCAACCATCGACGACACCTTCGCCTTGCTGGCCCAGGTCACGGTGGCCGACGTGAAACGGGTGGCCGCCAAGTACTTCACCCCACAAAACCGAACCGTCGTCGTGCTGGAGCCCGGGGAGCAATGACCCCAGGCCGTCATGCCAAATCGTTCGCGACTATCCGGAGGTTTTTGCCCATGCTCCTTTCCACCGCAGTCGCAGCCGCTTCTACCTCGGCCCGTGCCGACGAGGCCAAAGGCGCATCCCCGAGCCGCGTCGTGCGCTTGCCCTCGCCGTCGAGCCCTCTCGTCACCATTCGCCTTGTCTTTCAGGCCGGCGCATCCGACGACGACCCCGGCAAGGAAGGCTTGGCCAATCTCACCGCCGCGATGCTGGGCGAAGGCGGGACTCTCAAGCGGACTTGGTCCGAGGTCCTGGATGCCCTCTATCCCATGGCCGCCGACATTCAGTATTACGGCGACAAGGACACCTTTGTGTTCGCCGGCACAGTTCATCGCGACAATTTGGAGGCATTCGCCTCGCTGCTCGCCGAGCAGATCCTGACGCCGCGCTTTTCCGTCGAGGATTTCACGCGACTCAAGCAAGACGCACTCGACGCCATTACGAAAACCCTGCGCGGCAACGACGACGAAGACCTGGGCAAGCAGGCCCTCGCGACGATGCTCTACCGTGGACATCGCTACGGCTACCCCACGGCCGGCACCGTGGCTGGCCTTTCGGCCATCACGCTCGACGATGTGAAACGCTTCTACGCGCAGCACTTCACGCGCGAGCGCCTGATCCTGGGCGTCGCCGGCGGCTACCCCGAAGCCTTTCCCGAGGCCTACGCGGCCCGCCTGGCTGGTCTGCCAGCCGTCGGCAAGCCCCGCGCCAAGCTCGCACCTCCGCCCGCGCGCGAGGGCATGGAATTCCTCCTGGTGGAAAAGCCCGCGCACGGCAGCGCCATCTCCATTGGCCATGCCATCGACGTCACCCGTGCCGACGACGACTTCTATCCGCTCGCCGTGGCGGCCTCGTACCTCGGCGAGCACCGGACTTTCACCGGCATCCTGATGCTGAGCATGCGCCAGAAGCGTGGGCTGAACTACGGCGACTACGCCTACGTCGAGAACTTCATCCAGGACGGCTGGTCGACCTTCCCGCAACCCAACATGCCGCTCCGCCAGCAGCACTTCGAGATCTGGCTGCGCCCAGTTCCGCCAGCCAGCGCCGGCTTTGCCATCCGCGAGGCTATCTACGAGACCGACAAGCTCATTCGCGAAGGCATCCCGGCCGCCGGTTTCGAGGCCACCCGGGCGTTTCTGCTCAACTACATCAACCTGTGGGCCCAGGACGGATCGCGCCGGCTCGGCTACGCCATCGACGCCGCCATCTACGGCAAGGACGTCATCGCCGAACTCAAGGCCCGGCTGCCCAAGATGACCAAGGAAGACGTCGATCGGGCCGTGCGGAAGCACCTCTCGACCAAGAAGCTGGCCGTGGCCGTGGTCGGTGATGGGTTGAAGGCCCTGGCCGAGGCATTGTCCGCCGGCAAGCCCACCCCCTTGGTCTACGACACCAAGGACACGCCCGCGGACGTGGTCCAGGAAGACAAGATCATCGAGGCCTATCCCCTGCCCGTTTCGGCATCCCGCCTGAAGATCGTTTCCGCAAACAGCCTGTTCGAGAAGTAAGATAGCCTCCGCATGCCGAAGGCCGGCAAATACCATATCGCCCACAAGATTGCCGACGGTGGCATGGCCGAGATCTTCGTCGGCACCCAACACGGAATGGAGGGCTTCGAGCGGCCGGTCGTACTCAAGCGCATCCTGGCGCCGCTGGTCGCCGATCCGCAGTTCCGCAATATGCTCATCGACGAGGCCCACGTCGCCATGGGCCTCAACCACAGCAACATCGTCCAGGTGCTCGACCTCGGACACGTACGCGGCCGCTACTTCCTGGTCATGGAGCTCGTCGACGGCTGGGACCTAAGCCAGATCCAGGCACGCGCCGCCAGCGCAAATTTTCCCCTACCTCCAGAGATCGTCCTCTACATCGCCGCCGAAATCTGCCGCGCCCTGGCCTATGCCCACGCGCGCACGCGCGACGGCCAGCCGCTAGCCATCGTCCACCGCGACGTCAGCCCGCAGAACGTGCTCGTCAGCGAACAGGGCGAGGTCAAGCTGACCGATTTCGGCATCGCCAAGGCCATGGGCCGCCGCGAGCGCACCAACCAAGGCGTGATCAAGGGCAAGCTCGCCTTCATGTCGCCTGAGCAGGCCTCGGGCTGGGTACTCGACAATCGCTCCGATCTCTTCGCCCTCGGCACCATGCTGTATCAGTTTTTCACCGAGCGGCGTCCCTTCGAAGCGCCGACCGATCTCGAATCCATCATGCGCGTGCGCGAGTGCAAGTTCACGCCGCCCGAGGTGGTGAAGCCGGGTCTCAACCGCGAGTTGGTCAAGATCATCCATCGCGCCATGCAGGCCTTGCCCGCCAATCGCTACCAAAGCGCCGACGAGATGCTCGTCGACATCGAGAAAGTGCAGCGCACCGTCTACAAGCCGGCCGGGCAGACCGAACTCAAGCGCTGGCTGGCGGAACTTCAGCAGCGCGATCACTGCCAGACCATCTCGCACGCGACCGCCGCCCCAACGGCCGAGAACGAAGAACTCGACGTTGGCGAGGGCGCGGATGTCGTCTTCGACGAGTCGAACGTCATCGACATCGAAGATGTCCTGCGCGGCATGCAGCCCACCATCGCCGCCGTTCCCCAACCCCCGCCTGTCCCCAAATCGGGACCTCCCGCGCCCAAGCCGGCATCGGAAGAGAAGACCAGGGCCGATGTGTCGGTCGCGCCGAAGCACAGCCGTATTCCCTCCCGCATCATTGTCTTCGCTCTGGTGGTGGCCGCGCTGGCCTTGGGCGCGTGGCTTGCCCTCCCCGGCGGCACCCAAGCCCCCGCGAAACGCGGCCATGAGTCTCCTGCCAAACCCACAGCCCTTGCCAACAAGGAAACAGCGAAACCAGAGGCCAAGCCGTCGGTCGTTATCGACGCTGGCGCCAAGATGATTGCAGAAGCGGCCAAGCCCGCAACACCGGCACCCGCGGCCAATACGGCCGTGGAAAACGAAGAGGAAGAAGAGAACCTGCTTAGGAACGCCGAACCCGACGACCACGAACGGATCATCGATGAGGATGAAGGCGTCAAGGACGTCAAGAAGAAGTCCGCCAAGGCGCCCAGCGCGCCGAGCGCGGATCCGGTTTCGGTGTACGTCGTATCGACGCCGGAAGGAGCGGTCGTGAGTCTGGGCAGGCGGGTCTTTGGCCGCGCGCCGATGAACCTGCGCTTCCGGCCCGGCATCACCTTCGAACTGACCTTTGTGAAGAAGGGCTACCTGCCCGCGACCAAGCGCTTCATCGCCACGGGCAAGAAGAACCAGACCGTCAAGGTCGCGCTCAAGAAGAAGCCCGTGCCCAGGAAGTCACTCTTCCGCCGCATTTTTGGCGGGAAATAGAATTCTTCACCACGGAGACACGGAGAACGCAGACGACTCGGAAACAGAACGGGTTCGGGTGTGAACTTCTGGCTAATCCCCGCCGGGGTTGTAGACGCCGGGGAGTCGAGGACCGCGGTTGACTTCGTTCGGTTCGCTTCGTTGGTGGCCGTGTCGACGGCGGCGCTTGCGTTTGCGGTTCCCGTCGCCAGCATGCTGCCCACCCTGCTGCTGTGGTTGCGCACGCTGAGGGTTGCCGCCTTGATTAGGTCGAGGCTGGCCGCCACCGCTGCGATTGGTCTGTATGACCGGCAACGACACCGGCGGCGGCACGATCCACTCCACGAAGGGACGAATGTTGGCGTCACGTGCAGCTGCCCAGCCTGCCAGGAAAGCCTCCGGATTGCCGGCACCCTCGGCCGAATCCACCGTGTCCCCAATCCAGGCGTCGCTTTCGCCAGGTTCGAGGACGATCTCGCCCGCGGCCGGCACACCCGCAGCCGGCGCCCCATCCCATACGGTTGGGTCGATGATGGCGTCGCTCTCAGGCGGCGAAACCCAGGGTGGTGGCACGGTTGCGGGCATGACCTCGGGAATCGCCGTCGCGAAGGTTGGCCGCTGCCGCTCGACATGCGCCGCCGCTTTACCTGGCGCAACCGGCTTGTCTGCACCCCGACGTCGCCGTCGGCGCGCCCGGCCGTGGAAATCCGTGGCCGCGTGCAAGCCGTGGCGTTCGTCGGCATCCCCGGGATCGAAAACCTCGCTGTCGAGCCCGGCGCACGAATCGCACAGCCCGCACTCTGGCCCAGGATCCTCGCCGAAATACGCGCGCAGCATCTGCACACGGCAGCGCTGCAGGTTCATGTACTTGAGCAGCTCGGCCAATCGGCGCCGATCCGAGATCCGGCGCGACTCGAATACGGCAGAGGCTTTGTCGATGGCCTGGCGGGTGGGGCGTGGCTCAACACCTGACCAGCGCGCGGCCCGCACTTCCTTGGCCACGCCCATGGCTTCGAGAACCGAGAGGACCACGCGCACGCGGCGCTCGGGCAGCGCCATCGAGAGCGCCAGGTCCCGTACCGAGACTTCCTTGCCCTCGTCGCTCCACGCGTAGAGCCCTTCCGCAACCGCGCGAGCTTGGGTCTTGGTCGGGTGCGCTTCCTTGAGGAAATGCTCCTGAATTGCGATGTCGTCGGGCTGGAACAGCAGCACGCAGCGCGCGGGCTTGCCATCGCGGCCGGCGCGACCCGCCTCCTGCACGTAGGACTCGGGCGAGCCCGGCATCTGGTAGTGGATGATGTATCGAATGTCGGGCTTGTCGACGCCCAGGCCAAACGCATTGGTGGCGATCATGACCACCTTGCGGCCCGAGGACATGAACGAGGCTTGCGACTTTTCGCGCTCGTCGCCGGTCATCTTGCCGTTGTAGCGCTCGACCGGGATCTTGCCGTGGCGCAAGGCCACGTAGAGATCGTCGACCGCACGCACCGTCGCGCAGTACACGATGCCAGGGCGGCGCAAGCGCTGGATGAGTTTTCCCAGCACGCGCAGCTTGTCGGCCTCGCCCGCCACCTTGCGCACGTCGAAGGCCAGGTTCGGCCGATGGAACGAAACGCGGCAGACGTGCGCATTCTTCATGCCGAGTTGCACGAGGATGTCTTCGGCGATGGCGGGCGTCGCGGTCGCGGTCAGGCCCAAAATCGGCGGCCGCCCCAGTACTTCGGCGGCGCGACGCAGGCCCAGGTACGAAGGCCGGAAATCGTGACCCCACTGCGAAACACAGTGCGCCTCGTCGACACAAAAAAGCGAAAACTTCACCCCTTCAAGCGATTCCTGCACGGCTGGCGAGCACACCGATTCGGGCGTGATAAAAACAAGTTTGATTTTACCCTCGCGGACAGCCTCCAGGTCGGCCGCGCGCTCCTTGGCGGTGCGGGTGGAATCGATGCGCGCCACGGGCACCGAAGCGGCCTTCATCTTGCCGACCTGATCTTCGATCAGCGCCAGCAAGGGCGAAACCACCAAGGTCGGTCCCGGCAGCCACAGCGAGGGAAGCTGATAGGTGAGCGACTTGCCGCTGCCCGTGGGCATGATGGCCAGGGTGTCGCGACCGGCCAAGACCGATTCGATGACCTCGGCCTGACCAGGTCGCAGGTCGCGAATGTGCAGAATCGCCCGCGCGCGGGCAAGCGCTTCGCGCAGCGCCGGCGAATATTCGCGCACGGGTTCGGCCGTGACAGGCGCCACCACCGAGGTATAGACAGGCGGTTTCACAACCGGCCGGCCGGGAAGATCTGGCGCGACCTCGTCATCGGAAAGGTGAATCACGAGCGTGGGCTCGGAATCACCACTCGCTGGCTCGGATTCCTGGGCGCTTTTGTCAGCGTCCGTGCGCGAAAACTCACCGGCAGCGGCTTCTTCAGCCCGCTCGCCATCTAATGGGGTACTCAGTCTCGACTCCTCTCAGGACTCTCTCAGCGTGAATTGATTGCGTTCTGGGTGCCGGCCTTCGCTTGCCCTAACCGAACCCTATGCTGCGGCTACCTTGGGGCCGGCCAGTGTAGCCATCGACCCAACCGCGTTCGGGCAAGTACCAAGCTCGCCTGGCGAAAACGCACCCCTAACGTAGCACGACCCTTGTCCCAATTACAAGGATTCGAGGGCTGGCATGACGCGTGCTTTGCGTTTGGCCATGCCTGCCCTGCTTGCCTTGGCTCCTGAAGATCGCCCACGCGAACGACTCCTTTCTCGAGGTCCTTCCAGCCTGTCCGATGCCGAGCTCTTGGCCATTCTCCTTGGTTCTGGACGTCAGGGGCAGAATGTCGTGGAAATCGCTCATGATTTGCTCGCCCGCGCGGGAGATTTGCGGGGCCTTGCGGAAAGCTCGGAGGCCGAAATGTGTGCCCTACCGGGGGTCGGACCGGCGCGCGCGGCGGTCATCCAGGCCGCCATCGAGCTGGGCCGGCGGGTGACCGGATCTCGCCCAGAGCGCGGCCGATTCCTCGGCCATGCGGCCGATGTCTGGACGCACTACCGGGCGCGACTGGGAGCCTCGCCGGTCGAGGAATTCTGGATGCTGGCCCTCGATGTACGCCATCGCGTTCTGCTCGAAACCTGCGTCGCCCGCGGTTCCCTGACCGGGGTCGAGGTCCATCCGCGCGACGTGTTCCGCGTCCTCATTCGAGCGGCGGCGGCTTCGGTCATCTTCTGCCACAACCACCCGTCCGGCGATCCGACGCCGTCGCGCCAGGACTTGGAATTGACCACCCGGCTCAGGCAGGTTGGCGAGCTGTGCGGTATCACCGTCCTCGACCACGTCGTCGTTGCCAGCGACGGATTCGTCAGCTTGGCCAGTCGCGGCTGGTGCTGATTCTCCGTGCAACGAGCAACAGCGACGTGAGAGCTTTTTGGCTTGCGATCGCCTACGCCCTATTATCACCCCATGGTTTCAAGGATCCTCGCCACTTGGCTCGCCTGTCTGACCTGCGCCCTTGCCTTCGCCCAAACAGCGTTCGCGGACGGAATCCTTTTCCCAAGCCCACGCCCCTTGGGCACGGGCGGTGCCATGCGTGCCATCGCCACGGGTGATGCGGGCCCGCAGCTCAATCCCTCGGGGATCTCGCTCCTGCGCGCCTATCTTGTCGAGGGCAGCTACCAGTACGGCAGTACTGCCGACTCGCACGACGCACGCATCTCCGCTGTGGATTCCACCTCGGGATTCAATCTCGGCGGCGCGCTCTACTACACCTACCATCGCGATACTCCGGCCGACGGCGTCACCCAAACCGGCCACCTTTTCGGCGGGTCGCTGTCGTTTCCGCTGCTGGACAAGATCTTCTTCGGCGGCAGCGCCAAGTACATTCGCTTCACCGACCAGACGGGTACAACCCACAAGGGATTCACCTTCGACGCTGGGGTGACAGTGCGCCCGATCCCCCAGCTGTCGATTGGCGCAGTCGGCTACAATCTTCTCGACAGCGAAACCCCATGGGCGCCCAGGGCCGTGGGTGGCGGCGTCGCCGTGTTGCCCATGCCCACTCTGCTCTTCGTATTCGACACGGTCCTGGAGAAGGTCTACGACAATCCCGCGCGCAACCAAGCCATGTACTACATGGGCGGCGGTGAGCTCTCCTTTGCCGCCGCGTTCGCCTTCCGCGCCGGTGGAGGCCACGACGGGCTTACCAAGAACGAGTATGTCTCCGCGGGCGCCTCGACCTTGTCTGCAGACATCGGCGCACTCGACATCGGTCTGCGCCAAGACGTGTCCGGCGCAAAGAAGGCCACCGTCTTCGGGATCAGCGCTCGCCTCTTCGTTCCGAGCATGTGATCAGGCTACACTCTTCGCTGCTTGTCATTCCCTAGGAACTATTTGGCCGCCGCGGTGTCAGTAGAAGCGTGGAGGCTTCACTGCCGAAAGCAGCCGGAGCGGTCATCGCCGCCGAGCCCGCCCGCGCCCGCCCCATGCGCAGGTTTCGCCAAGGGCAGGGGTACGAGATGAGCATTGGGGAACGACTGCTGCTGAGCCGCCTGGTCAAGCGCGATGAAGACGCCTTCAACGAAGTCGTGCGCAGCTACAGCGACCGCGTCTACAACCTGATTCTGCGGCTGGTGGGCTCGCCCAGCGAAGCCGAAGACATCGCCCAGGAGGTCTTCGTCACCGTGTTCAAAAGCATCGAAAGCTACCGCGGCGAGGCCAAGCTTTCGACATGGATCCTGCGCATCGCCGCCAACCACTCCAAGAATCGCATCAAGTACCTCTCGCGCCGGCGGACCAGCGGGCAGGAACTGCGCGACGGATCCGATGCGACGGAAATGGCCGATGAGGGCAAGGCGCCGGTTCAGGCGCACTTCGACGCCCCGGATGTGGTGTTGGAAGCCGCCGAAACCGAAAAGATCATGCAAGAAGCCATCGCCAATCTGGACGAAGAGCAGCGCCTGCTCGTGGTCCTTCGCGACGTCGAGGAACTGTCCTATGACGAAATCGTGGAGATCACCGGGCTCCCGGAAGGAACGGTAAAGTCTCGCCTTCACCGCGCGCGCATGGCGCTCAAAGATCTACTCGAAGGGAAACTCAAGTGACCGCGCCCGACAGCCACCAACGAGCCACCGAAGCCTTCTCCTCCTATCTCGATGGCGACCTGGGCCCAGCCGAGCGTGCCCACGTCGACGAACACCTGGCCACCTGCATGCAGTGCCGCGTGTCCCTGGAGCGTTTCCGTCGCACCGTGGGACGCCTGGGCGCTCTGAAGCGGACCGCGCCGGTCAGCTTTCTGGAGAACGTCCAGGCACAAATCAATCGCCGCTCGCGCGGCCGCTTCTTTGGCAAGCGTGCCCTGCTCTTCGGCCGCATCCCCTTCGAGTGGGTTTCTCTGGCCATGATCGTGGCCATGCTCGTCTACTACATCGTGGTCCTGCAAACCTCGCCCACCGGCGTCGTGCCAGGAAAGTGAAGAATTTCACCACAGAGAGCACAGAGACGCTGAGGGGTGAGAAAGAAGCAAGGGGTTGGATCTAGTGTCCGGAGAACCCCTTCTTCTCCGGCCTCCGTGCCCTCTGCGCTCTCTGTGGTAAAAAATCCGAATCGGTTTTACGCCACGTAGGCGAATAGGACCTTCAAATACTGTCCTTCGCTGAAGCCAGAGGGCAAAGGATGATCGGGACCAGGACCGTGGCACTCGAGGATCCTCACCTCGCGGTTGGCCTGCCGGGCGCCTGCGGCCAGGATGCGCTCGAACTCGATCATGCCGACGTTTTGTGAACACGAACAAGTGACGAGCACGGCGCCTGGCGCGCACGCGGTGAGGGCGAGCGCGTTCAGGCGCTCGTAGCCCTTGATGGCGGCCTCCAGATCCTTTCGCGCACGGGCGAATTTGGGCGGATCCACCACCACGAGGTCATAGGAGCGCGGCGTGGCGGTTTCCAGGAAGCGAAAGGTATCCGACTCGATGGCGCGAATCTCGGCGCCGTTGGCCCGGGCGTGGGCCTCGATGCGCGCCACGGCCCGAGCCGAGCTGTCGACCGCGGTGATCTCCCCTGCCCCGGCGCGCGCGGCTTGCAATCCGAAGCCGCCAGCATACGCATAGCAGTCGAGCACGCGGGCAAACTTCTTCGGCATGGCGCAAACCATCTGCCCGACGCGGATACGGCTCGGGCGCTGGTCGAGAAAAAGGCCGGTCTTTTGCCCTTGCAGCGGCTCGGCTTCCAGGCGAATACCATCTTCGAGGCAGGGCACCTGCGCGCGCGACTCGCCACACACCACGCGCGTCTCGGACGCGAAGCCTTCGACCTCGGCGAAGCTGCCCACCGCGACTTCGTAGATGGTCTTCGGCGCGAGCACCTCGTCGATAGCCGTGGTGATTTCTTCGCGCCACAGGGCCATGCCCAGGGTGCTGATTTGGAAGACGGCCGCATCGCCAAAAACATCGACAACCAAACCAGGCAAACTGTCGCCCTCGCTGTTCACCCAGCGATAGGCCGTGGTTTCAGCGTTGGGGAGCGCGAGCGCCACACGCAATGCCTGGGCCGCGAGCAACCTCCGCGAAAAGAATGCGGCGTCGATGGGCTCGTCCGTGCGCGTGAGCAGGCGCACCGGAATCTGCGAGCGCGAGTTGTAGATGCCGCGGCCAATGAAGCGGCCGTCATGGTCAAGCAGCGATACCACGCATCCCGGATCTGCCTTGCCTTCGAGTCGGTCCACGGCATTGGCGTACACCCAGGGGTGGCCAAACCATAGGGGCCGGGCTCGCCCGCGCCTTAGCACGACCTTGGCGGCCGAGTCGCGCGCCACGCTAAGCCCGAGGTCAGAATCGGACGTGGGGCTGCTCGCGGACGTTGCTCGTTTGCGTGACATCGACGCATTATAGACTCCGGCTTCGATGTTACTCGCAAGTGCCTTCACGACTTTTCTCCGCCGGATCGTGCGGCCGGCATGAAACACCTGCTCGACCAACGATTCCTCGTTCTCGCAGGCAAGGGCGGCGTGGGCCGCACCACCGTGGCCGCCGCGCTCGCGCGGGTGGCCACTCGGCTGGGCAAGCGTGTTCTGCTGGCCCAGACCAACGCACCGGAGCGCCTAGGCCGCCTGCTCGGCGCCAAGACGACCATCGGTCCTGTGGTCACGCCCATTGACGAGCGTCTCTCGGCCGTCAACATGACCCCCAAGCAGTCGCTTCACGAATACGGGGTCATGCTGCTCAAGTACGAGCCTCTGTACCGGGCGGTGTTCGAGAACAAGCCCATGCGCAGCTTTCTCGGCGCTTTTCCCGGCCTCGACTACTGGACCATGTTGGGCAAGGCGTGGTGGCACACCACCGAACGTGAAAACGGCCGCGCGAAATACGACCTGATCCTGCTCGACGGACCAGCCTCGGGGCACGCAACCGCGATGTTGCGCGTTCCCGACGCGGTCAAGAGCGCCATGCCCAAGGGGCCGCTGGCGCGCGACGCGGCCCAAGCCCGCGCCCTGCTCTCCGACGAGAAACAAACCGCGGTCGTCCTGGTAACTCTGCCCGAGGAGCTTCCGGCGCGCGAAACCTCGACCTTGGCGAGTGACATTCGCGATTTGCGTATGCCGCTTGGTCCATTGGTGGTCAACGCCATGCCACCGGCCGAGGCGACCGATCCCGCGCTAGACAAGGTGCTGGCGGCGAACGCTGATAGTCCACCGCCGCCGGAGTTGGCGGGTCTCCTGGCCGGTGTGACCGTCCTGGCTGCGCGCCGACGCGACGCCGACCGCATCGTCACCGGCCTGGCTAACGACCCAGGTCTGCCCATGCTCCAGCTACCTCGTCTGCCAAGCAACGACCTCGGCCCCGAGGAGGTCGGCTATCTCGCTGACCTTCTCGCAGCCGCACTCGCGGTCTGAGAGGACACAGAGAGCGGGCAAGAAGGCACGAAGGACCGTCAGAAGGCGTCTCCCGGCTCGTGCATCCGAGCCCGTTCTCTCTCTGTGCCCTCTTCCGCCCTCTGTGCTCTCTAACTCTCCATGAAGCTCTTGAGCCGCTTGCTGCGCGACGGGTGGCGCAGTTTGCGCAGGGCCTTGGCCTCGATCTGCCGGATGCGTTCGCGCGTGACCTCGAAGTCCTGACCCACCTCTTCCAAGGTATGATCCGACTTCTCGCCGATGCCGAAGCGCATGCGCAGGACTTTCTCCTCGCGCGGGGTGAGGGTGGCTAGCACCTTACGGGTTTGCTCGGCCAGATTCATCGAGATGACCGCATCGGCGGGTGAGACGATGCTCTTGTCCTCGATAAAGTCGCCGAGATGCGAGTCTTCCTCCTCGCCGATGGGGGTTTCGAGCGAGATGGGCTCCTTGGCGATCTTGAGGACCTTGCGGACCTTGTCGAGCGGCAGTTCCATCTTCTCGGCGATTTCTTCCGGCGTCGCCTCGCGCCCCAACTCTTGCACCAAGTAACGGCTGGTGCGGATGAGCTTGTTGATCGTCTCAATCATGTGAACCGGAATCCTGATCGTCCGCGCCTGATCCGCGATGGCCCTGGTGATGGCCTGGCGGATCCACCACGTGGCATAGGTCGAGAACTTGTAGCCACGGCGGTACTCGAATTTGTCCACCGCCTTCATGAGACCGATGTTGCCCTCCTGGATGAGATCCAGGAATTGTAGACCGCGGTTGGTGTACTTCTTGGCGATAGAGACGACCAGACGCAAGTTGGCCTCGACCAGCTCGGCCTTGGCCTGCTCGGCCTGCCGCTCACCATCCTCGATCTCGCGTACGGTATCGCGCAGGCTGGCCTCGTCGAGGCCGGCTTCTTCTTCGATCTTCTTCACCTTCTTGCGTGCGTTGGCGATGTTCTCGGAAGTCTCCTCGAGCTCCTCCACGCGCAAGCCCAGGCGCTTGGTGACCGATCGCTGGCGCAGCGTCGAGCCGCGCGCTTCGCGCAGGGTCTTCTTGAGCTCTCGCTCGCTCATGCCGACTCGATGCTCGACCTCGCCGATCTCGCGCCGGGCGGATTCGATGCGCGAGACCAGGCCCTTGAGCCGCGCCACGATGCGATCGATTTGCTTTTTGTTCAGCCGCAGTTCCTGCAGGGCATCGAGCAGATCTTGCTTGAGCCCCGCGATCTGCGTCTTGGCCTTGCGCTTGCTGCTTTCGGACTGGCCACGCTTGGCCGTCTTCTCGTCGAACTTTTCTAGATCCTTGTAGACCTTGCGGACCTTGTCGATGATCTTGCAGACGCGCTCGACGTGGAAGGCCTCGTCGAACTCCTCGTCGTCGTCGTCGGCGTCCTTGACCACCTCCTTGACGCGAACCTTCTGTTTGCGCAGTTTGTCGCCCAAATCGAGGATTTCCTCGATGGCGACCGGCGAATCGAGCACAACTTGCAGCACGCGGCGCTCGCCGTCCTCGATGCGCTTGGCGATCTCGACCTCGCCTTCGCGGGTGAGCAGCGACACCGAGCCCATCTTGCGTAAGTACATGCGCACGGGATCGTTGGTCTTGGAGTAGCCGTCGTCCTCCTCTTCTTCCTCGGCTTCCGCTGGCCTCGGCGTTGGCTCGGCTTCCGCTTCCTCTTCGGCCTCGGCTTCGGCGGCCGGCGCCTTGTCCTCGACCTTGACCTGCGTCGAGGCGTCGACGATTTCGATACCTTCGCCGCCCAAGGTCGACAACCAGTCGTCGATCTGATCCGACGAGACGATGCTCTCCGGCATGTGATCGTTGACTTCGTCGTAGGTCAGAAAGCCCTTGGCCTTGCCCATGGTGATGAGCTCGCGCTTCTTGCGCTCGCTCTCCTTGTTGGCCGAGCCTTTCTTGGCCGCGAGCTGTTTGCTCACTTCTTCCAGTTCGTCGTCGTCCTGATTGTCGTCGGTCATACGGTCTTCGGCATCCTCGATCATGTCGTCATGCCTTTGCTCTGGTTGGCTAACCCTAACTTGGTCCTTATCAATTCCATCTCCCGCATGGAGATGGCTCGTGCCTCTTCTTCGTTTCCGCTCGCCAGCGCCTCGCGGTACTGGCGTTGCGCGAGCGCCAGCTCTGCATCAACGCGCGAGCGTTCCAACTTGAGAACCAGGGCGCGCATGGCGCGCATGGCATCTTCCGCGGCCTCGATGGAGGCCCAGCGCCCATCCATCAGAGCGGCGCTCACGTGGTCACGAATATCTGCCGGCCCGCCGTCGAGCCAGGCTGGGACATCCGCCCGACCTCCGGCGCGCAGTGTTTCGAGCGCGGCTCCGTAGATCTCTCGGATGCCGGGATCGCGCAGAAGATCGTAGATCTGCTGCGCCTCTTCACAGGTGGCCAACTTCGGCTGCGCAACCAGCAGAGCCAGCGCATCGAGTTCGTCCGCCTGGGGTGTCCGGCGTGCTTGGCCGGCTTCGGCCGGAGCCACTCCCGCCGCGACTTCGTTTCGAGGCGCGTGACTTGTCGCCTCGCGCACCATGCGCATCACCTGGGCAACAGTCACACCCAACTTGGCCGCAAGGTCGCGCACGTACAGATCGCGGACGAGCGGATTCCTGACCTTGGCCAAAACCTCAACCACGCGCTTGGCCGTGCTGGCCTTGCCCGGAATGGTGGCATCGTCGGCGGCACGCTGGATGAGATGGTCGAGCATGGGCCGCGCCTGCGCAACCAAGGCCCGGAAGGCTTCGGCGCCTTGGGCGCGGACGAATTCGTCGGGGTCGACCCCGGCGGGCATCTCAGCTACGCGCCCATCCGAATCGGCTTCCGCGAAAAACAGCCCGGCTTCCACGGCCAACGGCACGGCCTTCTCCGCCGCTCGCGATCCCGCGCTGTCGCCGTCGAACACCACCACGATACGCTTGGCCATCCTGGCCAACAGCTTGATTTGCTCGACGGTGAGAGCGGTTCCCATGGGTGCCACCGCCTCCTCGATGCCGGCCTCGTGCAAAGTCAACACGTCGAAGTTGCCCTCCACGAGAATGGCCGTTCCCCCGCGGCGAATGGCGTCCACGGCAACGTGCAGCCCATAAAGGTTCTCCTTCTTATGAAAGAGCGGCGAATCGGGCGAATTGACGTACTTGCGCTCCTTGGCATCGGGATCGAGCAAGCGAGAAGAGTATCCGATGGGGCGCTTCTGCCGGTCGAGCACCGGCAGCATAACGCGATCCCGGAAAAAGTCGTAGCGACCGCGCTCGTTGCTGCCGACCAAGCCGAGTCGTTCGGCGAGTTCAATCGGCACCTGCCGGGACGCGAGATGCTTCTGCATGGCATCCCAGCCAGCTGGTGCATAGCCCAAGCGAAAACGCTCGCCGGTTGCTTTCGAGATGCCGCGCTTTTCCAGGTACCCGCGCGCCGCGGCCCCAGCAGGTCCCGCAAGCTGCGTCTCGAAGAAGCGGGTCGCCTCTTCCATGGCGCGCAGCATGCGCTCCCGATCGGACTCGTTCTCGTCGGCGGCTTTGCGCTCGGCTGGGGTAAGCGTCTGCTCGGGGATGTCCACCCCGGCCTGGTGGGCCAGGTCGCGCAGGACTTCCATGAACGAGCGCTGCTCGATCTTGACGAGAAAGGAGAAGACGTCCCCTTTCTCGCCGCACCCGAAGCAATGAAAAAACTGGCGCTGCTCATGGACATGGAACGACGGAGTTTTCTCCGCGTGAAATGGGCAAAGTCCTTTGAAGCTCCCGGTGCCAGCGCGCTTGAGTTCCACGTATCGCCTTACAACGTCGACGATATTGGTACGATCGCGAACGTCGTCAATTTTCTCGCGTGGCAACAAAGGCAAATGAAACCCGCGCCCAACAAAAAATGGGTGGTTGTTAATAACTCACAGAGAGACCGAGTCAAGAAGAACCTTCGCGGTTCCCCTAGGTTTCCTGCGATAGGTGTTTTTCACAGCGATTATGCGCAGTTGCAACAGACTGGCAGGTCGGGTTGCAGGGCGAGAAGTCCGTTCCGTCCTGCCTTGGCCTAGCTTCCGATGCTACTGGCCCGAATCGCCTTGCAGAACTGCCTCGTCGACGCGCTTGAGGATGATGAATTCGACGCGCCGGTTCTTGCTCCAGCATTCCTCGTTGTGTTGCGTGCAGATCGGCTTGGTTTCGCCGTAGCCGCGCGCCTTGAGACGGCCGAGCTCGACGCCGCGATCCTCAAGGGCACGCATCACGGAATGCGCGCGCCGATCGGTCAGATCCAGGTTGTGCTCGTCGTCGCCGCGTTCGTCGGCGTGACCCTGGATTTCGATGAGCGAGATCTCGGGATGGCCTTTGATGGTGCCGGCGATGGCATCGAGGAGCGGGAAGGACTGCTCCTTGATGACGTCCTTGTCGGTCTCGAAGTAGATCTTGTCGAGGATCTCCAGCTTGCCGCGTTGGACGATGACCAGGCCCTTGTCCGGGCAGCCGTCCTCATCCTCGAACCCGTTGTACGTCTCGGGCTCGTTCGGGCACTTGTCGTTCACGTCCAGGATGCGGTCGTGATCGTTGTCCGGGTCCGGGCAGCCGTCCTCGTCCTCAAACCCGTCCTTGTCTTCAGGATCGTTCGGGCACAGGTCGAGCTTGTCCGGGATGCCATCCTTATCGTTGTCGAGATCCGGGCAGCCGTCCTCGTCCTCGAAGCCGTCGAAGTCCTCGGGATCGTCTGGGCACTTGTCGACGTCGTCGGGGATGCCGTCGCCGTCGCGGTCGTTGACCTTCTTGAACGGACAGCCGTCATTTTCACGCGGCCCGGGCTCGTTGGGGCACTTGTCCATTGTGTCGGGAATGCCGTCCTGGTCGTTGTCCAGGTCCGGACAGCCGTCTTCGTCCTCGAAGCCGTCGAAATCCTCGGGATCGTCCGGGCACTTGTCCACGTCGTCCTTGTAGCCGTCGCCATCGCGGTCGCCAGCGCCGGGCTCGAACACAATGCCGGCGAAGAACCGGCCGCGCGTGGTGCCGTAAGCGGTGGGAATGACGCCATAGCCGCCGCCAAACTCGAAGAACGAGTTGGGCGCGAGATAGGCCTTGAAGCCAAGAACCGCCTCGCCGCCCGGCGCCATGCTGGACGTGCTGCCGTCGGCATTGATCTTCTTCGAGTCGAGGCCGGTGAACGTGTAGAGCTCGCCCACCATGTCGAACACGAAGGGCACGATGCCCCACGAGGCGCCGAGGCCAGCCAGGAGTTCGTTGCCGACCCGAATGCCCATGTTGGTGTTCTCACCCCCTACCGAGGTATTGGCTACGGGAGCGCCACTGCCATCAAGCGTCCGCACAGGGCGCTTGAAATTGTCATTGTTGTCAACGAACTGAGAGGAACCACCGCTGCGGATGCGCATGCCGAGGTTGAGCGCAGTTCGAAACACACCGTAGCGGCCCCAGTTGACTTCTACGATGGCCTGCGGCTGGAAGATGGTCTTGCCCTCGCCAAGGAATTTGGACTTGTCGCCAGTCGGCAAAATCAGGCCAGGGATGATGGCGATACCCACGGGCAGCCGGCTGGGATTGATGATACGCAACTTGGGCAAGAGGGCCAGGTCGCCAACGCCCTGGAAGTTGGTTTGAAAGTGGATGTCGTCGTTGGTCCCGTTCTGGGTGCGGTTGCTGTAGAGGACGCCATTGGCCGCGCCAGGGTCGTACGGCGTAGCCTCACCGCTGGTAATCCCAATGGGCAAGGCAACGCCGAACTGCAAGCCGAGATGGTCGGTGGACACAAGTCCAATGGCCCCCATCAGGGTCGTCGTGAGGACAAAATTCATGCGGTACTGCGACTCTTGCGCCTGGCCGCCGGTGTTGACGGTTCTGCCGGCATCCAGATTCAGCGGTCGCCAGCCCCCGGTAGTCACCATGCCGAAAGAGACGTCAAGCGGCGCCAGGATCTGCGCACCGTTCAGGGTGATGTACCCCTTGGTGTCGGCGGCAGGCCGGAACACCTGGAGATCGATGGGCGCACTCCCGATTTGCGCTTGTGCCGGCGCACCTGCGCCGATGGTGAGAGCCAGCAGGGTCAGGCCGATCGTGGTTTGTCGGGCATTCATGTTTTTCTCCGTCGGGTGGGGAGCGGAAGAATCCTGCGCTCGAACTGCTTGAGGCGAGCGAATGCCTTTATAGCAGCGCGCAGATCGAGGGTAAAGCATCCTCGCAACCGACTTGCACCTAGCAGCCCGTGGTGGAAGTCGGACCGAGCCGTTCGGAGCGGATTCAGGCCGGATGCAAGGAGCAGCGAAGCGCCGAATACTAGAGGTATTCAAGCGAGCGGCGACGCAGCAGACGGCCCAGAATCTGCCCGAACGGCGACGTGGAGACTTTCACCACGGGCTGCTAGGCCTTGGGGATGGCCCCAGGGGCTAGGCCCGCGCCAGGCGCGCGCTAGGCGAGGATGTCAGCCAGCTGCTTGGCGATTCCGGCCCGGATGGTGCCCGCGAAAGGCCGCATGAACATGCCGAGCTCCATGTCGACATGCACGCGGTCGTCGGCGATATCGAGATACGCCTGCAGCCCCTTGCGCCTGACGACCAAGCGGCTGCCCCCGTCCCAGTTGCATTCGGCGCTGAAATCGCGCGCCAACTTTTCCGTGACGCGATCGATGCGCGAACGGGCCTCGTCGCGGCTGAGACGGTGGGCGATATCGACTTCCAGCTTGCTCATCAGCGGTGAGTCTAGCACGTAGTTTCGGAAAAACAGGAGCAGGCCGCCAGAATGCCCGGCAGCACGGTCACATGGGCGTTGTCGTCCCCAACCTCCTCGGTCTATAACCTCGTTCCATGCCACTCGTTTTCGAAGAAGTGCACGCCGCTCCGGACAAGAAGAAGGTCAACGAAGAATACTTCGTCCTGGCCAATCAAGGCGCCTCCGCGGTTAGCACCGCAGGGCTCCAGGTTATCGTCAGCCGGCCGGGCAAACGCGGTTCGGTCATGGGCCAGATCGATCCCGGCTTTGTGCTACAGCCAGGTGAAAAGATCCTCATCCTGAGCGGCATACCCGGCAAACAAGCGCAAGGCGAGCCGCCCGTCCGCGAAGGCATGCGCACCTACTACCTGTTCCAGCGCGAAGGCTTGCTCAAAGGCCGCGGAACAACCGTGCGCTTCGCCATCAACCAAGTCGACGTGGCACGCGTCACCTACGACGGCACCGCCGCCAGCGGCATCGCCCCGGCCGGGTAGTTTCACCACGAAGTCGCGTGAGTGACGGCGCGCTTCGCGCGTGGGCTTTGCCCGACGTTACTCGCCGCGGGAGTTGGTAAGAACCCTTCGAGGGTTCTTACTTAGGAGACGCTGAGAGCACGGAGGTTACGGAAGAAGAAAGGGTTCGGATCCAGGATCCGGCAACCCTTTCTTTCCTGCCTCTGCGCCCTCTGTGGCTCTGTGGTGAATCCTCTTCCTCAAACTTCGAGGATTTCTTTTTCCTTCTTGGCGACGATCTCTTCGACCTTGACCACGGCGGCGTCGGTGGTGTCCTGGACCTTTTTCAGGCCCTGCTTCTCCTCGTCCTCGGTGATCTCTTTGTCCTTCTGAAATTCCTTGAGCATCTCGTTGGCGTCGCGGCGGGCGATGCGCAGGGCGACCTTGGCTTCCTCGGCCATCTTCTTGACCATCTTCACCAGCTCCTTGCGACGCTCTTCGGTGAGCGGCGGCATGGGCAGGCGCACGATCTCGCCGTCCGACGAAGGATTGAGCCCGAGCTGGGACGAGCGGATGGTCTTCTCGATCTCCGGGATGAGGGATCTTTCCCAGGGCTTGATGGTGATGAGGCGCGGGTCGGGCACGTTGAGCGAAGCCACCTGGTGAAGTGGTGTCGGCGTGCCGTAGTAATCGACGCGGATCCCGTCGAGAATCGACACGCTGGCGCGCCCGGTCCGCACCTTGCCTAAGTCCTTTTTGAGCGCCTCGATGCCCTTGTCCAGGCCCGCCTGCAGTTCCTTGATCACGTCATTTACCATGGTTCTGCTCCTCGGATGCGGGTGCGCCCTCGCCGTTCACGCGCGGCTCGCGCCGTTCGTCGACCACCAGGGTTCCCAGGGGTTCACCCAGCACCACACGCCGGATGTTACCCGGCTTGGTCATGTTGAAAACCAGAATCGGCAACTTGTTGTCGTGGCAAAGCGAGATGGCCGTCGAATCCATCACCGCCAGATGCCGGTTGAGCACGTCCATATACGACAGGCGCCGATACATGCGCGCGTCCTTGAATTTCTTCGGATCCTTGTCGTAGACGCCGTCGACGCGCGTTGCCTTCATGACGATGTCGGCGTTGATTTCCATGGCACGCAGGGATGCCGCCGTGTCGGTCGTGAAGAACGGATTGCCCGTGCCTGCCCCGAAGATGACCAACCGGCCCTTTTCCAGGTGGCGAATGGCGCGGCGGCGAATGTACGGCTCCGCCAAGCGGGCGATCTCGATGGCGCTCATCACGCGCGTCTTGGCCCCGCGCGCTTCCAGAGCGTCCTGCAGCGCTAGCGAATTGATCACCGTGGCCAGCATGCCCATGTAGTCGGCGCTGGCGCGATCCATCCCCGTGGTACTGCCGGCGATGCCGCGGAAGATATTGCCGCCGCCGATGACCAGCGCGATTTCCACGCCCAGGCTGTGGACGTCGATGACTTCGTCGGCAATCTGGGCCAGTACAGCCGGATCGATGCCGAAGCCCTTGTCGCCCATCAGGGCTTCGCCCGACAGCTTGAGCAGGATGCGCCGATATTTCACCCCTGGTGCCAGAGGCGCGCGCGGGTACGGCGCCAACCCGGGAAGCGCACGGGACGCTACCGTGCGGACACCAACCTCAAGCAAGGCCTCGGCGGCAGGCACCGGATCAGCCGAAGCCTTGCTGTCGGATTCCTTCTTGCGCTTGCCGGTTGCCACGGTCGTCGTGCCCGCCGACTAGCCTTGGCCGGCCTGGCGCTTCACTTCCTCGACGAAATCGTCAGCGCGCTTGGCCAGGCCCTCACCGACCTCGTAGCGAACAAAGCGGCGAACCTTGATGTTCTCGCCGATCTTGCCGATCAAGTCGGTCAGAAGGCCCTTGATGTCCTTCTTGCCTTCCGGATCCTTGATCCAGGTCTGGTCCATCAGGCAGACCTCCTTGCACCACTTGGCCATCTGGCCGTCGACGATCTTTTGCAGCACGGGTTCGGGCTTGTTTTGCAGCTTGGCCTGCTCCATGCGGATGGCCTTTTCCTGCTCAAGCACCTGGGCAGGGATCTCTTCCGGCGACAGGTACTGCGGGCTCATGGCCGCCACTTGCATGCACACGTCGCGCGCGAAAACCTGAAAGTCCGGGTTGCGCGACACGAAGTCGGTCTCGCAGTTCACTTCGACCATGACGCCGATACGCGAACCGTGCATGTAATTGGCGATGATGCCTTCCGAGGCGATGCGCGTGGCCTTCTTGGCGGCCTGGGCGATGCCCTTCTTGCGCAGGTAATCGACGGCCTTCTCCATGTCGGCGTCGCATTCGGTAAGCGCCTTCTTGCAGTCGGACATGCCTGCCTGCGTGCGCTCGCGCAGATCCTTGATCATTTGTGTCGTAACTTCGGCCATAGCTAGCGTCTCCTGAGAAATCCAAAAAAAACCTACTCGTTTGCGTCCTCGGGCGTGGCCGCTGCCTCGGGCGCCGGCATTTCGCCGCGCCGACGAGAGACCACCTCGACCTTGGGGCCTTCGCCACCGGAAGACACCCGAATGGTCTGCACCGACTCGCCCTCGTTGTCGGCCGAGGCGCGCGCCGTGGCCGCGCGCTCGCGCGAAACCTTCTGTCCGATGATGCAAGCATCGGCCACTTTGTTGGCGAACAGACGAATGGCGCGGATGGCGTCGTCATTACCTGGAATGGCGTAGTTGATCAGATCGGGATTGCAGTTGGTGTCCACGATGGCGACGATGGGGATCTCCAACTTGCGCGCCTCGCTGACCGCGATGTGTTCTTTGACCACGTCGACGATGAAGACCGCGCCGGGCAGCTCGCCCATGGACTTGATACCGCCCAGGGCCTTTTCCAGCTTCTCCTGCTCGCGCGTGATGCGGATAACTTCCTTCTTGGTCAGGCGCTCGAAGGTACCGTCTGTCGACATCTTCTCGATGGACTGCAGGCGCTCGATCGATTGCTTGACCGTGTGGAAATTGGTGAGCGTGCCACCCAGCCAGCGGTTGGTGACATAGAACTGGCCACAGCGGGTGGACTCCTCGCGAACCACGTCCTGGGCCTGCTTCTTCGTTCCCACGAAAAGGACCGGCTTGCCTTCGGCGACGGTGCGCACCAGAAAATCGAAGGCGCGCTTGAACGCCTTGACCGAGTGCTGGAGGTCGATGATGTGGATGCCGTTGCGCGCGCCGAAGATGTAGGGTTTCATCTTCGGGTTCCAGCGCGTGGTTTGGTGGCCGAAGTGAACGCCGGCTTCCATCATGTCGCGCATGGTGAGGGGCGTGTCTATTGCCGCCATTGGATTCGCCGCCATCGGATTCGCCATCGGGTTTGCCGCCACGGGATTCTCGGTCGGAGTTGCGGCAGGGGCTGCGGTGGCCGGGAGGCCAGTCTCATTGGTTTCCATGTTTTCCTTTCGCGTTTTTTCCTCCGCTGCCGTCTGCGAAGGCCGTAACCGGTCGATGATTCGCCCGGCACGCGCGGCCATCTCGGTCAGCGTGTGGTGTTGAATGGAGTCAGGTTCTTACCACATTTCACCAACCACGAAAGCACAATCCTGCGATTTCATTAGGCATGGACCCGCGGCCCGCGACTTGCTATTCGATGCCTCCGAAAAGGAAGGAGCCGAACGATGCCACTTACGAAGCCAGTCGAAATCAAGCCCGCCACTGGGAGACTTGGAATCCTTACGCCAGGAATGGGGGCGGTCGCCACCACCTTCATGGCCGGCGTTGATGCCATCCGCCGAGGACTCGCCAAGCCCATCGGCTCGCTCACGCAAATGGGCACCATCCGGCTCGGCAAGCGCACCGAGAACCGGTCGCCGCAGATCAAGGATTTCATCCCGCTCGCCAAGCTCGACGACATCGTGTTCGGCGGCTGGGATCTCTTCCCTGACGATGCGTTCCAGGCCGCGAGCAAGGCCGGCGTGCTCACCAAGGAGCACCTTGCGCAGAGCCAGGAGTTCCTCTCCAGCATCAAGCCCATGACGTCGGTCTTCGAGCAGTCCTACGTGAAGCGCTTGACCGCCACGCACGCCAAGAAGGGCAAGTCCAAGATGGATCTGGCCGAGCAGGTCATCGCGGACATCGAGAACTTCCGCACCACGCAGAAATGCGACCGACTGGTCATGGTGTGGTGTGGTTCGACAGAGGCCTTTCGCGAGACCGCGCCCGTGCACGCCACCGTCGAAAGCTTCGAAAAGGGCCTGCGCGAGAGCGATCCCGAAATCGCGCCGTCGCAGATCTACGGCTACGCCGCGCTCAAGTGCCGCGTACCCTACGCCAACGGCGCGCCCAATTTGACGGTCGACACCCCTGCCCTGCTCGAACTTGCCAAGAAGAATGAAGTCCCCGTCGCTGGCAAGGATTTCAAGACCGGCCAGACCTTCATGAAGACCATCATCTCGCCGGGGCTCAAGGCGCGTCTGCTCGGCATCGACGGCTGGTACTCGACCAATATCCTGGGCAACCGCGATGGCGAAGTCCTCGACGATCCCGAGTCGCACAAGACCAAGGAGATGTCCAAGCTCGGCGCCCTCGAACACATCATGCAGCCCAAGCTGTATCCAGACCTCTACGGCAAGATGTGCCACGTCGTGCGCATCAACTACTACCCGCCCCGCGGCGACAACAAAGAAGGCTGGGACAACATCGACATCTTCGGGTGGATGGGCTACCCGATGCAGATCAAGATTAATTTTCTGTGCCGCGATTCCATCCTGGCCGCGCCGATTGTGCTCGACCTGGCCCTCTTCATGGATCTCGCACAACGGTCGGGCCTCTCGGGCGTGCAGGAGTGGCTGTCGTTCTACTGGAAGAGCCCGATGACCCCGTCCGGCGTGTATCCCGAGCACGACACCTTCATCCAGCTGATGAAGCTGAAAAACACCTTGCGCTACTTGCACGGCGAAGAGCTCATCACCCACCTGGGCGCCGAGTACTACGACTGAGGAGAGGGCACGGAGAAGGAAGAGGGCACGGAGAAGAATCCGCGGCACGGGCGCCTTTTCGTGCTAAGAAATTCTGAGACAGCAGCGCTGAGTTTAGCGGCCAGCGGACAGTGATCCCGGAGCCCGGTCTGATGCAAATCCGCATCGCACCGGGCTCGCGCATTTCTGGGGCAACCCGCCCCCAAGGAAGGATCACCCGATGAGAAGAGCCGCATTGTCCGCCTTCGTCCTGGCCGCAGCATCGACACTGGCCAGCGAGGCGCGTGCAGACCGCCGCATTTTCGCCTTCACCTATCCGTACATGACCTTGCCCAAGGGGTCGTTCGAGCTGGAGCACTACCTCGACCTTGGACTCAACAATTGGGACAACCCGGCCACTCCCGAGGTCGAGCACGACTGGACCAAGCCGGCGTGGCAACACCAGGTCGAGTTCGAGTACGGCATCACCGACCGGCTCGACTTCGGCTTCTACAACGTCTTCATCCAAGACCCTTTCGGAAGCCTGCGCTTCGACGGGATCAAGGCGCGCTCGCGCTATCGTTTTGCCGATCCAGGTGTGTATCCTATCGACGTCGGCGCCTACCTGGAATTCAGCTACTTCGGCGACGAGATCGAAATCGAGCAAAAACTCATCCTGTCCAAGATCCTCGGCCACGTCGAGATCGCGTTCAACGGCACCGTCGAGGAAGGATTCGAGCTGGGCAACAAGGAGTGGGAGTACTTGGTCACGCCTTCGCTCGGGGTCGGCTATCACTTATCGCCCGGCTTCGCTCTGACCTTGGAATATGTCGGCCGCCTGCAGATCGCGGAAGAGAACGTCGAATACTACGTGAGCTACCTCGGGCCTGGCATGAGCGTGGCGGCCGGGCCGTTCTACTGGACGCTGGCGTCGGAATGGCAACTGGGAAAGCGAAGCAGCGTCGCCGCGATCCAGGTGCGCTCGATCCTCGGCATCACGTTCTGAGCCATGCGCAGAATTATCATCGGCATTGTCCTCGCGTCCGCCTTGCTTGCCGGCTGCGCGCAAACGCAGCCGGTTGCGACCGCGGGGACCGCCGCTCATCGCGCCGCCCCCGCCAAGTGTTCGGCCTGCCACCTCCCACCTCAGGAACACAGCCTGGCGGCAGATCGCTGGGAAAGATATCTCAGGAATCACAAACGCCGGCTTCGCCTCACCGAGGAGGAGAAGGCATTCCTCTACGATTTTCTCGTCGGGGGAACCTTGCCTACGGCTTCGACCAGTTCCTCTGTCCCGTCTGTTTTCCCGCGCAGCTTCGCCAGGTACTCGCCGATGTCCCGCTCTCTCCCTGACTTCGACGGCTCGTAGTAGCGCCGGCCGCGCAACTCCTCGGGCAGGTAGTTCTCGACGACGTAGTGGCCGTCGAAGTTGTGCGGGTACTGGTAGCCCTGACCAAAGCCGAGCGACTTGCCAAGCCCCGAACTGGCGTTGCGCAGGTGCAGGGGCACGGGCAAGGCACCGAATTCCTCGACGTCGCGCTTGGCCGCGGCGTAGGTGGTAAGCGCGGTGTTGCTCTTAGGCGCCACCGCCAGATAGATGGCCGCCTGGCTCATGGGCAGATAGCCCTCGGGCAAGCCGACGAAGCGAACGGCGTCGGTTGCGGACATGGCCACGCGCAAGGCGTTCGGGTCGGCGTTGCCGATGTCCTCGGCGGCAAAGATCACCATCCGGCGCATGATGAATAGCGGCTCTTCTCCAGCCTCCAGCATGCGCGCCATCCAGTACACCGCCGCGTCCGGGTCGCTGCCGCGCATGCTCTTGATGAAGGCGCTGACCACCATGTAGTGCTCGTCGCCGGCCTTGTCGTACATGATCGTCTTGCGCTGCAAGGCCTCTTCTAGCGTCTTTTCGTCGATGAGCCTTCGGCCGTCCTCGCCGGGCAGCGCGATGTCCGCCGCCGATTCGAGCGCGGACAGGGCGCGCCGCGCGTCGCCCCTGGCCTCGCGGGCCAGCTGATCGCGAATGCGGTCTGGGCAATCGATGGGCAGAAGCCCAAGCCCGCGATGTACATCGGCCAGCGCACGGTCGATGATGGTGCGCAGGCTGTCTTCGGCGAGCGGCTTCAGCACCAAAACCTTCGCACGCGAAAGCAGCGGGGCATTCACTTCGAACGACGGATTCTCCGTGGTCGCCCCGACGAGAATGACCGTGCCGGCCTCGACGTGGGGCAAGAGCGCATCCTGTTGGGCCTTGTTGAAGCGGTGGATCTCGTCGATGAAGAGCAGCGTCCGCTCGCCGCGCAGGTTTCGTCGCTGCGCCGCCTCGGCCACGGCTTCCCGCACTTCTTTCACGCCCGCCATGACCGCCGACAGCGCGACAAAGCCTGCCTTGATTTCCAAAGCCAAGATACGCCCCAGCGTGGTCTTCCCGGTGCCCGGCGGCCCCCACAAAATCAGCGACGACAAGGCCTGGCTATCGATGGCACGCCGCAACCAGCGCCCCGGACCAAGCAGGTGTTCCTGCCCCACATACTCGGCCAGGCTGACAGGCCGCATCCGCTCGGCGAGCGGCTGCCCTCGCCTGTCCTTGTCGGCCGCGCGTGCAAAGAGATCCACGGGCACATTATGGACCAGAGAGAGCACAGAGGAAGGCTGAGAGTTCACAGAGGGATCGGCGGTTCCGACCGCCACCGCCAACGTATATTTGACGTCCGCCCCGCTCCGGTGGACGCTGCTTGCACATGCGCCTTCATCGCCTTTTCTGGGTCACGCTGGTGGCCTTCACAACGCCGCCCGGGGCAGAGGCCCAGACGATCGACGCGGGAAATCCGGTCGCCACCGCGCCGATCCCCGCACCACCCAAGGATCCCGAGGCGCGGCGCACGTGGCTCAAGGCTCGCATCGACGAGATCCTTGGTGTTCCGGCACTCGCACACGCCAAGGTTTCGGTGGTTGTGGTTGATCCCGAGAGCGGCAAGTCCCTCTACGCCAAGAACGAAAAATTCGGACTCAACGCCGCCTCGAACGTGAAGATCGTCACCGAGGCCGCGGGACTGGCACTGCTCGGCCCGGAGTTTCGCTGGAAAACCACGGTGCTGGGCGCCGTCCCACCCGAGGGCGGCAAAGCGGTCACCGCAGGCGAGTTGCGCGGCGATCTCTACGCAAAGACCTCGGGCGATCCAACGCTGTCAACGCAGGACTTGAATGGGATGGCCGCCACCCTCGCCGCGACCGGGCTGCGCAAGGTGCGCGGTGGCTTGGTCATCGACACCGGCGCCTTCGACGAAGCCACGGTGCCACCAGCCTTCGAGCAAAAGAACGACTCCGCCGCCTTTCGCGCCCCCTCGTCTGCTGCTTCGCTCAATGGCAACGTCGTCACCGTCACCGTCACGCCGGCCGTGACTGCGGGAGCGCCAGCACGGGTCGTACTGGAACCCGCATCCGCCGCTGTCTTGCTGAGCGGAACCGTGACCACGGCGACCAAGGGCCCCGCCGTGCTTGAGGTCGAAACCAGCGACGCGGGCAGCGGACAGACCCGAGTGACCGTCGCTGGCCGCATCTTGCTTGGCTCCGAGCCGCGCGTGATCCAACGTCGCGTGGTCGAGCCCGAAAGCTATTTTGCCCAGACCTTCAAGCAGGTTCTCGCCAAGCGTGGCATCACCATCGATAAGCCCGTGCGCACGGGCAGCGTGCCCAAGGACGGTATGCGCGTGCTCGCCGCGCACGAATCGCCGACCTTGGCCGTCGTGGTTCACGACCTGGGCAAGCGCTCCAGCAACTTCGCCGCCGAACAGCTTTTGCGCACCATCGGCGCGGAAACGCTAGGCCGTCCAGGCACCTGGCAAAAGGGACTCGACTCTGTTGCCCGCTACCTGGAAGGTGCTGGTATCCCTCGCGGCACCTATGTGATGAAGAACGGCTCTGGGCTCTACGATTCCAATCGCTTTTCAGCCGAGCAGATCGCGCTGGTCCTGCGCGCGGCCATGCGCGACTTCCGCATGGCCAGCGAGTTTCTGGCGTCGCTGGCCGTGGGCGGCGCCGATGGCACGCTGGCCCACCGCATGGCCGGCTCCGCCTCCGAACGCTACGTGCGCGCCAAGACCGGCACGCTGGCCAACGTGAGTTGCCTGTCCGGCCTTGTCGGCGCGCCGGGGAGCAAGCCCCTCATCTTCTCCATCCTGATGAACGAAGTGCCGTCGCCCATCGCAGCGCGGGCGGCGCAAGATCGCATCGCCGCGACGCTGGTCGCCTTTCTCGATCCATCCCTCGCCAAGTAGTGGGCCTGGCAGCGGGGCTGGTGATGTGCGAAATACTGGCTATTCCATGCCCGATAAGCCGAAGTTGCCCATTCCCCGATCCAACGTAGCCAAGATGGCGCCCTACGTGCCAGGTGAACAGCCTGGCCCTGGGGAAAAGGTCATCAAGCTCAACACCAACGAGAACCCCTTCCCGCCGAGTCCGCGTGTGCTGGAGGCCATCCGCACAATCGATCCAGAGCACCTGCGCCGCTACCCGAGCCCTAAGGCCGACGCCTTCCGCGCCACCGCTGCGCGCGTACACGGTGTTTCGGACGACATGATCCTCGCCGGCAACGGCAGCGACGAGATCCTGGCCATCGTCATGCGCACCTACCTCGGCCCGGGTGACGCCCTCGCCTACCCTGACCCGACGTATTCACTCTATCCTGTGCTGGCCGAGGAGGGGGAAAACCGCGTGCGCACGGTGGCCTGGGAAGCGAACTGGGAGTTGCCTATCGACGCTTTGCTAGCCACTCGCGCGCGCGCCATCTTCTTCGCCAACCCCAACGCGCCCACCGGCACGTTAGTCAAGAAGTCCCGCGTGCGCGAGCTGGCCCTGGCCTTTGCTGGCCTGCTGCTGGTCGACGAGGCCTACGTGGATTTCGCCGACGAATCCTGCCTGGATCTCGTGCGCGAGTTGCCCAACGTCATCCTGTGCCGGACCTTTAGCAAGGGTTACGCACTGGCCGGCCTGCGCTTCGGCTATGCCATCGCCGCGCCAGCGGTCGTGGCCGAGATGATGAAGGTCAAGGACAGCTACAACTGCGACGCGATTTCGATTCTCGCCGCAACGGCCGCGCTCGGCGACCAGGACTATGCCCGGCGCTCGTGGCAAGCAGTTCGCGCCGAGCGCGCTCGACTTTCGAGCGAACTCGGCAAGCGCGGCTACGAAGTCATCCCGTCGCAGGCCAATTTCGTGCTCGCCCGCTGCCCCGACGGAAACGCCGCCGCGGTCTATCTCGCGCTCAAGGCACGCGGCATCCTGGTGCGCTTCTTCGACAAGCCCGGTCTCGCCGACAAACTGCGCATCACCATCGGTACGGCAGAGCAGAACGACGCCCTCCTTGCGGCTTTGCCTGGCTAAGAGCCATGAAGCGACCGCGCGGTAAGAAAACAATCGCCCCGGCGCCAGCCCCTGGCGCCGCGAAACCCGCGCGCCCGGATGCCGACGAGGAAGCCGGCGAAGAAGATCTGCTCGCCGACGCCGCCCTACCGCCGGCCGTCGAGGAAGCCGCGCTTGAACGCATCCTGCCCGAGCCGGAAAAGCACCTCGTCACCATCCGCGATCCGGTGCGGCGCTTCGTCGAGGAGGCCCGCCGTTACGCGCGCCTCGAAGAGAACGAAGAACGAGCGCTCGGGCACGCGTCTCGCGAGCGCGGCGACCTCGACGCCGCCCGCCGGCTTGTGGTGCACAACCTGCGACTGGTGGTCGCCATCGCCTACCAGTACCGGCAGGCCTGGCTCAACGTCCTCGACCTGTTTCAAGAAGGTTCGGTTGGCTTGATGGAGGCGGTCAGGCGCTGGGATCCCGAGGTGGGCACGCGCTTCGGCTCGTACGCCGCATACTGGATTCGCGCCTACGTCCTGCGCTTCCTCATGACCAACGCGCGCCTTATCCACGTCGGCAACACGCGCGCCGGCCGAAAACTGTTCTTTCGTCTGGAACGGGAGCGCCAAAAGCTGCTCTCCGCGGGGTTCGATCCCACACCGAAGTTGCTTGCCGCCAAGCTGGACGTCAGCGAAGCCGACCTCATCGAAGTGTCGAGCCACCTGGCCTCGCGCGAAGTCTCGTTCGAGCCGCGTCCCGACGACGAGGGCGTTTCCCTCGCCGAGCGTATTTCCCGCCACGAACCTTCCCCCGAGGATCAGGCCGCGCGCAGCGAGCTGACCGAGGCGGTTCGTCGTCTCATGAACAATTTCGAAAGCCATCTCTCCGACGAGCGCGAGCGCGCGATCTGGCGCGAGCACCTGGCCACGTCCTCTGCCGAGCCGGTGGCCCTGGCCGCCCTTGGCGAGCGCTACGGCGTCTCGAAGCAGCGCATGGGCCAGATCGCGGAGAAGCTGAAGAACCAGTTCCGGGAAAAGGTGCTGGCCGAACTGGGCGCGGACATCCAAATGTCCTGGCAGGCTGAAAACAGATAGCGGATCGAACGATACTCGCCGTTCTCCGCGAAAAACAGAACGGCCGGCTCCCCCTTGAGGCACCGGCCGTTCGATGAATTGAGATCTTCTGGCTGCAGCCGCGTGATCGGCTTCCCCTCGCTCAGCTCTGAGCCTGAGCCTGAGCCTCTTGTCTTTTCACGCTGGTCGCTTGCAGTCCCTTGGGCCCTTTGGTGATCTCGAACTCCACTGTCTGCCCCTGGCTCAGAGACCGGTACCCTTCGGCATCGATTGCCGAGTAATGGACGAAGACGTCGTCTTCCCCATCCCGTGCAATGAAGCCATATCCCTTGGCGTCACTGAACCACTTCACCTTGCCAGTTGCCATGCACAACCTCCTACTACTACGAACTGTCCTAATTACGGCGCGCCCCAACAGAATTGTCTGAGGTGCCCGAGAAGCCAGAGTACGTTTCTTCACATCTCTGTCAAGCATCGCGAGCATTGCAGCAACTGCCGCAGCCTGTCTTGGCAATGCATTGATTGACGCAACAAATCTGCCGCATTTCCAGATCTGCGACGGAGATCACACATCAATGTATGTCTCGTTTGTAATCGCCAAAACGAAAATAGCTGGCGCAGTTTGCGATTACTTTTCAGCGTCCATTGATACGTCGCGCTGGACGAGCGGCGCGCAGTTCGCGAATCTTGGTGATAGAAAGCCACCTGAAACATCGTCATGCGCTGCCCTTTTTGCTCAGCAACCGAAGACAAGGTCGTCGACACGCGGCCGTCGGAAGACGAGCAATTGATAAGGCGGCGGCGCGAGTGCATCGGTTGCGGCCGGCGCTTCACGACCTACGAGCGGGTGGAAGAGGCCATGCCCATGGTGGTCAAGAAGGACTCGCGGCGCGAGCCCTTCGATCGCGCCAAGGTGCTGAGCGGCCTGCACAAGGCCTGCGACAAGCGTCCGGTGTCGGCGGCGCGCATCGAACAAGTCGCGGACGAGATCGAACGCAGCTTGCGCGAACTCGGTGACAAGGAGATCCCATCGTCTCAGATCGGCGACGCCGTGCTGTCGCGCCTGCGCGACATCGACGACGTGGCCTACTTGCGCTTCGCCTCCGTCTATCTTCCATTCAAGGACGCGGGCGAGATCATGCATGAAGTGCAGCGCCTCATCCGGTCGAAGACGGAGGGCTCTTGAAAGATCGATTCAGCGAGGCCGATCGCCGTTTCATGGGCCAGGCCATGCGCCTGGCCGAACAAGGGCGTGGCGCGACTCGGCCGAATCCGGTGGTGGGCGCCGTCTTGGTCAAGGGTGGCAAGGTGATGGCCCGAGGCTTCCACCGCCGCGCCGGCCTGCCCCACGCGGAAATCGAAGCACTGGCCCAGCTTGGCATGCGCGCACCGGGCGCCACACTGTACGTAACACTGGAGCCGTGCTGCCATCACGGCCGTACCGGACCTTGCACCAAGAAGATCCTAGATTCCGGGATCCGTCGCGTGGTGGTTGGCTGCTGCGACGAAAATCCGCTCGTGAGCGGTCGCGGGATCGCAATCCTGCGGCGGGTCGGTTTGCGCGTCGAGGCCGGCTGCCTCAAGGACGAGTGCCGGCGGCAAAATCGCGCCTTCTTTTCCTGGATCAAGAACAAGCGCCCCTGGGTCACCATGAAGATTGCCTCCACCCTCGATGGTTGCATCGGCGACCGCCGGGAGAAACTTCGCGCCGGCCTCGAACGCTGGATCACGGGCAGACGCGCACGCGAGGCAGCCCATGCCCTGCGCGCGCAGCACGATGCCATCCTGGTCGGCGTGGGAACCATCCTCGCCGACGACCCACGGCTCACTATCCGCTTGACCGGCCAGGCCGCGAAACCCGGTCCCCTGCGCATCGTGCTCGACAGCCGTCTGCGTACACCGCCGACAGCAGCGATCTTGGGCGAAGCGCGAGCCAAGGCGCCGCTCATCGTCGTGGCCAAGCCGCGCAAGGCCGAGCGCGGACTGATCTCGCGGCAACGGAAACTCGAAGCTGCTGGCGCTGAAGTCTGGTTCGCCCCAGCCTCGCGCGACGGCCGACCGATGCTGTCATCGCTTCTGCGCTACCTGGCCGAGCGCAAAGTGCAGTCCTTGCTTGTCGAGGGCGGCAGCAAGATTCACGGCGCTTTCGTCGCCGCGGGATTGGTGGATTCGGTGGCGCTGTTTCTCGCGCCGCGCCTTGTGGGATCCGGTGTCCCCGTCGTAGAAGGCCGGGGTCTTGACTGGCGCAAGCCAGCCACGCTCGGCCCGATCTCGGTCCGCGCGTTGGGCGAAGATCTTCTGCTCACTGCCGATGTCGTCACCCGAGGACAACGCCGTCGTCCGTAGCAATCCAATCAGGTCGTACACCGTGTTTACCGGCATCGTTGAAGGCATAGGGAAGGTCGAGTCCTTGCGTGTGGGCGCGGGCGCCGCGTGCCGACTGACGGTGAAGACGAATCTTGAAGTCGGCAAGCTGCCCATCGGCGCCAGCATCGCAGTGAACGGCGCGTGCCTGACCATCGTGGCGCGCAGGTCGGGCCGACCGTCGACGTTCCAGGCCGATGTGGGTCCGGAAACTATCGCGTGCACCACTCTTGGCGGCCTTCGCCCTGGGGATCGGGTGCACCTCGAACCAGCGCTGCGTCTCGGCGATTCCCTGGGTGGCCATATGATGAGCGGCCACGTCGACAGCACCGGCCGCGTGGAGAGCGCGCGCAAACAGGCCGGCACCCTCGCCCTGCGCGTGACCGCGCCCGACGATCTTGCAACCTATCTTTTCAAGAAGGGCTCCATCGCCATCGACGGCGTCAGCCTGACCATCAACCGGGTCGAGGGCTCGTCGTTCGAGGTTCTGCTCATTCCTCATACTCTCGAAGTCACGCTCCTTAGCGAGCTTCGCGCCGGCAGCCGTGTCAATCTCGAAGCCGATATGATCGCCAAGCAAGTCGCTCGCATCGTCGAAAGGATCCATGCCCGCTAGTCCCCACATCTCGGTAGCCCAGGCCATCGAAAACATTCGCGCCGGCAAACTGGTCATCGTCGTCGACGACCAGGATCGGGAGAACGAAGGCGACCTCACCATGGCCGCGGATCTGGTCACGCCCGAGGCCATCAACTTCATGGCCAGCCAAGGCCGCGGACTGATCTGTCTGGCACTCACCGAAGATCGGGTCGAGGAATTGCGCCTGCCGATGATGACCCACGACAATCGCTCGCCCCACGGCACGGCGTTCACGGTCAGCATCGATGCCAAGATTGGGATCAGCACGGGCATCTCGGCCCGCGAACGCGCGCATACCATCCGCGTGGCGGTCGACGCCAAGACCAAACCCGAAGATCTGGTCACGCCCGGACACATCTTCCCGTTGCGGGCCAAGCGCGGCGGCGTGCTCGTGCGCTCGGGCCACACCGAAGGAGCCGTGGATTTGGCTCGCCTGGCCGGCCGGACCGCGGCGGGCGTGATTTGCGAAATCATGCGCGAGGATGGCGAGATGGCGCGCGTCGCCGATTTGGAGGACTTCGCGGCTCGCCACGATCTCGGCATCGTGCAGATCGCGGATCTCATCCAGTACCGGCTAGCGCAGGAAATCCTCGTTCGCCGCGTGACCGAGACCGAAATCAAGCCACGCGGACACGGACTGCAAGCGACCTACAAGGCCACGCTCTACGCCAGTGAGGTCGAGGACGCGGAGTACCTGGCGCTGTCGCTCGGCGATGTCACGGCCGGCGACCCCGTCCTGGTCCGCGTGCAAGTCGCCAGCCCGCTGCGCGACATTTTCTCCTTCACCCTTGCGGGGGACACCATGCCGGCCACCGATTGGTTAAGGCGCATCGAGCGCGAGGAGCGCGGGGTGATGCTCTACATCTTGCCTCGCGGCGGTCGCTCGTTCGCATCCGAATTGGGTGCCACGTCCGTCGAGAACGAGCCCGCGGGCGCCCCGCTGCGCGACATCGGGCTGGGATCGCAGGTTCTGGTTCAGATGGGCATCCATTCCATCCGCCTGCTTACCAACAACCCGCGAAGACTGGCGGGCATCGAGGGTTACGGTATACACGTTGTCGAATGCGTCCCCAGCGGCCCACCCGCAGAGGTGGTTTCGCTCCACGAAAGAGAGGCCAAATAATGCCGCACATCCATCAAGGTACCTGGAGCGCCAAGGGCAAGCGTTTCGCCATCATCGCTTCGCGCTGGAACGAGTTCATCGCGGACAAGCTCATCGAAGGCGCGCTCGATGCTTTGGCCAAGACCGGGGCCGACGACGATGCCATCGAGGTTTTCCGCTGCCCCGGTGCCTTCGAGCTGACCGGGCTCGCGCGCAAGGTCGCCGATACGGGAAAATTCGACGCCCTGGTGTGCCTGGGCGTGGTCATCCGCGGTGCGACCCCGCACTTCGACGTCATCGTCAATCAGGTCACGCGTGGGATCGCGAGCATCGCGGCCGAGGCCAAGCTGGCCATCGGATTCGGCGTGCTCACCTGCGACAGCATCGAGCAGGCCATCGAACGCTCGGGCAGCAAGGGCGGTAATCGCGGCTCCGACGCCACCATGGCGGCCATCGAGATGGCAAACCTCTACGCCGCACTCGCCGGCGACAGCAAGGGCGAGGCGCCGGCCACGGCCAACGCAACGAAAACGCGAAAGAAATGACCCCACGCCGCCGCGCCCGATGCGTTGCCTTGCAGGTGCTCTACGCCCTGGATGGCAGCGACGTGCTCGATCCGAGCGCGGCCCTGGCCTCACACCTGCATCAGTTTGGCGTACCCGAGGAGGAAACCGATCTGACGCCCGAGCCGGTTTCGAGCTACGCCGCCATCGGGAAGGAAGCCGCCTCCATCGCGCCCTTCGACGAAGAGCTGACCATCGATCTGATTCGAGGCGTGTGCGTACATCGGACCGAGATTGATGAGATGCTCACCAAGCTGTCGCGCAAGTGGCGCGTCGAACGCTTGGCCCGCGTGGATCGAACCATCCTGCGCATGGGGATCTACGAACTCAGTCACCGCAAGGAAACTCCGGCACGCGTGGCCTTGAGCGAAGCCATCGAACTGGCCAAACGCTTCGGGGCAGAAGAGGCGCCCGCCTTCGTCAACGGGCTGCTCGATTCCGCACTGGAACTTCTAGGCCAGCATCCGTTGCCTTAGCCGAAAGCGCGCGCATGCCAGGTCAGTTGCCGCCTATCAGCTTTTTGCCCGTTGATTTGTCCCGCTGGGATCACGGCCCCGGCGGCGATGCCCTGGTAGTACCGGTGTGGAGCGACGTGCGCCCCCTGCGCGGAGCGGCTGGACTTCTCGACTGGCGGCTGTGCGGCCGGCTATCGCAGATGATTCGCGATGGCCGCGTGTCAGGTGCTCCGCGCGAGAAACTGCTGCTCGTCACGAGCCGGGTTCCCTGGCGGCGCGTCCTTGCCGTGGGGGTCGGCGTGAGCACCGCCTTTGACGAGGACGCTTTCCGCTCGACCATCGATTGCAGCCTGCAAGCCCTGCGCGGGATCGGAGCAAGTTCCGTGGCCATGGCCCTTCCAGGCCGCGACATCGACCTCATTCGACCGGACCGCGCCGTCCGCCACTTCATGGCCGCCCTTGCCCAAAGCGAAGAGGCAGGCGGCCCTTGGCTGGAACGCCTGACGATTGTCGACGTACCGTCCGTCTCCAAAACACTCGGCGACTCCTTTCGCGCTTCGGCCTCCGCCCGATGACTAATCCAAGTCTTCTATTGACCCGAGTCCCGTCTCCTTGTGATACTCGATAGAAGTGGCAGACATATTGCCGCGCTGACTTGTCGCGGCAGCTAGATTGGGTGTCTGCGTCGTTTGTGGACCATGGGAGCGAGGATGAGTGGAGCGCCAAATGACTTTCCGTCATTGAAGCCAGGCGGTCACGTGTGTCTGCTCTACACGAGTGAGGAGGAAAAGCAGGCGGCCTTCGCTGCCTTTGTCCACGACGGAATCCTGCGTGGCGAGCGCTGCGTTTACTGGGGACAGGAGCCCGGCTTTGCCGCGCTATTGCCTTGGCTCGAACAGAGGGGCGTTCAGACTTCCGCCCTGCGCGAACGTGGCACGTTGGTCTTCGCACATTCTAGACAGGGCCTCTCGGATTCGTACGATGCACAAGGTCTGTCTGCGGATCTTCGGACAGCGGTCGCATCCGCTTGTTCCGAGGGCTATGCGGGATTGCGGGTCGCGAACGATCCGGATTCCAGAGCAGGCATCGATCGCGAACAGCTCACGTCCATCGAATTCGCGCTCTCCCAGATCTACGACAATCTCCACGCCACGGGGCTATGCGCCTTCGATCAGAACGCGTCCGACCCAACTGCACTAGAGGTAGCGCTGGCGACCCACGAGATCGCAATCATCGAAGGGCGCGTGTGTCCGAACCCGTACCTCAAGTCGCCCGATGGCGACCAACATTCGCCCTTTGGACCAGACTTGGCGGCGGGGATGATTGCCAACATCCTTGAGACAGCCACATCCCGCGAGCTGCTTGAGGCCGAGAGCGCGGCCTTGATCCTGGAAAACTCGCGCTCGGCCAGGCGCAACGTGGAACATCGCCAGCAGATCGCCGCGCTCAGCCGCGCCGTCGAGGCCCGCGATCGGCTCATCATCACCGCCGCGCGCTGGCTGTCACGACCCATGCCCGCCATGTGCTCCCACCTGGAGGATCTGGCGAAAGACCAACGATTTCAGCACGGCCATGCCGAATTGCAAACCTGCGATGAACATCTCGCGGCGCTGACTAGGCTATCGCACGGACTGGACGAAATCGCCGGCTTCTTACAGATGCAAGTTGTCTTGCGCCCCGAAGATCTCGACCTCGTGGAGGTTGCTCGTGCCGCCATCGCCGAGATCAAGGAGGATCGCGCGTCCGACAAAGTCGAAATCGTGTTGGAAGGCGCCGGGCGAATCACCGGCACCTGGGATCGCCTTCGCCTCACCCGATTGTTCTACTCGCTTATCCGCACCGCGCGCGAACAGGGATTCGACGCGGGCATCCGTTTGCGCCTCGATGATCTGCTGCAATTCGCGCGCGTCCGCGTCGAATTCATGCTGCCCCACGCACCCGCGCTTTCCGACAGCGGCGAGCGCGTGCGCGCCTTGGCCTATGGTCCATCGGGCGAATCCGACTATGAGCGATTGGCGGTCCAGCTGTGGTCGGCGCGCGAGATGGTACGCATGATGGGTGGTACCCTGGGCATTTCGACCTGGGCCGATGCGCGCGTGATTTTCACGCTTGACCTGCCCAAGGCTTCTCCGACCTTGCCCTCGGAAGACAAGCCGTCGACTTCCCTGCCGTTGGAAGACAGACCGTCCCGACAGTAGCACCCGCTACTGCGCGGCCACGGTCACGAAGAGGAAGGCGCCCGCGCGCAGGACCTTAAGCAGATGCTTGGCTTTGCCGCTCGCGTGTAGCGCCGAGGCAGCTTCCTCGGCCCCAGCCACCGACTTGCGATCGACTTCCACGATCAAATCCTCGGGCTGAAGGCCTGATTTGGCCGCGATGCTGTTGGCTTCGACGTCGGTGACGACCGCGCCCTTGGCGTCCGGCGCAAGTCCAAGTGCGCTCGCCATGTCGGGCGTCAGGGTTTGCAGGTGGACGCCAATCTTCTCCTTCGTGACCTGGGGTTCAGCGAGGGCGTACGGGTTGGCCGGAAGTTCCGCCAGGGTCACTTGCGACTTCGAAGCCTTGCCATCGCGAAGCAGGGAAACCGTCAGTTTCGCGCCGACCTTTTGCCCGGCCACGTAGTCGATGACATCGGCCGCGCCTTCGATCTTCTGTCCGTCAACCTGGGTGATGACGTCCCCGACGTGAACGCCCGCCTTGTCGGCGGGACTGCTTGGCATCACGCGGCTGACCCATGCGCCCTTGGCGGGCAATCCCTTGCTGGCCTTTTCCTGCTTTTGTTCCGGCTCGCCGTCGTCGCCAAGCCTTACCCCGTTCTTGATGTCGCCGATGCCAACCCCCATCCACGCGTGGCGAACCCGCCCATCGGTGATGATGGCCTTGGCCATCTGGCGCGCCTGATTGATGGGGATGGCAAAGCCGTAGGCGCCGCCCGGCCCCACGTTGATCAGCGTGTTGATGCCGATGACCTCGCCTTGCAGGTTGACGAGCGGACCACCCGAGTTGCCGGGATTGATCTTGGCGTCGGTCTGGATGTACTCGCGCATGCGCTCGCCCGACATGTGCACGTTGCGCGTAACCTTGCCTCTGCCGCTGATGATGCCGGCGGTGACGCTTTGATCGAGGCCGAGCGGGCTACCGATGGCAAGCACCCACTCGCCGACTTCGAGATTGCTCGAATCGCCGAGGCGGGCCGCGACCAGGCCCGGCGGCGGGTTTTCGATGCGCACGACGGCGATATCGGTCTTGGGATCGGCGCCCACGACCTTGGCCGGGAACTCCCGCCCGTCAGCGAAGATGACGGTGACCTTGGCCGCGTGCTCGGCCACGTGGCTGTTGGTGATGATGTTGCCCGCGCCATCCATCACCACGCCCGAACCCGTGCCACGCCCGGGAGTCGAGGGCATCGGGAAACCGTCCCCTTGGCCGCCGAAGAAGTGCTCGAAAAAGCGCTCCATGTCGGGCGGTACGTCGTCGCGGCGCAGATGCCTGCCGCCGCCCATCTTGGGGGCTTCCATTTCAATGTCCAGCCGAACCACACTGGGACGAAGGGCGCGCGCCGTCGTGGCGAACGCCTGGGAAAGCGATCGTGCTTCTTGCGGCACCTGAGTCTTGGGCGTGATGGCCGCCTGGGGCTGGGCCTCGGCCCTGGGCGTGGCTCGCAGCCCAATGCCCAGGCCCGCGGCCAGCCCAACGACTCCCAGTCCCATGGAAAACAGCACGGTTGTCTTGCGCATCGTCTTTATCCTTTGGTTGCCGCGCCACGCAGGCGGCGCGGCGAAGTGATCGTATGCGTAAAACCGGCGAGCGGCATGATTTCTTCCCGCAACTCCTCTCTTTACAAAGTGGCCACGGACGCGCGAAAAGTCGAGCGACCGTGCTCTTCCATCAAGCCATCGTCAGACTCAAGTCGCGCCCACGCGGGTTTCATCTCGTGACCAGCGAAATCCTGGCCGCGATCCCAGAGATTTCCAAGGTCGGCACCGGGATCTTGCACCTGTTCCTGCAGCACACTTCGGCCTCGTTGCTCTTGAACGAGAACGCAGATCCCGACGTGCGCCGCGACTTCGAAACCTGGAGCAACCAGGCCATGCCCGACGGCGCACGCTACTTCGTTCACCGGCTGGAGGGAGCGGACGACATGCCCGCGCACCTCAAGTCCGGCATCTATGGGACGTCGCAGACCATTCCGGTCCGCGCTGGACGCCTGCTCCTCGGCACCTGGCAAGGCGTCTATCTGGGCGAGCATCGCGACGACGGCGGCAGCCGAACCGTGGTCGCCACATTGATGGGCAAGGAGTGAGCCATGTCGAGCGATTCTGACAAGCCAAGAAAAGGTCTTACCTATCGCGATGCCGGCGTGGATATCGACGCGGGCGACTCGCTGGTCGAGCGAATCAAGGGCCACGTCAAGCGCACCATGCGCCCCGAGGTGCTGAGCAACCTGGGCGGCTTCGCGGGCCTGTGCGGCCTGCCCAAGGGCTACAAAAACCCGCTGCTGGTGGCGTGCACCGACGGCGTGGGCACCAAGCTCAAGCTTGCGTTCATGATGAACAGGCACGACACCGTGGGCGTCGACTTGGTGGCGATGAACGCCAACGACCTGGTCGTGTGCGGCGCCGAGCCCCTGCTCTTCCTCGACTACTTCGCCGCCGGTCGCCTCGAAGTCGGGGTCGCCGAGCAAGTCATCTCGGGCATCGCCGACGGGTGCAAGCAGGCGGGTTGCGCCCTCATCGGCGGCGAAACCGCCGAGCTGCCCGGTTTCTACGCCGAAGGCGAATACGACCTGGCCGGCTTCTGCGTGGGCGTGGTGGACAAGGACAAGGTCATCAATGGCAATGCGCTTGAACCCGGCGACGTGCTGCTCGGTCTCGGCTCAACCGGCTTTCATTCCAACGGCTACTCGCTGGTGCGGAAGGTTTTTCTCGACGAAGCCAAGCTGGATCTCGCCAGCAAGCCCGCCGATTTGAACGTCTCTCTCGGCGAAGCGCTGCTCTGTCCGACCCGCATCTACGTCAGGGCCTTGCGTCGCCTGTCGGCCTCGGGCCTGATGAAGGGCGCGGCCCACATCACCGGTGGCGGCTTGGTGGACAACCCCACGCGCATGTTCGCCGCGGGAGCCAAGCTGAAGCTGCAGATCGATCCGCGCACCTGGCAACCGTCGCCTCTGTTCGCCATGCTGGCCCGCCTTGGCCGCGTCGAGCCCGCGGAAATGCGCCGCACCTTCAACATGGGCATCGGCATGATCGTGGCCGTGCCCGCGGGCGCCGCGGACGCCGCCCAGTCCATTCTCGAACTCGAAGGCGAAAAGGTCTTTACCATCGGATCCGTTCAGCGCTCGGACGAGGTCGACGCGCCCGTGGAATTCGTCGCATGAAGACCGGCGTCCTGGCCTCAGGCAGCGGCACCAACCTGCAAGCGCTCATCGACGCCTGGAAAGCCGGCGTCCTGGCACCCGCCGAACTGGTCGTCGTCGGGGCCAACATCCCCGGCTGTCTCGCCCTCGAACGCGCGCAAAAGGCAGGCATCGAAACCTTCGTGCTCTCGCACAAGTCATTCGCCACGCGAGAGGATTTCGATCGCGCGCTGGTCGCTGAACTGCGCGGGCGCGGCGTCGAGCTGGTCGTGCTGGCCGGATTCATGCGCGTGCTCACCGGCGCATTCCTCGACGCCTTTCCCCTGAGCGTGATCAACATCCACCCTGCCCTTTTGCCCGCGTTTCCCGGCGTACACGCGCAAAAACAAGCCCTCGACTCCGGGGTCAAGCTCGCCGGCTGCACCGTGCATTTTGTGGACAAGGGAACGGACACCGGCCCCATCATCGCCCAAGCCGCGGTCCCGGTCCTGCCCACCGACGACGAAGACACCCTAGGCAGGCGCATCCTCGGCGAAGAACACCGCCTGCTCCCCGCCGTGGTCCGCGCCGTGGCCAGCGGACAAGTGAGCGCGGAGGGCCGGCGTGTGCGGGTCGCACCGCCGCCGGGTCTAGCCGACGCCCGCCTACGCTCCCTCTGATCTCCGCCCCTCTCCCCATCGGGGAGAGGCCGCCAACGTCCGCGTTAGCGAAGCGTGGGTGAGGGGCACCCGCACGAACAACGCCGCGACAGCAACGCCAGCAGGCTCCCCCAAACGCAAGTCAGTGTAGAATCGCCCCTGCCCGCCGGGGTGGCGAAATGGTAGACGCCGCGGACTTAAAATCCGCTGTCGCGAAAGCGGCGTACGGGTTCGAGTCCCGTCTCCGGCACGGATTGGGCTGTAGGCAGTTTCAAGGGTCTCGGGTCTGGGGGTAACTGTGGGGCGTGCGAAAGTGGGTAGGCGTCAACCTAGTGCACAGATGCGCGTGCAACCTGGTACACTTGGGCTTGTGACCCTGTCCATAGAGATACCAGAGGCGACCCTTCGGGCGCTGGGGCCTTCTCCTTCCGAGGCAGAGGGCACGGTGCGCCTTGCGGCGGCCATGAAGCTACACGAGCTGGGGCATTTGTCGTCCGGCGCCGCGGCTGAGCTGGCGGGTATCTCCAAGGTCGCATTCCTGCACAAGCTGGCGGATTTCGGCGTCGATGCGTTTCGCATGACGCCAGAGGAACTCGCCCGAGACCTGGATACATTGCGCCGGTCGCTTGGCTGACCACATCGTCAACACCTCGCCTCTCTGCTACCTGCACCGTGCGGGCATTCTGCACGTGATGCCCGCCATCTTCGGCCAAGTGATCGTTCCCGGCCAGGTGGTGGCCGAGCTGAGCACCGGCCGTGGGGAGGGCTACGATCTTCCTGACCCGATCTTCCTGCCATGGGTGAATCCTCCCACGTGAGGAGTTTCTTTCTAGCAAGGCGGGGATCGGCCCGGATTCTTTCACGGTCCGAGGAAGTATCTGCAATACCAAGTCCCTGCCGATGCATCCGAGCCAGACCAACTGCACTCGCAGGTAACCATGCCCCCACTCAGGTCACTGCAGCCCACGGCGGGTTCGGCGCAAGGTTGCCCTTCGAGCGAGCTACAGGTGACGCCCGCAAGAGCTTTGGGAATGCACCAGGACTGGTACAGGTACGTTTCCATATTGCCGTCGGGACAGGGGGCACGGAATCCATTCGTGGAGCAAGAATTCTCGGTCACAATCCCCGTCGTCAAGTCGCAGCAGGCATTGGGTGTCACGCCACAGGCTCCGACGGGGCAACTGCTGGCGAGGACGTAGCCCGAGCGGCAACTCCAGGCGCCGTTGGTACACAAGGCATTGTCGACCAATGCATACTCCACGAGGCATTTCGCGACACAGTGGTCGTCAGCAAGCGCGGCGCAGGGGGCGGTCCCCGACGTACCTCCGTTCGCACCACCCGCAGAACCCGAAGCTCCGCCAGCACGCGATCCTGCAACGGACGCGCCCCCCGCTCCGAAAATGCCGCCAGCTCCTGAGCCTGCGCGCCCACCGATTGTCAGCGCACCACCAACGCTCATCGCACCGCCAGTGCCAGGTGTGCGCCCTCGAAGAGGGTCTGTGCACCCTGCGAGCCCGGCAACTGCGACAAAGCAGACGACCGCGGAGAACCTCAGCCTTCGCATCGAGAAGAGGGCGAACCTGCTGCGGCCACCGATTAGCATTCAAACCTCGCCGTCACGATAGCACGGTCCTGGGCCGCCACGCGTAACCGCGAGCAGGGTTCGAGTTCCCCGTCCCCGGCACTGAACGGCTCAATTCGGGAGAGCGGCGCTCGGCTTCTGCGGGCTTGCGCCAGTCGCGCTCCGCCGGGAACGTCCATCTTCGGACTCGCGCTGCACTCTTCGGACCCTTTCCGCCACCCTGCCACCCCGCTCTCTGCGCTCGGCCTCGCATGATGGACTCGGATGTCGGCTGGCATCCGGCCGCAGACGGCTGGAGCGCCTCCATACGTCCCGTCGGATCACGCCTGCCCGCCCGCGCGCCGAGCTTGCGCCGGCAAGTGGTTGTCCGAACGCCGTTCTTCCGGTTCCCGCTTGGGGCGCGACCGGCAAGTTGACGACGAATGCGCGCCGAGCCTACCCTCGGCAACATGACCGCGCCAATTGAGTACGAAGACCGGATTCTTCTCTACGTGGACATTCTCGGTTGGTCTCGCCTCGTGGCTGACTCTGAGCACGACATGTCCAAGCGGCAGCTAGTAGGACGAGCGATCGACCATATAATCAGCTTCCACGGGTGGGCGAGAATCCCGGGGATTGCAGCCACGACCGGGTGGCACGTTGCTCTAGCGTCCGACTCGTTCTTCGCCTCAAGTCCCGTTGAAAGTGAGTACCTCGACAATTTTCTTCTTGAGACAGCCAGGCTAGCGCGGTCTCTCCTGCTCGAAGGTGTCTTCCTTCGCGGCGCCCTCGTTCAAGGTCAACTACTCCACAACAAGGAGCTCATACTGGGGCCTGCTGTCGTGCGAGCGGTCGAGCTTGAGCACGCAGCTAACTACCCTCGCATTCTCGTTGACGACAGGATTCGCGACCGTCTCTCTGGCGACGTTGGCGATCCTGGCTGGATCTACGAAGCGGACGATGACCGCGCCTCCTTCGACTACATTCGGTACTTCTGCGATTGCGCCAACCTCGATGCAGCAAGAGTCGTTGCAGAGGTTGATCGCCTCCTGGAAGCGGTGGACCGGAAGGCAGGGCAGGATGAACAGCGACAAGACCCACAACTCGGCAAGAAGATCGCCGAAAAGAATCGATGGGTCAGAGAGTACCTCACCTATCATCGTCGGGTCGTCGATCCAGGTGCGGTGGGCTAGGCAGCCAGGAAAACACTGGTCCGGGGCTGTCGTGACCGAACACTACGCCGTCCCCGGCACGATCGTTCGCGCGCGCAAGGAAGCCGTGGATTGTCTGCTCGCGTGGACCTAAGTGGGCCTCTTGCGCGGCGCCCATGCGAAGGCGCATCAAAGGAATCGAAATCATGCGACACTGCTGGAAGCAGAGATGCTCTTCAGATTGGATGGACATGGTCGTCTAGACGTTTCGGACACCATCATCGACGCGTTCATAGACGACGCGGGCAACACGGGCAACGAGCTAAACGACCCCGAACAGCGCAATCTCTTCCTTGGATGTGTCGTTGTTCCGGAGACGCGCGCCACAGCCTTCTGGCTGCGCGCTGCCCCTGCCTGGCGCATTGCAAGTTCCGTTGCGGGCATTTCGGACGAAGTCGAACTGAAGGGCGCGGATCTCTTCGGACGCAAAGGCCCCTTCAAGGGGGTCGAGGTCGCTGACCGGCGTCGAGTCCTAGATGCGTTGGTGGAGGCGGTGGTAACTGAGCGAATCTACTTCTTCTGGCAAGGTGTCCCGAAGCACTACTGGCCCTTGATCGTCTCGGATCCGAGGAAAGTGCCGTTCTGGCGAACAGTGCTAATAACCTTCTGCCATCAAGCCTACACGCTCTTTGACCGCCTCTACGGGCCGCATCCGTTCAGAATCACGGTCGATGAACACCCGACCTTTCCCGCAGGTTATCTCCTGGATGCCGGGACGGCAGCTTGGCCCAGTCTTATCGACAGCGGCATCATCTTCCGCAGATCCTGCGACGAGCGTGGCCTTCAGGTTGCAGACGTTCTCACCCACGCGATCTATCGGGCAAACAAGGCAGCTTGCCCGAATCCGGCTCTTCCACCTGTCGTCTTGAGCCGTTGGGACGAACTGGCGGCGAGTTATGTCCGACAGCTCAGTGAGGCTGGAGTTGTCTTCAACCTGACTACTGCACTTGAGCAGTTTGTCACGGACTGAAGGTTCAAGAGCAGCCACGGGAAGGCAACCGATGCGGGCCAAGCCATGGGGTGCAGAGCCCACAGGGACAGCCTGCGCTTCTCGCCAAGCCGATTGGCTATGGGCAGCTCTTCGCACCGGTATTCAACTGATCTGTGCATTGTGATTCCGTCACCGTGTCGTTGAAACCACGGCACATATCGGCCACGCACTTATTGAAATCTGGCTCACCTGAAGCGCTGCAATCATGGCTGTATTGGCACACAGCCACTACCTCCAGGAGGCACGCTCCAGGGAGGCCTCGTGCTTCGCACATAGAGACACCTGGAACGCAAACTTTGGGTGAACCAGCTAGGGAGATGGCAGCGCACAAGGCGCCGTTGCAGTCGGCGGAACTGCCGCACGACGCGTTGGACTTTGGGTTAAGAATCCCGACGTCCACACATCGGCCAGATCCGGTGCAGCTCACCCACCCGGGGCAGGTGCAGCTCAGATCCCCGTTGCATGTGTTATTCGGATAACAGCCGCCACTTTCGTCGCCAGTTGGGATCTTGTTCCCGCTACCACAACCACCACACGCCAAATCGAGCACCATAGCTATCACCACAAGTTGCCGCATGGGGTGATTGTCGCGCTGTCTGGAATTTAAGCCAAGGGGTTCCTGACTCGGCACCTTGGGTCTGGACACTGAAAAAAATGGGCGAGACGGCATAGCGGTGGTTTCAGTGGGGGTGCCACCCGCCCCGGCCCCTACCGGGCATGCCTATGGGGGGCCTCATCTGGGCCTCTACGCCGTGCAAGGTGCCCAGCGCCGGGCGCGGAATGCGAGGGGTGCGCGCGGTGGCAAGCCCATCTCACCACTTAGAATCCGCTGTCGCGAAAGCGGCGTACGGGTTCGAGTCCCGTCCCCGGCACAGAGTAGGCTTCCGCAGGCGTTCGCAGGAATCCAGACAGAGCAGAGATTCCCGAGGTTTTTGGGCTAAACCCATCCGCCAGTGTCCGCAGCTATCCGTTGACAACCGTGGGTAACTGCGGGTAGCTTTGAGGGTAACTCGCCACTTTGAAAAAGGAGTTACCCACATGGCACTCACCGACACCGCGATTCGAAAGGCCAAGCCCACGGGCAAGCGAAAGCGGCTCACCGACTCCGGCGGGCTTTGCCTGGAGATAGCGCTCGAGGGCGGGAAGTGGTGGCGGCTGCGATACCGTTTCGTGGGCAAAGAGAAGATGCTCTCTCTCGGCACCTATCCCGAGGTGAGCCTGGCGGACGCGAGGGCCAAGCGAGATGAAGCACGCAAGCTCCTCCATGATGGAGTAGATCCAAGCCAACATCGGAAGGATGCGAAGGCAGCGCGAGCGATCGCTTCGGAGAACACCTTTGAAGCCGTTGCGCGCGAATGGGTGGACAAGTTCTCCCCGAGCTGGGCCTACTCGCACACGCGCGGCGTGGTCCGGCTATTCGAGCGGGATGTTTATCCGTGGATAGGGTCAAGGCCCATCGCCCAACTAGCGGCGCCCGAGGTGCTCGCAGTGCTCCGCAGGATCGAAAGTCGAGGTGCTCTAGAGAGCGCCCATCGGTGCCGCACCAATTGCGGAATGGTATTCCGGTATGCCGTCGCCACTGGCCGCGCCGACCGCGACCCTACGGCCGATCTGCGTGGTGCCTTGCCCGCCGTGAAGGTCACGCACATGGCTGCGGTGACGGAGCCGCAAAAGTTGGCCGAACTGCTGCGCATGCTTTCGAGCTACCCCGAGGGCACCCCCATCGTGGCCGCTGCAATCCGACTCCTGCCCATGGTGTTCGTCCGTCCCGGCGAGCTCCGCACGGCCAAGTGGGAAGACATCGATCTGGTCAAGGCCGAGTGGCGCTTCGTCGCCAGCAAGACCAAGACGCCTCACGTGGTGCCGCTGGCGAAGCAGGCGGTCGTCATCTTGAAGGACTTGCGCCCACTGACTGGGCATGGCCAATACGTGTTCCCCTCGGCACGCACCAACGCACGCCCCATGAGCGACGCCGCAATCAACGCGGCCCTTCGGCGCTTGGGCATCGACAAGAAGACGGCCAGCGGCCACGGGTTCCGAGCGACGGCGAGAACCTTGCTCGACGAAGTGCTCGGCTACCGTCCAGACTTGATCGAAGCACAGCTTGCGCACGCAGTCCGCGACGCCAACGGCCGCGCGTACAACCGGACCGCGTTCTTGACCGAGCGCAAGGAGATGATGCAGCGTTGGGCGGACTACTTGGGTTCGCTGGCCGCGGGTGTCTGGACGCTTCCGGTGCGCCAGCCGACGCGGGTGGCGGTGTAGCCATGGCACAAGACACGAAGCCGCCGAGGTGCGAGACGAAGCGCCAATTCAAGAAGCGCTCTGCCCTTCGCGAGCGCGTCGCGACGCCCGAAGAGCTGGAAAACGAACGCCAGCGATGGATCCGAGCGATGGCGCAGAAACCGGCTGCACCATGAGCAAGAAGCAGGCGAAGGCCGAAGGGGACTTGCCCCGCATCTTGGCCAACGATTTGATCGTTCAACGTGCCGCGCGTGTCACGGGATGCAGCTTCGAGGACATCCTTGCCGGGTGCCGTCTTGTGCCCGGCGACCCGGACAAACCCGAAGACTGGCCGGTAGCGGGGCTTTGGCAGTTTCTCGCCAAGTGCCCAGCGAACCCGGCGCCGGCGGCGCGAATCAAGCGCGGCCCGGACGGCAAGGCCGACTTTTCGGAATGCGACCAATCATCGGACTTCGCGGTCAAGTGTGAGTATGACGTCCGCTTTGCCTTGCTCGCGCACTGGTCTTGCCTGGCCAACCTCCGAGGCGAAGATGGCCCCGCGCTGGCGAAGGTGCGGCGCGCGCTGACGGGCTTCCGGATGCAAAGACAGCTTGGCGAGATTCACGGAGCCAAACATCTCCAAGTCAGCAACGGCGGCAAGGCGTCGGCTCAGTCAGAAAACCGCACCATGAACCTGGTTGACGTCGAGGCCGAGATGGAGCGCCTACGAGGAACACCAAGAAGGGAACAGGCCGCTATCATCGCCGAACAACTCGGCATCTCGAAGGCCCAGGTTCGTAAGCTCCGCAGGAAGATCGAAGAAAAGCGCGCCTGAGCTAAGTGCGTGCGCGTTTGCCCTCGTACCTTGGGGGAATGAGACAGGCACAAACGCCACCCACCCCGAGCCGACCCAGCCACGTCGTACCGACCGCAGATGAGATCGCCGCAGTCCGTGCGCTACTCGCGCGAGTGGGCCTAGAGCGCACACAGCAGCTCCTAGGCGTGGGTCGACACACTACAGATCGTCTCCGAGGCGGTCTCCCCGTCCACCGCTCCACCATGATCGCGGTGCGGATCGCGCTTGGGACGATGGAGCCGCGTCCATGACCGGCGCCCCCGCCCCGCTGCGCCTGCTGAGATTGCCCGACGTGATCGAGCGAGTGGGCCTGCGCAGAACCGCGATCTACGACTTGGTCAAGCTCGGCACGTTCCCTGCGCCGATCAAGCTGGGGCGCTGTGTAGCCTGGCCATCGGATGCCGTCGACGCCTGGGTGCGCGAGCGCATCGCAGATGCAGGGGGGGGTGGGCGATGACCTTCAAGATCGACTTGGGCCAGGCCGAGGCCGACTTCCTCGCGAAGCTGCGTGAACGAGGCATCCTGGCGCCGTCTCCCCTGCCCGTTAGGAAATTCACTCGTTGCCCGGTCGAAAGCAAGCCCCGCGGCAGAGACGGCGCGTTCATCTTCTTTGACGACGGCCTACCCGCTGGCGGCTTCGAGAACCACACCGACGGCATCGGGTGGGAGAACTGGCACGCATCGGGCATGCAAAACCTTTCGGAGGCCGAGCGAACCGCGCACAGGGCGCGCGTCCAGGCCGCTCGCGAAAAGCACGACGCCGACGAAAAGCGCAAGGCAGCGAATGCGGCACGCAAGGCACAAGCCCTAGTCGACGCCAGCCACGACCCGCGCAACGATCATCCCTACGCCGTCGGAAAGCTGCTCGCTCTGCCCGCGACGGTGCGCGAGATTGACCTTGCTGATGCCGTGCGGATTCTAGGCTACCAGCCCAAGTGCGAGGATAAACCCTTGCAAGGTCGCTTGCTCGTCGTGCCCGTCACCGTGGGCGACAAGCTGTCCACCGTCGAGATGATCGACGAGTCCGGACGCAAATCGGCGATCTACGGCGGCCAGAAAACCGGCGGCTATTGGGCCACGCAGGCGATGCCGGATGGTGACGGCGCCGGACTGACGATCATCATCGGGGAAGGCATGGCCACCGTTCTTTCTGCGACCATGGCAACCGGCCACCTTGGCGTGGCCGCTCTGTGCTGCGGAAACTTACTCGCCGTCGGCAAGATGATTCGCAAGCGCTATTCCCAGGCGAAGATCGTCTTCGTCGCCGACCTTGGCATCGGGGTGAAGAAGTGCACCGAGGCTGCGCGCGCCGTCGACGGGTATGTGGCGATCCCTACTTTTGGTGACCAACAATGAAGAAGCCAACAGACGCGAACGACCAACACGTGGCGCGCGGACTGCCGGCGGTGGCGGCTTGTATCGACGGCGCGACGAAGCCGGATCCCGAGGATGACAAAGCCGAGAAGGACGACAAGAAGAGCTCGACCCAATCACAGATCCTAATGTGCATTGCGCGGGATCAGTGCGACCTATACCACTGCGAGGGCGAGGCGTACGCGACGACCAATGATGGCGGGACACACGCTGTGCGGTCGAAGGGCTTTCGGATGTTTCTGTCTCGGCGGTTCGTCGGCGCCAGTGGAAGGGCACCTTCCTCGCAAGCTCTCCATGAGGCAATCGATACGATCGAGGCGGTGGTGGTGGGTGGCGATGCCGAGCGCGTGGTTGCATTGCGGACCGGGGAGGAATTGGGAAAGGTCTACATCGACCTGGGGACAGACGATTACCAGCTCATAGAGGTAGGCCCGGACGGGTGGCGGATCGTTGCTCACTCGGTGACGGCGGTGCGGTTTAGGCGATCGCCGAGTATGAGGCCGTTACCCGTGCCTTCTCGCAACGGCAGCCTGGACGACTTGCGGCCGTTCCTGAATGTCGATGACGACGGGTGGCGGCTGGAAATGTCATGGCTGCTGCACAGCCTGCAACCGCGCGGCCCATACCCGATCCTGGTATTCACGGGTGAACAAGGAACAGCTAAGACCTGGACATCCAAGCTCCTACGCGCACTCGCGGATCCATCGCAGGCGGCAGTCCGCTCCGCGCCCAAGGATGACGATCAGCTCTTCGTGGGGGTGCGCGGCTCGCGGATATTGGCCTTCGACAATTTGAGCGGGATGCCCGCGTGGCTGTCCGATCTCCTCTGTGGACTCTCGACGGGGACCGCGCAGTCAAAGCGTCAACTCTATACCGACGGCGACGAGGTCATCATCCAAGCCTTGCGGCCAGTGATCGTCAACGGCATTGACGATCTGGCTGCGCGGCCAGACTTCGCCAGCCGGGCGCTGTCCATCACGTTGTCGCCCATCCCGGATGATAAACGGCGGGAAGAATCGATCTTGTGGGCCGAGTTTGAATCTTCTCGGCCTGGCATCTTCGGTGCCTTGCTGACGGCGCTCTCCAAGGTGCTGGCCACCCGGAAGGAAATCCACCTAGCCAAGTTGCCCCGCATGGCGGACTTCGCCCGGTTTGGGATCGCGGTTGAGCGCGTGCTCGAGTGGCCAGACGGTTCGTTCTTGGCGGCGTACGAGGCGAGCCAACGGGCGTCGGCCACCACCACCATGGAGTCAAACCTCGTGGCTCTGGCCGTTCAGCGTCTCATGGTGGGAGCTGGCGACAAGGTCGTCAGAGTCTCTGCTACCGAACTGCTGCCACGCTTGGCCGGCCACATGACCATCGACCAGCTGCATAGCCGCCAGTGGCCACAGAGCGCGTCACAACTGGGCAACCACTTACGCCGGATCTCACCTGCACTGCGCGAATTCGGGATCTCAGTCGAGCAGGAAAAGCGCCACGGTGACCGTTTTTGGTGTCTGGCGTGCAGTTCGGGGGCAGCGGGGGCGGCTGGGGGCGGCGCCACTATTTTGGTTCTCCCGTCGGTGGGGGCAGCGGGGGCAGCGGGGGCGGCTGTTCCTACCTTAGGGTCTGAAAAAGAGGGGGAGAGAGGGAAGGAGGTAGGGGGGGCAAGGGGACAGGACAGATACAAAGGAAAAACCGCTGCCACCCCCGCCCCAGGCGCCCCACCCGCCCCCGGCGTCCAGATGGACGACGATGATGATGAGGATGCGGTATGAGTGCCCTCGACATCTTGGCCATGTGCCACGCCCGCGGCGTGCAGCTTGTGGCTGACGGTGGCCGGATACTCCTGAAAGGCCACCAGTCCGGGCGCGACGAGATGCGACCCCTGGTGGCGGCGCATAAGCTTGAGCTTCTGGCAGAGCTTAGGAGCCCCACCACGACCAGGCGCGCACCCTTGCCGCCGGATGGCCATGGCGAGCGATGGGCCTACGACTGGCAAGGCCGACCCGTGAACCTTTTCTGGCTTCGCCCTGGCGAGGACGGCCGCCCGCCTGTGTTCACGGCACCGAAGGAAGGCGCGGCATGACGCATGACATTGTCAAATCGATTGCCTACCCAGCACTCGAACACGCCACGCAAGCCCATCGAAACAAGACGGCAGCGCGCGTTATGTCGGGAATATACCCCCAATTTTACCCCCGCCCCGGCCCGGCCACGGCGTTTTGTTTCGTCGCCGGCAGCTCATGGCCGCAAACGCGAGTTTTCCATTGCGCTCGCGCGATGTCCCGGCCGGGACGGGATTATTCACCGTGGCACGCTTCGTCAAGAACGTGCTACCCAGCGAAAGGATCGCCATGTCTGAGCTGACCTGCACCGGCAAGGAGTGCTGCGCCGTTTGTTCGAGTTCCGAATGGAAGGACGCAATCTGGAAGTGTGGCCGGCTTGTGTGCCGTCCTTGCCACAACGAAATCCTTCGTAGCCAGCGCAAGGGCCAGCCTGCACAGCAAAGCCTTCCCCTGGCGCAAGCCAGGCAGCCACAGGCGCCTCGCACGCGCATCCTAGAATCGGAGCGCTGGGGCGATCACGTCCAGGCCGACTTCGGCGTGCTCGATGGGGGCAGCGATGGCACGGCGTAAGGGGCCGCCCAAGCCCGCGGCGCCCACGCTGACCGCGGTCCCGCCGGTGCCGCCGGTGGCCAAATCCGGACAGGCCGACGCCGAGGTGGTGGACGAAGGCCCGGCCAGCGAGTCCCTACTTTCTCCGCGTGAGCTGCGCTTCATCGAGGCCCTGGCAAGCGGCGAAACCTCTTGTCAGGCCAGCAAGGTAGCCGGCGTCTCCGATAGGACTGGCAGAAGGTGGCGCTTGGAGCGGGCCGAGATACAAGCCGCAGTCAGGGCCAGGCTGAATGATTCGCTTGGCAGTGCGCGAGCCATCTTGGCCCAAGGTTCTGCACGTGCGGCGAAAAGTCTAGTCGCCATGAGCGACGGCGAAAGCGACGCCACGAGTCCGAAGGTAGCAGCCAGTCGCGAGGTGATCGCGCAGGCCACGGCCCTGACCTCTGTCGCCGACCTGGCCGCCGAGCTTGCCGACATCAAGCAGCAATTCGCCGCCCTGCCCGGCGCTCACAGCAACACGTTCGGAAGGAGATCTTAATCATGACCACGATTGCGCAGATTCGCCGTCAATTGGAAGCCGCCCGCGCGGCGATACCTGAACCGCCGGTGGACGATGGACTATTCCACGGCACTTCCGAACAGGCTTTCGCCGAAGTGCAAAGGCTTCTCGCCGAAGTGGAAGCGGCGGATCCAACTACGCCATCGCGCGAACTGACCGCCGAGGAGCTGGCCTTTTGCGAGCGAGCCGAGGCCCTGGCCGCCGAAGGAGATGTGCAGCCATGAATTTGTCGCGCATCCGCACCGAGCTGGCGAAGCTGCAAGAATTTGCGGCCGAGCGCGAACGCATCGGCAAGTTGCCGCTGACGATCTTCGTGTTGCCCCACAACGCTCGTTGTCCCGATTCTGACGTGAACCTGGCCTTGCCACGAGTTAGGTGGCGCAACGAGCGCGCGATCTGCATCGTCTACGACGTGGACGCGGGCGCCCCGACTGCCGAGGACATCGCCCGACTTACCGAGGCGACGCCATGAATTTCTCGCATCTTCGCGGCCAGCTCGAAGCGCTTCGTCGATCGCTTCCGAAGCGAGCCCAGCTACCACCAGGCTTCGTCGATCCGATCTCGGCGATGCTGCGCGCGAAGGTTGCCAGCGGCGAGACCCGCACGACCGAAACCACGCCCGCCGCCGTCGAGGCCGCGAAGGTGAGCATGGGCGCATGGTTCGCGCGCGCGCGGGCGGAGATGCAACCGTGACCGCGCAAGCTGTTCTGCCCGGAATTCGCGCAGACGTGCCAGCGGCGAACCGCGCGATGGTTGAGTCCGATTTGAGGGGTGACACCACCTTGGCCATTCTTGCATATCTCGCATGGAGTGATGCCCACTGCGACGCGCGCAAGATGCTCGACGGCTCGATCGCTGCGTGGCTCACGAGTGGCAGGCCCGACGATCCGCAGATCTCGAGATCTCTCGTCAAGTTGCGCAGCCAACTTGCCCGCCACGTTGACCGCGGCTGCCACGTGCCCGAGTGGTTTCCGAAGTCGCTACTTGCGGCCCTCGGAACCCCGTGGTGCGCGGCCGAGCTGGAACCATCACAGTCAAATTCTGAAACCGAAACCGAAACACCACGAAAGAAGGCACCCCATGACCCATCGAGTATCCGTTCACGACATCACTGAAAGACAATTTGGGACCGTCGGCGACGTCCTAGCCGGCCAGCCCAGCGCCGCCGCCGCCGACCCGAACGACGCCAATCAGTTGACTGCCGAGGAGCACGTCGCATCGGCACGCGCGCTCGAAGCCGCCAATCAACCAGCAGCGGCGGTGCAAAGCTGGCACCGTGCAAGCGTCGCATTCTCAAAGCGCGGTGAACACGACCAAGTCTCACACTGCATTCGACACGCGGAACAACTGGCAGGCAATCGAGATTTCTCCGCGTCGCTTGAGCGCAAGAACGCCGCGGCCGACGCGGTCGACCCCGATGGCGAAGTTTTCGGCGACAATGACGAAGACCAGCCGCAACCGAAGACCGCAGCCAGCGCGCCAGACCCAGCGGACGGCGAAAGTTTCGGAGACGAGCAAGGCGAAACCACTTTCGCCGAAGGCTAATTGCAATTCAACGAAAGGACGAAAGGACAAACACATGGCAACCAAAGTAGAGACGAATCCCGCAGAACTGCTCAAGCTCGCCATCCCAGTAGGGCATTGGGCCTTCTGCGCCGATGAACAGCATCCTGCCGCAGTCGCGGCCCTCGCGAAGGTGATCGGGCGAGAAAGCAAACAACCGTCTTGGCAGAGGCGGCTAGCGGTCACGGCAGACGGTAAGACTTTCTTGATCGTGGTCGACGACTGTCCTCGAAACCCCGGTTCAATCAATTGGCACGACACCATGCCCGAAGCTTTGAGGGCCATTCCAGTAGCGTTACCATTGGAGCTCGGGGTTCAATTGCTCCAATCGGACGCCAGCCCTGAAAAGGAGCTCGAGCGGCGCCGCGCCCAGGCCAAGGCCCGCGAAGAAGCGGTGGCCGCGCGACATCGCGCAGAAATCGAAGCATCGAACCTCGAGCGGGACCGATTGGAACGAGAGGCGCAGACGCGGGTTCAATTCAAGGCCGATGTCTGGCCCAAACTCTCGCCACTGCAACAGGTGTTTGCGAGGCTGGCGTTGTCGCTCGCAGAGCGCGATCCGAAGATCGCTGCGGACATCCGCTGCGCGTTGGACGCAGAAGCTAGCGATTTTCCAAAGGGGACCTGGTGGATTGGGCTCGACAACACGCTCGAGTCCATTCGAGTTGCCGAAGTATTTTCGACTATGCCCGGCGAACTGCGCGGGCTGTTGAAGGTGAAGGTCGGAAATGTTCCACGCTTGGTCGTAGCGGAATACGAGGCCATGCGGGCGACGAACCAGAAATCTCGGGCAGCTTAACAAAGGAAAAATGACCATGTTCAACACAATCAAACGAATCGCACTGTCAATCGTTTTCGCCATTGGTATCGCCACGCTTGCGGGCGGGCCAGCCATGGCGGACACGGCGCCGAACGCAATTCGCGGCGAGCCGGTCGCAGAATGGATATTCAGCCCCAACGCAATTAGCGTTACCCCAGGGCAGGGTTACGTCGCTATTGCATCGGCGACCTTCACAACGGCAAGAAACATCTATGTGCCGCAACTTTCGTGGGTGGACACTTATCGCCCGAACGGCGTGGTCACATGGAGCATGGACGCAGAAGCGACTGTAGATTTCCAAGCACAGAGTAGCTCGACACTTGGCTGCATTGTCTCTATCGCAATTCCCGGCGCTGTGCCGTCAGCTGGTGCGGGAATTCAAGGGGTTGTGACGCCTAATTTCGCGCTCGGAGATTCCTCGACTGCTACGTCGAAAATGGTCGGAATTCAGCTTTACGCGGACACGTCCTACACTGTCACTGTGTATATTGCGGCGAGCGGGGCCGGCTGCAATATGATTGGTCCCGGTCTCGTGAAATTCACCCTGAAATTTCGGATGATGTGGACATGAGCGAAAATGCGCCAGCGAAGCCCCTTCGAGCCTCGGTTCCCGTGGTGGGCATGCTCAAGCTACTGCAAGACCGCAAGGCAGCGCTCGAAGCCATGGTGGCCGAGCGGTTCAGGCAGGCCAGCGAGAAACACAGCGCCGCGGACGTGAAGCAATTGAGCGCCACCCTGCGCGCGGTCAAGCGCTCGCTCGCGGCGGCCATGGGTAGGAACGGGTGAGGAATGAAGATCCAGGAATCAACGCACCGGGCAGGCTATCTAGACCTCTGTTTTTTGACCGCGGTACACGATCGGCGGTATGCAGGATCGCAGCATGCCGGACGAGCTGCGGAAAGAATACGCCATCTTCATGGCGCACATCAACAAGGTGACGGGCGGGAATACGCCAGTGTGCCCGATCTGCAAGGAAGCGGATTGGATATTGGACGGACCGCATTCGATAGTAACGGCCGATTCGTCGAATCAGATACGGCTAGGTCAGCAGGCGGTTGCTCCAGAGGCGAAGATCGTTTGCCGCAGATGCCATTTCCAATATCAATTTGCTTGGCTTCCCATAGAAAAGGCTGCGCAAGGCAATGGCTGAAGCGAAGATCGCACCTCTTCGCCCTGATCAGGCGAGCTACTACCAGATCATCCAGACGGTGGCGGACATGAGCCCGATCGCTGCGGATACACTGTGCAAGCGCGCCGAAGCGGACAAGGCTATTGCTGATTCGACCCACGCTGCGCCTGCGAGGCAGGAAACGGCTCGCACGGGAATCGTCACAGGGGCAATCTTAGTTCTGACCATCATAGGTGCGCTGATCTGTTCGCCAGACAAGGCCGCCACGATCTTCACCACGGGCCTCGTAGTGCTCGGTGGCGCCTGGGGCGTCCCTGAAGCAGTCAAATATCTGCGAAAGCCTCCCGCTACTTGAGCAGATCCACGATCTCCCCAATCTCGGGAAACGTGGTCAGTGACTCCCGCGGTCATCGCTAGCGTCACCTACGGAACCCGACGACGGTAGCCGAAAACCCTGATTCGGCGCGAGGTAGGCGTTCTGAACTCCGCGGAGCCGGTCCCCCCTCCCGCAGCGAGAATCACCGAATTGGGGTAGAAGATGGCAGCCATGGAGGGACAAGCGATGATGTGGATCGTACTACTCGCGCAGGTTGGCGTCGTGTCGCCCCAGATGTATCGAGACGAGGATGGCTTCGTATACAGCGCGGCAGAGACGCATACGTGCGATTTGGACTGGAAGAGCCTTCAAGGGGCAAGGTCCGTTGGCCGGCCAAGCGATGACCTTGCGGATCATCGTCGGCAGTTCCATATCTGCGTGGAGCAGTACCGCAGCCAAGCCGAGATGGAATTGAAGCAACGCGCGCAACCGGCTGCGGAGAAAGAGGCAATTCGTCAGTATCGGGCGCAGAAGAATGGGCGGACAGCTCCGAAGATGCTCCAAATAGACGGCATCGATTACATTGATGTGGAGGCTCACGTATGCTGGCGGGAATTCGACGCTCTGCAAGGGTCCGTAACGAGCACTGGACCCCAAAGAGGGAATCCGCAAGCAGCGAGGATATATCATGCCGAGTTTGAGAAATGCCTCGACAAGCTGCACGATTTGGCTGGACGTGAGGACCAAGAAGAGGCCCAACAAAAGGATCGCCAAGGACGGCTGGCACGCGAGGCTCAGGCCCGTCAGCTTGCCCAGCAGCTAGTTGACAAGCCAGAAGCCCGCCGGGTTGACCTGTCCGGCCTGCTCTGCGTAAAGCTGGCCTCTCGACAGGAAGTCCTCGGCACACTCGCCAAGGAGAAAAAGTACTCTGCCATTGGCGGGGTTGTGAACCTGGGACGGCGTTCTCAGCTCCAAGACGAACTGGCCGGGTTGGACGACGAAATCAGAAGCATCCGAAGTACGCTCAAGGGTTACAAGACAACGTCACTCGGCTGCGGCGATCCCAAAGTGAAGGTCATATCCGACTGCCTGTCTGAGGACGCGCCAGAGTCATGCGGCACGGATCTGCAAGTTCGTGCGAACGTGTTGGCCGCCCAGATGTTGATGGAATAGCCGCGCCCCTCTGCCCAGATATGCGACAAGCGTTGGACGGTGTTCTTGGGCGGGCGAGTAGGCAAGGGGCAAGGGGCAAGCTTCTGCGGGTAACTCTGAGGGTAACTTCCAGAACGACGAACAGCAACAGCAATGGTTACGGCACCTTGCGAGTCCAGTTGGCTTCCCGTCCCCACACTAAGATAGCCAGTTGAGCAACTTTGGCGCGGGATTGCCGATAGGACGGCATGCGCATCTACCTCTTTCTTGCTTGCACGGCAGCTCTCGCCCTACCCTCTGACTATGTCGACGCGCAACCAGCACCGCGTGTTTGCGACGCTTGCCGTCCTTGCGTGCCTTTGCGCGTGGCTGGGCTGGGCTGGCACCACCGCCCCACCCACTCGGAAAGCCAAGCTACACGTCGATTTTCTAGACGTAGGGCATGGCGACTCGACGCTCATCACCTCGCCCACGGGCAAGACGGTGCTGGTCGATGGCGGCTTGGAAGAAGCAGGCCCAGGCATCGTTTCGTTTCTGCGCAGCAAGAACGCGTGCCCCGTCGATATGATCCTGCTCACCCATCGGCACGCCGACCATCTGGGCGGCCTTGTGCATGTCATCGAGTCGTGTGGCGCGCGCCTGTACTTGGACGCACCCTATCCCCACGAGAGCAACATCTACGCGAAACTTCTGCGGGTGCTCGAAAGCCGGCAGGTGCCGGTGCGCCAGGCCGAGCGCGGACGCATCATCGAACTTGGGGATGGCGCCCGCTTGCTTTTCCTCGGCCCGCCGTCTCCTATCATCGAGGGCGCGGACTCGGACGTGAATGCCAACAGCGTGGTGAGCCGCCTCGACTTTGGCAAGGGCAGCGTGCTCTTTGCAGCGGATGCGGAAGAGCTGGCCGAAAGCTGGCTTCTGGAAAGTGGTGCGAATCTGCGCGCCACGGTCTTGAAAGTTGGGCACCACGGCAGCAGACATTCGTCGACGCTCAGGTTCTTGAAAGCGGTCATGCCGCTGGCAGCGGTCATCAGCACCGAAGCCGGCGATGCCAAACATCCCCATCCCGACACCCTGTCACGCCTGGCACAGGTAGGAGCGCTGGTCTTTCGCACCGACTTGGACGGCACGATTGGCCTGGACATGGACGGCGAATCACTCACCCTGCGCGGCCATGCGCACATGGAGGCATTCAAGACGCCATGACGGAGAAAACCCACGAACAAGCGAAGAAGATGACAACCCTGTTCATCGACGAGATCGAAGACGACAGCGCCCGGTTGCTGTTCGACCAGCGAAGCTTCACCATCCCGCGCGCTCTGCTGCCCGAAGATTCCCATGAAGGCGAGTGGCTGATCCTCTCGGTCGCCCGAACCTCGCCGCCACCCGCCGATACCGCCGCTCGCCGCGAACGCATGGGAGCCGACGACCCCGGCGGAACCATCAAACTCTAAGCGGTGTCCGTGGATCTTTCCAAAGCTGCGGGGAACGTGCTATCCCTGTCTCGTTCTTCCAGCCCCAATAAGTACACTATGAGAACCACGCGGGAAGACGCCGCAGCAGAACCACTAGCCTAAGCCTCCTAGACAACCAAAGAATGCGCGAGTAGCTCAGCTGGTAGAGCATCGGCTTCCCAAGCCGAGGGTCGCGGGTCCGAGCCCCGTCTCGCGCTCACAACTGTGATGGGAACCCTAAGAGGAGTTCGCTGCGCACTCGGCACCTGCCTCCCGCCCTGCCACCCCCTCGCTACGCTCGGCCTCGCCAAACCCTCCCGCGCTCTGGCTCCAGCGGGCAAAGCCCGCTTCCGCCTACGCGGTCGACGGGAACCCAGTCGACAAAGCCCGGCTTCGCCTACGCGATTCGTTCGGCTCTTTCCTTGCCTGTTCAGTTCGGCGCGGCCATGAGTTCGCGCTCGGCTTCGCGCAGGACGCGGCGCCAGTCGGGATCGTTCGGCACCGCGGCTACGGCCTTGCGGTACATGCGGACGGCGTCGCCGATGCGGCCCACCCGGCGCAAGAGATCGCCGTAGTCGACCAAGGTCTGGTGGCAGCCGTCGTGGTCGTGGCGGAGCGCCTGCTCGAACAGGTCGGCGGCGCGGTCGTCGTTGCCGGCGCGGCTGTGGGCAATGGCGGCCTGGTGCAGAATCCAGTGGTCTTCGGGCTCCATGCGCAGCGCCCGATCGTAGGATTCGGCGGCCTCGCCGTGGCGGCTCATCTCGGCCAGGATGTCGCCGCGGATGGCGGCGACCAGAAAGGCGTCGCCCCCTCGATCTTCCGCGGCCAGTGCCATTTCCAGGGCCTCGCGCGAACGTCCCTGTTCGAGCAGCGCCTGCGCCAGCTTGGCTCGCGCCAAGGCATAGCTTTCGTCGCGAACCAGGGCCTCGCGGTATGCGGCCTCGGCCTTGCCGGCCTGGCGCGCTTCCATGTAGGCATCGCCCAGCTCGCGCCAACCGTCGACCAGCGCCGGGTTCAACTCGGTCGCGCGGCGAGCGGCATCGAGCGCGCCACGATCTCGCGTGGCATTGAGGGTCTCCGCCAGCACCGCCTGGCAAATGCCGAGATCCGACTTCTCGCCAACCGCCACGCGAGCATGGCGGACGGCTTCGTCGATGTCGCCCTGTTCGAGTGCATCGCGGGCCTTGAGCAAAGCGCGCAAGGCGGCGGTGAGATTGGGACTCGGTTGCGCCAGGCGCGCCAGATCTTCGTCGCCGGCGATCAAGGCCGCGACCACCTGGCTGGCGAGCCGCGCCCGCGGCATGTCGTCGAGAACATGAGCGCGCAGGGCCTCGCCGCGCCAGTAGGCTCCGGTCGATGCTGCGGCACCGCCGAGTGCCTCCAGTGCGCGCTGCTTGGACTTGTCGTCGCCGCGCTCGCCGGCCAGCACGAGCAGGATCGCCGCCGCGTCCAAGCGGGCGTCGTCGTCTCGCGCGGTCAGCGGCTCCAAGCCAAGCGCGTCCTCGATGGCGGCCAGTGCCCGCCCCGTCTCGCCCTTGTCGAGCGCACGCAGCGCCACCTGGATAACCAGGGCCGGGCCGGGCGGACTGGCGCAGCGAAGTGCTTCGTCGAGTACAGCGTCGATTTCGCTCTTGCGCCCGGCATCCTCGAGAAAGTCGATGAGGTGGACCCAATGCTCGGCGAGCCCTGGATCCCGGTGACAAAGTTCGCGCGCCAAGATCAGCGATTCGGCACCCTCGCCCAGCGCGATCTCGCCCAGGCACGCGGACAGGAAACGCAAAAAGCTGCTTCCCACGCGGTCGACGCTGCGGTCGCCCACTTCCACGACCGGCTGCTCGCCGTCGGGATTGGCCTCGAAGTCGAGCGCGAAGATGCGCACGCCCCGCCTCGCCACCGGCCACAGCCCTTTCCAGTCTTGTGGGTGCGCGGCATCGCGCAAAATGCCTTGGGATTCCTCGAATCCGAGCAAGTACAGGTAGACCCCATCGTCAGATACTTCGACCTGCGATCCGCCGCCGCCCGGTGTCTCGCCGGCCGCCGCCGGTGGACGCGCCAGGCGGCCACCGTCATAGCGAGCGGCAAAGGCGGCATACCCAGGCGATACCGCGCCGGGAAACAGCGCCTTCAACCTGCCCAGACGAGCTTCTCCGCCCGGCGCCTTGGCAAGTTCGCAGCCGGGCGTTCGCCCACACTGGTCCTCTATCTCGAGCAAGAGCGTGCGTACAGGGTCCGCCATGCAGGGGGTATACGCACGCACGAAGTCGCAGGCAAGGGATACGAGCGCGCGCCAGGCCAAGACCAGGCCAGGACCAGGCCAAGACCAGGCCAGGACCAGGCCAGGACCAGGCCAAGACCAGGCCGAGACCAAGCCAAGACCAGGCCAAGACCAGGCCAAGACCAGGCCAAGACCAGGCCAAGACCAGGCCAAGACGACAACGGAAGACAGCGGCAATGATGGAGGAATAATCGATAAAGCCTGTCCGAGTTTGTTGACCTGCATCCCCCGATACGTCACACTACGTCGGTTCCCGGCTTGAGTTCCACAAGCTGTCTGTACCTTCAGTTGGGTCAGCGTGTAGAATACAATGCCGCTTTAAGGCTATTTGTATGGCGAAGGTTCTGCTCTGTGACGATGAAGAAGCTTTGTGCCGAGGCATGGCGCGACTTCTCCGTACCGTCTCCTACGAAGTGGTTACCGCGGACGGCCCTGGTGGGCTCGAACGCCTTGAGCGCGAAAATTTCGACGCGGTAGTGACCGATCTGCGCATGCCCGGTGTGGACGGATTCGGAATTCTAGACGCGGTTCGCCTGAAATCACCCATGACCCCCGTCATCGTGATGAGCGGCAGCGCTGAAGTCACCGACGCTGTTCGCGCGATGCGCGCCGGCGCGCGCGATTTTTTGGTCAAGCCGGTCGAGCTGCGAAGCCTGGAAGAGGTGCTGGCCAGCGCGCTTGGCTTCTCGAACACACTCATGCCGTCGATGGGCCCCGACCCCATGGCGTGGCGCGACCGGAACGCGCCCTGGCTGCTCGGCAGTGACCCGGCCATGCTCAGCGTGCTGTCCTTGCTCGCCCAGGTGGCGGACACCAACTGCACCGTGCTCATCACCGGGGACTCGGGCACAGGCAAAGAGCTAGTCGCGCGCTCGCTGGTGGCTGGTTCCTCCCGGGCCAAGAAGCCCTTCGTCGCCGTCAACTGCGCCGCCATTCCGGTCAACCTCGTCGAATCGGAGCTGTTCGGGCATTCGCGTGGCGCCTTCACCGGCGCCACCTCGTCACGCATCGGGCGATTCGCCGAGGCCGACGGCGGAACCATCCTGCTTGACGAGATCGGCGAGATGGAGCTGGCGGTTCAGGCCAAGTTGCTGCGCCTCATCCAGGACGGTGTTTTGCGGCCGGTGGGCGACGAGGTCGATCAGAAGATCGACGTACGCATCCTGGCCGCGACCAATCGCAAGCTGGATGCCGACGTGGCCTCGGGCCGCTTCCGTGCCGACCTGTTCTGGCGCCTCAACGTCATTCCCATCGAGGTTCCGCCGCTTCGCCATCGCGCCAGCGACATTCCCCTACTCTGCGACCATTTCATTCGCCATTTCAACGAGAAGAACCGGCGCAGTGTCCTTGGTCTGCAACCGGACGCGATGGCCGCTCTCAAGCGCTACCCCTGGCCCGGAAACATCCGCGAGCTTGAAAACCTTCTCGAACGATTGGTGATCTTGAAGGGGACAGGAACCATCGCATTCACCGACATGCCGGCCAACCTGCGCCAATCCGCGCAGACCCGCCTGTCGCACCTCACGCCCATCCCCGAGCTGCCCAGCAATGGCACCGACCTGCGTGCGATCCTGGAATCCGTCGAGGATCGCATGATCGCGGAAGCCCTCGAGCGCACGGGCGGCAACAAGAATCGCGCCGCCGAACTCTTGGGCCTGAACCGCACCACGCTGGTCGAAAAGCTGCGCCGCAAGCGCTCGGCCATGATCCCGTCCACCTAGACTAGCCTAGATCGGCCAGCGCGCGGGCCATGCGCGACAGGCCCTTGTCGATGTTGGCCTGCGCCGTCGCATACGAAAGGCGCACGAAGCCGGGCGCGAAAAAGGCCGAGCCCGGCACCACCGCAATCTTGGCCTCCTCGATGAGATACTGGCACATGGCCAGATCGTCTTCGATAAGACGGCCGAGCGGAGATCGCTTGCCGAGAAAGGCCGTCAGGTCGGGAAATGCGTAGAAGGCGCCCTGGGGCTCAACACACGTCACGCCGGGCATGGCCCGCAACGCCCCAACCATGAACTTGCGGCGCTTGTCGAATTCCAGTCGCATGCTTTCCAGCTCGTCCCCCGGCCCTTCGATGGCCGCCAAGGCCGCGGCCTGGCTGACCGCTGCTGCGTTCGTCGTCGATTGCCCTTGCAAGGTGGCCATGCCCTCGATGACATCGGGCGGAGCCAGGCAGAAACCGATGCGCCACCCGGTCATGGCAAAGGTCTTGGACACGCCATCCACGATGATGGTGCGCTGGCGAACCTCGGGGCTGAAAGTCGCCGGCTGAACTAAGCGTGCGCCGCCGTAGCACAGGCTGCGATAGATGTCGTCGGTGAGCAGCCAGAGGTCGCGCTTGATGGCCAGATCTGCGATGGCGCGCAGGGTGGCCTCGTCGTAGACCGCGCCGGTCGGGTTTGACGGCGAGCAGAGCACGATCATGCGCGAGGCGGGTGTGATGGCCCGAGCGATGGCATCCGGGTTCGGTACGAAGCCGTCCTCGGCCCGGGCTAGAACCGGGATCGGCTTGGCGCCGGCCAGCTTGGCGATCTCGGCGTAGCTGACCCAGCACGGTGCGGGCAGGATGACTTCATCCCCGGCATCGAGCAGAGCATGGAAGGCGTTGTGGATGACCTGTTTGGCGCCAGCGCTGATCATGACCTCGCCGGCCGACACGTCGAAGCCGTGTGCCCTGGCAAACCAGGCAGCGACCGCCTTGCGCAACTGGGGCGTGCCTTCAACCGCGGTGTACTTGGTCGCGCCAGCATCGAGCGCGCGCTTGGCGGCTTCCCTGATGTGGCTGGGCGTATCGAAGTCCGGCTCACCTGCACTGAAGCTCACCACGTCGATGCCCTGGGCGCGCAGTTCGGCCGCCTTCGCGGTTACCTTCATGGTCATCGATGGGGCAACCGATGACAGACGATTCGCAAGCCTGGTCGCCATATTACGGAATTTTCTTAAACTTCTTCTTTAATGTTCCCAAGGTCTCCTTGGGAACCAGGCGCGAGACGTCGCCCCCCATCATTCCCACTTCCCGAACCAGCGACGAGGACACGTAGAAATTCTCCTCGTTGGTGGGCAGGAAGATGGTTTCGATGTCCGGGGCCAGCTGCCGATTCATGTGGGCGAATTGGAACTCATATTCGAAATCGGCCACGGCGCGCAAACCTCGAATCAGGAACCGGGCACCACGCGAGCGAGCGAAGTCCACCAGCAGGCCGTGGAAGGCCTCGACCTTGACCCGCGGGTTGTCGCCCACCACATCGCGGATCATGCGCGTGCGTGTGGCCAGGGGAAACATCGGCCGCTTGTTGACGTTCACGGCAAGCGCCACGACAACCTGGTCGAACAGCCCAAGCGCCCGGCGCACGATGTCCCAATGCCCATTCGTGATCGGATCGAAAGTCCCTGGATAGATGGCAACCAGGCGCCTGCGGTCTGGCACTAGACGAGCTCCCACTGGCAGCGATAAAAGGAGACGCCGGTATCGCCGTAGAAGCGACGATCCACCATCTCCAGGGTGCCGACCTTCTCGGGCGGAAGGTTGTGGCGGTCGTGTTCGACGATCACGACAGCCCCGTTGTCCAAGACCTTGCCGCCGGAAAGCAGGGCCAGCACGGGCTCGACCTCGCCCGCGGCATAGGGCGGATCCACAAAGACCCAACTGAACTTGTCGCCCTTTTCGTCGGACAGGCGCTGCAAGGCCACGGCGACCTTGGTGTCCAGCACGCGTGCCCGCGTGGACAGATCGAATTCGCGCAGGTTGCGATGCAGGGCGGAAAGCGCGCGCTGGTCGCGCTCGACAAAGGTGGCCCGGCTGGCCCCACGCGACAGCGCCTCGATGCCGAGAGCACCCGTCCCGGCGAACAGGTCGAGCACGGGATTGGGCGAAAGCGGCCCCAGAATATTGAAGATAGCCTCGCGCACCTTGGCCCCGGTGGGCCGGGTTGTGGCACCCCGAGGCGCTCGTAGCTTGCGCCCACGCTCGGCACCGGCTGTTACCCGCATTTGCGTCGTACCTACCGCGGACCTTCCCCCGAGTCAACGTGGTGGGTCCGGGCGCCAGCAGTGCGGCCTGTTTCGCATCACTCTTGGGCAGGCTATGCTCGGGCCATGCTCGACGCCTTACTCAACACCCATGCCGTTCGCCGCCTCATTGACCTGGCACTCGAGGAGGATCTGGGGCGCGGCGATGTCACAACCCAGGCAGTGATCGAAGCAGGCGCCACGGCTGCGGCCCATCTGGTCGCACGCGAACCCCTGGTGCTGGCCGGGTTGGGAATCTGCACGGCGGTGTTCCAGCGGGTGGATGCTTCGATCTCGGCGCTTGCGCGGGCCAAAGACGGGGATCGAGTGGCAGCGGGTGCGCGCGCCGCCACCTATATCGGCCCGGCCGCGTCGCTGCTCGCTGCCGAGCGAACCGCGCTCAACTTCGTGCAGCACCTATCGGGCGTCGCCACCCGGACCAGTGCCTTCGTCAACGCTGCGGCGGGCTCGAACCTGCGCATCGCGGACACGCGCAAGACCACGCCGGGCTTTCGCCTGCTGGAGAAGTATGCGGTTCGGGTCGGCGGGGCCAGCAACCACCGCTTCGATCTGGGCTCCGGCGTCCTCATCAAAGACAACCACGTGGCGGTCGCGGGCGGGGTCGGCGCGGCCGTGCGCCGCACGCGCGGGAAGATCCCGCATGGCCTCAAGATCGAGGTCGAAGTCGACTCGCTGGAACAGCTCGAAGAGGCACTGGACGCCGGCGCCGACATCGTTCTCCTCGACAACTTCAGCCTGGCCGACATCGAGAAAGCCGTGGCGCGAGTACGCCTATGCAACCCTAAACCTTTACTTGAGGTTTCCGGTGGACTGACCTTGGAAGGGATAGCGAATTTGGCGCGCACCGGAGTCGACATCGCATCCGTCGGCGCGCTCACCCACTCCGCGCCAGCGGTGGATCTGGCCCTCGACATCGCGGTCGATGGCGCGGGCGACGGCGTGGGCGACGGCGTGGGAAAGACGGCGTGACCGTCGCCGATTTCGACCCTTCCACCCTGCTCGCTGCCCTGCCCGCGCGCCGACTCGGGCGGCCCCTTGTCTACCTGCCGTCCTGCGCTTCGACCAACGACGAAGTCGCCGCGCGTGCGCTGGCCGGTGCCGAGGAAGGACTGCTCGTCGTGGCCGACGTCCAGACGGCTGGGCGCGGGCGGCGTGGGCGGATATGGCATTCACCCGCTGGCGACAACCTCACCTTCTCGATGCTGCTTCGTCCTGCCCTGCCCGCGCGGCAGGCAACCCCAATAACCCTGGCGGCCGGCGCGGCGCTGGCGACATCGCTCGCCGGCCTCGGGTTCTCGCCACGGCTGAAATGGCCGAACGATGTCCTGCTCGAAACCGCGGACGGGCCGCGCAAGGTGGCCGGCATCCTCACCGAAATGGCCAGCGAAGCCGACCAGGTACGCCACGTCGTCCTTGGCGTGGGCATCAACGTAAACTCCGAGGGGTTCCCCGACGAGCTCGCCGCGCGCGCGACCTCGCTTTGCCTCGTACGCGGTCAGCGTGTAGATCGCGGCGAGGTGGTCGCGGCCTTTATCCGCGCCTTCGAGCCCATCTACGAGCACTTTGTGGCCCACGGCCCATCGGCGGCCCTGGCCGAGTGGAACCGCTACGCCGTACTCGGCCAGCCCTGCTCCATCGAACGCGGCGGACGGAACATACTGGGCATCGCTGAAGGCGTGGACGAAGCGGGCGCCTTGCTGATCAGGCCCGCCACCGACGATGTGATTTCGGTGCACGCCGGCGAAGTCACCTGGCTTTCCACGGGCTAGTACAGGCTAGTACACTCTCGCAGGAGTATCGGATGCCGTGGTGCTACACTGCTGCGGCTTTGAACATCCTACAAGCCGCTGTCCTCGGACTCGTCCAGGGCATCACCGAATTCCTGCCCATCTCGTCCACCGCGCACCTGCGCCTGGTTCCCGCGCTACTCGGCTGGCCCGACGGCGGGGCCGCGTTCGCGGCGGTCATTCAGCTCGGCACCTTGTTGGCCGTGATTGGCTTCTTCCTGCGCGATCTCTTGCGCATGATCGCCGCAGCCGCGCGACCAGCCACACGCAAGGATCACGATGCGCGCATGCTGCTTTATATCGTCGCCGGTACCGTGCCCATCGGTGTCGTCGGGCTGCTCGCCAGACACGCTATCGAGGGCCCGCTGCGCTCCATCCTGGTCATTGCCAGCTCGCTCATCGTGGTGGGCATCGTCATGGCGATCGTCGAGAAGACCGCGCGCCACGAGCGCATCCTCGAAGCCTTCACCCTGCGCGACGCCCTGATCGTTGGAATGGCGCAGGCGTTGGCTCTCGTCCCCGGCACCTCGCGCTCGGGCATCACCCTGGTGGCGGCCATGATTCTCGGCTTTCGTCGCGACGCCGCGGCTCGCTTTTCATTCCTGCTTTCCATTCCCGCTGTCGCCGCCGCCGGCGTGTTCGAACTGCCCAGGCTGCTCCACGATCGCGAGGTGGGCGCCACCGCTCTTGTGACTGGCTTGCTGGTGGCGGCAGTGTCGGGCTATCTCTGCGTTGCCTGGCTCTTGCGCTTCTTCCGCACGCGCACGACCTACGGCTTCGTCGTCTACCGCGTGATCTTGGGGCTGGCTTTGTTTGCCGCCGTGCTCGGCGGGATGAATCACTAGGCTCTGCCCAATTCGAGTTTCCTTTCGCGTGAGTAGGCAATCCCCTAGAAAACCATTCGTTTTGTGCCCCACAGTCCTGGACACCGAAGGGCATGGTGAGTATGCTTCGCCGGCTTGTTTACGGAAATCCTAAGCATGGCTGGGCCCATAGCTCAGCGGTCAGAGCTGGCGGCTCATAACCGCTCGGTCCCTGGTTCGAATCCAGGTGGGCCCACTCTACAAGCGCCTGCCGGATTGTCCTGCTTCTCTTGTCGGAAACGCGGCCATTACGAAAGCCCAGGAGGAAAAGTTGCGCGATCAGCTTAAGCGTCTCGAGGAACTCCAGAGATACGACGCTCAGATTCAAGAACTGACCAACGCACACAAGGCGATACCCGCCAAGCTCGAAGCCTCCCAGAGCGATTTCGCCAGGGTCCAAGCGCTGCTCGAAAACGAACGCAGCCAGCTCGCGGAATCCCAGCGCTACTACTCCGAGCAGAAGAATCAGCTTCAGTCCGACGAGAGCACGGCCAGCGGCGCCAAGCACAAACTCTCGCTGGCCAAGAATTCGAAGGAATATGTCGCCGCTCAGCGCGAGATGGAGGCCACCCGCGACAGCGTGCAGACGCGCGAGCAGGAAATTGCCAAGCTGATCGAGGCCGTGCAGGCCAAGGAAAAGCTTCTCGCCGAGCGCGCGTCCGAGCTCGATGTCTTGCGCAAATCCCTTGAGAAAGACGCCGAGGTGGCGCGCAAGAAGATGGCCGAGATCGATGGCAAGATCGCCGCGATCAAGGTCGGCCGCGACAAGGTTGCCGCCGGCATCAAGCCTGACGTGCTCAAGCGCTACGGCGCCATCCGCATGCGCCGCGGCCTAGCCGTCACCACGGTTCGCAACGGCACCTGCCAGGGTTGCAACATGAACGTGCCGCCGCAGCTCTTCAACATCCTTCAGCGCGGCACTTCCATCGAGACTTGCCCCTACTGCCATCGCATCGTCTATTGGGAAAACCTGATGAAGGACGATCCGGCGGCCGCCGAAAAGCCGTAGGGTTCTTAATAGCGCGACACCACGCGCATCCTTCGCGCTATACTCCGCCCGCTTCCCGCTGGAGTTCGAAAGGTGGTCGCGGCGGCGCGTTTGCGTCTCCGAGGAAAGTCCGGGCTCCGTTGGGCAGGGTGCTGGCTAACGGCCAGTCGAGGTGACTCGAAGGACAGTGCAACAGAAAACAGACCGCCAGGCGCGCGGGCAACCGCGTGATCGGGTAAGGGTGAAACGGTGTGGTAAGAGCACACCGCCCTCCTGGTGACAGGAGGGGCACGGCAAACCCCACCTGGAGCAAGACCGAAAATGGATCGTGGGGCAACCCACCGGCGTGGTCCGCGTCGATTCCAGATCCTGAGTTGGTCGCTTGAGCCGTCCGGCAACGGGCGGCCCAGATGAATGACCACCACCCGCGCAAGGCAACGAACGCGGGAACAGAACCCGGCTTACAGCCGGACTCCAACGGGAAGCATTTTTTTTAGGGAAGAAGAACACCACAGAGATGCCGCCGGGCCAAACGCCCGAATCCTTCAGGGGTGTAACTCGGGGTACCAGGGTGAGTTTCAGGCCAGGACCCCATCTGCTGTAGGGGCGATTCATGAATCGCCCCTACGGACGGATGTTTGCTTGCGAGGGCGATTTCCAGGTCAGAGACGCAGAGGGCGCAGAGGCCGGAGGAAGAAGGGTTTCCGGATCCGATTCCGAACTCTTCCCTTCCCTCCGTCTCCGTGCTCTCCGTGTCTCTGACCTGAAATTCCTATCCCGCTCGCCGAGCGGTCGTGCGGCGCGGATGCAGTAACTCGGCGAGGAACTGGCCGGTGTAGGAACGGGCGTTGGCGGCGACTTCCTCGGGGGTGCCGGCGGCGATGACTTCGCCACCGGCGGCGCCGCCTTCGGGACCAAGGTCGATGACGTAGTCGGCGGTCTTGATCACGTCGAGGTTGTGCTCGATGACCAGCACGCTGTTGCCGGCGGCGACCAGGCGGTCGAGCACGGCAAGCAGGCGGCGGACGTCGTCGAAGTGCAGGCCCGTGGTCGGCTCGTCGAGAAGGTAGAGCGTGCGGCCGGTATCGCGCTTGGCCAGCTCGCGCGACAGCTTCACGCGCTGGGCTTCGCCGCCCGAAAGCGTGGTCGCCGACTGGCCGAGGGCGATGTAGCCCAAGCCCACGTCGTCGAGGGTGCGCAGGATGTGCGAAAGCTGGCGGTGGTTCTCGAACAAGGCCACCGCCTCGGACACGCTGGTTTCCAGCATCTGGGCGATGTCGAGCCCCTTCCACTTCACGCGCAAGGTGGCGTCGTTGTAGCGTCGGCCGCGGCACACCTCGCAGGTCACGTGCACGTCGGCCAGGAAGTGCATCTCGACGGTCTTCACCCCGTCGCCCTCGCAGGCCTCGCAACGCCCGCCCTTCACGTTGAAGGAAAACCGGCCCGGGCCGAAACCAAAGGTCTTGGCTTCCGGCGTTCCCGCGTAGAGCTCGCGGATGTGGTCGAAAGACTTGGTGTAGGTCGCTGGATTCGACCTCGGGGTACGGCCGATGGGTTTCTGGTCGATGTCCACGACCTTGTCGATCTGGTCGATACCCTCCAGCTTGCTGAACGCGCCGACCTGCTCGATGCCGCCATAGAGTTTTTGCCGCAAGGCCGGATGCAGGATGCCGTTGATGAGCGACGACTTGCCCGCGCCGGAGACGCCGGTAATGGCGAGCATGACACCAAGGGGAAATTCCACGTCGAGGTTGCGCAGGTTGTGCTCGCGCGCCCCGCGCAGGGTGATGAACCCCTTGGGCTTGCGCCGTGAGGTGGGCACCTCGATGCGCATGGTGCCGGCCATATACCGCCCGGTCAGCGAGGTCTTGTTCGCCGCGATTTCCTGGGGCGTTCCGGCCGCGACCACGTGGCCGCCCTGCCGCCCAGCCCCTGGACCAAAATCGACGACATGGTCGGCCGACTCGATGGTTTCGCGGTCGTGCTCGACCACGATCACGCTGTTGCCCAGATCGCGGAGCCGGCGCAAGGTCGCGATGAGGCGCAAGTTGTCGCGTTGGTGCAGGCCGATGGACGGCTCGTCGAGCACGTACATCACGCCCGAAAGTTCCGAGCCAAGCTGCGACGCCAGCCGGATGCGCTGGGCCTCGCCGCCCGACAGCGACGACGCCACGCGATCGAGGGTCAGGTAGTCGAGCCCGACGTTGAGCAAGAAACCGAGTCGCGTGCGGACCTCCTTCAAAATTTCGGCGGCGATCTGCGCGCGGGCACCGGTGAGCGGAAGCTCGCTGAAGTGTTTTTCGGCCTCGCCCACGGTCAGCGCGGTGACGTCGACGATGCTCTTTTCACCGAGGAAGACAGCCCGCGATTCCGGCCGCAGCCGCCTGCCCTTGCACGCCCGGCACAGCTGCTCGCGAAAATACTTGCCCAGCCACTGGCGCATCATCTCGGAATGGGTGTCGCGCCAGCGGCGCTTGATGTTGTTGGCCACGCCCTCGAAGCGGATAGCCCAGGAGCCGGCGCCGTGCTTGCCCGTCCAACTCACCTGCATGCGGCGATCGCCCGTGCCGTAAAGGACGATCTCGCGCTGGCGTGGCGTAAGCTGCTTCCACGGCTTTTTGAGCGGAATGCCCATCTCGCGTTCGAGGGCCGCGGCGATGCGCGTGGTCCAGCCTTCTTCGCGCGCGAAGCGTTCACCCCACGGTTCGATGGCGCCCTCGGCGATGGACAGGTCGCCGTTGGGCACGACCAGATCGGGATCGACTTCCAGCTTGCTGCCGAGGCCATTGCAGTCGACGCACATGCCGAGCGGGCTGTTGAACGAGAACGACTGCGGCGACAGCTCGGGCAGACCCACGCCGCAATCCGGGCACGCGCGCTCTTCGCTGTAGGCACGCTCGCGCTCCTCGCCCTCGACAGCCACCAGCAAGGTGCCGCCGCCCGCGCGCAAGGCGGTCTCGATTGAATCGGACAGGCGCGCGCGGTCGGCGTGGTCGAGCGCCAGCCGATCCACGACGATCTGCACGGTGTGCTTCTTTTTCTTGTCGAGCGCCGTGACGTCCTCGAGGCGGCGGACGACACCGTCGACGCGCACCCGCACGAAGCCAGCTTTGCGAGCCTCGTCGAAGATCTCGCGAAACTCGCCCTTGCGGTTGTCCGCCTTGGGCGCGAGCAAAGTCACCTTGGTCTTGGCCGGCAAGGTCAGCAACTCACCGACGATCTCGCCCGCCGAGCGCGCCGCGACCTCGCCGCCGCACAGGTGGCAGCGCTGTTCGCCGGCCCGCGCGTAGAGCACGCGCAGATAGTCGTAGATCTCGGTCACCGTGCCGACGGTCGAGCGCGGGTTCGACGACGCCGACTTCTGCTCGATGGCGATGGTGGGCGACAGGCCGCGGATCTGGTCGTACTTCGGCTTTTCCAGCTGGCCCAGAAACTGGCGCGCGTAGGACGACAGCGATTCGACGTAGCGTCGCTGCCCTTCGGCATAGAGCGTGTCAAAGGCCAGCGACGATTTGCCCGAACCCGAAACCCCGGTGAACACGACGAGCTGGCGCTTGGGGATCGACAGCTCGTCGATGTGCAGGTTGTGCTCGCGCGCGCCGCGGACGATGACGAAATTGGGTTCTTCGGCGCTGCGCTCTTGCTTCATCTCTGCGCGGAAGGTCTACTCGAAGAAATAGGCGATGCCCAGGGTACCGACCACGAATCCGCTACCGCCCTCTGGCGAGGCAGACCCGGTCACCGACTGACTTCCGATGAGGACGTTGTCGTTGTTGCCGAATGTGGCTCCCAGGCCCAAGTCGGCGAGCAACGCGACATTGGGGACGATGAAGGCACGGATCTGTCCGCCCGCTTCCACGGAGACATCGGTATTCGAGCTAGTGCCCGGGACGCCGGTGCTCCAATTGATGATGCCCACGCCTCCGCCTAGGGAGAAATCCGCAAAAGAAGCTGCGTGCAGGTGGTACCAGAACCTTCCACCGATGGTGAAGTCGGTCACGTTGTTCGTTCCAGGCCCGCCTGGATGAAAGTGGTGCAGACCGAACAGCCCGTCGACGTGAAAGCCGCCCCCCGAGCTGCCCCAGGTGAATAACGCCCCGCTAGTTCCATTCAGCATGGTCACGGCGCCAACGCCAACCCCGTGACCGTGCCCCGAGGGGGCCGGGCTGATGGTTGCGCTTGCCACGGCCGACTGGGCCTGGGCAGAAGACGCGGTCAGAAATGCTGCGGCTACGAACGTGCTGGCAACGAGGATCATTCGACGCATTTGGACACCTCCTTGGTGACGAGAGGACGGTACTATAGTTGACGCCTGCCATGAAGCTTGGACCACGCGTTGCTGTCTTTACCACGCTGCTCATGGCCGCCGTGCTCGCGGCGGCGGTGGGCGCCGTGCTGTTCGTCCTGCACGCGGATCAGCTGCGCGAGATGGATCGCGAGGCGCACTCGCTGGCCGAAGCGCTCGCTACGGGCATGGAACCGCTGCCCAGGGAAAAGGCAGGTGAAGCACTCAAGGCGCGCGTGGCCGCGCAGATGAGCAAGGGCGGATCGTTCCGCCTGGAGGCCGTGGCCTGGGGCAGCCAGCGCCCGAACAACTCGTGGGCCGGACTGGTCGAGGAATCGACCAAGCTCGACATGCCCGTCGGCCGCCTGTTCGACCTCAAGGGAATGCCGCCCTTCTATGCCATGGCAATTCCCCTGCACAACGCGCCTCCGGGCGAGCCCACGCGACAGGTGGTGGCATTCCTGGGACTCGTGCGCGACGGCGAGTTCATCGGCCAAGAGGTGTTGCTGTCGGCGGAGCGACTGGCCCCCCAGCTATTCGTATTCGTCGTGGCCTTCGCCATCGCGGTGTACGTGATGCTCATGCGCCGGGTGGCCACGCCGCTGCGCCGCCTGGTCGAGGCCATCGACGGGGTTTCCAAGGGCGACATGTCGCGCGCGGTTCTGCCCGAGCGCGACGACGAGATCGGCACCCTAGCCGGCCGGTTCAACGACATGATGAACTACCTGCGCGAGGCGCGCGAAAAGGAGGCGCGCGCCACCGCGGCCCGCGTGGCCACCGAGACGCACCTGCGCCGCGCCGAGAAGCTGGCGACCATCGGCCAGATGGCGGCGGAGATCGCGCACGAGGTGGGCACGCCCCTGAACGTGATCGGCGGTCGCGCACGAACGCTGGCCAGGCGCGCCGACGAGCCCGCCAACGTGCAGAAGAACGCCGAGATCATCTCGACCCAGGTCGACCGCATCACCAAGATCATCCGCCAGGTCCTCGACTCTTCCCGCAAGAACCGCCCCAGCGCCAGCGAGGCGGACGTGCTGAAAGCCGTGCGCGAAACCCTGGAATTCGTCGAGGAGAACCTGAAACAGCACCGCATCGAGGTCGAGATCCACAGCGAGCCCGAACTGCACCCCATCCCCGGCGATCCCGACGAAATCCAGCAGGTGTGCCTGAACCTGATCATGAACGCGATCCAGGCCATGCCCGAAGGTGGAAAGCTGACCATCAACATCCACTACGTGATTCGGCGCAAGGAAGGCCTAGATCTGTCGCCACCCTCGCCCTATGTGATGCTGGAATTCTGCGACACCGGTCCTGGCGTTCCCCAAGCCGACCGCGCGCGCATCTTCGATGCCTTCTTCACCACCAAGGACGCGAGCGAAGGAAGCGGGCTCGGTCTGCCGGTCAGCCACGGCATCGTGAAAGATCACGACGGTTGGATGGAGGTCGGTGACGGTGCGAACGGCGGCGCGGTCTTCCGCGTGTATTTGCCCATCCCTTCCGATCCCGCAAGCCACGACGCCCCCAAGTCCGACGCCACGCCGCCGCCGCAGACCGTTGCCTCGAAGTAACTTCAAGGAGCCGAATCGAGTCTGCGCAGGTTGAATTGCACGCTTCGATTGTCGGGGTCAAGCGCTAGCGCTTGGGTCCAGCAGCGCCTGGCTTCGGCCGAATTGCCCGTGCGAAGGGCGGCGAAGCCGCGATCGATCAGTGCCTCGGCGGTCGGACCGGCGTCCTTGCCGGCGCTCGAAACTGCGTGTGTGGCAGATCGCTCGCCCGGCGCTTCAGCCGCGGCTTGCACCTGGCCGTCGGGCGGCAGCGCGATCATCATGTGCTCGCCCGAACGGCTGGCCGACCGTCGGCCTTGCGGCGATCCCTCGGATGGCGCCCCGCTGCGCCTTTGGAAATTGCGCTCGTCGAGCATCTGCACCGCGCCGAGGAGTAGGCTTTGCCAATGCCCCTGCAGCGTTCGTTCGATGGAGCCAGAGACAGGTGCCAGATCGAAAGATCCCTGCTTGAGGCCGACGATCTCGCTGAGCGCCTGCATCCCGTGAACATCGCCCCACCTGGCGTCGACGATCTGGCCGTCAATCACAACAACCTCGCCGATGACTCCTTGCCCTTGCCCCTGCTCTTGGCCGTGAAGTCGAAGCGACCAGATCTTCTTGTTGCTGCACAGCCATTCAATCAAATCCAGCGGCGACACGATCGCCAGGCTGCCGGTCAAGGATTCCGATCCTTTCCCAGACTGGGGCCGTGGCTCCGGCGAGTGCGGCGGACGTATCGATAAGATATTGGAAGTAGAAATAGTCACCGTAGACGGGGAAGTGTACACCCGTTGCGTTTTCATGGAAGTGACGTTCGAGTGACGACTGCGCGCTGCATCCTGGGCGCGAAACGGATATGCTACGGCCATGCCCATAGCGCCCATCCACTACCGCGTCGCCATGTCCGAGCCGCAGAGCCACGAATTTCACATCACCATGGAAATTCCTGCCTTTCCGGGAAAAGACAGCATCGAGGTGGTCTTTCCCGCTTGGGCGCCAGGCAGTTATCTAGTGCGCGACTTTTCCCGCCACATCTACGACCTTGAGATGCGCGACCGCGCCGGGAAAGCCATTCCCTGCGAGCGCATCGACAAACAGCGCTGGCGCTTGCGGACGGACGGCAAGCCCATCATCGTCCGCTATCGAGTTTTCGCCTTCGAGATCAGCGTGCGCACCTCGTTTCTCGACGACAGTCGCGCGTTCCTGAACGGCACCAGCCTGTTTTTCTTCGTCGAAGGCGAAATCGCGCGGCCGTGCGTTGTCACTATCGATCCACCGACCGGCTGGCGCATCAGCACCGCCCTGCCCGCCCAGCGCGGCCAGCGCCACACCTTCCGCGCCCGGGACTACGACGAGTTGGTGGATTCGCCCGTCGAGGTCGGTACCCATCAAGTGCTCGACTTCCGCGTGGACAAGACACGCTTCGAGGTCGCCCTGCACGGCCACATCAACGCCGACCTCGCGCGCATCCTGGCCGAACTGCGCGCCATCGTCCGGACCACCGGCGCGATGTTTGGCGGATTTCCCTTCGAGCGCTACCTCTTCATCATCCACGCCCTGTCCACGCGCGGCGGTCTGGAACACGCCAATTCATGTACCTTGGACATCGCTGGACTGTCCTTCGAAGACGAAAAGGGCTACCAAAGCTTCGCCGAGCTGGCCGCGCACGAGTTCTTCCACGCCTGGAACGTCAAGCGCATCCGCGACCGCGCCCTTGGCCCCTTCGACTACACCAAGGAGAACTACACGCGCCTTCTGTGGTTCCACGAGGGCTTCACCGAGCACATGCAAGCACTGGTTCTTCTGCGCGCGGGCCTGATCTCCGTCGAGCGCTACCTCAAGGACTTGGCCGAGGACTGGACCAAGTACGCCGCCCGCCCCGGCCGCAACGTCACGCCCCTGTCCGAGCTTTCTTACGAGGCGTGGATCAAGCAATACAAGCCCGCCGACAACCACACCAACCGCATGGTGAGCTATTACGACAAGGGCCGCTGGGCCGGCCTGACGCTCGACCTCATTTTGCGCTCGGCCACGGCAGGACGCCGCGGCCTTCCCGATCTGTTCCGGCGTCTGTGGTTGCGCCACGCCGCACGCGATCGTTCCATCGACGCCGCAATCATCCGCAGCGAGGCCGAGGCCATTGCCGGCCGTTCCCTGGCCAGCTACTTCAATCGCTTCATCGACGGCAAAGCGGAATTGCCCGTGCCCGCGCTTCTGCGCGGTGCGGGTGTGAAAGTCCAAGCCGCCACGCCATCCGAATACGAACGCAACGACAAGGTGAAAGCCCGCCGCCTGCTCGGCTGGAGTGGCCTCGTCTTCGCAAGCAATGGCGAACGCGAGAGCGCCGTGGTCAAGAACGTCGTGCCCGACTCACCCGCCTGGCGCGTCGGCATCACTTTCGGCGACGAGATCATCGCCGTCGACGGCGCCCGCACCACCGGCGCGACCGTTGGCAAACGCCTAGCCGACGGCAAACCCGGACAAGACATCGCGGTTAGCTTCTTCCGCAAGGATCGGCTGCGCACGACCAAGCTGCGGCTGGTGCGCAATCCGGAGCGCAAGTGGGCTTTTGCCGTTGATACCGAGGCTTCGCCAAGAACGCGGAGGTTGCGCGCGCGGTGGCTAGGAGTGAGTGGGTAAGCGGCACGGCCGGCTACCTGCACGGGCCGTAACACGGGTTCGGCAGATCAGCGCTGCGCCCAGTAGCCCTGCCGACGTTTGAGGTGAGCGACAGCCACGATCTCAATCTCGTCGTCGGAGATCTCGCGATAGATGATGGCGTAGGGATAAGGTCCAACGAGGACACGACGGACGCCGCCGATCAAGGGCCATCGGCGTGGTGACTCGACGATTTCGCCGGCACGATGGCGAATGGCAGCAATGAAGCGAGCACCCAAGCCAGCCATACGCTCCTCGTACCAAGAGGCAGCATCCTGCAGCTCCGCCTCGGCGAGGGGATTGAAGCGAAGGCGTCTACTTGCCACGGAAGCGTTGCTCGAGACGAGCGAAGACCTCGTCGGCCGGGATGGTCGCGACCCTGCCGGCATCGACGTCTTCGATGCGGCGCTGGATTTCGGCTTCCCAGTACTCCCCGAGATCTCCAAGCTCCAGACTTGCAGCGAGCTTGTCGACCAGGACCTCACGCTGCTCTTGTGGCAGCTGAAGTGCGGCTTCCAGAATTTCCTGCGACTGCAGCATATTCCTAAGTGTAGCGCGCCCGGCGTGCGATGGGGTGTCATTCTGCACAAGTCCGCAGCTTTTGAAGGGCAGCGGTAACCCGAAAGCCAACCTCGGCTCGCCCATGGATCCTTCTCCAGATCGGTCACGGAGGTCGGCAAGGATCTCATCTCGGACCTCGTCCCAATCACGAAGCACAGCTTTGCCGGTGTCGATCTCGGCAGAGCGTCGCTCTATCTCAGAAGCCCATGCCTGCTCGATTTCCGTCGCGGCGAAGCCACTGTGCAAGCTGGCGGCCACCTCGTCGACGAGCAGTTCACGGTCCTTCTCTGGAAGTTGCAACGCAGCGTCCAGGATCTCCTTGGTCTGCAGCAGGTGGCACACTCAGGCCGCGATGACGTCGATTTCCACGACCTCGTACTCTTGAGGCAGAGCCCAGCCTTCCCGGTCCCTGTTTTCAAGGCAGAGCTCAATGGCCTCGCGAATATTGGCAAGGGCCTCTTCGTGGTTCTTGCCTTGACTGATGCATCCCGGAATCAGCGGGCATTCGGCCACGAGCCAGCCGTCTTCGCCAGGAGTCAGCACCACAGGGAGCTTCATGCCTAAATGTTAGGCTGCCGGAGCCCGCAATGCCAGTGGGGGTAGCCATGTCGCCTCGCAGCTCTTGGAGCGGAGCGGGCCGCGGGAGGCAGCAGCGAGCCACCGAAACTATGAGGTGGCTGCTCGACTGGGTCTGAGCCCAAGGATTCTTTCCTTAACCGCTCTGCTTGCTGATTGTCCCGAGGAGCGCGACAATTCTGGACGTGCATGCGGCGCAGACCACCACGACCGGCGAGCTCCCCCCGACGGAGTCGCATGCGTGCACGTCCAGGATCGCGCATGCACATCGGCGCGCCCGACCGCACGGGCATGTGAGAAACCGCTGGTACCCGGCTGCAAATCGCAGTGCAAGAGTCGAGTGGGACTTTGAGGAACTTCCGTCATCTCGATCGAACAGCCACCGCCGCGCATGGACGGCATCGCTCTACGCCTCGGCAGCCCTCCTGGTCGGTTGCTCGGGAACGACCTGGACACATGCACGGACCGCCCCCGACTACCAGCCCCCCAAGCACATTGCGGTGGCGATCTTCGTTGCGGCTGGAGGTGAAGGCATCAGCGAAGCTGTGCAAGAGCTGCGCGACTCCCTCGCCGGCGAGCTGAGATCCTTTGGCATCGTCGCTACGTTCGTCGACCGCGAACCTGCCCGACCTTCGGCTGAGCTGCGTGTGATCCAGTGGGATATGGGGGATCGCTGGAAAAGGTATTGGATGCTGAAAGAAGGTCAGGGATACATCGTGGTCACGGTCAGGGTGACCTCGGCAGACGGGCGGCCCGGCTACTACGGCGTCGCCCGGGGTTACGTAGACGGCGGAGCCTGGGGCGGGAGTTACCTGAACTCGGCCTCCGCCGCAGGCGAATCCATCGCCAAGGCGATCGCGACCGGCGTGGAGCAATAAGCCCAGGTCTCTCCGACGGGCGATCAGGAACTGGAGACGCCACCGTTTCCATTCGTCTCAACGACTTCGAGGCCGTGCCAGCCTGCCTCGTACGGCTTGCGAGACAGGCTGACGCAGACATCATCGAGATCGTCGAGGCCTTCGTCGCTCAACACACGCGCAAGGCAGGGTAAAGCCTGCAGCGAAGTTGGCACGTGTGACCAGCTCGGGTAACCAGATTCTTGACCGCGTCTGACATCCTCGGCAGGCTGACACTGAAATGAGCAGCGAGTCCACCAGCCCAGCGCCAATACAAGCACCATCACATGGGCTCGCCCTCGTTCGCGTGGCTGGTGCAAGCCGGCCGATCCTCCTTGTCCGCGGGCACAAGGTCATGCTCGATGCTGACCTGGCCACGCTCTACGGTGTCGAGACGCGGGGGACCACGGACCGTTCCGATGGTACTTACCACGGACCGTTCCGATGGTACTTTTCCCGCAACTTTCCTCCGGCTTTTCCGAGAACCCATGCATGACGCTCCCTCGCCAGGTCGTGCCCGGTCTCGACTACATGATTACCCGCCGCTGTTCCGAGCGGCGATTCTTTCTGCGCCCCGATGAAGGCACCAACAACGCCTTCATCTACTGCCTGGCGCTGGCTGCCAAGAGAGCCAAGGTGCAAGTCACTTTCTCCGTGGCCATGTCCAACCATCACCACACGGGTATCCACGACCCAGACGGCAATTTCCCGATCTTCACCGAGCATTTTCATGGGCTTCTCGCCCGCTGCCAGAACGCCCGCCTCGGCCGCTTTGAGAACTTCTGGTCCTCGGAACCGACCTCGGTCGTTCGCCTGGTCGAGGCCAATGACATCCTCGACAAGATGACCTACGCTTTCACGAATCCGTCTGCCGCGGATCTGGTCGACTCCGTCGAGGAATGGCCAGGCGTCACCACGTTTCAGGTTACGCTGTCCGGTGCCCACATCACGGCCACCCGGCCCAAGCACTTCTTCCGCGATGACGGCCAAATGCCTGAAGTTGTCAGCTTGCCGATGGCCAGGCCGCTCGGCTTCGCCCACCTCGGGCCGAGCGAGTGGGCCAACCTGGTCACCGAGCGGGTGCGGGCCAAGGAAGCCGACCACCGCCAGCGTCGCGCCGCCAAAGGCATCACTGTGCTTGGTCGCGAGCGGATTCTTCGCCAAAGCCCTTTCGATTGTCCGGCTGGCCACGCGCCTCGCTTTCAGATGAGCCCGCAAGTCGCCGCCAAGAACAAATGGGCGAGAATCGAGGCACTCATGCGCAACCGTGGATTCATCGAGAGGTACCGCGACGCTTTTGTCGGCCACATGGCGGGACTGGCCGACGTGCTGTTCCCGTTCGGCACCTACTGGATGCGCAAGTTCGGCAAGGTCGCGTGCGAAGCCGCCGAGATGGTCGGAGAGGCAATCCGCGACGCGGCCCTTGAACCCGTGCCGACCTGACGGGCATGGCCGACATGCTTGGAAGTCCGCTGTCTCTACCCAAGAGCAACGGCGGACTTGCGCCTCCTTCCAGTGGCGGGCGCCAGCTGAGCCTGCAGGCGACGCAAGCTGCCTCGAAAAGCATGCTTCTCTGCGCTATGAGGCCTCTTCAGTAGCGAGCGCCTCCTCGAATTCGTGACCCTTCCACAATTTTCTTCGCCTCTGACCGCTGCCTTCTGCACAGGACCCTCGGAAGGGGATCTCTCGAGCCGACATCGACCTGCTCATCGCGGCGACCGCGATCAAAGAAGAGGCGACTCTGGTCACCGACGACGCTGCCCTGCTGGCCGGAGCCATTCCTGGCCTGACCGTGGAGAACTGGGTCTGAGCCGACCTGACGCTTACATTCTCATCGCACGGGCCCTCTTCGAATCAGACCCCGTCGGCGCTCAGGTCGCTCTCGAGACCGCACTGCGTCTGGCGCCAGGGAGTCGCCAAGCCACTCGCCTTTTGGAAGAGCTCAAGCAGAAAAATCCTTGAACGCCCGCAAGCCACCTCGTGCTTGCACGCAGAGTCTATCTGCCCTCAGCGTTGCCGCGATGGACTCATGGAAGTCTTCGGTGGCACCGGCAAATGTTCTTCGCTCTCCAGCTCGGTACCTGCCCGCAGTCGGTCCATGTACGCGGTGTACCCGAACATGCGATCTCGGCGGCGCCCAGAGTTTTCCCCAAGAACCCCTGCATCGACCAACGCGCTCACCGCCTTGTTTGCCGTGGGCTTCGTAGTCTTGAGAAGCTCGACGACGTTGCCGATGTTGACCATTGGGTGCTCGGGCAACATTTCGAAAAGACGAGCAGCCATCACTGACGTCGTCGGCGTCGCCAGAACCTTCGCACGATCCGCTGCCACCAGCGCGAAAAGGTCACGGGTGGTATCCACGGCTTCATCCGCGATCACCGATACTCCTTCCAGGAAAAACTCTATCCACCCCTCGAAGTCTCCGGCCGCCCGCACCGAATCGAGCCTCCTGTAGTACTCGGCTCGATTGCGTTTGAAGAACAAGCTTAGATACAGGAGCGGCTGTGAGAGAACACCCCAGTGTTCGAACAAGAGAGTGATCAGCAGCCTACCAATTCGCCCGTTCCCATCGAGGTATGGATGGATGGTTTCAAACTGCACGTGTACCAGCCCGGCCCGGACGAGCGCTGGTAGATCGCTTTTGCCGTGAATGAACTTTTCCACCTGATTCAGTAGTTCTCCAACGGCATGCGCTGGAGGGGGCACGTACGCCGCGTTGCCCGGCCGAGTTCCACCGATCCAGTTTTGGCTACGCCGGAGCTCCCCGGGGCGTTTCTCAGCGCCTCGCACTCCCTTCATCAGCCGGCGATGAGTCTCGTTCAGCAACCGTACGGACACAGACAACCCCCTTGGGTTGTGCAACTGCCGGCGAGCAAAGTTGAGAGCGTCGAGGTAGTTGCAGACTTCCTCAATATCAGCCGTCCCGTCCGACTCAGCCTTGCCGGCGGCTTCGAATGCGAGCAGGTCCATCAGAGTGGCCTGGGTCCCCTCGATCTGTGATGAGATGACCGCCTCCTTGCGGACGAGTGCGCCCCCTTCCAGTGCCTGGCGCCGGCTGAGCCCGCTGGTGCTGCAAGCTGACTCGAAACGCTTGGTTATAGATGTGTCATATAAGAACAAGAGCCGCATTCCCAACGCATCGTCGGCTCCATATAAGCACAGTAGTCAAGCGGGCATTCGGTGTCATTCGTGCATTCGTCGTTCGACGTATGGCACTTGTACGCTGAACTTTCAACACTAAGGCATGTACATCGAGTGGCCGTTCCACCCCCGTCACACCCGCCTTCCGTGCACCCGTCAACGCTCGAACAATCCAGCAAACCGCGCTGTACACTGAGCGAACAGAAGCCACACTCCCCACAATCGGCATCTGTCAAGCAATTGCTTCCGGCGACGCACACGTTTGCGAGCGTGTCCGCGCCGCTGCTGCGGCAATAACACGGCTGCATTCCCGGACAATCTGTGTCCGCAAGACACTGGTCGTAGGAACAGGAACTCAGACACCAGCCGTCCAAGATACATCGGCCATTCCTGCCCGCCGTGCAGTCAGCATCGCTCTTGCAAGATATTTCCGAGGTGCTCTCGCAGCTCGTCGTGTTAATTGGGTCCATGCTTCCACGCTCTGAAGGGCAATTCTCGGACACCGCTCTGTGGCTTTGCGGCACATGAATGGCCCCGCCACCCGAAAGCAGGCAGATCTGCGCCTGGGAATCCACGCTGTTGACGCCCTCCGCGCTGTCCATCACCCTACCATCTGGGGTCTCCGCCTCATGGCTTGTCCGTCCCGCATCCACAGCAGGAAGACGTAGGTGCGTCCCGCCCCCACAAGAGGCACAGAAGCACGTGCAAATTGCGATGTGCAGAATCTTCATCGCTTCCTTCAGGATTCCTCAGCATGTGGGGTCGCCCTATCTTTCGCAACACGCTTCCCATAACTTTCGGTCTTCAGGCGGTCTGCCAGCAGGTTGATGGGGGACGCGTCGCACCTGTGGAGGAGGCAGAGTTGCCACTCTCCGCGACAACGCTACTGGATAGGGACCGTGCCGGTGTCTGCGGTGGCCGAACAGGTGGCCCCATTCGTCGGAGATGTTATCGTTCCCCCGTTGGTGAGATAGGTGGCGATTTGCAGATCGATCGTTGTCCCAGAATACAATGCCGGAACCACGGAGCTGCTCACATTCATCGTCGCGTTCGCTGCGAGAGTAGCTCCCTTTACCGTCGCTTGGCCTACTCCGCTGTTCATCGTGAGCACCGTGTTGCCCTGGCTGTCCTGACCCAGGGTGCAACCTGTGTGAGCATTGCTCTGCCAACTATTGTAAAGGCTCTGACCTGCATCATAAAAGGTCACCTTGACCGTGTCGCTCGCCCCGACTACATAGCTCTGCCCGCCGAGGTCGGTCGTGGTGAGCGAGAGCGAGAGCTGGCTGGACTGGGACCCGTTCGCAAGTGTCCAACTACAGTCGTTTCCGATTTCGACATTGCGCTGCGCCACCTGGTATGAGCCTGGCGCGTTATACGCATTTGTTGGAACACCTTCCCCGTCGGCCTGAATATCGACCAACAGACACTCGTGCGGGCTCACATTGTCAGGAGCTGTCCAATGGATAGGGCCAATGATGTCCAAGTGATCTGTCTGAGGAAGATTCTTGGGGTCTGACCAGTTGGGATTATTGGAATCCGAACCATTGGTGATGACATCCGTCCATATGGGCGTCGCTAGGGTGGCATCGCCCCACCACACTCGAGCCCTAACATTGTTCACAGTACTGCACGCGTAGTCGTTGTGAACGCGAACATAGATGTCGTACGGCTTCTGTGCAATCACAACAGGATCGCCCGCTGGCGTATCAGGCGTCACCGTCGTATTGGGCGGCACGACAATGATGTCCGGACTCTCCCAGTATGCCTGTCCACCGAGATTTGACGGCGTCGAACCATAGTCTTGGGCATGGTCCTTCACATAGACGCGCGGAGTGCTGACGCAATTCCCATCCACTGACGCGAGATAGTGCATCTCGAGGTAGTTGTTTCCATCGCTGGAATACGCTAGATCAGACTGGCTGCCAGCAACAACATTTAGATTGTTCGATTCATCGGTGAGCGACGCGGTGCTCTCAATCGGCGCAGGCACCGACGAGATTTTCAACGTATTCGGGCAGACTCCGGGCCACGTGACCGTTGAAGGAGCACCCGGAGGAGGCGTTCCTTGCGTCGCGCAGCTACCGGTGAACACACATCCGGTTGCGGGGGTGCAACTATCATCGGTGCACACGTTGCCATCGTCGCAAGTCAGAGGTGGGCCGCTGACGCACGAGCCACCGGAGCAGGTGTCATTCGTCGTACACGCGTCGTTGTCGGAGCACACGCTTCCATCTACTTTCGCCGGATTGCTACATATGCCCGTCGTTGTATCGCACGTCCCCGCGTTGTGGCACTGGTCGCTTGCGCTGCACTGGGTGTTGCGGTTTGGATCTGGCACGCAGACTTTGTTCTGGCAGGTATCGCCCCACGTGCAGGGGTTGCCGTCGGCGCACACGGTTCCGTTGTAGTACTTGGGATTGGCGC
>OCTA010000030.1_pt1 | contig 156247 bp, 162 predicted proteins | sample 1538991 | NCBI WGS metagenome assembly OCTA01 (sample SAMEA3539302, study PRJEB22396) | soil metagenome | biome: tundra; feature: field; material: soil | place: USA | collected 2010-05 | depth 0.15 m
TGCGCCGCTGTCCCCCTATGAGATCAAAGCCGGCCGGGAGATCCCGGCCGTTTTAGAGCAGAGCCTCAACTCCGATCTGCCCGGCGAATTCAAGGCCCTGGTCACCTACCATGTCTACGACACCCCCACCGACGAGTACCTGCTCATCCCGCAAGGCGCCCGGCTGGCCGGCAAGTACGACTCCCGTGTCTCTTGCAGCCAGGACGGCGTACTAGTCGCCTGGAGCCTGGTCCTCTCTCCGGACGCCTCCTCCATCGACCTCGACGGCATGCTGGGCTCAACTCCCACGACGACGCTGGCCTGCCGCGGGAGCTCCACCGCAACAAACCAGACGATGATTCGCCACTCTGGAACCGCACCGAGCGCCAGCAGACTTCGCGTCCCGGACAGGCGGCAGGGCTGAGCTAATGGACATGGTCGATCAAGACGGACTAAACGGCGACGTGACGGACTCGGCAATGAGGCGATTCCTCCCCAATTTCTCAAACACTGGTGAGTTGGTAGACGCCTCGCATGCAGAACTGCCCATGACCGTCAAGGACGCTGCCCGGTTCCTTGGCGTCAGCGTCCAAACAGTGTATCTTTGGGTAGAGCGAAAGCAGATTCCCCATCTCCGCGTGATGGGCCGAAACATCCGATTCCTCAAATCGGATCTGGAGCCCTTCCGCGCAACATTCAAACAGGAGGTGGGAATTGGCAAGACCGAGTAAACACGATGGCTCCATATACCCGCGCAAGGATGGCAAGGTCCTATGGATGGTCTATCGAGACCGGAACGGAAGGCGTATCCGGGAATCAACGAACACGGAAGACTGGCAGGAGGCCCAGCGGAAACTGCGGGATCGCCTCCAGGCCAGGGACGACAAGATCCTCGATATCGTCCGGAAAGGAGAACAATTACAGTTTATGGATTGGGTGGACTTTTTCCTGGAGAACTACTCCAAGCCACCAATCCGTGCAGAAAAGACCCACGAAGCGAACGGACGGGCGGCCTTGCAACTCAAAGAGGCCTTCGGTCAGCGGTCGGTCGGCGACATCACGGCGGATGACTTGAGCAGTATCTGCGACGACGGCTTCAGATGCGAGTTCAGGTCAGGACCGCAGCCGGGGTCATTCAACGAGATCGGCTTCAGCCGGCAACCGTCCATCAGGAATTGCGGGTTCTTCGACGTATGATGAACGTCGCAGTTCGGAAAAAGTTGCTCCCTTCGAACCCCTGCTCGGCTGTGGAGTTTCCCGTAAAGGTGAAGGGGCTGTTTCGGCCGCACTATATGTCGTGGTCGGAGCAACAGCGGATCGAGTTCCAGGCACCCGAGTACTTTGCGCAACATCGTCCGGATCATCACGGAATCCGGACTCCGGGTATACAAGGAATTGATGCCAATGAAGAAGGAGCAGGTGGATCCGGAAAACGCGGTGGTTTGGATTCCAGATTCTAAGACGCCGAACGGGATCGCAGAAGCGCCTCTCACGGATCTGGCTCTTGACGCGTTTCGCGAGCAGATTCGAATCTCGGGACCGGGAACCTGGTTGTTTCCGAGCGACGAGAACCCGACAGGGCATCAGAAGACGCTGAAGACGGTCTGGCACCCAACCTTGCGAAGGGCAAAGGTGCCATACTTCAGGATCTACGATCTGCGGTCTACCTACGCGACTCCCTTAAGCGCGGGTGGCGTGGCGGACGAGTGGGTAACGCAATTGCTCCGGCAGGGGGATGCGAAGGCATTCAAGAAGTACTCGCAGATGAAACTGCAGATGAAACGGGAAGCGCTGCAGAAGCTGAACCGGAAGGCGAATGAGGGCCGACCGGGTTTTGACACGGAAAGGCCCAACTGATGGGGTTTTGTCACGGTTTTGCCACAGTCGGAGGTTTTTTTGTTCGATTTGGGCAGGCCGGACAGTATCGCAAATTGAGGAAGTGGTCTAAAATCAAGAGAGCACAAAATGTCGGGGCGTAGCGCAGCCCGGTAGCGCACCTGCCTTGGGCGCAGCCCGACGGCTTCCAACGCTTCTTCTAATTCTCCACACTTCTATTGGTTTCAACAATTTGGGGAATCTGCTTTTCGCTCAAAGCTAACCCCAGTCGCTCCAACACAAAGAGTTTTGACACGGTTTTGACACGGTGAGATCGGGGCAGAACTGAACCGCGTCCTGATGTGTTCACGGTAGACCGGGAAGATGATGGCCTCGTTGTCTTGCTCCGGTAGCCCGCGTGCCACTGTGGCGCTGATCGTAACGGAATGCGGATCAACGGCGTCCGATTACCAAGCCGGATTCACGGGTATGCCTCGCGCGTCGCGGACGAGCCCTCCAACTTAATTGATTTCCGTGATGACTAGCGCGATTGAGACCCCCTAGTCAGAAGCTGAACGCCACTGGTTAATGGCAACTGTCGCAACACGCTTTGCCCTGCCACGCGCCGATGCCTTCTTTCGCAATGATTGGAACCATGACCAACCCTGCCACCGGATCTGCCCACCAGAGTCCAAAGAGCGCGTTTAGCAGAAGGCCACCGAGTAGGATTCCGGACAGATACGTACAGAAGTCGGCCTGGCATGCGTCCGCGGCCATAGCAGCGCTACCCAGTCCGACCCCGACGCGTCTCTTGGCTCGGGAAAGCAGAGGCATCGCGATCAGCGAAGCTACAGCGATCGCGATGCCTGGCAAGCTCCTCGCTGGCGCCTCCCTACGGAGAAGCGCATCCAGCGAATCATAGGCGAGGTATGCGGAAAGCATCAGAAAGCACGATCCGACGATCCGCAAGGTGAGTCGCTCCGCCGCTTCGCGCCGCAAGACATTCTTATCCTGGTGAAGGCGCCACAAAAGTGCGGCTCCGCTCGTGACCTCGATCAGGCTGTCCAAGCCGAATGCGACTAACGCAACACTTCCGGCGATGAAGCCGGAGATCAGCGCGGCGAGTGCCTCCAGACTGTTCCAGAAGATGGTGAAGTATTCCAGCCGTCGGCCGCGCGCGACGAAGCGACTGCGTTCGGCGGCACCGGATTCAGGATTCAAGTCGATCATATCCATCGCCCTAGTGCGTCGTAGGTTCCTCGACCGGGGCTTTAGCGAACCAAGGATAGACTGCCGGCAGCACCAGAAGGGTCAGAAATGTCGAAGTGACGATCCCACCAATGACGACAGTCGCCAACGGACGCTGGACCTCCGCTCCGGCGCTCGTTGACAGAGCCATCGGAAGGAAGCCAAGGCTCGCCACTGCCGCTGTCATTAGCACTGGTCTCAACCGGATAAGCGTGGCCTGATAGACGGCGGTTTCCAAAGGCTCCCCGCGTCTGCGGAATTGCCCTATGAAGGCGACGAGCACCAAGCCGTTGAGAACGGCAACGCCCGAAACTGCAATGAAGCCTACACCGGCGCTCATGGAGAATGGCATTCCTCGAAGCAAGAGCGCCAGGATTCCACCGGTGACCGCAAACGGAACGCCAGTGAAAACCAAGGCAGCGAGCTGTGCCGAGTGGAATGTAGCAAATAGCAGCATGAAAATGAGCAGGAACGTGACGGGCACAACAATCAACAGGCGATCACGGCCACTTTCCAGGTGTTCCCATAAACCGCCCCACTGCAAGACGTAGCCAGGTGGCAATTGCATATCGCGCACGACGGCGGCCTGCGCCTGCTCAACAAAGCTTCCCACGTCGCGGCCTCTTACGTTGGCCTCCACTGAAATCCGGCGCTGGCCGTTTTCGCGAGCGATCCCGACCGGACCCGTTTCGCTGCTGATATGGGCCAGTTGAGCGAGAGGTATTTTCTGACCGTTTGGAGCGCTCACTAGCAAGTTGCTAAAATCCTGCGCGGTCTGCCGGACTGCGGGAGTCAAGCGGACAACTAGTCCAAACCGCCTGAAGCCTTCGAGCACCCGTGTTGCTTCGGTGCCAGCGATAGCTGTCTGAATGAGTAGCTGAACATCAGCGACATTGATTCCGTATCGGGCAATGGCCTCGCGATCGATCTTCACTTGCAGCATCGGCAGTCCGCTGATCTGCTGAACCTTCACGTCGGCGGCGCCGGCCACCTTCCCCAGGATTCGTGCCGTTCGGTCGGCCTGTTCTCGAAGCGTATCCAAATCGTCTCCGAAGATCTTGATCACCACGTCGGATCTCGCCCCAATGCCTTCGATCAGTTCCTGCATGCGAAACTCGATTGGTTGCGAAAAAGAGTATGCCTGTGTGGGCAACCCTTTGAGGCGGTCTGCCATCTTGGAGACGAGTTCCTCTCGACTGCTTGCTGTCTTCCACTCCGTTGGCGGCTTCAAGAAAACATAGGTATCGCCCATGTTCGGGCCCATCGGGTCCGTCGCAATTTCTGGCCTACCGATGCGGCTGACGACGGTATCGGTCTCGGGGAATTCGCGGACGATTTGCTCCAGTGACGTGGTCATTCGGACGGCTTCGGAGAGTGCGACGCTGGGCAGGCGATTCACATTGATCGCGATGGCTCCTTCGTCCAATTTGGGCAGGAACTCAGCGCCGAGATATGGGAACAACGCGCCACACGCCACGACGAAGAGCACCGCGCCGACGGCGGTCAAGCTGCGATGCCGCATCGCGATGCGCAGGACGGGAGCATATAACCGGCGCACGAACCGAACTATCGGGTTGTCTGCCTCGAACGCAGTCTCCTGAGACCCCGCTTTCGAAGTGCGCCGTGGCTCTCTTAGAACAAGAGCAGACAACGCCGGTATCAGCGTAACGCTTAGCGCAAGTGCGCCTGCCAGCGCGAAAATCACCGTGAATGCCATCGGCCGGAACATCTTCCCTTCAATACCTGCCAGCGACACGATTGGCAGGTATGCCGCAATGATCAGGATCTCCCCTACCTGGCCCGCCCTCCGCACTTCCACGCTTGCTTCACGAATCGTACTCCTGCGTTCTTCGCCCGAAAGCGCTCGACCCAACTCATGCCGCTTCTCGGCCAACCTCCGCACACAGTTCTCGACGATAATCACGGCGGCATCTACGACGAGGCCGAAATCGATTGCCCCAAGGCTCATCAGATTGGCAGAGATACCGAAATACCGCATTCCGATAATGGCCACGAGCATGGCCAACGGAATTGCAGAGGACACAATCAGGCCAGCACGGATCTGAAAGAGGAAGAGGAAGAGAACCGCCATAACCACGAGGCCGCCTTCAATCAGGTTCCGGCTGGCGGTGCGAATCGTGCGGTCCACTAGTGTGCCGCGGTTGTAAAACGGTTCTATTTTTACACCGTCCGGCAGAGCTTTCTGTACTTGCTGAAGCCGGTCCGACACACGCTGCGCTACGGCACGGCTGTTTTCGCCCTTCAGCATCATGGCGATTCCCATGACCGTCTCGCCTTTGCCATCCCGCGTCGCCGCGCCTTGACGGATCTGTGCGCCACGACGGACCTCGGCGACGGAACTGACAAAAACCGGCGTCCCCTGGTGTGATGCGAGAACGACGTTGCCGATATCACGTTCGCTCTGAATGAGTCCGACACCACGGATCAGCTCCTGTTCGCCGCCATGTTCCAGGTATGCGCCGCCCACATTGATATTGTTCTGCGATAGAGCGTCGATGACCTGACGCAGGGAGAGCCCGTAACCCGTCAGCTTCGCGGGATCAACCAGCACCTCATACTGCTGCTCCTCGCCGCCAAAACTGTTGACTTCGATCACGCCGGGCACTGTCCGAAGCTGTGGCTTGATGAACCAATCGAGCATTGTGCGCCGCTCCATGAGAGAGTAACGGTTGTGCCCGGTCGCGTCTTCGACCGTAAACTGATAGATCTCACCCAGGCCCGTCGAGATCGGCGCCAGCTCGGGTGCCACGCCGGGAGGCAGGTCACGCTCGACATCGCGTAGGCGTTCGAGCACGAGCTGTCGAGCAGCGTAGAGATCCGCGTCGTCGGGAAAAACGATTGTTACCTGCGATAGACCGAACTGCGAAATCGACCGGATCTCCTCCTTGCGCGGCAAGCTGCTCATCGCAACTTCGATTGGAGACGTCACGTACTGTTCCATTTCAAGGGGCGTGAAGGCAGGCGCGACAGCGTTGATCTGTACTTGATTCGTCGTGACATCCGGCACGGCGTCTATGGGAAGTCCAATCGCGGCGTAGATACCGGCACCGACAAGGCCGAGCGCGAGAAGGACGATGAAGAGCCGCCAGCGGATACTCCAGGCAATCAGTTGGTCCACCATGGCTGGTTTATTTCTCCTCTCCCAGCTCTTTGCCCAAAAGAACCGACTTTACCGCGAAGGCACCTTTCGAGACGACCGGCTCGCCGTCGCGCACTCCTGTTACGATTTCCGTCCGGCCTTCGCTCGTGACTCCGGTTTCCACCTGGCGAACGGAAAAACGCGAAGGGGAGCTGCGGATGAAGACCACCGATTTGCCATCGACCGTTTGGACAGCGTCCGAAGGAACGGAAAGGGTGGCCCGCTTCGTCGATGTCGGAAACTGGACGGTCGCGAGCATATCGAGCTTCAAACGTCCGCTGGGATTGGCGACTTGACACCGGACAGCGGCAGTGCGGGTCTGAGTGTCTATCAGATCGCTGATCGAAGCTACGCTACCTGTGAAGTGCTCGCCGGGATAGGAATCCAGCGTAATGAAGGCAGGCTGGCCCACCCGAACCTGACCCAGATCCCTCTCGTAAACTTGCGCCTGAACGTAAACTGTCGAGAGGTTTGCCAGCGAGAACAACTCTGCGCCCGATTCAACCACATCGCCGGGGGCGGCTGCCATGTGGATGATCACTCCGGCAAATGGCGCTCTAATAGCCGTGGTCGAAGGCGCATTTCCTTCTTCGCTGATGCCGAAGCGACGTAATCGGGCGCTCAATCCCGCGATAGTACTTTCCTGCGCCCGGATGCCTTCTTCCATGCCCTGCTGCTCCGCCAGACTGAACTCGTAATCCTTCTGTGGAGCAGCCCCAATCTCGGCCAAGCGCCGGTTGCGCTCAACCTGGCGTTGTTGCGCTGCAAGCTGAATTTTGAGCCTCTGTAGGTCCGCCCGAGCGGAATTATATTGCGCGGATATCTCCCCAGCCTCGATGTTGTCGAGCTGTGCGAGCACCTGGCCGGCCGTCACGCGGTCGCCGACCTTCACGAGCACCTCAAGCAGGCGGCCGCGGGCAGGCGGACGAATGTGCGCAATGCCGCTGTCCATCGGCTGGACGGTGCCGGTGACCTGAAGGTGCTGTGCCATAGGAGTTGAGGCGGCGGCCGTGACGACGATCCCGCTCCGCTGTTGGGCGTCGGGCGTTATCTCCACTGTGTCCGCCTCGCCCTTGGATTTCTCCTTCTCCTCGGTCGTTGCCTCCTGCTTGGGAGCTTCGGCTTTCGTTTCCGGTTCAGCCTTCGGCTTACTGCAAGACAGAAGCATCAGGCCGCAGACCATTAAAAGCGCTAGACCCTTCATGGCAATAGTCCTCCCGTGACCCGCTCAAGATCAGCCAAAGCCCGAGCGACGCCGACGCGGGCGTCGAGATACGAAAGCTCGATGTCCGTTAGACGGCGCTGCTCGTTGAGCACGTCCAGAAGGCGCAGTTGCCCAAGCTGATATGCCTCTCGGACAACCGCCAGGTTCTTGGTCGATTGGCCCACTACGCCGTCCCGGAGCATGTCGCGTGTGCGCGTGACTGCGGTCCAGCGCTCATACGCGCTTTGCACCTCAAGCGGAATGGATGATTCCAGGTATTCCCGTCGCAAGCGCGCGCTAGCTGCGCCAGCGGCTGCGGCCTCGATCGCGCCTTGACTGCGCCGTTGCGTCGTGAGCGGCACCGATACACCGATGCTCAAAGTGTTGTATTGCTCCCGGAGGGGCGTGAGCGCGCCGCCGGCTGTAAACCCGTACTGATTGTCGAGCCGTGTATTGTTGTGGGCGTAGCGCGCCGAGATCGTCACATCCGGGCGGGCCTCTGCTTTGGCAAGGGCGGTGTCGGCGCCTCCCTGCTGTTCCAGCAGACGAGTAGTTCGCAGGTCAGCCCGCTTTTCTTTTGCGCGGGAGATCAACTCTTCCAACGGCAGCGCTGTCTTGCCGCCTGTTGGCGGGCCGATTGTCGGAAGTGCATCGGTCGGCGCCAAGCCGGTTAGCCGGCGAAGGTCCATCTCCGCTACGATCAGCCGCCCGGTCGCGTCGGCACGTTGAGCATCCGCACGGCTTTGCTCGACTGCGAGCAACTGCGCTTCAAGCGGCGCAGCGTCTCCTTCTCGGACGCGCGCGTCCGTGAGTCTCCGCGATTCGCGCAGGCTTTCCGACACCCGATCGAGCACCGAGATTCGTTCCCGTTCGCACACGACGGACAGGTAGCCAGTTTCGATCTCATAGGCGATTTGAACGCTGCGCTCCTCGACTTCCGCCTCGGCCAGAGCGACCGAGATCTCGGCGACATTCACCCGGCCCTTGCGTTTGCCGAAGGTTTCAACTGGCTGTACGAAGGCGGCGGAGAACTGCTCTTCCCCGACGCTACCGTAGGGCCGGCCGCTCGCGCCTTCGGCCTCCACCGTTGGCGCAGGCCGGACACCCGCTTGCCGCGCGAGTCCTTGAGCTTGAGCAATACGCTGACGCAACGCAAGCACACTGCGGTTTCGAGCCAGGCTGGCGCGCACCAAGTCCTCAAGTGTGATCGAACTTTTCTCTTGCGACATTGCCGGCACCGCCACAAATAGCGCGCCCAGGCAAAGAGGCAAGACACGTTTCCTCTTCATGGGATCTCCTCTAAAACAAATTGAAATGTGAAGTCGGTAGGAGGAGCTAGAAACGCGGTGGATGCTCGATCCCGCTCGGCGAGAAATCAGGAGCTTGGATGTCTTCAGCGGGGACGGCCTGCGAAATAAACCCCAGTTTCACAAGCGGAACGATCGGCGCGGCGACCACGATATGGGCACAGCAGCACAAACACCCGTCGCCCGAACAGCCTTGGTCCGAGTCGTTTGTAGTTTGGCTTGAGAAAAGGCAAGTCGGAGGCGAGATCAGATCGCACGCGAAAATCTCCGTCGCGGCTAGGAGCAAAACCAACACCGTGACAACACGCCGGACTGTGAACCAGAGCGCCATCTGAGTATCTGTCTCAATGATACTTCCACACCCGCGTACAATGCACCAGCATCCAGAAACAATCGCCTGAACGAGTGGCCGCTCAGATTGCAGGCAACCGCTGCGTGAGCTCTCGCAGATAGTCTCGAATCTCATCTCGCACTCGGCGGAAAACCGCGAACCGTTCCTCCTCGGAACCCTGCACGACCGCGGGATCTTCAAAGTTGCGATGGATGGTGATCACTTTGCCAGGAAAAATCGGGCAGCTTTCCTTGGCGTTGTCGCACACAGTGAGGACATATTCGAATTGCTGGCCCGCGAATTCATCTACGCTCTTTGAGCGGTGGCCGGAAATGTCGATGCCCAGCTCGCGCATGACGGCGATGGCCTCGGGCCGAACGTGGCTCGGCTTGGTTCCCGCGCTAAACACTTCGAACCGCTCGCCCGCCTCGTGACGCAAGAGCCCTTCGGCCATTTGGCTCCGGGCCGAATTTCCAGTGCAAAGAATGAGGATTCGATTCTTAACGGGCATGGGTAGTTTCTTTTTGAGGGTGAGCGACGACGACATCGGCGGCGTCTTTCGGAAGTGACGGTACCAGCCACCGGAATAGCAGCGTTGCGGCGATCGCCCCGTTGAGCTGAGCGACGATGAACGCCGGTGCGTCGGCCGGGCGAATGCCCGCGAACGTATCCGACGCGGCGCGGGCCAAGGTGACGGCCGGATTCGCAAACGAAGTTGACGACGTAAACCAGTAGGCTCCGGTGATGTAGGCACCCACCGCGAACGGCACGGCCGAAGATCGGAGCCGGGCGCAACCCCAGATGACAGAGAGAAGCCCGAACGTCGCGACGAATTCACTGAACAGCTGGGCGTTACCGGCTCTGACATGGCGCGAAGCGAAAAACACTGGCTCGCCGAACATCAAGTGAGCTGCCGCGACCCCGGCGAACGCGCCGGAGATTTGCGCGGAAATATAAACTGGCGCTTCGCGCCAGGCTAAACCGCCCTGTGAAGCGTCGGCTAGCGTGACGGCCGGGTTGAAGTGCGCCCCGGAAATCGGGCCGAACGTCAGAATCAACGCAACCAGCATGGCTCCGGTCGCAAGCGTATTAGCGAGAAGGGCGATGGCGACGTTTCCCCCGGCCAGCCGTTCACCCATGATTCCGGAGCCAACAACTGCGGCCAGCAGGAAGGCTGTCCCGAGGGCCTCAGCTACAGCACGCCGGGCCACAACACCCCTTTGCGGCGGGTTTCACAGCGCGGATAAAGGCGCTCATGAATTTGTTCTCCACCAGCGGCGCGATTGCGTCTACGTCGATGCCTTCGCCGGTCAGGAATTGCCGGGCGTCCTCGATGCTGTAAACGCGAGTCGGCTCGATGTCGATTTCATCGAAGCCCGCGCGGGCCAGCTTGGCTACATACTCGTATTCCTGCAGCGCTCCGGCAATGCAGCCAACCCACATTTCCATGCTGCGGCGCACCTGTTCCGGCACGTCACCGCGGACAACCACGTCGGAGACGGCGAAGCGGCCGCCGGGCTTCAGGACGCGAAGGGCTTCGCGCAAGACCTTGTCCTTGTCGGCCGAGAGATTAATCACGCAATTAGAAATGACGACATCGACGGAGTTGTCGGGCAGGGGAATGCATTCGATTTCGCCCTTGAGAAACTCGACGTTCTCGACTCCGGCCTTGCGCTGGTTCGCGCGGGCGAGGGCCAACATTTCATCAGTCATGTCGAGGCCGTAAGCTTTGCCGGCGGGGCCGACGCGCCGGGCGGAAAGCAACACGTCGATGCCGCCTCCGGAGCCAAGATCGAGGACGGTTTCGCCGGCATTGAGCTTGGCCAGGGCGGTCGGGTTGCCGCAACCCAGCGAAGCGAGGATAGCCTCTTCGGGGATTTGCCCGGTCTGATTGGCATCGTACAGATTGGAGGTGATCGGATCGACGCTACAGCCATCAAGGCTCGCGCTCGCTCCGCAACAGGAGCTTCCGCCAGTGGTGACGCGCAACGCGGCCTGGCCGTACTTCTCTTTGACGATCTCTTTGATTTCCACGGTTCTCCTTATTGGTGCTCGCCGACAAATTGAACGACATGCTCCCGCAACTGATCTCGAACGCGGCGAACAGGGTGACGATGTTCTTCCGGCGAATCGGCGAGCGCAGGATTGTCAAGATGCCACTCGTGCCGTTAGATGGCTCCTGGAAAGATCGGGCAAGTGCGCTCCTGCTGCCGATCGCACAGCGTAATAACAAAAGTGAAGCGCTGGCCGAGGTAGGAGGTCACGCTCTTGGATTGATGACCGGAAATATCGATTCCCAGCTCGCGCATGGCTGCGACCGCATCCGGATCGAGCGGTGTTGCTTCGCTCCCCGCGCTGGTGATCTCGAATCGGTCGCCCGCGAGATCGCTGAGGAATGCCTCGGCCATTTGAGTCCGGCACGAATTCCCGGAGCAGAGAAAGAGTACTTTTGGCTTAATCATTGTATTTGGCCTCTACTTGCAAAGGGTGATGATCTTGTCGGGCTGAATAGCCTTGTTGCGGGTGCAACATTCCGCATAGAGAAAACCGAGCAGCTCCTGCAAGGCCTCGGTGTTGGCGGTGTACCAGAGGAAGGTGCTGTCGCGTCGGACCTTGACCAAGTCCTCGTTCTTGAGCTTTTCCAGATGATGGGAAAGGGTGGAATTGGGGATGCCCAATTCGCTTTGGATCTCGCCGACGACAAGGCCGTCCGGATGAGCGGAGAGGAGAAGCTGCATAATCCGGAGCCGCGGCTCCGTGCCCATCGCCGTAAACATATCGGCATATTTGGTGATCTGTTCGGAGGATTCCTTTGCCTTGGCTGTGGCCATATTTCGACTGTAGCAGAAATATGGAAACTGTCAAGTCGGTCGCGTGTCCAGGCGCGATATGCAATCCTTGCAATCCCGATCCCTCATGACGGAGAAATAGGCCGGGAGAGGAGTGATGGTCTACAACAAACCCGATCTGCTATTCTGAAACGGAATGCACCGAGGCGTTCATATTGCCGTCGCCCTCTTAGCAGTCTTTCTGCTCGTTCGGCCCTTCGACTGCTTCGCTGGTGGAAAGTTCGACCAGAAGGCTGCGGATTGCTGTAAAAAGGGCAAGTGCTCTCCGTCGAATTCCGACGACTGCTGCAAAGCTACCGTTCAAGGTGGGAACCACCTTGTGACGCCGAAGGCTCCGGACCATTCGGTACCCGTTCTTGAGGTCGCGATGGCGGATGTCGCGAGCACGACATTGCAGTTGCTAGTGACGTCCCTTTTTGTCGAAGTCCACCCGCCTCCCGGTTCGCCCCCCGACTTCCGCCTTAACCTTCCGCTTCTGATCTAGCCCGCCATCTGACGTCTTTTCGAGACGTCGCACCAAGTCCCTGCTCTCAATTCACAGTTCAAGACTAGGAGGTCGTATGCCTGCGAACACGCGCAGGCTTGGCTTCTGCATGTTTCTTGTCGCCACAGCGGCCTTGCATGCGGAAGAAAAGCCATTGGGGCCACAGGATTTGCTAAACGGCTTGATACAGAATAACCCGGAGATTCAGGCAGCACGTTCCCGCTTTGAGGCTGCCACGAAGCGGCCGTCTCAGGCGGGCACTCTGCCGGAGCCGACGGCGAGGTATACCAATTTCGGCGTTGGACACCCGTTCTCGCGCCTGAACGCGAGCGAATTCGCGTATCAAGGGTTCGGCGTCTCGCAAGCGTTCCCGTTTCCGGGAAAGCTCGCGCTTGCGTCGGAGGAGGCGAAGCGCGAGGCAGAGGGCGTCCAGCAGAACTACCGCGCGGTTGTCCTGGATGTGACTGCTCGTCTGAAGGTTGCCTACTACGAGTGGCTCACGGTCACCAAGGCAATCGAGTTGACGCGGAAGCACAGCGATCTGCTCAGCCGCTTCGAGGAGATCGCGCGGAATCGATACACAGTCGGCAAGGGCCTGCAGCAGGATGTTCTGAAAGCTCAACTCGAAGTCTCGACCCTCGAACAGCAGCTCGCGATGCTCGAGGAAAAACGTCAACGGGCCGAGGCAGAAATCGCGTTTCTGTTGGCGGTGCCTAGCGTCATGCTGCGAGCTCCCGGTGAAATCCAGTCGAGTGCGTTTTCCATCTCGCTCGATGAGTTGATCAGAGCGACAAATGACTCTCCGCGGGTGCGGGCCGAGCAGAAGATGGTGGACGCCCGAGCTGTCGGCATCAATCGCAGCCTGAAAGACTTCCGCCCCGACTTCGGCGTGAACCTCGAATGGGACCATACAGGCGGAAATTTTCCGGAACACTACATGGCGACGGTGGAGGTGAAGATTCCCATCTACTACGCCCGCAAACAGCGGTATGCGCTTGAAGAATCCTATTCCAAGCTTCGTGAGGCCAAGCAAAACTACCAGGCCGCGCAGCAGCAATCAATCTACCAGGTGAAGGATCAATATCTCTCCATTCAGAGCAGCGAGCGCATTTTGAACCTGTACAAGACAACGCTGATCCCGCAGGCTCAGTTAACTGTGGATTCCTCCGCTTCAGCCTATGAAGTTGGAAGCATCGACTTCCTCACGCTGTTAACGAACCTGACAAACCTGATCAGCCTGGACCGCCAGTATTACGACGAGCTCGCGCGGCACGAAGAAGCCATCGCCCGGTTGGAGCCGATCGTGGGCAAGGAACTAGTTCCTTTTCGGGAGACGAGCCAATGAACCGAGATCGCATCCGCAAGATATCGCTGGTGGGCCTGCTCATACTCGCTGTCGCGGGGTTTGTCTACTTCGCCATGATCCGGCGCCAAGCAAGGCGCGAAATGGCAGTCGGGCAGGCAGCGACCGAAAAGGACGTGTACTACTGTCCGATGCACAAAACTTACCATTCCGATAAGCCGGGCAATTGTCCTATCTGCAGCATGAAACTTGTGAAGCTGGAGGGGCCCGGCACGGCGCCAGCAGCCGCAGCAGCCGCCAAGGTCGAACCAACTACCGGCGCTCCTGCGCCTACCCCGACTCTAGCTTCGCAAGACAACGCAATCTTTGTGCCGCCGGAGAAGCAACAGCTCATCGGGATGCGCTCCGTTCCGGCCGAGATGGGAACACTCACGAAGGACATCCGACTTGTCGGGAAGGTGAGCTATGACGAAACCCGCGTGACCCACATCCACAGCAAGGTCTCCGGCTACATCGAAGAGGTCTTCGCCGACTCGGTCGGAAAACCGGTTCGTGCGGGCGATCCTCTTTTCACAATCTACAGCCCAGACCTGGTGGCCACCGAGCAGGATTTTCTACTCGCGCTGAAGTCCCGAGACCTTTTGCGGACGAGCACCGTCGCGTCCGCAGCCCAAGGGTCGGAAAACCTTATCTCCGCAGCGAGGGAGCGGCTTCGGCTCTGGGATGTCACAGATCAGGAGATTCAGAGGCTTGAAACCGAGGGAAAGATGAAGCACGCGATTGCGGTCTATTCCCCTGTGACAGGAGTCGTGATGGAGCGTGCAGCGTACCACCATGGCACATTTGTCGATCCATCGAAAGACCTCTTTACGATCGTCGATCTTTCGCGCGTTTGGGTGCTCGGAGAAGCCTATGAAACCGATCTGCCGTTCATCCGAACAGGACAAGCCGCCGAAATCGAACTACCATACTCAGGCGGCGGCAAGAAGATTCCTGGCCGAGTCGATTTCATCTATCCGTTCCTCGATCCGAAGAGCCGGACCGCGCAGGTTCGAATGGAGTTTGCGAATCCCAATCTTTCGCTCAAACCAGAGATGTTCACGAACATCACTATGTCGGTTTCAATTGGGCGTCAAGTACTCATCCCTCAGGACGCATTGATGGACACCGGCAGCGAACAATATGTGTTTATCGACAAAGGCGACGGATACGTTCAACCGCGAAAGGTGAAGGTTAGCGCGGAGGCCGGCGAGAGAGTAGGCATTGAGCAGGGTCTGAAGGCCGGTGAGCGAGTCGTAACGGGCGCCAATTTCGTCGTGGATTCGGAAAGTCGGCTAAAGGGCGCATTCGCTGGAATGGGCACACCTTCGCAAGCCCCTGCGGCCGCTGGAGCGGGGACGAAGCAGACCATCTCAGTTGAGGTACTCGATCCTAAAACCGCAAGGACAGGGATGAATGCAATCCGCCTTCTCGTCAAGGACGCGAGTGGCAAACCGATTACTGGCGCCCAGGTCGACGTCGGGCTGTTTATGCCGCAGATGGGCACGATGCCCCCCATGAGTTCCAAAGCGACACTGACGGAATCAGGAGACGGGGTTTACACAGGCCAAATCGAGTTTCAGATGGCCTGGACGTGGCAGACCACAGTGACCGTGCGGAAGAACGGGAACGTGATTGGCGTCGCCCAAACCAACATCACGGCGCGTTGAGGCAAACGAAATGATCAACCGCATCATCGAATTCTCCGCGCACAATCGAATGCTGATCGTCGTGCTCACGATCTGCCTTACGCTCTATGGCATTTGGTCGCTGCGCACTATTCCCCTTGATGCCATTCCGGATCTTTCGGACCCGCAAGTCATCATCTACACGGAGTGGCCGGGGCGAAGTCCCGATCTGATCGAGGATCAGATCACGTATCCGATCATTTCCGCCATGCTGGCCGCCCCTCATGTGAGCACGGTAAGGGGAAGCTCGGACTACGGCTTTTCGTATGTCTACGTGGTCTTCGATGAAGGCACCGACATCTACTGGGGCCGCACACGGGTGCTCGAATATATGAGCAAGATCAGCGGTCAGCTTCCCGAGGGTATCTCACCCAAACTGGGGCCGGACGCGACCGGCGTCGGTTGGGCCTTTCAATACGCACTCGTTGACAAGACAGGGCAGAACAACCTTCAACAAATGCGTTCTTTCAACGACTGGTATCTGCGCTACTGGCTTTCGAGCGTACCGGGTGTGGCGGAGGTTGCCACAATCGGCGGCTTTGTAAAGCAGTACCAGGTCAATGTCGACCCCAATCGCCTGTTGGCCTACAAAGTTCCTCTAATGCAAGTCATGGACGCGGTGCGCAACGGCAACAACGAAGTGGGTGCGCGCAGCCTGGAGCTGACAGGCAAGGAATACGTAGTCCGCGGGCGCGGCTATATCCAGTCCGTCGCCGATATCCAGAACCTAGCGGTCGCGGTCGGCAACAACGGTACGCCGATCCGAGTGCGAGATGTGGCACGTGTCGAACTCGGGCCTGAAATGCGCCGAGGCGTTGCGGAGTTGAACGGCGAAGGCGAAGTGACGGGAGGAACGGTTATCGTTCGATACGGTCAAAATGTGCGCGATGTAATCGAGCACGTGAAGGCCAAGTTGAGCGAATTGAAGTCCAGTCTTCCGCCCGGCGTCCAAGTAGTGACCACATACGACCGCTCGGATCTGATCGATCGTTCGATCGATACTTTACGGCACACGCTAATAGAAGAGCTAGTGATTGTCAGCATTGTCATCTTAATCTTTCTCTGGCACGTCCCCAGCGCGATCATCCCGATTCTTACGATCCCGGTCGCGGTGATCCTTTCTTTCATTCCGATGCAGGCCATGGGCTTGACCGCGAACATCATGTCGCTCGGCGGCATTGCCATTGCCATCGGAGCGATGGTCGACGCCGCCATCGTCGTCGTCGAGCAAACGCACAAAAAACTGGAGCATTGGGAGGCGGAAGGCCGGCAAGGTTCGGCGACACAAGCAATCATCGACGCGGTGAAAGAAGTTGGGGGCCCGAGTTTCTATTCGCTGCTCGTGATTGCTGTGGCTTTCATGCCGATTTTCGCATTGCAATATCAGGAAGGCCGCCTCTTCAAGCCTCTTGCATTCACAAAGAACTTCTCGATGATGATCGCCGCCGTGTTGGCAATCACCCTCGACCCGGCGATTCGACTTCTGTTTATGCGAACCGAGAAATTCCGATTCCGCCCGAAGTGGGTCTCTCGGATCACCAACGCCGTGCTCGTGGGCACAATCCACAGCGAGGAAAATCATCCGATCAGCAGGCCTTTGATGCGGCTCTACCATCCCATCGTCCGTGTCGCCCTGAAGCTGCGTTGGCTCGTCGTGATCGCGGCCATCGCGGTCGTGCTGATCACAATTCCGGTTTACAAGCGGTTGGGTTCGGAGTTCATGCCTCCGCTCAATGAAGGCTCTATTCTTTACATGCCCATTACGCTGCCCGGTATCGGAGTCACCGAGGCTTCCAAGTATCTGCAGATCCAGGACAAGCTCCTGCGTCAATTCCCGGAGATCCAAAGCGTTTACGGAAAGATCGGCAAATCGGAAACCGCAACCGATCCCGCGCCCCTCAGCATGGTGGAAACGACAGTCGTGCTCAAGCCCGAAAACCAATGGCGGACGGAGCACAAGACCCGCTGGTATTCGACATGGGCGCCTTCGTGGATCAAACCGCAGCTTGCGAGATGGTGGCCCGAAGAGGAACCGATCACTTGGGAAGCGCTCATCGAGCAGCTCGATCGTGCCGTTCAAATCCCATCGTTCGCGAACGCATGGCTCTTCCCGATCCGCACGCGTATCGACATGATTACGACGGGCATTCGAACGCCGGTTGGCGTCAAAGTGATGGGTCCGAAACTCGAAACGATTGAGGAAATCGGTTTGCAGGTAGAGAAGGCGCTTCAAGGCGTCCAAGGAACACGAAGTGCGTTCTTCGAGCGCGTCACTGGTGGGTACTATATTGACTACCAGATCAAACGCGAGGAGGCCGCCCGCTACAACCTGAGCGTTGCTCAAGTCAACAAGATCATCGAAGCTGCCGTCGGCGGCGAGACGGTCACCACCACAGTCGAGGGCCGCGAGCGGTATCCGGTGAATGTGCGGTACGCGCGCGGCCTCCGGGACAATCTTTCCAAATTGAGTCGCGTCTTGATTCCCACGGCGGACGGCGCACAAATTCCGATTTCGGAGTTGGCTGATCTGACCGTGCGCACGGGCGCTCCGATGATTAAGAACGAAGAAGGGTTTCTCGCCGGGTTCGTGTATGTGGATACCGTCGGCGTGGATTTGGGCAGCTATGTAGCGAGCGCTCAGCGCACTGTCGCACTGAGCGTTCATCTGCCACCGGGGTATCAACTCGTATGGAGCGGCCAATATGAATATCTCCAACGGGCCGCCGAACGGCTTAAGGTTGTGGTTCCGATCACCCTGCTGATTGTGCTCTTGCTTTTGTACTTCAACACGGGATCGTTCACGAAGACGCTGATCATCCTGATGGCGGTCCCATTCTCGGCCGTGGGCGCGATCTGGCTGTTATATCTGCTTGGCTACAACATGAGTGTGGCTGTGTGGGTCGGACTAATCGCGCTGCTCGGCGTGGATGCCGAAACCGGGGTCTTCATGATGCTGTATCTCGAACTGGCGTACGACCAGCGAAAGAAGGCTGGTCAAATGCGAAACATGGCCGACCTGCGCGCCGCAATCGAGGACGGAGCTGTAAAGCGTCTGCGGCCCAAGGTCATGACGGTAGCGGTGATGTTTCTGGGGCTCGTACCGATCATGTGGTCACACGGGGCCGGCTCCGACGTGATGCGCCGCATCGCTGCCCCGATGATCGGAGGCATTTTCACTTCGTTCTTGCTGGAGCTGTTGGTTTACCCAGTGATTTACGAAATTTGGAAGGGCTTTGAGATCCGAAGGCTAGCCAGGGAGGCGCAATGACGCTCGTACGAGTTCTAAGTTTAACCGTGCTAGTCGCGTGGCTAGCCGTTGGCGCAACGGAAAAGGACGTCTTCGACCTGAAGGTCGAACGGGTGCGGATCCTCCGCAACCAGCCGGGGGACCTTCATATCGATTCTCAAGGGATCACGTTTCGATCGAGTGACGACAAGACGAGCATCACGATTCCGATGCAGGATCTGCGCGAGGCGGATGTGGCAGATGCGCACGCGCTCCGATTCGAAACATACGAAGTTCAGAAGTGGAAGCCCATCGAGCGCCGCGAGTATACGTTTCGCGCGGGAGCGGATGCGCCTGTTGAGGAACTCGCTCAGTTTCTCGCGTCCCGTGTTCATCGTCCGGTGGTGGGGCACTACGGGTCTTCATCCCAATTCCACGTACCGGCTTTTCACAGGCGGGCGCGTGCGGGCACCAACGGAACTCTAGAGATCGGCGAGGAGGCGATCCGATTCGTCAGCGACAAACCGGTCGATTCCCGCACGTGGTTGTATCGAGACATCGAGACGATCGGAAGGCCGGATTCATTCCGCTTCCGCGTGACGACCAACCGGGAGACATACGTTGTCGAACTGAAATCAGAGCTGCCGGAGGCGGCGTACCAGTTTGCATGGAGCAAGGTTTACAAGCTCGAAAGGAGCGACCGATGAACCATATTTCGTGACGATAATGTTCGCATCAGATGCATCAGAAGAACAAACGTCAGTTTTATCAAGAGGAGAGAATCCAATGAAACGCAACATCTTGGCAGTTGGGATTCAAATAATCATTCGCCTGAGTCTGGGGAGTATAGCAGTATAGCGGCTGATCGCCCGTCAGCCGATCCGGAGGACGGCACTGGCCCCGACGCCTCTGACTCATGCACGCTTCATGACGGGGGGGAGCGCTTCCCCATGCAAGGCTGAATTCACCGCCCACCTCTTGCCGTGCGCCCGATTGTGCCAAACTCGCCAGGGAGCGCGAGTGATTCCGAAGGGGCACCCAGCAAAGGTTCGGTTTTTCATTTTCGAGTGCCGCTGGAACAGGGAACAGGCAACAGGAACGAAATGAGAGGCATGTATCCTGATTCGCATCGTTGCAAACATGGGCATCGCGACAACGCTGGGAATCCCGGGTCGTTGCGAGGTCAGCCCGTCAGAATGCGCCTTAGATTTCGGAGGACGCTCGACTGGACATCCTCGGGTGACGCTCTCCAAAGTTCAGCCAGGGAACCAACTGTCCCTCGAACGGTCGGGGGAGCCGCCGGTCGATTCCCATCCCGGACGAACGGGCCATCTGTCTCCGTCAGCACCCGTTCCCTCGGCATCCGAACAACTAGCGCCCGTCCCTTCTCCGACCTGAGCATGGCACTGTTGACGGAAAAGAAAAAACCTCGGCCGGCCGCCTCATCGAGCTCTCGACGCGTGCCCGTAAACCAGTGAAGGATGACGCGGGCTTTGATACCGCTTAGAAGTGCAATTACATCTGGCGCCGCCCTTCGCGAGTGGACAGTCAAGACCTTGTCGCCCGATTGGTCAACCCAATCTGCGATTCGAGTCAGGACCTGTCGTTGGGCGACACGCCTATCTTCTTGCATCGTTGTATAGTCAAGGCCAACCTCACCGACATAGCGGGTTTCAGGGAGGTAGTGAAGGAATTGCTCAATCTCGTTGCCGTGGGAGTGTACGAGCTCGGGATGAAGACCGAGGGCGGCTCGAACATATTTTGAACCGGCCGTGAGGGCTGCGGTATGCGAGAAGACGGAGGGCGCATTGGTCACGGCTATAGTGTAGATGTGTTGGGTGTCCGCCTGTTCGACGATCGCCTGCGGCGCTTCGTAGAGGTCGATATGGCAGTGCGCGTCAACCAGCGCGTCCATCATCTCCCCAGTGATTATCACGTCTTGCCGCCGAGAAATTGGTCGACTTCCTGCATCCCACGTCTAAAAACACCGGTGAGGCCTTCGAGATCGGAAACATCGATCGGACCGGAGGCGAGAATCTCACTCGTGACTTCCAGATCTGACATTGCGCGCAACCGTGCAATTGCCATGAGGAATGGGCGCTTGTCCTGACCTGCCGCTTCATTGGCTCTAATATCCGCCGACAGGACGTCCTTGATGCGCGGTTCGTTGTCAAGTTTTACAGCAGTCAATGCGGCCCTCCTGATGATGCACGGAACACAATACCCACAATGTTGCCCGACGGGCCGCCCATGAAACCGTCCTGATTGTGGACGTGAGCATGACATCGTGGAATAAATCCCGCTCTTCAACACCTCTTTATCGCTGCAGTCCCTGAGCATCTCGCCCTTCGTCTTGAATCGATAGGGTGTGCTTAGCGGCACACTGATTCCCAGGGCTTCAATGAGTTTCTGGTACAGCGCAATAGTATGGGGGTGCGTCGTACGCGTACTTAGGGTTCCCGTCCGGCCGAAGGTCAGCGGGACGTTGAGGGAGATCACTCCATTTTCCGGGATGTAGAGCGGCGTTCCTGCGGGCAGGGCGGTTGCTACCGCCGTACCGAGAGTCAAAAAAAGAATGGAGCGCGATCGCATCGTCAATTCCACAACCTGGTCTTTCGATGACTTTGGAGGGACCAGATAAAACCAAAGTGGAAGCATTTGCAGGTCATAGACTGGCTTCAGCGCTTCATAGGCGGCAAGTTGCTCCCTCTGAGTGTTGCCGTAGTGACCGACCAAAGCAAGATGCTTGCCGGACGCAAGCAAATCAATCGCTCCCACGTAGGAATCGAGTCCGCCGGAAAAAAGGCATACGGCCTGGGGCGAACGCGCTGTCGGTTTGCCAAGAGTTCCCGCCAGAACGCCCGTCGCAGCGCGAAAACTGACCCTCCAATTATCTCCGGTCAAAAACCTGAGGAGATCGCAAAGTATCCCGGCGGCCGCGTTCCATAGTTCGACATCGGCAACCGGCACGTAGACCTGGATTTCTCTTGTCCAACCATCCTCGTCGTTGTAGCCACGCCAGACCCGTAAATCCGCGGTATAGATGATAGCGGCGAGGTTTACGAGATCGATAGCGGTTTGAGAAGGCCTCAGACCTACATCGAAGACGGGGGCTAGGAATTGCTGAACAAGACTGTGGTTGCTGCCGGGCTTATCTATTGTGACCACGAAGCGCGGAAACTCGGGATCGAGGGCCGGATAGAATTCGTCTTCGCCGATCTGGGCGATCACGTGCCAGGGGATCATGCCGTGCCTCCCAGCAGGCGGTACGCCGCCTCGTAAATCTCGCGCACGAACCGGGTTCCTTCCGTTCCCTTCCAATCCAGGTGCAGCGCCTGGTTCCCATCGAGCTTCAATTTGACGAGGCCTTTCACAAAGACCTTAACGTCGCGCTCCAATTTTATGGCCTCCGACTCGCTCACCGCGTGCTCTTGAATCTTCAGGCTCAGATCGAACAACCATCTTTGGTACACATACGCCGCCACCGAAACCTCGATCGTTTCGCTGATATCGTCGGGTTTCATAGCGTTCAAGGCTTCCACGCCCGATTGTTCGACGCCGTGTTTCTCAAACATTTCCCGGAGAGTTTCACTGGTGGCGCGTCTGGCAACCGCTTCGTCGTTGGTCGTGCCGGGCGGGGCGATCGCGTTGATGACAGTCGCGAGCACGACGCTTGCCTTCTGCCCTACGAGCCCAGCCAACCCAACTACACGGGCAGCTTCTTCGAATCCCCGCGATGCGATGTCGGCCAGGAAACTTCCGAGTCGACTGGTGGCGGAGCGTCCGGCAGTAGCGGACTGCGCAGATCGCGTCGCGCCCCCTTTGGCGGCGACATAACGCTGGCCGGAAACCCTCAATCGCCCTCCTCCCCCTCCCTTCTTGGTGAAACTGGTCATCGCACGTCGGGCAAGCGTCCAGGAACCGCCGCCCGCCGGCGATAGAGGAGTGATCGGACTGGATCCTGGCGATTCAACGCTTTGATCTGGTCCATCGTCGGCGGGAGGTGGCGCGTCGGTCGGCGGATCTCCGTCCACGGCGGGCACGTTAACTGGCGGCGGTGTTGGTTCCGACGGGGTGGGTGCGCCTTGCGCCCACGCGGGAAGCAACGGAGTTTTTCCGCTGGGACCGGAATTGCTTGCGGATGTTCCCATAGTCAATGAACCGGGCCGCTCGGCGCGAGGACCGTTTTCGCCGCGCTGGCGAGAGCCGGATTGACGGGGCTTGTTGACCATGTCCCGAGTATTTCCCGGAACGCCTTCTCTGCGTCCATATTTCCCTTGCAGGCATTCTGGACACTCACGGGAGCCCAGACCGGCAGCGCCTTTTCCGAAAGCGTCTTGACTGCGACGATGAGCTGCGTCAAGAGACTAGGCCGCTCCTGAGCCATATCGATCATTGGCCTAAGGGACGCCGTCTCGGCGCCTAGATCCTCTTCGCGTCTTGCCCGTTCAACCATCGCTTCGAACACCGCGTTCGCATCGGCCTCGGCGAGCTGTTTGAGTTCCTTAAGGCCGCCGACGCGAAGCGCCTGACTTGCGCTTCGGATCTTGTCTAACACCTGACGTGCCGCAAGGCTGAGCCGCTGTCCGGCGGTCCCAAGCATGCCGAGGTTGTCCCGTGAAAAGAAGAAATACGTCCGCAGATCCTCGTCAGCGAGCGCCGGCTCCATCAGAAGCCATTCCTGAATCCAGGGATCCGAAATCCACAACGTGAACTCCGCGCTTAGGTCAATCTTCTCTGGTGGCTTGATCTTCTTGATCGGCGGTTTCTTCTGAATCTCGAGTGCCGGAACCGGCTGCGTCACTTCAATTTCTTCTGGCGGTAGCTTCTGCTGGCGGACGGCTTTTTCCATCTGCCCAAGTTCCTTTGGGATGCCATCCTGTGCAAACTGGATCTCAGCGAGACGGCGGAACGATTCCGTGCGGAAGTATTCGAGTAACATCAGCTTCGCCAAGACACGCTGCCGAAGCTTGATTTCACGTGAGCGGCCCATTTGCAGCCGCAGTAGAAGTGTGTTCAGAAATCGCTTGCATTGCCGTGGGTTGCCATTCATGATGGTGCCAAGCAACGGCGCCACGCGCTCCACCATGCTCAGATCGTCTTCGAGGGTTTGAGGCAGCGGTTTCAACATCTCGCGGGCGACGGCCACGTTAAAAGACGAGGTGGTCAACGCGCCGGTATTCGCCTCGGCAGCCTTCTTGCGTGCGAGTGCTTTCTGTACGCCAGGAAGTTCCTCGTTTCCCGTCACAAAGAGCAGCGTCATGTAGCTTTCTACCTCAGCGTGTCCCAGAGCTGGGATACGGATAGGGAACTGGATGAGCTTCTCTAAGTAGTCCCGACCGACTTCCCGGCGATCACCGGGCAACTCAGGGAACCTACGTCGGACCGCGTACCGGACCAACTCCTCATCAGCTCCAATAATGAACGCCGTCTTTGGGACGAACAAGAAGAGCTTGATGGCCTCCAATGTTGGAATGATTGTATCGGGTGAGCAGCGGTCGAGATCATCGATGACGACCACCAGTCGCGAGATCTTCGCTTCCGCCAGCATTTCCTCGAAATCCTTGCGAAAGTTTTGGATTTGGCGCCGGGTCTCGACTTGCTCCTTATCGCCTCCTTTGTCCTCCTTCTTGATGAGGTCACCGAACTCCTTGGGGCTACCTTCCGTCCCTTTCCCAACGCCCTCTTTGGGCGCAGTGGCAAGGTCTGCGGCGCCGCTGAGAACTAATGCTGGTGCCGCGTGGCCACCCGTGAAATAGGCGAGTGCGAGTTTGCCTGTACCTATAGTCGCCTTCATCCAGTCCACTCGCCGCCATAAACTATGTAGGAGGGCCTTCGCCTTGTCCGTAGCCTTCTTAGTGAAGATCTCGTTTTCCTGGAGTTCCTCCAGAATTGTGCCCATGAGAGCCGTCTTGGCTCCCTCATAGCCTTCGAAAAGCCATCCGTTGAAAGAGAGGACGACAATCCCAGCTTCTCTTTCCTCGTCGGAAGAGAGCCGGGACCTTACAATCTCGATCAACGTGGACTTCCCTCCACCCCAATCACCGAATACCCCGATAGTTGCCGGAAGGACGCTCTCATTCTTTATGATCGAAACGATCGCATCAGCTAGGTAGCTGAAACCGAGAAGGTCTTCCTTTGATTCGTTATCTGACCACATCGTTGCCCGCCCTAAAGCCGCTTGGCCTTCTCCATCTTTCTTCAGAATCCGATCCGAAATCGTACCAGATCGTCGTCGCCGACTTGCTACGCGTCCGAATTCGGCATGAACAGATGATGAATCCGAAATACTGTAGTCTCATGGGAGCGCTGGTGGTGAGTTTCCCTCGCGCGGTCATCACCGGCTAGCGCCGTTGATGGGACAAAACCCACGGGTGCAGACATACATAGCATCGCCCTCTGCTTTTGAATGTTCGCCTCAACGTTTTTCATGGCCCGGGGGATATCGCCATCGAGTACGTACGCCAGCATTCCGCCGTGGCGAACCGCCTTGGAATACTGCCCGGTGATAAATCGAACCATTCCCAAGTTGACGTACTCAGAGGCGTAGGACCGAGGAGCACCATCCTTCACTACATTCAGCCGTTTGCTTTCGAGACAAAAATAGATATCTTCTCTTGGAACGAGGGGCACGAAAGCGATATCCAATCGTGCGAGGTCTTCCCCCGGCATCGGATCGAGTTCGACGAGTTGCGTGTGGATTTGAAACATTAGCCCGCGAGCCGTCCGGTTCTGTTTGAGCGACCGGCACAGCTCACGTGTGATGTTGTCCTCCGTCTCGTCAGCGGGAGGTGGGGTCATCTCCTCCCAACTAGCGATGACCAGGTTGAGGATTACCGGCACCATGGGATCGATCAGATCAATCCACTCTGTGGGTGCGCCGATTACCGCCACGCCACCTCCTTGGGCGTGTGCATAAGAATCGTGCCGGCAATCTCGTCGGCATCATTCAATGCGGCCGTTTGAGTCCAAAACCGTTGCGCAATAGACTTCACAAGGTATAGCCGATCCCGATCGAAGACCTTGGCTCCGCGGATCAAGTCGAACGTGTTGAATCTCTCTCCCGAGGCCGTGCGGAGCCCATGAAGCGCCGCCAAAACATCGTTCAAGTTCTCTGTGGGATCAAATGCCTCCACTCCGCGCAGGCTTTTTCGAAGCACTGCCATTCCTACGCCGAGCTTTTCTGAGGCTAACCATCGTCCCTGTACAACGAACGGGCTGCCTTTAGCCCAATCACTAAGCGTTGCCGACAAGCGTTGAATATAATCCGTTCGTTGTTGTTCGTTACTGGAAACAAGCGTAGGAACGTCCACTTTGACCCTACTGGGACGCGCGCTCGGAATCAAAACGTTGACGGTATCATCAATCAGGGCCTTCTCGGACGGCAAGATATCGAAGTATTCGTTGACTAACGTCTCGATCTCCGCTTCAGCGGAATGCACGAGGTCCTTCCGGTCGGAGAAGGTATCTTCAGCACATCCAGCGGCTCTGTCCACTACGCTACTTACTTCTTTGACGAGCTCCCATGACCTCTTCGTCTGCTTCGCGTCATCCGGAAATTGGAAAGGCAGTCGGAGCAACTCCTCGACATGAACCTTTTGCCGGCTTACCCCCCAATTCGACGACGTATGGAACAGGAAATATCTTGCGAGTGGGGAACGCAAATATGCGGCCAGGAAGATCAGCAACTCACGATCCTCCTTCGGACCGTTTATGCCGCGCAGGGCATGCTGAAACGAGACGTCGAAGTCCGCATAAGCGATGCTCGTGAAGCCCTGTGAAACAAGCACATGGGGCGCACGGAAGGCATCTGTCCCTCTGATTTTCCGTCGCGTCGTGGCGCGTGTGCCCGGTAGCGTCGAGCATTCGCTGGGGAGCAAGAACAGGTCTAGAAAAGGAGATGTAGCCTTAATGAAAAGACGGGACGGAAGCTGAATGGTCTTCGCTTTCGCCGGGTCGTCTCCCTTGCCGACCGGCTGGAATCCCTCGGCGATCAGCCACGGCTTTGAGCTGGCCTTCTCTGTCGTCAGCCGGACGTAATCACGCAGCCGAGGGTATAACGTGAGCCGGTCGATCAATCGCCGGTCTCTCCCAGAAGCCCAGTACCACTGCTTCCAGATCAGCGGCGCATCTCTTCCTTTTAGATCGTCGAGAACTTCCCCGACAGTTAAGGTACAGCGATCCTCGGGCGAGATGACGATTACTTCGGCTCTGGTAACCAGCCAATCGGCCTTCGGAGACCAGTATCTGATCGCGTGATGCACATTCTCCGGCTTCTGTTTCCGATAGGAGATGACGAGGGCCGGATGGCGCGCTTCTGCAAATAAGAAAAACTGATAATCCGTCAGGTTAAGGACCTGATCGATCGCGTGCCGCAGGAAAAGAGTTCGTTGAAACTCAACGGCGGTGCCGCTGTGATTGAACAATGTGCCATGAGGCAGAACGAAGCAGATCTTCCCATGATCGGCGACATGATGAGTCGCCTTCCAAACGAACGCGGCCGAGATCTGCTTGTCCGGAACTGGACAAACGTGGTCCGGGTGAGAGCACCACTGTGCGGCCGGCGTGTCGGGTGATGCGGTGCTGCCCCAAGGAGGGTTGCCCACAACCAAATCCACGCCGACCGGGTAGTTCGTCCCCTCCGCAAAAAAGTCGCCACACCAGATGTTGCCTTCGACCGTTCTGGCAACAGGGTTGTCGGGATAGTGAACCAAAGTCGGAAGCCTGTGCCCCTTTTCCTGCAGTTCTTGGATGTCCCGCGGCGATAGCTGATCGAGATAGGCAAGGTACAGGCTGAACGCGGTGATCCGGCACGCAGTCGGGTTACGATCCACGCCGTAGAGGCTATCGCACAAGAGTTTCCTCAGCTCCCGTGCCCGCCGATCGTTGCGGGCATCCGGATTCGCTTGCTTCCACTCTTCCGCGATCCGATTGAACAGACCAACCAAAAAGATGCCTGATCCACATGCCGGGTCGAGATAACGACGGCCGAGCAAGGTAGATTGGTCGGCGAGCGCCATGTCGAGTACGAGTTCCGCCAGAAATCGCGGCGTGTAAAATGCTCCCTCCCGCTTCTCGGTCCCTTTCAGAAATCGTTCGTAGATCGCGCTGATGGCCTCGACGGGGATGGCTCCGAAATCGTAAGGCCAAAAAGACCCCTGTCCGGTCACCACATCCGTCGCATGGAAGAACGCCTCGAGCGGCCCAATGTGCGACGGCGATACAAGCTTGGCTTCCGCATCCAAGTTCTCGCTGAAAAGGTCTCCGTTAAAGTCCCCGCCCAGTTTTCGGAACAGATCATAGAGACTCTTTTTGGCGCGTGTGCGCGGCTGGAGGGCAAGGACATCCCGCAGGTGCTGAGCATCCTTCACTCCGATGTCGTCCAAATAGGATGAGCCAATCACGCCCCGGTCAAAGAGATAGCAAGCGAAGACGAGACGGCACAGCAAGGCATCGAGGATCTTCTCGTCCAGCGTGCCGGCGGATGATGTGACGAGCTCTTGCCGCGTCGCTTGAAGGTTGTCCAGCAGATCGCGGTCAACTCGTTGATCCGGATTAAAGGACTTGGCATGGCGCCGGAAGAATTCACCGGACTCGACCGCCGGAAGGAATTCGCGCAGGGCTAATGACGCTCGATCCAGGGTCTCGACCAAACTAGGGATGGCGCCGTCGTCGTCGACATCGGCAACCGGGCGCGTCAAACCGGAATATACGTGCACCTCATCCTGCCCCACGAGCACTAGAATCGGGGCGCCTCCATGATTCCAAAACTTCCGGTGAAGCCGCAGGACGTCGCTCGAATCAATTCTCTTCATCCGCTTGAAATAGACGAGCGGAATGTTTTGCGTGCATAGAATACCGTCGAGCTTCAATAGTTCAAAAGCCCGGCGCAGAACGTGGCTTTGGGAGGCCTCCGTTCCCGACGCGCTCAGCTCAGCCTTACTGGCAATGAAGGTTTTCCCACCGTCATCCTCAATGCCGAACTCAAGCCGCCAGTCGTTGTCGGTTACGACGCTCATACACTCAAGGCGGCGCGCGCCGTTTCGGCGGCGCCCCTCTTCTCCTTCAGGCCCTCAGTAGACGGCCGAGAGCCGCTCCCTCTGGCTCGGTTCCTTCCGGTGACGGTTGCCCCTGAGGCCGGCGGATGGATTGCCTCATCGCTCCGTAGCTGGGCGCGTTCTGAGTATGCGATCGGAAGCGACATTGTTATCTCAAGCCGCATTAGTAACTAACGTTTGCCTCAATCGAGCGCTGCAAGGCAATCCGGGCGTATGTTCCCTGCCGCGCTGTGGCAAGAGGTGAAGGAGGGTCATGGCCTAAGCGCCCTTCCTAAGCCGCTGGATCCCCGTCTCCGACTCAGCGGGTTTCTTGGCCTCCGCGCCGAACAGAATCATGCCAAGCCGCTCCGCCGCTTGATCCCGCGTATCGCAAAGCAGGTGGCCGTATACTTCGAGAGTGAACGCGACGCTCGCGTGCCCTAATTGTTCGGACACCCAGCGCACCGGTAATCCGGCGGAGAGCGACAGAGTCGCGAAGCTATGGCGCAGATCATATAGCCGGATATTGGGCAGCTCCGCGCGTTGGAGGAGCGGTTTGAAGACGCGCTGCACCAGATTCCGCTCGTGGATAGGAGTGCGGCGTTTGGCTTCGAACAGCAACCGATCTGGCTGGGTTAATTTGCCATGGGTTCGGCAATACGCTTCGAGACATTGGGTCATCTCGGCCGGCAACGAGACGGTGCGGCGGCTTCGCGGGCGCTTGGTCTCCCGGAATAACCACCGTCCCTTGTGCCGTTCCACCGTGCGTTCCACCGCGAGCTTCGATTCGTTGAAGCAGATATCCTTGACCCGAAGAGCGAGGTATTCGCTCGGGCGCAGGCCGGTAGAGAGCGCGAGCAGGAAAACCGGTCCGAACGCATCCCTCTGGCAGGCGCGGGTGAAACTCACCGCGTGCTCCCGTGTCAGCGCGACAACCTCCGGCGATTGCTTTCGCGGCAGGACCGTGTGGGCCGCCGGATTCTTGTCGATCAGTTCCCACTTGACTGCTTGTTCGAGCGCCGAGTGCAAAATCGAATGCGCGTAGCGAATCGTTCGGGGAGACAGTTCCTGTTTTACCAACTCCCCAACCGCGCCCTGGATGTCGAGAGGCCTGAGCGACTTCAGCCGCTGGCGCCCGAGATGGGGAAGCGCGTAGCGCCGTAGATGCGCGGTATAATCGCGCGCGGTCTTGGCTCGCAATTTCGGATTGACCGCGATGGTGAGCCACCAGTCGGCGTACTCGGAGAACGGAGATTCCGGGCTGGGCCGGGAACCTTGAACCGAAAGGCGGGCGGCAAGCTCGTCTTCGGCCTGCTCGCGGGTTCCGGAAACTGGGGAGTTGTCGTAGACTCGTCTACCGGTAAGTGGGTCGCTGCCTTGATAGACGCGAAGGAGCCATTTGGAATCAGCCCGTTCGAGGATCTGCCCTTTCGCCATCTCTTCGCCTCTATATTGCCATATTGTGTCCGCGCACGCAACACAAATAACTCTTTAATATACAGCATCCGAATAGCAGAAAGATCGGCTGATTCAAACTCAGCCGATCAACCGCACAGTGGGACACGCACCCTAGACAAGCCTCAGATCTATTTCTGCAGGACAAAGCTGCGTTCAAGGAGTTCGCGGAGGTCTGACTTCCGCAGCACCCATCCGCGCCGAGATTCTGGTCACGTTTACCATTGCGCAGAAAAACTGGCGGAGACTTCTAGCGTCGACCAAAATGCTCCGCTCCGCGGATCAAGTTCGTTTGGTCTCTCCACGCCGGGACGGCCGCAATTGATCAGCGATCCAGAGTTCCATTCGCTTCGCAAGCTGACTGAACGGGGTCTCCAGCGCGTCGGCGATCTTCCACAACCGGCCTACCGTAGGGTTGATAATTCCTCGCTCCACCCGGCTAATATAGGTTCGGTCGAAGCCGCACTCGTCGCTGAGGCGCTCCTGTGAATGGCCAGCACTTTCACGAAATTCGCGCACTACGGCCCCGATGGCTCTCATCTTCAGATCGGTCGGTTGGATCTGCTTCTGGCGCCGTTGCATTAGCAGATCCGATGGTGCTACTTTGAAGCGTATCAGCCAACGGCATATACGCCTCATTTGAAGCCGCGTTAGGCATCCAGGAAGCGAGCTCAACCTGACGCGGAAGGGCGCCAGATCCCGATCCGATGGTGTATCGTATCTTGAGACCCGAGTGCAACCGTCGCTTCTTCCGCTCGCGAGCGTTGGCTGGGCGGCAGCAGCGCTCCGTAGTCCTAACTTTTGAGAGTCTTGATGAACCGTCTTGCCAAATCTCGAGGGGCTGAACGCGCCGTGGGGCGACGATCAAAACAACTTGCAGAGGACGAATGCGAACTGGTTGCGCCAGACCGTCTCGCCCAAACCATCACTGAATTCATCGAGTGGCGAGCGTTTTCCTATTGGCTCCGTCTGATCGTCGAGACCCAGGGATTCGTTTCTGATCCGATGACGGCGATTCTGCAAGACCGATGCCCTGGTCTTCTGGAATACGCGGCTGCTTACGCCGCGGAACATCCGCGAGAGCCGGCGTTTCTTTGGCTTCGCTTTCTTGAGTGGGCTGACGAAAAACGCTTTCAGGTTCCTATGGCTGAGGGCTGGCGCCACGCGCTGGGCTACTACGCGACTCGTGATCCCCGGATGGATCAGCTCCGTGCGCATTGGAAACAGTGCCGTCGGGCGTGGAAACATCAGGCGCCCGCATCCTTTCCGAGTTTTGAGTCATGGCGAGAGTCTGCGCTCCAGCGCCGTTGACCCTCGCTCTCTCGGTTTCCACAAGCTCCGATACCCAAAAGGCGGTGTCTTGATCAAACACTGGCCATTTCAACGTTTCGGGGTGAGTGTAGAAGAAAGACTGCAAGGATACTTCATCGATCCGGCCATTCCTCTTCCTGTGGAGAAGACCTGCTTCAACCCACTTCTGAACGCTCAGGCGCCTCACGTGAAGCCTTTCGGCCAATTCACGCATGGTGTATCCGTCTTGGAATCTAGCCGGGATTCCACGTTGGCCAACCATGTCCCAAACCGCCTTCTCCGATCTTCCAATCTCTTCGGCGATTTCCCGCACGCTCATGTGGTTCAAGGATTCGATAGCGAACCGGTACTCTACCATCGTCCAGCGACGGCGAGAGCCCAAAGGTCGGGTGGGAATTCCCAGTTTATGGGCTCGCCGCAAAATAGCTTTTCGCGGCCAACCGGTGAGGCTCTGAACACCCGACACGGCTGCGCTTAAACCCGCTTCTTCGTGGAAGTGGATCAGCCGTTTATCCAATTCATCTGTCCATCGAAACGGCGGGCATGTGTGTCCGTTTTCTTTTCGTTGTTCCTGTAGTCGTCGAAGACGCGCCCAAATTGTGCCGATCCGCAGTTCGGAAAACTTACGCAGGACCCTGTCAACTGTTTCGCGCTCTAATCGGTTCGCGGCTCGAATTCCCCTGAGCAGGATCGGGTCGACCTCTGCGCTCCAGAACCCTTGGTCGATTCTTGACGGCGGCACCATCCGGACAAATTGGACTGTCGTGCTCGAATCGGCTTGTCCGCCAGCGGACTCGACCCGGTCGTCGCAATCGTTCGCCACCACAAATTCCGTCACCACTGCTTGCAAGTCCGCTGTCCGTTGTTTTCGCAATCGTCGGAGACGATCCCGGATCATGCCGACGTGGAGTTGCGGGAACGCCTGCTGGACCATCTCAACCGCTTCGCATTGGCATAGGCCGGCATTCCGGATACCGCTAAGCAGAATGGGATCGATCTCGGTCGCCCAGAACGTCTGGTCCATCCAGCGAGGCAGCCCTGTCCGAGCGACTTCCTCCAAACGGGCATCGAGCCATGAGATCGAAAGCTTCGGCCAGACCGAGCGGACCCGCTGTACCACCTCATCTTGCGTCACATTCCGTGCGAAGATTCCCTGGATCAGCACCTTGTCAACTTCGTGCTGCCAGAATTCCAAGGACAGCCAGGGAGCTACCCCATCCTCAGATGGTTTCTCAAAGACCTTGGTCAGCCACTTCTCAAAATCCTTGGGGTAGCGATCCTTTCCCTGCGGGAGAGGATGCAAAGCTTTCACTCGCTCGTGTGCCAGATCCTTCCCTTGCCTGTTGTCCTCGATGCCATCCAGCAGGATGACGTCGAGTTCCCTTGTCCAGGCGACACTTTCCTTTGCGCCGTGTTTCGCGCTCATGTAGACCCCTCAACAGCGATACCCCCAGGGCTCTCAACGCGGGTACCACGCGCACGCGGGAAAAAAGGCCCCTATATAAATAGGCATTCAGGAAAGCCGATTTCGCCGTTCCGATCGAAATTTTTTAAAGTGGAGCAGGGGCGTCTTTTTTTGGCGGTTGCATTTCACCGCCCCTCTAGCTATTGGATGGAACCAAAGCCTTGCCCTCACCGGCCTTTGGGATCGTTGCCGCTTTCCACTAGTGCCCCCAGATCTGGCGTTTCCCTGTCAAAGGCGTGCCGTAGCAAGCCTTTCCATTGGTTCAGGCTTCGAGCATGACTTTGTCCGTCCTCGGCCAGGCAACTTGGTAGTATGCCTGCGGTATTAAGGCCCTTGCCACCTCACAATTTGCAATTTCGCCCGCTCGAATGACGTTATTTTGGCAGTATAATAAGGGCATTCTGATCGGGGCTTTAAATGCCGGTCAAGCCTCCCCCACTAGTGGCTCCCGACTCGAGCGGGAAGTCGTCGGAAGGGTTTTCGTGCGTCTCCGCGCGCGCGAAGGATACCGTTCGGCGCGTACGGGCTTACCTCCGTGGCCGCGGCTCCGCGGATCTCGAATCTATCACCAAAGAAGCAAAGGCACTGACTCCGGCCCAATGGTCCGCCGCCCTTCCCGAGCAGCGACGTAATGGAAAACTCATTTATCTTGACCGGCCCTCATTGGAGCGAATTGCCGACGCGCGGCCAGATCCCTTCGAAACCGCCTATCGCCAAGAACTCGTCGCGTTTCTGGAGGCCCAACTTCCACCGGAGCAGGTTCCTTACCTGGACGCGTTCCTCGCCGACGACGAACCCAAGGACCTCGCTCCGCGCTTGGGCATCAGCGCAAAAGCCGCTTCGGCACGAATGAGGCGGTTCCAGGTGAAGCTCGGGGTGATATTGTCGGGCCTTACGCCGGGTATTAAGGCCCCACCCTGATGCGAGTTAAGGCATAATATGCTATCGAATGGACATCGAACGCGTTCGCAAGGAGCTGCAGGAATCTGCCCTCAGGGAGTTTCCCAACCCTGAGCGCATTGGCTGCCCCGACCCCGAGACCTTGGGTGGCATGTCTCGGCGAATCATACAGATGACGCAGGACCAACTCCACCACGTCACCCATTGTTCGCCTTGTTTCCAGACGTTTCTGGCGATCCGCCAGGAGATGCGTCAAAGGCGAGTCCTTAGGTTTCGGATCGCGGCCGTTGCGTGTGCTGCCGTCCTTGTTCTCGGCGCCGTTATTTACTGGACCGGCGTCGTCCGACCAACACCCCCCGTCCAAATCGCCAGCGTCACCACTCCAGCCACTCTCGACCTTCGGCCGTTAACCGAGAATCGCGGCTTGGAGCAGGGCCGCCCGAACACGCCAAAACCCCCACTGATCCTTCCGAGAAAGCATCTTCGACTCACTCTCTATTTCCCAGTCGGTGCAGACGAAGGCCAGTACGCATTGCAGTTGCTCGATGGCCAGTTGCGCACGCTTCTAAAGCAGCATGTGACCGCAACGCTCCAGGATCACATCGTAACGGCTGTCGCTGAACTCGACCTCAGTTCTTTATCGCCCGGTCTCCACACCCTCGCCATCAGAAAGAGCGGCGATGAGTGGCGAACCTATTCTGTCGTCCTCCAATAGTGGGTTACAGTTCGTTTGCGACGTCGATTGCCCGCTGCAACTGCGCATCCCGACCACTGCGTATCGCTGACACGGAGAACGGCTCCTCGATGTCGGGCGCCACGCCTCTTCCCTCCAGAAAAGTCCCGTTCCACGTGTAGTAGGCGGCTACTGGCAGGGCAATCCGGTATCCGTTCCCGACGCGGAAAGAATGTCCACCGAGAAGCCGGCCAGGCGTTTTTGTCCCGACAATGGTGGCAAGCTTGTTTTCCGACGCGAACGCGGCAACCATTTCGCACGAGCTCGCGGAATGCTCATTCACCAACAGAACAACCTTGCCATGAAAGCGCTGTTTTCCAAGTCTCTCGGTGGCTATGGCTACCGATTGGTCGCGACTCGCAAATTTTAGCAGCAGGCTGATGAGGCCGATTTTCTTCGACGGAATGCGGTCGAACACGGGCAGTTTCTCTTTCGAGAACGATTGCTCCGCCCGCCGTCGCGTAACACTGTAGCCAACGGGAACTCGATCTGGCGTGAGATAGCTCATCAGCCGCAGACAGCCGATACCCCCGCCAGTATTGCCTCGAAGATCGATGATGAGTCGCTCGCAATCCAGGCTCTTGATTGCCTTGTCGATGTCGCGCGCGACGTCGATCCCGATTGCGCCCGGGAACATGCAGACCTTCAACCAACCGACCTCGCCGTGCTTCACGGACGAGACTGGTTGCAGCTCAATCAGCGGCCGCTCTTTCGTCTTCGACTTCGGCACCTCGATCCGCAATCTCACGTGGGCGCAGTCCCGCCGCTTGATATCAACCGAGGTCGTTTCCCCTAATGGAAACAACGGAAGTTCGGGGGGTGCAATCTCGCTCTCTCCGACTCGCAACAGAATATCGCCCGGTTGCACACCAGCCTTGAAGGCCGCGCCACCGGGATGAACGTCTTGGAAAACCCAAGAGCTTCGACCGTCGTCTTCCGCCTTGAAAAGCGTAGCACTGATGGCCATCTTTCCCGCCGCGCGAGGCCGCTTCTCGTGATAGAAACCCGCGTGACTGACCTTCAATTCCTTGATCAGCTCATTGAACTCCCGCTCGAGTTCCTCGTCGCCGGCAGCAGCGAGGATTCGCTCCTTCCGTGCTTCGGCCAGCTGGCGCCAATTGACGCCATTCAGCTTGGGATCGTAGAGCTTCTTCTCACACGTGTCCACGACCTTGCGGAACATCAAACCCAGCTGGTCTCTCGTGAGCGAGTTCATTGACCCTCCGAATCCTTAATCGGATAGAAGGCTCCGTCGGCTCTCACCAACCATTATGAAGCCACCCCAAAGGCGCGGCGAAGAAGCATCCTGTCCATACTTCCGAATCATCTCCAGCTTTGCCTGCTGCAACGCGCGTCCCTTGTCCATACCCGCCGCCAATCTGGTATAGAATTCGCGCATCAGCCCACGGCTGAAATCATCGTTGGACTCCCATAGGTTCGCGACCACGGTGCGAGCACCCGCGATCAGAAACGGGCGCACCAGGTTCGAGACGCCTTCTTCTCCCACAACCAAACCGGAGCCAACATCACATGCAGAGAGCGTCACCAGTTCAGCATTCAATTGCGTTCGCGCAATCTCCCGCGCCTGCCAAAAACCGTCTTCGTTGCTCGCTGGATCCGCGTTCAGAAGCAGCGCCGATCGGTCAGGAAAGTTCGTGCTCACAAGGCCATGGACAGCAAAATGAAGCACGCGGAACTGTCCGAGCGGTTGCTTTTTCAAGGCACTTTCCGTTGCAGCGTCCGCTAACAGCATCACAGAGTCCAAGCCTAGTATTCCGGCTACCGTCCGAGCCTCGCCGTTGGCGGCCGGCAAGGGTTTGAGCTGTGGCTGCCCGGCGTCGAAGATCTCTCGGTTAATGTTCCCAAGAGACTGCTGTTGATTCGCCATTCGAGCACGCGCCTCGACCAAAGAATCAGTTCCGGTTGCTACCGCAAGCAGCGGAAGGGATGGCCGGTTCCCCTTCTTCTCCGACAAAAGCGTGAATACTGTGCCCGATGGGGCGTATGTCACAACGTGAGAGGCCAACAAGCGCTGATCCGGTCGCGGTCCGAGCATCTCCAACGGAAGTTGGTAAAGCAGGCCGTCAGGAACAATGGTCAATCTGGTCTTGGAAGAGACCACACTCGCCATGGGGCCAACCACCGTCGCATATAGAGCTGCCTCTGCTCCTGCGTCCGTGCCTCCCTTTCGGAGCGCAGTCAGAACCGCTTCAACCTGTTTGCCAATCCGACTACGTCCAGCTAAGGGGAGCACCTCGATATGGTCTCGGGTGATCGCCAAACAATATGAAACCGGGTCGGTCAGCACATATTCCAGGAAAGCCTCATCTCCTCCCAGAGCTCTTTGCAAGCGTGCGAGCGGGATCGGTTGCACTTGCTGGCGCAGCCACGGTGGATCTTGTCCGGATTCAATTTCAATGGCTCGCTGCTCGAGGCTGAGCAAATTCGTCAGCAATCGCTTTCTCTCCCGGGTGCTGGCCCTAAGAAACCGAAGTTGAAGCTGGGAGATCTCCTTTTCGGTGCGCGTGAGCGATGCTGGCTCGGGCTCACGGCTCACTCTCCTGAACCGCAAGCTGTCGGCTATCGACCTGCCCCGTACTCCTTCAATTACCATAAACGCCTTGCTGGGGCTATTCAGATGCATCGCGGCCAACTCGAAGTGACCCAGGAAGATCCCGTCCATAGATCCCGCCACGGAGCTTTTCGCGTTTGCGGTAGTCGTCGTTGAGAGGATGGCCTCTACGACATCTGTCGCCTCATTGAACAGCTGATCCGCGATGAGATATTTCCCTCTTGATTCCTCGACAGCAGCAAGCTGCGCCAGTGATCGAGGCACCAAGAGCCTGTCGCCGATCGCCCGGCTTGCCTCTACGCTTTCCTTCGCGGCCAATTCTGCCTCACCGTAGCGCTTCGCCTTCGCCAATACCTTCGACAATTCCAAGTCCGCTTCACTGATGAGGTTATGGCCGTCAACTTTCGTCGCCGCAGCCACGGCCTTTCTAAAGTGATCGATCGCGTTCGTGTCCTGGCCCGTCCTTTCTTCGAGCTTCCCCAACTCGAGCAACGCTTCGCTTTCGTAACCAAAGGCGGTCCTCTGGTGGGAGATTTCCAAGAGGTTCTCCAACAGTTTTTTCGCTTCGGCGGTTCTGCCGAGAGCGGCTAAGGCCTGTGCTTTCCCGGCGTACGTCAGCACAGGTTGCCCGAGTTCTGGAATAGTCTGTACCACCGCCAGCGCCTGATCGAACATTGCAATTGCCTGCTCGTTCCGCTGAAGCTGAATCAGCCCATCGCCGATCAGGGTGAGGTACCGAATCTGGGCACCTACGTCATTCAATTTCTTAGCCTGTGACAGGGCACCCATGACCCTCACCGTCCCGCTCTGATAATCGCCCTGAACGAAGCCGATGATTCCGAGCTCGCCATTTGCGCGATTGACCCACGCTGCATCCTCGAGGCCCTTCGCAATTGACAACGCTTCCGTCCAATCGCGCGCCGCGAGAGCTGTATCGAAGTCCAAATCGACATCCCCCTTCACGGTCAGGCATCGAAGCCGAAGGCGAGGGTCAGCTTTTGTAAGGGGGTCATCCAGTACCGATGCCAGGTAGGTTGAGGTCTCGAAAAGCCCGCGGCTTGGCAACTGGCCACGCAACCGGCTGATACGCGCGTACAACTCATTTCGATCATCGCCACGCTCTCGAAATAGGATCTCTGCCTTCCGAAAGAATGGCTCCGCAGCCTGCCAATTCTTGAGCCACGCCAACCGGTCGCCTTCGGCGAGGAGCTGTTGCGCGTCAACTTGTTGGCCGAGGGCGGTCGACGCCATCTCCCAAAAACCCACAGAAACTACCAGGAGACCCAAATGCAAGTGCTTCATAGGTGCCCCTTGCCTGGACGAGGCAAGATGATATTCAAATGCGGACCGCTTGGCAGAGGCAGAAGACGGGTGACTGTAGCTGCGATGAAGCGTTTTGCGCCGACCGGGCTGCGGAATACCGTTGTGAAGGTCCGTACAGCCAAGCCGATGGCCACCGGCCCGGACGCGCCTCTGCGTGAATCATCACGCCTAAACATCTCTGATTTCTCGGCTTTAAGGAAGGATTTGTGAAAAACCAAGCAATTCTCCCGAAGCGATTTCCGCTTTAGGAGTCATTGGTCGTCTGGCAGGACGGCGTTTACGCGAACTCCACCGCATTTTAAGCATAGGATTTGCACCCCTTTCTGTCAAGAGTACTTTCCCCTTAGGTGTCGCGAGACCCGTCTGGCAATCTCTAGGCGGCCTGTATTAAACGTGGTCCGCAGGCCATTGCGGATCCGAGTATGCTCGTCACCTTATTCTGACCGGAAGCGAAGCATTGGGGTTGTCCCTAAGCAGCCTACAAGCGTCAAGTCCGCTTAGGCCCATGTCCTGTCCCGACGAGTTCCGATCCCGAAATCGAGATGCCGGCAAGAACGCCACTCGCGGCTGTATAGGCCCGATCCGGCCGCGCGGCTGACCTTCAGCCCAAATGATCGAGCCCGAGCCTCCCAGAATGTCTCTCGAACGTTGTTTCAACGACCACGAACGCCGATGAGCACGTCGCTGTGACCGGACTGATACGAACATGGCCCGTGCTCGAGGACGAGCACTCATCGGAAGGGTGGCAGCGATCAACGGAGGGAAAGGCGGGCCCCGTGCCGTCAGCACACCCGAGCGCACACAGCCCCCAAGCATCATTGACAGGGATCTGGCGTCTTGGGATACTGAGCCTAGTGTGGGTGTTGGAGTCCACCGCCAACCGCCCCTCCCCAGGGGAAGATGACTCCTACCAAGCTTAGAACTTGGGAGGAGTAGGCCATGCCAGTTCACGCAACCGAGCGTTGGGTTTTCCCAACCGGGGGAGCGAGGTCGGGCTTCACAGAGCCCCTTTCGGCTCCATCCTGTCTTCACGCCCGCCCTCCGACCAGTTCGAGATCCTCCTCGGCAACTCCACGAAAGCCGGCACCGGTTCGTGCCGGACGTTAAGACGGCGAATCATCTCCTCGGGTGATCGGTTATGACCCAAGTGCTAAGTCACCCACAGAAGCGCGGCAACTCCATGCCTTTCCGCAGCATTCTATTCGACCAATCCGAAATCGGCGCAGATATCGACGGGCACGAAGCTCCCGAATTCTTCACCGACCTGAATCTCGACCAGATTGTTGCGCCCATCACGGCCGGCCGCGACGAATACAACCTGAAGCCCTTCTTTTACACGCCGTTAAGGGATGTCGAGACGATCTGCTATCGCTACGAGATACTGCGGGATCTCGAGAACCAGGCGCTATTCGGATACATCCAGTCTTTCGCCCAGGAAATGCGCACGATGCGCGCCCATGTTGCTCAAGCAGTTAAGCTTTACTACAACTACCACAAGCACAGCTGGTTCCTGGACGCCGTAGATATCTATTGCAGCGCCGTCAGGCGTCTGACCGGCGATTTGACACTCTCAGACCTACGCTCGCGCGGTTTCCTGGCCTTTCGCGACTATTTGGCGAGCTACACCGAGTCCAGTGACTTCGTTTCGCTTGCCGCCGAAACGCAGAAGCTGAAGGGCGATCTGTCTGGAGTCCGGTATTGTTTACGTTTAGAGGGTAAGCGCATCAAGGTCGGCCCGTATGACTCGGATCCTGACTATGGCGCAGATGTGTTGCAGACATTCGAGAAGTTCAAGCAAGGGGCGACGAAGCAGTACCGGTTCAAATTCTCCTCGTGGCCGGACATGAACCATGTTGAAGCGGCCGTACTGGACATGGTCGCCAGACTGTATCCCAACATCTTCTCGTCCCTGAACGAGTACTGCAGCAACCATCGCAGCTATCTCGATCACACAATCGCCGCATTTGACCGTGAAGTGCAGTTTTATGTCGCGTGTCTCGAGCACATCGACTGCCTTAAGCCGTCCGGGTTGCTCTTCTGTTATCCCGCCGTCACTGACCAATCTAAGGAAGTTTATGGCCGCGAGGTATTTGACCTTGCGCTGGCCACTAAGCTCATCCGCGAAAACGCACCCGTGGTGACCAATGACTTCTACCTAAGGGGCCCGGAACGCATACTTGTGGTGTCTGGACCGAACCAAGGCGGAAAAACGACGTTCGCCCGCACTTTTGGGCAACTCCATTACCTGGCCAGCATCGGCTGTCCCGTGCCAGGAAGGGAAGCAGGGCTCTTTCTCTTCGACAGACTGTTTACTCACTTTGAGAGGGAGGAAGACATCCAAAACCTCAGCGGCAAGCTGGAGGATGATCTGCTCAGGATTCACCGGATCCTCCAACAGGCAACGCCCAACAGCATCCTCATCATGAATGAAAGCTTCGTATCCACGACGCTGAGTGACGCGCTGTTTCTCAGCAGACAGGTCATGCAACAGATCATCCAGCGCGACATGCTATGCGTGTCGGTGACGTTTCTTGACGAATTGGCATCGCTAGGTGAAACCACCGTAAGCATGGTCAGCAATGTGAATCCTGAGGATCCGGCGCTGCGAACGTTCAAGATCGTCAGAAGGCCTGCCGACGGCCTTGCCTACGCCGCGGCGATCGCGGAGAAGTACCGCCTCACCTACGACAGCGTAAAGGGGCGCATAACGCCGTGAAGGCTTTTCTGATGTACAGAGATCGGGATTTCGATCTGAACGGGTGCCTGCCGCCGAACGCAGCGGAGTTGACGCAGGATCTGGAGCTCGACACGCTGTTCGGCGCGATGGCCGCCGGGGACACGTTCTTGCTCGATGTGGCGAAGGAGGCTGTCTTAGCGAGCCTTCATGAACCGGAGGCGATCCTCTATCGCCAGCACATCCTCGCCGATTGCCTGGAGCGGTCCGACATTGTCAGGGAGATGTACGCCATTGCCGTGGAGGGAATCGAACGCGAGAAGAAGCTCTGGGGCTGGTCGCGTCAGTCTTCCGAAGGAGTGCTGCATCGGTCCGTCGAGGTGCTCCAGCTTTTTGTGGGCCTGCTCAAGAGGCTAAGGCACACTGCCGATGAGCACGGCGCCAAATTTCGCTCCGAAGGATTTACCAGACTCTTCGGCATGCTTGCCAAGGAGGTTGACGACGAATACCTGAGTATCGTCGAGGACCATCTACGGCAACTTGCATTTCGAAGCGGCGTCCTGATGAGTGCCGAACTCGGTAAGGGCAATAAAGGTACCAACTACATTCTTCGCAAACCGCCGGATACGAGACAGAGCTGGACCGAGCGGTTTCAGGGCTGGCTGGAGCAGCTAACTGGCAGAAATGGCTCCAGCTATGTGTACGAGATCGCCGATCGCGATGAAAGCGGCTTCAGGGCGCTGGCGGAGCTGAAGGGACTGGGAATCGGCCATGTTGCCGCCGCACTCGCACAGTCGACCGACCATATTCTCAGCTTCTTTAGCATGTTGCGCTTGGAACTGGGATTCCATATGGGTTGCTTGAACCTGCGTGACCAGCTAGCCCGAAAGGGTGAGCCCATCTGCTTTCCCGAGCCCTTGGCGGTGGGCAAGGCGATGCTCTCCTGTCGGGAACTATACGATGTCTGTCTGAGTTTGAGCATGGAGGATAGAGTCGTCGGCAACGATGTGAGCGGTGATGACAAGGTGCTCGTGACGATCACCGGCGCCAACCGAGGCGGCAAGTCGACGTTCCTGCGCAGCATTGGACTTGCCCAACTGATGATGCAATGCGGCATGTTCCTGCCGGCTGAGTCCTTTCGCGCCAATGTCTGCGATGGCATCTTTACGCACTTCAAGCGTGAAGAGGACCCCAGCATGAGGAGCGGGAAGCTCGACGAAGAACTGAGCAGAATGAGCTCGATGGTCGACAACATGACCCCGAATAGCATCGTTCTGCTCAACGAGTCATTCGCGTCGACAAACGAGAGAGAGGGGTCGGAGATCGCGAGGCAAATTGTCCGGGCGCTGCTGGAAACGGGCATCAAAGTGTTCTACGTAACCCACATGTTCGATTTGGCGCAAGGGTTTTACCTCGCGAAGATGGACGCCGCCCTGTTCCTTCGTGCGGAAAGGCTCGCCGACGGGCGGCGGACGTTTCGACTTGTCGAAGGCGAACCGTTGCCAACGAGCTATGGCGAGGATTTGTATGGGCGGATCTTCGGGACGGTTCGTGATGCTACATACGGCGGCGTGTCCCTCGGGAATGAGAGCGGGACGGTAGATGAAGACGGTAGGTGAAGAGGTTGCAATGGCTCTAAGCCTATGATAGGTTAAACTCGTTCAGCGGTGATGGAGTCTCACCTTTAACCGTCCCGATCATCCGGGAATGATAGCTCCTACCAAGCGGTTACTCTTACAAATGTGATGACGTAGCGCATAGGAGGCGCTTTCGGTATGAAGCTATCCAGAAGCGATCAAGGTTTCGCGATGTGGCTGGTACTGCTGTTCGCGATGCCTTTGGCGGCAGGTACCGTGCGCATCTATATCACGAATGCCGCCGGTGACAGAATTCAAGTGATTGATCCGGCGACCAACACGGTTGTAGACGAGATTCGGGACATCGAGATCCCTAGCGGCGTCGCCTTTTCACCCGACGGGAAGCGCCTCTATTTTAGCTGCGAGGGCGAGAAGACGCTGGACTTTGTCGAGCGAGAGAGCAAAAAGATCATTGGCAAGGTGCCGCTCACCGGTCGTCCGAACAGCATTTCGGCGACTCCGGATGGGAAACTGGTTTTCGTCGCGATCGCGCAGGCTCCAGGCGGCGTAGACGTCATCGATACGGCGGCCATGAAGAGGATCAAGACGATCCCCATCAAAGGCAGCGTACATTACGCTTATTTGACTCCAGACAATAAGTATATTGCCGCCACTTCAATACCTGGGAAGGTTATCACCATAATTGATATCGCCACACTGGAGCCGATCGGCGACGTGAACTTCAAAGTGGGCGTCCGACCTGTGGCCTTCGAGTTAGGCAGGGACGGCCTGACCAGTCGGATGTTCGTGCAATTATCCGATCTTCATGGCTTCCAAGTGGTGGATTTCAAAACGCGCGAAGCCATAACCACCATTAATCTTCCGGACGAGCCAGTGAGCTTGGTTGGCGAGCGTAGCAGCGCCCCGGCTCACGGCATCGCCGTGTCCCCGGACAACAAGACACTCTGGGTGAATAGCTCGGTTGCGGGTGCTGTGTTTATCTACTCGCTCCCGGACCTAAAGCTTCTCGGCCACACCGTGGTTGGTGACGTTCCGGATTGGCTCACTTTCACTCCAGACAGCAAGGTCGCATACGTTTCCAATGCCGGATCTAATTCAGTGTCTGCTATCGATACGACAACCTTCAAAGAGCTAGCTCGTATCCCGGTTGGGGAAGTTCCTAAGCGTAGCGGGACGCTCAACATTCCTTAGTGTCGGGTGTTGATGCTCCAGATGGGAGGAATGGATATGATCTCGGTACGGGCAATAACAGCGGGACTCATTTTAGCAGCTCTTCAACCTGCGGGTGTGTTCGCGACTGACGCGGACGCCGACTTTGCATTCTACAAAACGCGCGTTGAGCCGCTCTTCCTAAAGCATCGCGCCCCCCATGGCCGCTGTATCACCTGCCATGCGGGGCGAGGTAACGGGTTGGCGCTGCAGCCTATCACGGTCGGAAGCACCGCGTGGACGGAAGAGCAGTCGCGCCGCAACTACGAAGTTGTTTCTCAACTGGTGGCTCCGGGGAAGCCGACCTCGAGTCCACTTCTAATGCATCCGCTCGCTCCTGAAAATGGCGGCGACCTCTTCCACTCGGGAGGACACCAATTCGCGTCGGAAAACGATTCCGATTGGCAGACGTTAGCTGAATGGGTTCGGCAAAAGCCGAAGGCCGAGTACAAGAACCTCAAGGTGCTGAAGCCGAACGATCATCTCTTGGATACCATGCGGTTCTTTAACTTGTCTTTCCGCGCAGACTGCACCTTTTGCCACGTTTCAGGCGACTTCGCGAGCGACGACAATCCAAGGAAGACAACCGCCCGCAAAATGATGCAAATGACAGAAAGCCTCAGTCAGAACTTAGGGAAGGGCCAAGTTACCTGCTATACCTGCCATCGCGGTGACGCAAAGCCAAAGACGGTCCATCCAAGATTTCCCCAGTTGACTCCTGAATAAGCGAACAAGCGACCCACGTCAGGCTAAGCGCGGCCCCGCTGTATGATAAAAAGCGTGAATACGGAGCGGTTAGGCCTTCGGTCTTCTGATCCCGGTTGGTGGTGAACACACAAGTACGAGTAGCGGTAGCTTGCTAATGGGTTTAGAGGAAGCCTCGCCAGGGGTTGATTCAATCTTGCTCCGTACGTTGTATGAGCCGATAGGAGACGCATCGCGCGCGGTACCGTGACTCGGACAGCAAAACCCCATAACAATCTGTCGGGGGTCGGAGCCACCTTGATTTCATTAGGTATTGCATTGCATGGACAAGCGACTGGTTGGCGAATTCATGGGGACAGGCTCGTGAGGTTCTACTGACGGCAGACAGAGAAACTGAACGACGAAACCTTCGGACACCTCCTGTGGGACAACTTTCCGTCCGTTAATGAACAACACGCTCTATTCCCGGCCGTCTCTGACCCATGGCAAAAGCGATGACTACCATGCATCCTTTCCCCATCTGATTTCCAGGACGGATCTTTGCGATGCACCGGGGCATATAGGAGTACTCCGGTCCACCTTCAGGGATACTTACCCGAATAAGCACCGCCGCCGACGGCATCGAGAGTCTCCGGGCGTCAACCACAATCTTTACCTGTCAACGCTTGCGCAGAGCAATTTTGAACGGGCCCAAGTCGGCGTCGGAATAGGACACGCACAACAACTCGGATCAATACAGCGTTGACCAGCAGGGTCGCCACATAGATGATCCCAGCCCTTATTCCTGATAGGCCGACGCGCTGCAATGTTTGCGGCAGTACCAGCAAACAAGATGCAAAGCTAGTTAGGCCGCACCAATAACAAGCCATGCTACCGCCCGATTGACCGTACGCATGCCAATCTTCGCCCGGACGCTTGCCGGTGAATGCAGAATAGGCGTTTGCCGCGATGCGGCTATTAACAAACATGGAAAGGAGAGCCAAACCGATCAACCAAGTCCAGATCCAGTGATCCGACTGAATCCCGAGGGCCCGAGCAACAAATCGGCTTCCGGCAGGACCGAGGTCCCGATAAACCCACCACGTCATGATGGCTTGAACGAACCAGATTAATATAGCGCCAGAACTCATCGCCCCGCCCTTAGACCTCTGCCGCGCAAGCGAAGTGGCTGTTTCGCCCAGGTATCGATTTCATGGGAAGTTACAATCTTATATCGGCTCGCGTGTGGTTCATATTCTTCACTCTAAATAACTCAGGCGGTCATCAGGCGGGGCGAGCGCAACGTACGCACCGCGGGCGGTATCGCTAAGCCAAGGGCTCCGCTCCAGGCGGATGCCATTCCTGGGATGGAAGTTTAGGGATCGCTTCGTCCCTTGGTTGGAAGTGCGTTGCGTACCCGACCATGACTCCCTGATCGCCGGCGCCCCCAGAATCGACACCATTGGCCTCGTCATGATCGCCACCCCGGGCTATCTCCGCAGACTGCAACTTGATGTGGCTGATCACGGTGAGTTCCTCGCCGGGACCGTACCCGACAACGCTTTCCCACACTTGGCGCGCGATTTCTTCGACTTTTAGGTTGGCCCTGGTGCTTAGTTCGCCAGAGACGATCACCAGGTTGTCCTTCGCTAGACACTCGATGCCCGCTCTGGTATTCGCATCCTGTTTCAGTGCTTCGTCCAGAATCGCGTCCGCGACTTGATCACAGAATTTGTCGGGGTGTCCATCCGTGACCATTTCGGCTGTGCTCATAGCCGTGAGTGTGCTCAGACGCGCCATGCCGTCTTCCATTTCCATGGGTCTGCTCTCCTATCAATTTTTAAGGAATGAACTGAGGAGGGTAAGGCAATCAGCCTCCTGCAGCAATTCCGCTACAGGAGTCATTGATCGCCATTAGGCGACGGTTACGCGGACTCCACCGCCGAGTACAGATTACCAAAACTTCCTTCTCGTAGTCAATCTCCGCTCACCAGCCGCCTCCCGCGGTTCGCTCCGGTAGGCGCGAGTCTCGCTCGGGGGCGGAGTCTTCGTGTTCCGGCATCCTTACATTTCATTTGTCGCGCCCGCTAGGATGCAACTATACTGTAGAAAGAGCGATTCAAAAAAGGCGTTGGAGTTCGCCGCGAAACCGCCCTTCACGGGGAAGATGACTCCTAAGAGTTGGCATCTTCCTGTATGCTCGAAGCCTTCGGTCTTTCTGATATCGGCTGCGTACGACGCAACAACGAAGATTTCTATTCGCTTGCTTCCGACCTAAACCTCTACGTCGTCTCGGACGGTATGGGCGGCGCTCAAGCCGGAGAAGTAGCGGCGCAATTGGCTGTCGAAACCGTCGTGGCGCACGTACGTCAAAGTAGCCCAAGGGATGGTGCTACGCTTGGCGCCGCATTCCAGGCGGCACACTATTGCGTAGCAGCCGCCGCGGTCGGATCAGAACGAGAGGGAATGGGCTGTACCCTCGTGGCTGTACTTGTTGAGGGCGCGACACTGTTTCTGGCAAACGCTGGCGATAGCCGAGCCTACGTCTTTGAGGATGGATCTTGCCGGCAAGTGACGGCCGACCAAACCTGGGCCCATGAAGTAGGTCGAAGATTGGGGATTTCGGAAATCGAGTTGAAGCAACATCCATTCCGGCACGTTCTCACCGTTGCCGTGGGAGCCGCTGAGCTCTTTCGCGTCAACTCCTATGCGTTGCCCATTGCGCGAGACATGCGAGTACTCCTCTGTACTGATGGGCTCCACGATGTTGTGTCGGACAGTGACATCAGAGAGACAATGCTCACGAACCATACCGTGGAATGGAAGTGCCGGTCGCTGGTTGCGGCAGCGCGGGCAGCCGGCGGGCCGGACAACGTCACGGCAGTCGTTCTCGATTTGGCTAACTATAACCTCACAGAAACGAATTCATGATGGATCGGTAAAAAACGCGGAGCCTGTAAGTCAAATAGCGGCGATGGAGTTCGCCGCAAACCGCCCTCGTAGCTGATAACCCCTTTCTCCCGCAGTCTGGGAAGGAGGAACATGGATGCCAGACTGTCCTCAGCCCCCGTGTGTGCCGCTCGAGGGCTCCACTAAAGAGCAATCCAAGCGCAAAGCTCCAGGCACGGACCGACTGAGGCGCGTATGCTTCGGGGCGTTGAGGGTCTCCGTCAGCGGCCAGATCGTCGAGGCTCGAGCGGGTGCACTGACGGATATCGCGCGAGGAGCTGCCCAGGCGGTATCAGACCAGAGGGGAGCGCTGGGTGGCCTGATGACAGTCCGATCGAATTGGTTACTGACGTGGAGCTCCTTTCACAGGAGGCAAACGCCGGAGATCGCGGCCAACAGTCGAAATGACTAATGCCATCACAGCGCCGTGGTCATCGGAACTACCGCTACAGAGCAAGCATTGACTGCTACTCAGAATGAGCGGATAACTGAAAGAGGCGTTGGAGTTCGCCGCAAACGCCCCTCTGGGGAAGATGACTCCTACCGGGGATGTTCTCTGGCGGGGCCAGTCTTCCTCCGAGCTAGCCTCCCAGAGAACCCCCGCCCTAGCTGTGCGGACTTCTCATTATGGAAGGCGCTATGCGATTCAAGGCCGGCTTTGTCAACGCTCAGTACTGCTGAGGCCGACTCTCGAGATTACATCTTCGCGTTTCCGCCGCGGGACCTTCAGTGCGGGATGATGGCATGGGTTATCACGTAGCCTGAAACGACAGCAAGCCCAAGGATGAACAAGAACGCGACAAGCGCTCCCTGCAATGCTAAGTTACGGGCTTTGTCATGTTGCATATGATGTATGTATTCGCGGTAAAAGGTAATGTACGCCATGGGGCTTGCGAGCCCTCCAAAAAGTGCGCCCATGCAAAAGAAGAACCAAAACCCGAGCATCAGGTGATCCTTTGTATCCCGCTGTCGGGGCCTTCAACAGGGAACGACGGCCTGCGATTGCAGAACATCAAGGGTCGAACGGGCGCAAGGGAAAGGAGCCGAACCCGATACTTTCAATAGTGGCCCGGCGCCATAAGTCTCGCCGCCCGATGCTTCCGGACGGAATTTCCATGCGACCTTCCTCTGATCCTCCTCAATCTCTCACGCAACAGCGAGGGTTTGGCTATGCTCCGCGACAAGAAGTTGGATGAACCGAGGCTATCCCTCTACCTTCGTGGCTGGCGCTTCCCAATCCGCACGGTGCGCTGTAAGATCCTCCCGGTTTGGCGGCGATTGAGCGTGAACGATGGTTGTATCCTCGACTTGAATCAGCGCGCCGGGCGCAATCAAGGATGCAATCTGGATCAACACATCGGTCTTGAAAGGCCTCGCCAGAAATTGAATCTCCACGTTTTTCGCAAAGTTGAAGACTTGAAGACAGCAGGCGTCCTTCGGGGACAGGAACGTGAGGAGAGCTGTACAAATTGGCCCTGACTGGCTCCCGTCGCCGTTGACGAGCCGAATCGAGACCTTCTTCGCCTGACCCTGAAAGACCATGGGCCTACCGCCAACGAAGCGTACAGAATCACATTGTTTGGCAAATTGTATGAGGAGGGATTGCATACGACCGATCCTCCTACAGCAAATTGCCACAGGAGTCATTGGTCACCGGAGCGACGTTTAAGCGAACTCCACCGCTCGATTTTCAGCTTACAGCAAGCCAGAAGGCCCGTCAAGCTGGCATCTGGGTGCGACGCGAACACACGAACACGACCGCGATGCGAAAAGGGGTTGTCGGACCGCATGGAGCTGCTGTATCCTAAAATTAGAGAGCGGTGGAGTTCGCGTAATGCCGTGTATAGCGGCCAATAACTCCTGTTGGCGAAACCGCCACAGGAGGCTCTCCGTTCACTCCCTCCCGGCGGTTTCCACCTGAGTTGAAATAAGGAGACAAGCGAATGCAACGAGTCTCGCTTGGAGGATGGACGTGCGTCGGCGCGGCCCCCATTGGTATGCTGAGTTGGGGTCGATCCAGAATTGCATCTTTGCCAATTCGGTGGAGCATCGCGGACTGGGCGGCGCAACCCTTCTCGAGGAAAGCGGCTCACCCATCAAGCTTCGATCTCTCCGCTGCCACGCGTCTCAGATGGATCAGCCGAAGCAGCAACTGGTTTTTTGATCTCGTGTGTTGCGCTGTCCCGTATTCGCCGGAGGATCCAGTCAAGTGACCCAAGGAACCGTAACATGGGTCGGCCGATCTGAGATTCGGACCGGTTTGGAACCTCCCGATCCGCGCGAGAGCATATCTTCGACCCTTACGGCGATTGAGGCGATCGCGACGCGAGAAAACGTCGAACCTGTTTGCCGCCGGCTTCTCGATCTGCGTCAGCGGGTCGAACAGGACCGCTTTCAACTGGCGGTGGTCGGGCAATTCCAGCGTGGTAAGACATCGGTCCTAAACGCACTTCTTCGGAATGAAGTTCTTCCAGTCGGGACGCTTCCGTTTACGTCCGTTCTGACGATCGTGAAATACGGAGACCTGCAAAGCGCCGAAGTGCTCTTCCAATCCGGCGAGCGTCTACCCATCTCGGTTGACGAATTGCTCGAATACGTCAGCGAGGCCGGCAACCCGAGCAACGTGAAGAACGTTGAGCATGTGGAAGTTTCGTATCCAAGCGAGCTTCTGCGCGGCGGCGTCACGTTCACAAACTGTCCCGGATTTGGGAGCCCATCCGACCGCAATACCCAAACGGCCTACGAATTTCTTCCCTGCGTCGACGCCGCGATCTTCGTCACTTCTCCTGATCCTCCTCTCACCTCCGCGGAGATGGAATTCCTCAAGAGGCTTGCCGGAAGCACAAAAAAGATCTTCCTCGTCATGAACAAGATCGACCTGCTCGACGCTAGCTCTCTGGCCGCGCTCCTGGAGTTCACGCAAGAGGCTGTCTCGCGTGCCCTCGGCACTCCCATCCCGGTGTACGTGGTGTCGGCACGCGAGGTGCTAGCGCAAATCTCCCGAAAACGATGCAGTGGGCTCGAAGAGCCGGGATTTCACCACCTCGAATCGGATCTTCAGCGTTTCCTCAAAGAAGAGCGGAATGACGTCTTCTACACTTCCATTCTTCGCAGCCTGTTGAATTCGATTGGTGATCTTCGGATCCATCTCCAGTTGTGCATCGAATCGACCGCCGCGTCTTCACAGGATTCCGACCGCAAACGTGCGCGCTTTGAACAGGAGCTAACCGCCGCACTGCAACGTCAACAGCAGAACGAAGTTTCTCTGGCTGCAAGCATCCGCCAGCTGGTTGGACTTGTAAAGAGCGAAACGAGCAGGTTCGTTGAGTCGAGACATCCGTCCCTCGATTCAACGCTCAGGGCCCACCTCAAGGATTGCGAACGAATGCCCAAAGGAGATCTGGCGGCTTCGTTCGATCGCTTCATCGAATTCCAGATTCAACACATTTTCAACCAGTGGCGGCCGGATTTCGAAGGTTCGCTGGATCATGCCTTTCGTGAGGCTTCCGTCAAATTCCTGCAGGCAACAAACGACGTTGCGGACAGCATCCGAGATACCGCATTTGCCCTGTTTGGCGTAGAGTTGAGCTCTCTCCACATCATCGAGCACCTACCCGTCATTCCAGGTGACCACCGCACAAATCCGGCGACACAATGGCAGCACGGTCGGCCTTCTTTCTTGCTGCCAGGGCCGATATTTCGCTGGCGGGTACTGAAAATTGCACTCCAGGTGGCTCCTTTCGAATTGGACCGCACCGGCGGGCTCCTCGCCCGAGATTTGAAGTCGCGTCTCAGCGAGCTAACCGAGGCTTTCACGGACAATGTGCGGAACCAGCTGCGTGAGAGGGTTGCGGCGGTTCGACTTGCGCTCGCCGAAGCCCTTGCAAGACAGGGGCATTCTGAGATCTGCAACAGTGAGCGGCTTCGTCGATTGTCTGCGGATATCGACGAGCTGGACCAAGTCACGGAAATGCTCCGTGCCGGCGCGGGAGCCGAATATGCTTTGGAGGCCTGAACTTGGATCGCTACATTATGGTGCTCGTTGGCGGCGCAGTGGGTTCCTTGACGCGCTTCATGGTGGGCACGGCCATCATGACAAAATTGGGCGGCCGGTTTCCTTTTGGGACCGTATTCATCAACATTACAGGTTCGTTCTTAATAGGATTTGGGATGACTTTCCTGACGGAGCGGACCCAACTGAGTCCCAATTGGCGATTTCTGCTCGTAGTCGGGTTTCTCGGTGGCTATACGACCTTCTCCAGCTTTCAATGGGAGACGCTAAGTCTCGTGAAAGACGGTGGCCGATGGCTGGGGCTTCTGAACGGCATCGGTAGCCTCGTGGTTGGATATGTGGCGGTTTGGCTTGGTGCAGTCGTTGCAGGGAGGCGATAATTGGCACTTCTAACGCGAGTGGCTCCCTGTAACGTCCTCGTGTCGAAGTGAAGCCCCCTCGGAATGGATCAATCATTTCCCCTAATCGGCCTGACGGGCGAATTCCAGCGCCTGACGACCGCCCTTCGGAAGCGAGAGCCGCTGCTTATTCTCGGCCCGGCCGGATCAGGGAAGAGCGCATTGATTGCGGCCGTTCTAGCGAATCTACCGAGGCCCCATGGAATCATTTCAATTCAGCACTCCTCGAATCTTCATCATCTGCTGATCGATTTGGCGCGCTCCCTTATCAGTACAGGACACGGTGCTTTCCGGAAACTGGCACATCCTGGGAACGACGCGGAAAAGTGGCTGGCGCAACAAACCAGTGTTCACCTCAAGGGTATCCTCTGGACATCGCTTGAAGCCGAGCCGCGCGTCATTGTTCTCGACGGCGTAGCGGGCGCTGGTTTTCCGATGTATCGGTTCCTTCAGCGTCTCAATTTCGCGAAAGGTATGGCGCTACTCGCGTCAGCGAGGGATCCCGTATCGTTGGGCGCACTGAGTCGCCTTTTCTGGGACCCACGGAACACAATCCACCTTCGTCCGCTGAATCAAGTAGACGCTAACCATCTGTTCGACTTGGCAGTTACTCGCTTCGGCATCAGCCACCTGGAGATCGAAGAGTTTCGCGGCAAAGTACTGAACGCGGCAAAAGGCAATCCCGGCCAGTTGACCGAAATGTGCAAGCTGGCTTCCAATCCGATGTACATAACCGGCAAATACATTAAGTTCGCGCCACTACGGATTGACGTTCTGATGAAGTTTCTCTGATGGCCGCCGGGACTATCGCGGAGCTTTGCACCCAGCCGATGGAGCCGGATCAGATTTGTAGACCCTGGCCTTCCGATCGGCTCCCCTGCCACCACAACGACACTATCGTTGGGCTTGAGGCACCCCTCCCGGATGAGGACATCGTCGCTCATCTTCATCGTCGCGCGCTTTGAGGGATCTCTCGCCAACAATCCGGACCGTAGAACGTCACTCAATCCTCCAGGGAGCGACCGTATTGCGGCGACCGACCAAACGAGCAAGCCCACTCTTGGCAGCGGCCTGCTCCGCATTTGTCGACAGGTGATGGCGGACGGCCTCATGCTTCAGGACGTGGTTCTGCATGTCTTCTGCGAGCCTCTCAAATACGCGCGCCTCTCGGAGAAGAAGCGTGGCGGCTGTTTTCAGTTCGGGGCCGGCCATCAAAACGGCGCGGAGATGAAATGCACAGACGATCCCGGCTGAAGAATTGTCATTTGCAAGCTGGCGAGCGATTTCGTGGGCAGCGGCCTTTTCCGTCGACGCTACAAGTTGGCACGCCGCGCAGGATGTCCCGCTCGGCAGCATCGCCCGCACGCCATTTTCCATTGCTTGAACAGAAGTTGCCTCCTGAGCCAGCAGGCGAATCCGTTTCGCGTACAGACCCAACAATTCAGCGTATGCCGCGCACACTCCCTGTGGTGATGCGATGGCTTCGTATTGCCATGTGTGCAGCGGGCAGAAGCCCGACCGCAAAGCGTGGTTCCGTTGGTCGCTTTCGCGTACACTGAGTTCGTACTGACGTTGTGCCATGAAGTCCCTCAGCGTCCTCTCAAGGCGCACGCAAATCCGGCATGGCTGTATTGACACCGGATGTTGGACTCCAGCCGCCTCGGACAAGGTCAACGTTGTGTAAGAGTGAAGCGATTCGTTTCCCATACGCAATACAGTCTTCATGAATGCTTGCAAGCGATCAATCAGCTCTTCTAATTCGGACAACTCCGCTAGCCGGGGGTTTTGCTCCAGAAGACTGCTCACTTGCTCGCTCATACGCCTGATGCGAGTACCCAGCTCGCGATCGACGCTTTCGATCCAGTCATTGATGGCTGTTTCAAGCAACTCCGACGCGGCTTTCTGGTAGATCGGGCCGAACACAGACGCTCGCCGCCGCCATCGGCGAGCAATATAGTCCCGCCAGTGGCCGGACGGAATAAGTTCGTACCACCATGACGCCTCGATGCTCGTGAATGTAACCCGAAGCTCGCGAAACACCAGAGGATGGACATCAAGGGAGCGAGGCAAGGATGTGCCATCGTCCTCCCCAAGCACACCGGCAGGCAGAGCCCCGACCCTCTCCGCAAGATCTTCAACCGCGTCATTTTCCTTTTGTGTGAGTTCTTGGAAGATACCGTCGATTTGGCCTCGGTGCTGCGAGAGCCAGTCGGAAAAGAGGCGCTGGAATGTCTTCTGCAGAAACTCTTCAAAAGCATTTCCGGATATCTCACCCTGGCCGCGGGAGAACCAAGCCTCGAGCTGAGAACCGAGGCAGGCTTCGACCTCGGGATTCCACAGAGGCGCAACTGCTGCGCAGCGCTCCCGAAACTGGCAGGGCAGCCGGTGCCGCATTGCCGAAGTCATCCCTTCGCGATCTTGGATAAGGCTCGCGGAGAGTTCCTTAAGGCGGTCTTCGAGACCGGCCGCCTCCTCGAGACTACCTGCACGTTGCGAAATGCGAATCGCAAGTTCCTGTTGGTGGGCGATCTGTGCAGCTCGGTCGGCCGCGCGCAAGAGGAATTCACGGGCTTTGCCGGTTCGCAGGAACTCAGACAACGCCGTTTCGAGTGCCGGAAACCCGCTTTGAGCAAGTTCTTCGATCGAAGGTGATTGCTTCGCACGGAGGGCTTGCCGGGCGGAGACTGCGAATATGTCGGGCTGAGTTTCGGGAAAGGTTCCCCGCACGGTTTCGCGCACCGCGTCCAGTACCGGGCCACGATCTGTCTCCAGTGCCAGGTCGAGCTTATTGACGACGATGAATACCTTGCGCACGTGCTCCGCGACTTCCTGCAAAAACGTCACCTCCGCCTCGGTCATCGGGGACTCAAAGCTCGTGACTAAGATCGCCGCGTCCGCTTCGGGCAAAAACTCACGCGTGGTCCTTGTGTTCGCCGCGATTGCGGATGCAATGCCAGGGGTATCGACAAAGTGGACTCCCAGACGCAGTAGTTCGTTTGGAAGTTGAACCTCTGCCAGCACCACTCGTTTCTCGTTGCCAGGGTTTCGACCCTGGGTGACATACTCCGGCAACTGATCGAGCCGAATCTCTTGCGGAAGTGACCAGCCTTCGCGCTGGAGCAGTACTCTTTCGGTCTCGCCATACGTCACCGTCGTGATCACGGACGTCAACGGGAGAATGCCGGTAGGCAGTTTCTCTGCCCCAAGGAGCGCGTTCATGAGCGAGCTCTTGCCCCGGCTGAACTGGCCCACGATTGCGAGATTGAATCGATCTTCAGCCAGTCGTGCCAGGACACGGCGGCACTCCTGGATGGATATATCGTCATTGCGCCTCTCTGCCGTATGTAGAAGTGATCGAACGATGGCGGCAAGGTCCAATTTCAGCCGCGCATAATCATGAAGGACATCCGAGGCTGGCTCCTGGGTCATATTCAATTTGGTCCCGCTAACGTTCCGCGCCTGCGATAAGCTCTAGCCTTTGGCCAGGCGCATTAGACATAGATGTAATCTCGGGTGAGCCGTCGGAACTGGGAAGGCCGCCGCTTTGCCATCAGGATCTGACACAGATCCGTCGCGCCAGCCTCGAAGCTCAGAGCCGAGCCGGCGAGATAAAGGAGCCACGTGCGGTACGTCTCGCGGTCCACCTGCTTTAAGCATTCCGCCACGTTTTGCTGAAGTCGTTCGACCCACCGGCGACAGGTCAGTGCGTAGTGGGGCCTGAGGTTTTCCACATCCAAAATCTCGAATCCTGCTCGCCCAGCCTCGCGGATCACTGTAGATAAACTTGCGAGTTCACCTCCGGGGAATACTTTTCTTTGGAGAAAAAGAGTCTCCGGATCATCTGTGGTCCCCTCGGGACGGATGATGCCATGGTTGAGAAATAGGCCGTCATCCTCAAGGAGGCTGAAGATCTTGAGGAAATATTCTCGGAGTCGATGACGTCCAACATGTTCGAACATCCCCACGGATGCGATCTTGTTGAACTGCCCAACCAATTTCCGGTAGTCGGATTCGTGGACCATGACTCGATCTTCCAGGTTCTTCTCGGAAATGAGTCTTGCGGCAAACAACTCTTGTTGAAGGCTGAGCGTGCAACCGGTTGCCACGGCACCGTACTTCTCGGCAGCGCGAAGAACCAACGCGCCCCAGCCACACCCGATATCCAGAAACCGCTCTTTCGGCCGAAGATCAAGCTTGCGGCAGATGTGGTCCAGTTTTGCCGATTGGGCCTCATCGAGGTTCTGGTTAGGGTCCTTGAAATAAGCGCACGAATAAAGCATCCGCGAATCCAGGAACGACCGGTAAAAATCGTTCGAGCGATCGTAGTGAAAATGCACGTTTCGCGCCGCCCGCATAGATGTCTGAAACCAGGATTCAATTCGTCTCGGCGCCCATCGAGCGGCAATCGAAGCGAACAAGTCGCGCAGGCCACGACGCGTCATCTTGGTCTTGAACCGAATTGCAGAGATGATGTCGCCATGAATGTCGAAATCTCCACGAATGAAGGCAAGAGCGGCGGAATAGAGATCTGAACAGAGCAGCCAATCGAACTGTTGAGCGTCCTTCAACAGGAATGTGAAAGCCGGATGCCCCGATCCTCGAAGGAGCGACCGGCCATCACCATAGATCACCTCGTACGTGACGGCATTCCCGATCTCTCTTCGCGCGTGCCTTCCCGTCAGCGAGGGCTTGCCCGAACACGGTGGTTGATGCTGACTTTCTGCTAGGCACATGGCTGATCGCCCCCATCATTTGCCACGAAGACACTCGATTCTCCGACCTGATTGCCCCCGCACAGGATAGCGGATGGCTTGGCTATTTGCTTCGCGGCGAATCCGTTGAGGAGGATGTAAATACAACGAGCAGGATCGAGTGAGACCCGCTGTCGATAGAGATCAAGCGTCAATGCCGGTCGGTCGGATCGTCTGTCATGTCCGCGCACGGAGTAACCTCCCGACCCAAACGGGTATGCCGCTCGGGTCAAACATCGCTACAGGGGTTCTCTGGGGGGCACGGTTCGGAGGATGACGAGCCCCGCCAGAGAATATCCCTGGTAGGAGTCATCTTCCCCGGTGAGGGGGCAGTTAGGGGCGAACTCCAACGCCTACCGTTATTATCGCCGTATTCTCAAAAGCAGTCAATGCCCTGCATGGAATCCGTCGTGTACAGGCACGCCGCGTGTCAGCTTCCGCGATTAGACCATTCATCCTACCTGCCACACGGCAGACTCCAGGGCACAGGAGCCGAAACGTCACCGGTCCGGCGCTCGATGAGTCGCCGCGTAATGCCTCATTTCCTCGCGAGGGTGCCATTCTCGGATCTTGCTGCACACAACCAGGGACAGGCCACAGAAGATACATCGCATTGAACAGGACGAGAGGATGCAGTGCAAGCCGTATTCTGTCGCTTCCGGGTCCACGCGGTCTGAGTCGATCGCGGCCCATATACTGGTCGCGAAGATGACGAGAACTACCAAGGAGAGCAGCCGTCGTTCATAAATCAAGAGCTCCACAAACAGCTGCTGAAAGGGGATGCACTCGCAATTCGTAAAGTCGCGCACGCCTGGCCAGCCCCAAGGAGCCTCGACAACCTTTGGGTGCCACCGGTGAAGAAGCAGGAAGGCCCCGCGCGTCTCCGGTGCGGTTTGATTGCAGCGCACCGTAAGGAAAATGAATTCCGTAGAAGTCATCTTCTCCTGCAGATGGGGCGGTTGAATCGGCGAACTCCAACGCCTATTTGATGTTTATACAGCCGGACTTCCAGTGTTAATATCATGTCCACCCTGCCGCTGCGCGCTGCGCCGGAGGTCCGATTCGGGCCGTTGCCTGCAGCCGTGGCGTGAGGTAGGCTGAACGTTGGCGGTGGAGTTCGCCTAACGTTGCCGCGCGGGCAACCAATGACTCCTACTCGATGGTCCGAAAGCCGAGAAGGAGAAAAACGTGCTTCCAAAGGGTCCTGCCAAGAAGGTCACGATTTACGTCAACGAGGATACACGCCATCACAGTGGCCCTCTCTGGAGCGCGATTTTCAATTTTCTTCAGCACAAGCGGGTGGCCGGCGCAACTGTTCTGCGTCCAATTCAAGGGTTTGGCGCACACCACTATCGGCACAGCCTCCAGATGGAAGCGACCATGGAGCACATGCCGATCCGCATCGAATTCGTGGATACGGAAGAGCGCGTTAATGAAGTTCTCCCGACGCTTTACGACATGGTTCGAGATGGGCTCATCGAAGTGCAGGATACGACGATTGTTAAAGACGTAATGGAAGAGCACGCGTCCCGCGAACTGCGGCAACATTCCGAAATCCGGAGCGCCGCGAAGATGATGCGCATTTTCCTCGGCGAGGCGGATCGATGGAAGAACGAACCCCTTTACGAAGCGCTTCTGAAGCAACTTCGCATGATGGATGTCGCGGGCGCGACTGTATACCGGGGAATTTTGGGCTATGGGCTGAAGGGGCACACGCACAAAGCGCATCTTCTTGCCCTCCACCACGACCTGCCGGTGATGATCTCTGCTGTGGACAAGCAGGAAAAGATCGAAGCAGTGATCGAGGTGATCGCGCCCATGCTCCTGGACGGCCTAATCGTTCTCTCGGACGCTGAGATCATTCGGCTGATACATAGTCTGCCGCTGGCAGAGCCGCCCCCGGCAAATTAACCAAGTACACATGCCGCTCTCGCTTCGATCCGTTCAAAGCTGAGGCCTTGGCGGTGCGAACGGAAAGAATCTTCTACGCAAGGATAGGATCAGAACAATGGACGCCCAACTAAATAGATACAGCTCGCATATCACACAGCCCAAATCACAAGGAGCATCACAAGCGATGCTTCACGCTGCGGGACTCCGGAGCGAAGATCTGAACAAGCCGCAAGTCGGAATTGCCAGCGTCTGGTTTGAAGGAAACCCGTGCAATATGCACCTCCTCAATCTGGCGGCCAAGGTCAAGGAGGGCGTCTTGGTGGCCGGCTTGGTGGGGCTTCGCTTCAACACCATTGGTGTGAGCGATGGCATTGCCATGGGCACCGACGGTATGAGTTTTTCGTTGCAATCCCGCGATCTCATCGCCGACTCGATTGAGACCGTCATGAAGGCTCAATGGTACGACGCGAACATCTCGATCCCCGGATGCGACAAGAACATGCCGGGCTGCATCATGGCTATGGGGCGCCTGAACCGGCCGGCCCTGATGATCTATGGGGGAACAATTCGCGCTGGTTCCGCAGGTGGCCAGAAGCTGGACGTGGTTTCGGCGTTCCAAAGCTACGGCCAGTATCTCTCCGGGAGTATCGACGAGACCCAGCGGAGCGAAATCGTCAAGCATTCCTGCCCGGGCTCCGGGGCATGCGGAGGAATGTATACGGCGAACACAATGGCGTCGGCTATTGAAGTCCTGGGCATGTCGCTCCCTTACAGTTCATCTACACCGGCTGAGGATCCGTTGAAGCTTGACGAATGTCTGCGCGCCGGCACGGCGATCAAGAATTTGATGGACCTCGATTTGAAACCCCGCGACATCATGACCCGTGAGGCATTTGAGAATGCCATGGTGCTCGTTAACGTTCTTGGTGGCTCGACCAATGCAGTGCTTCATCTTATTGCTATGGCACGCTCGGTCAACGTTCCACTCGACATCGACGATTTTCAGCGCGTCAGCGATCGCACACCACTTCTTGCGGACTTCAAGCCGAGCGGACCGTACGTCATGGAGGACCTTCACGACATCGGTGGAATTCCAGCCGTGATTAAGATGTTGCTTGAGGAGGGTCTTCTCAATGGCGAGTGCATGACTGTTACGGGGAGGACGCTTCGCCAGAATGTGCAGGATCTGCCGGGCCTAAAGTCGGGACAAAAAATCGTGCAGCCACGATCTGCTCCCTTGAAGGACACTGGTCACATTCAAATCCTGAAAGGGAATCTGGCGCCTGAAGGTGCAGTGGCCAAAATTACCGGCAAGGAAGGATTGCGATTTTCTGGTCCGGCCAGAGTGTACGATTCCGAGGAAGACATGCTTCATGCCCTTGAACGCGGTGAGATCAAAAAGGGCGACGTCATCGTCATCCGCTATGAAGGCCCGAAAGGTGGGCCGGGTATGCCCGAAATGCTGACACCCACCTCGGCGATTGTCGGGGCGGGACTTGGAAAGTACGTCGCATTGATCACCGATGGTCGCTTTTCCGGTGGTTCACACGGCTTCATCGTGGCGCACGTCACGCCCGAGGCCCAGGAAGGCGGTCCGATCGCTCTTCTTGAGACGGGCGATCAAATTACGATCGACGCCAAACTGAATCTGCTCGATGTAGATATCCCGGAACACGAATGGACGGCTCGACGCAATAGCTGGCGAATGCCGCCTTATAAGGCCGATCGAGGCACGCTTGCCAAGTACATCCGCCTCGTCAAAAGCGCGAGTCTCGGTTGCGTGACAGATGAATAGAAGGCAGGGCGCGCACTGCATGCATAGTTGATCTCTAGGCGAGGCGATAGAGGAAAAGGATCAACACAAGGAAGGCCAAAGAGTAGCTGACATAGGCATTGAGCTTTCCGTGGTGCATCGCTGCCACGGACCGCGCGATCCAGCCGATGGCGTCGCCCACAGGGTGCAAGAAGAGGCGGTCAACGAGATGCGTCTCATCGCGGCGGCGCCGAATAGCCGTGCGGAAGTGTACACCGACGGTCTCGCGAGTGTCTTCGATGATGTTTGGACGAAAGATCGCTTGGAACACGACGCGAACCGGATTCGAGAAACCAGTCGCGGTATAGCTCATTTCCGGCAATAGCCGCGGGATGCCTCCTGCCCAGAGTTCACGCTTCGCAACCGCGCGCTGACGGGTTAGGCGGCCCACTACGAACCATGCGACGAACAGAAGAATGGCCAAAGCAATGAGGCTGTAAGAAGGCGACATTGCGAAGATAACGGGATTCTGCTCGGAGCCTCGCAACAGGATCACAAGTCCGCGTCCGGGAACCACTCCTGCACCAGTCTGCGCTCCTAAATTGTGAAAGTCCTGCAAGAAGGCAGGAGGCAGTTGCTGGTTCTGCGGCGTGGCGGTGAAGAACGGCGGCACCAGAGAGGCAGTGGCACTGGCGCCCGCCAGCGGCTGGACCGCACGATCCAATATAGGGATAACGTAGGTTGGCAAGACCCCCAGCAGAAGGCACGAAACCGCCAGAAGGGTCATAGAAAAACGTGCTCTGCGAGCAGGCAGGGCCTTGTTCACCTTCCAGGCACCGCGGCGAATCCCGAGGAAACTCATGGCATACGTTTTCACGAAGCACGTCACCGCCAAGGCGGCAGTTAGCGCCAGGATGGCGCCGCAGAGCGCGAATACGACCTTTACTAAAGCCGACGGGAGCACCGCGCTCCGCAGGAAGACCTGTAATATCAACCATTCGCTTACAAAACCGTTGAATGGGGGTACCGCCGAGATCGCGAGGCAGCCCACCAAGAAAACGACCGAAAGCGCCGGCAAGAGGCGGATGAGGCCGCCAAGCCGGTCCATGTCGCGCGTGCCAGTGGCCGCTTCAATGTGGCCTGCTCCCTGATAGAGCAGGGCTTTGTAGACGGAATGATTCACCATGTGGTAAAGGGCGGCAGTGAGAGCGATTGCCGCAGGTGCAGCGTTTCCCGAATTTCGAAACGCCAGAAACGCCCCGAAGCCCGCCACGATAATACCCGCGTTTTCGATCGAGCTGTGAGCGAGCATGGTTTTCAAATCGTTCTCGGTCGTGGCATAGAGAATACCAACCAGGGCTGTGATACTTCCGACAATCAGCGCCACGAGGCCTGTTCCGATGCCGTTGCCCGGAACCAGGTCGCCGTTCAATCGGACAATCCCATAGAGACCAAGATTCAACGTCACTCCGGCCAGCACGGGAATGAAGGCCGGCGGCGAAGCCGTGTAGCACCGAGGCAGCCAGAAATTCACGGGAACCAAGCCAGCCTTGACACCGAACCCCAGGAATCCAAGCACGAAGACGCCCCACGCAGCGAGACTCGACAGATCGCCGGCTGCCGCACGGAGGGCAGCGAATGATAACCCGGAAGCCTTTGTGGCAACAATGAGAAACGCAATGACAACCGCGAGGAATCCCGCCTCGCTCATGGCAAGCATGATGTAGCCGGCGTTCGAATCGGTCTGCTGAGTCTGTTCGTAATTGACCAGTAGGTAGCAAAGAATCGACATGCCCTCCCAGCACACCAGAAAGGTGAGCACATCACCCGCGATCAGAACCAGAGCGACGGTCGCCATGAGCGCAAAGTGAAGCACGCCGTAGCGTCCAGCGGGATAGCGGTTTCTGAAATAGTGCAGAAGATAGTCCGGCGCAAAGAACGAGCACGAGAGGTACACGAGCCCCGCAGTAAAGAGGAATACCGCGGACAATGCGTCGAGGTGAAGAGAAAGTGATCCCCACCCGTTCAACGTCCACAGCGCCAGATCGAAGTCCTGCCCACCAATCAAGCGGACCACCGCGGCGACCATCAACAGCACGGAACAAAGGGTCCCCTGCCAGGCAATGATGAATGCGGCATATCGACTGCTCACAAGTGAAGATAAGACCAGACCGGTCGCACAGAATATGAAGAACAACAGGAGAGCAGCGCCGATCCAGGCAGTCATTTCAGAACTCCCTCGTGGAAAGTGTCTGGTGCGGCACCGGCTGTTTCCGTCCGGTCACGACGAGTAGTCCGTGAAGAACCGCGAGCGGTGGCGGAGGATCGCCCGGAACCTCGAGACCAACCGGGAGAACCGAACCAACACCCCCCGCGGACATAAACGTTCGTCCGAAAACTCCTCCTGTGATAGCGCAGGTGCCTACAGCCATCACCCGTTTTGGGTCGGGCATCGCTTCATATGTCTTTACCAGCGGCCCGCGCATGTTCTCGCTGACCGGCCCAACGACGAGCAACACATCGGCAGCTCGCGGCGTAGGGGTGAAGAAGATTCCAAGCCGGTGCATGTTATAGAGCGGATTGTTGAGTTGCTTTACTTCGTTGAGACAGGCTCCGCAATCCCCTGCGTCCACGACGATGACGTGGAGGGAACGGGAGAAGTCACTTGACAGCGGCTCATATCCGACTTGCGGGGAGTGCGCCTGGGTCCATTCAAAGCTGGAGTCCCAAAGCAACTGGTCCGGCGCGCCAAAATGGCAACGCTGGCAGTAGACGCACTTTCTGAAATCGACGTTGGCGCGGCTATCGACAGCCGTTATGGCGTCTACGGGACAGTTCGCAGCGGCGCGTGCAGCCTCCGCCGCGTTCGGAAAGAGTGTATTCAGTGGCCGTCCCGGCGAAACCCCTGGCGCAGACTCCGGCGCCTGCGGGTAGCGTGTCGTTTGAATTCCGTTGCGCAAGCCATACCAGAACCAGAAAGCCATGTTGTACTCCTAGCGATCGCACTCCGTTGCCGACAGCCCGAACGTCGCGAGAATGATTGGAAAGTCCTGAAATGCGAAATTCTCCACGGCTACGTGGAGTCCGAGCCAATTTCGAAACGACGGTGAGAGAATTCTGTAGCGGTCGATTCGCCCATCCTCATCGAGCCTCAGCCAGTGTACTGCAGCTCCAATCGGAGCCTCGACCCAGCCCATTGTGGGCCCGGGAACCATTCTCTTGACCTCGGCGCATACCGCTCCCGGCTGCAACGCCTCAATCGCCTGGTGAATCAGGCGCGTGGACTGCTGTGCTTCAGAGAAGAGCACGCGCAGACGGGCGTATCCGTCGCCTTCCTTTTCACACGCCACCTCGAAGGCATACTCCCGGTAGCCGGCGTAGGGGCACACGCTTCGTAAATCGTTGGCGAGACCGGAGGCGCGCCCGACGGGTCCCACCAAATCCAGATCGCGCGCGGCTTCGGTGATGACAACGCCGGCGTCTTCCAGCCGGTCAAGAAAGCTGCTTGTATAGCGCAATCGATCCTCTAATCGGCGTAGCTGTGTTACGGCCTGATCGACGGCGCGCAAAAGGTTCCGGCAAGCCGTCTCATCGAAGTCACGCCGCAATCCTCCCGGCGCATTAAGCCCAAATAAGTATCGATGACCCGTGAAACAGCAGGATGCGCGGAGTAGTTGCTCTTCAATGATGGCAGCCTGGGCTTCGGAAACATTGAGAGCGGTTGACTGGCAGATCCCTTCAATCGCGCCTGCGTGATGTCTCAGCCGCTCAAGTTCGCTCAGCGCGACGCGTAACCGGCTGGCACGAAGCGGAACGTCGAGATGGGTAGCCTTTTCAACCGCTTGGCAGTAGGCCAGAGAATGAGCGAAGGCAGATTTCGCTGCGAAGCGCTCGGCGAGGAGCACGCCATCAAAGACAGTCTTGCCCTCGGCGATTTTTTCGACGGCCCGATACTTGTAGAAGAGCCGGGGCGCGGCACGGATAACGTCTTCGCCAACCGTTTCCAGCAGGAAGTGGACGGACTCGCCCAACCCTCCTTCATAGACAGGCCCGACGGGCATGGCAAATGCGCCCGGATCTTTGACAACAAGAGTGGGTTTCCATTCCTGGTTCGGGCGCCGTTCGAGACGGGATTGCCGTGGATCGAAGGCTCGTCGCATCGGAGCAAGTCCCTCTTGCCAGACTTGATCGTGAAGGATGAAGTCGCCGAGCCGCGGGTGCTCCTCGAAATGGAGACCGAACAGATCTTCAGCCTCTCGTTCATACCAATCCGCTGCATGAACTTGTGGACTGATGCTCGGAACCGTCGAGCATTCGATCGGCAGTTGCAACAACACGTGAATCCAACCGGTTCCTGGCAAGAGAAACACATAGAGCAACTGCCATTCTTCTCTTTTCTCCTCGACGATCAGGCCGCCAAACGAGCACCCGGCCTCCCAGAACAGGAACTTACAGAGCGCGGGAAGCGCAGACGCCCGCCTCACGACGATGGAAATATCTGCGCCGCGATTCTGGCAGACCGAGATCGCTGTTTTGAACCGCGCCCCGACGTCCGCCTCCAGTGACAAAACATGCGGGCGCTCCGGATCAGAAGAAGGGATGGTGATCATGGTCAATGACCTCCCAACTGCCGCGCGGCAAGCTGCAGCAGATCATGCACGGGAACGGGTATGTAGACGCCCAGCAGTATTACAGGAAGTGCCGCCACGACCACAGCAAAGCGGCAGCTCATCGGTAGCGATTCCACCAAATGCTCCGTTGCCTGTCTTCCAAAGACCATACGGTTGACGTGCCACATGATGGCAACGAAGGCGATTACGATGAGCGACGCTAATATTGCGACGGCGGTATACTGCCCCGCGCGAACTCCCGCGGAAAGGATGGAGAATTCGCTCAAGAAGATGGGAAACGGTGGCGCGCCGGCAATTGCGAGCGCGCAGAGCAGTAGAGCGGATCCCGCGAACGGCGAGACCCGGAACAGACCACGGATTGATTTGATCTCGCGTGTACTCAGCGTCAACAAGATGGCTCCTGCGACATAGAAGCACAGTGACTTCGTGATCGCGTGATTCATCATTTGCGAAACGGCGCCGAAGTCCGAGGCTCGCGTCGCCAAGCCTGCCGCCGTGAGAATGATGCCCATATGTTCTACCGTCGAGTAAGCGAACATTCGCTTGTAGTCGCGAACCTGAAGCAAGAGAAACGCTGCGATCGCGACCGACACTAGCCCGAGCACGATCATCCAATTCCCTACTCGCGCGGCCGGGGACGCCAGGATGATCGAAAGGAACCGGAGGATGGCATAGAGTGGAACAGTTGTTTTCACTCCGGAGAGGACGGCGCAAACCGGTGACGGCGCCTGGCTGTGCGCGTCGGGTAGCCAAGTGTGCATGGGCGCCAAACCGGCCTTCGCCCCAAACCCCACAAATACGAGCAGGAATGAAAGCTTCAACAGATTAGGATCCATCGAAGGAGCGAGGGTACGAATTCCTTCCCAGGTTTCCGGAATTCCGCCACCAGCAGAGCGGTATGCCCAAAACAATACGAAGAAGCCGAGCAGTGAGATAGGAGCACCCATCATCGTCAGAACAGCGTACTTCCAGGCAGCCTCTAGCGCCCCCGTCGTCTTCTCGAAACCCACTAGCAGAACCGCAAATAGCGTAATGAGTTCTACTCCGACCCAGACCAGATTTGGCTCGGTGAGAGCCGGAACCGAGAGCAGCGCAAAGGCGAATAGATTGTAGTTACAGTAAAACCACCAAAGGCGCGACTGATCGTGCTCTCTGCGCCGCATGTATCCGCCGGCAAAGACCGATGCAAGCGCCGCGACAAGACTTACGAGCGTGAGCACAAGCGCGCTCAACGCGTCGGCCTCGATCCATCCTCGCACTCCGACGACTCTTCCCCCAGAGAGGACTTGGGCTGCTACGAGAACAGCAAGCGGCAGGACCGTCCAGGTGGACGCCAACGTGATCACCCAGGCTGCTTTTCGGAGAGGGTAAAGCCAGCACAAGAGGGCCGCGAGTAGCGGAATCGCGACAATTGCGTTCAGCGCCATGACGTCGCTTCCTCCTTCAGTTCGCTCAAAGTGCCAGCCTCGGTAGTTCCAATTGCCTGCCGAATATTTCGGGTCAGCAGTCCGATGACGACGGCGATCAGCATCACACCAACGGCGACACCGAGTTCCGCGATAAGCGGGAGTTCGTTCGCGATCGCGATTCCCGCAAGGAAGGCGCCATTCTCCATCGCCAGAATGCCGATCAACTGGGGAATTGCCTCGCGCCGGGCGATCAGAGAATAGGCTCCAATCAGGACGCCCGCGAGACCAATCGGTAAGTTGATCCGAACCACGGGATCGGTGTTTGCTGCGACCACCGGCCCCACAAGAAATTCCGACACTACGGCAAGCAGCAGGGAAATCAATAGCGATGCTGGGATATTGATCGCCTGGGCGATCTCCCGCCGTTCGTAGAATTCACCAGGCAGAAGGCGCCGCAAGATCCAGGGAATCGCGATGACCTTCGCTGTGACTGTGATTGCACCAAGCGTCCAAAGATGGCTCGAACTGCGGCTGTATCCGAGCAAGAAGCATGACGCCGCCAGCAGCAGAGATTGGATGATAAAGAATCGCACGACTCCTTGCACTTGTCGGGTAGCCACCATAGCGAACGCGGAGATTAGCACCAAACCCGCGCTCAGAGTGTTCAGCGCTTCCGGTATCGAGACCTGAGGGTCGGTCATGTTTACGCTCCTGGAAATATGCTGGTGACCATCGCGGCCACGGCGGTAATGAACGCGGCGCCCAGGAATTCGCTGATTCGGAACAGCCGCAACTTGGCGAGCGAAGACTCAATGGCGACAAGCACAATCGTAAACAGGAGAATCTTTAGAAGAATCAGCGGTACGGCCATCAGGACTCCCAACAAGGCTTGCCCGTGCGCCAGTCCCCAGGGAGCGACCAGCACGTTTAGGAAAATGCACGCCAGGACAAGGAACTTCATCTGGCCGCCCCATTTCATTAGCGCGGCATCACGGCCCGAGAATTCAAGCCCCTTCGATTCATCAATCATGGCCAGTTCAAAGTGGCCAGTCGGATTGTCGACCGGGATCTTTCCGCCTTCCGCCAGAATTAGCATCAGGAACGCAATCAACAGCAGAATATGCGCCGGGGAGAAGAACGCGCCGGGGTTCGCGATCCACTTTTGTTGGACGATGTAAGGTATCGTCGATTGCGCAACGAAGGACACGGTAAAGAACACGATCATGAACACAGGTTCGGCGAGGAATCCGACCATCCGGGTTCTGCTCGCCCCCATTGGCCCGTACGGGTTTCCTGTATCTACGGCGGCGAGCGCGGCAAAGAATCCAGCCAAGCCCAGGAAGAAGCCGCCGGCGAGCATATCCCCCATGAACGCAAACACCAGAGGAAAATCCGTGAGCACCGGAATGAGAATCGTAACGAAGATCGGGATCACGAAAACCAAGTAGGGCGTCAGACGAAAGATCCATGTGGTTTCTTCAGACAGAACCTGGTCTTTGTGAAACAGCTTCCAGATGTCGCGATAGGGTTGAATGATGCTCGGCCCGCGTCTGCTTTGAACGATCTCTTTGAACCGCGAAAGCACACCAGCGTATAACGGCGCGAACGCCATGATGAAGAGGATCTGCATCACGTTATAAGAAATGGTCTGAGTCATGCTAGTCCTCGATAAACCGACTCTGCAACGCGGGCTGCGGCCGCGCGAGCGCTCAAGACCGCCCGATGCAGAGCGCTCCTGCAATCAGGCGAGGGGCTACAGTTGGGTGGTTCTTGGCGGATTCGGCGCTGTTGTGCCAGTCCTCCCATAACAGATCCTCTGGAACTGGACCTCGTTCGGTCGTGGGAGGAGTCATCAGCCGCCCGGGAGGGCGGCAGTTTGTCCCAGCGGAGCCGGGAAGGCAAACCCCATTGCCATTTCAATTCAAGCACATATCAGTGGTGGAGGCAAGCATCTTGGGTCTTAAGCGGCCTGGCGGAGAATCGTCGTGCCTCTCTATCCTCCGAGTCTGTCAATGATAGTCCTGGGCATGACCGCGTACGCGAACCAGCATGATGAGTGCGTTGTCCACCGACCGCTTGTGCGGCGGGAGGGCCAGGCGTCGAGCGATTTCCTCCTCAATGAGCGTTTCACCGAGATCGAAGAGAGCGTTCAAGCAACCGGCCGCGTCTTCACAGACGTACCAAGGAGCATCCGGCAAGATGCGCAGCAAGGCGCTGATCGCGCGCTTCTTGTCGAGTTCGGCACCCACCGCCACGGCGAATTTCGAGGCGTGCACAACGAGTTCGGGGTCGCTCTCATCGAGAAGTGGGTGCAACGAGGGCCAGAATGGGTTGCCGAGTCCGGTATCCGCGAGAATCTTCGCAGCGGAACGCCGGCGCAGGAGGCTCGACGGCACTTCCTCCTCCTCGTTCATCTTCTTTCGGCTCGCGGTCGAAACCAGGATATCCGTAGCCGCCTGACCGAATTTCGTAAAAGCCTCTTCTGCGGCGGGACGTGCGACATCGTCCTCCAACGCTCGCTCCAAACATGGCAGAGCCTCCACTCGCCGGAACTCCCCCAGCGCCGAAATCACACCGGGGAGCACGCGCTTCTCGGTAAGCGATAAAAGTACCTGAAAGACTTCGTCCGTCTTCCAGCGCGCGATGAGACGCGCGGCCGTGTTTCGTACAGCATCCTCGCCTTGCCGAATAACGGGATCCGGAATGTGATCGTCGCGCGCAAGGTATCCAAGAAGGGCATCCTTCGCTCCCAGCGCGCCCAATGCTTCAACTGCCCACTGGCGTGGCTGAAAGATGCCGCTAGGGGCTCCTGAGGAGAGGAACTGCTTCAAAGGAGCTATCGCAGCAGCTCCGAAATCGGCCAGTTGCATGCTCGCTTGCTGGCCGTCCACCAATGAATTCAGGCGATCAATCCAAACCTGTATTTCGGGGCGCACTTTCTCTGGGCTGGTTTGCTCAAACAGCTGCGATCCATCGTCCATTCTGCCGTCTCCTTTAGTTGGCTCTGCTGGCCTGATCGCTTCCCGACACAGCAAGGTCGGGCTCCGGTGCAAACTGCCGGGGTATTGCGAATGGTGCCTCGACACCGGCCATCGTGAGCGCAGCGGCACAAATGAACCGACGCCGCCGAGACGGGGCTCCAAACGAAGCCGACCACAATGCTTTGAGAGAGATTTGGATCCCGCTCTGCCGAGTCCGCTCACGGCGGAGCGACCGGCCATTGTCGAGATGGCTGAGGCGGGTTCGTTGCAGCGCCGCGTCAAGAGATACGGGTGGTCCGTTAGTTGGACATAAAACCATGAGGACTGTTCCTAGTCTGTGTGTTTGAACAAGCTGATCACTGAAAGCGCTCGGTCGGCGAATGCGGTCCCAGCGCCAGACTGGTCCGCAGGCAGTAGAACACACCAGGAAGTACCGCTCCTCAACCGAAAAACTACTCTGCAGTTCCGGCCCACGTGATCGACCGAAACGTCAGCGACATTCCCGAGAGGAGCGGATCGCAAAATCGATCCGTAGCGTTCATAGCAATCCCGGTTTCTTTCAGTGATCCAGAGGAGCCGCCGATTCGTGACCGCAAGGTAGTCGCCAGGCTCGTGCGATTCGACCCGGAAAAGCCCCCAAACTCGGTATCGCTTCTCCCGAGTCGGATTGAAGAAGCGAGCCCAAACCCATTCATCGCACTCAAGCGCTGCCAGCTCTGCATTCCGGAACTTGATATCCAAAGCACCGCCAAAAGAAACGCACGCCGAATAGCGAGCGTTAAGGCGATCGAAAGGAGGCGCGCATTGTTTCGACAGCGTGCTCAGCAAATCTTCGACGGGACGACTGGTTCGGGTATTGAAGGGGAGCTCTCGAATACCCTTTGACGATACAAAAGAGATCCATCCCAACAGCAGGAAATGTCCATACTCGACGCATTCAAGCTCTCGGATAGGAATGATGTGGGTGGATTCGCCGCTGGCGGGATGAGCGACAATAACCAGCGAGTCTTGCGACAGCAATACCACCCGCGGAGGGTACGCTCTGCGCCCGAACCAGTCGGCTTCTGCTCGTGGCAGGAAGACACCGTAGGAGAACTGCCTAAAATCTTCAGGAAAAGCGAAATCTCCCGGAAGGTCGTTCGCTGAACGAATGGGGAACGCAAAGATGTATGATCTGGAATCCGCGGACTCGACTACAACGGACCGCAGCGCGATCCACATCTTCATTGCTTTGCTCCCAATGGCACAGAATCCGCCTCCGGCGTCTCTATATCGAGTGATGATCCGAGGTCATTCAAGGCCGCTCGGATCGAAGAGGCATCCTCGCCGGTACCGCCGCCTTCTGAAAGGCGGGCAAGTTGCGCCCGGTGGGCGTCCGCATAGTTATTGAAGCGCAACTGCAATTCTGTAGAGACTCGCCTACTCCAGGCATCCAACATGCTTCCAAACGTGCCGAACGACTCCTTTATTCGGTCGCCGGCCGACGCCCGGAGCGCTTTTTCTACCGTCCATTTCGCGAGTTGTTGGCTGATGTTGGCAATCCACGGCCGTTTAAGCTGGAGTTCCCCGGAGCCGAGGTCGATTCTCGGCATCTCTTTCACTACAGCCGCCAGATCCTCCGTTGCCGAAGCGCTCTCATCTCCCAGCAGTTCGGAAACCCCGCGAATGGCTTCTGAAAGGTCCTGAGCGAGTTCTTCCATTAGTGAACGAATGGCGCTCGCCTTCTCGGCGGCGAGGCCTGTGGCGAGATCTGTGAGCGATTCCCACGTGACGGGCAGCTCAGAGTGTTGGGTGCGCCACGTGTCCACAATTCGGCCTGCTGCCTCGTGCAGAAATGCCGGCGCGTACTCACGGATTTTCAGCGTGTCCCGGTACCACTGCTCCCGGACTTCCTCAAATCGCCCTGTGACGCGCCGAAGTTGGGTCTCTGCTTCGGTGAACTCAGGTCTGGATTGTCTACTTGCGGACTCAGGGCGAGTGGCGCGGTCCAGTCTCGCACGAAGCGTGCCGGAAACTGTATCTCGTAAGGCGCCGATTTTTCGGCGCAGAGATTCTTTCGTTAGTTCCTGGTGCCGCTGATAGAGCGGCGCTAGTTCCTCGGTGAACCAGCGGTCCAGAAGATCAGTGAAGCCAGGTTGAACGCTGACTGCGTGGATCGGAAGTTCGAGTCGGAGGTTGGAACGGATCTGATGGCTGATGTATTCCTTGGCGCGGGCAACATCTTCGGGCACCATTAGGTCCGCCTTGCTCAGCAATAAGACCGTCTGAATGGCCGCATCATAGAGGGCCTGCACAGTTGACAGATCCTCTGCCGTTAGCGTAGATCCAGCATCGATTAGCACAACCCCTAAATCGCAACGCGGCAGATACGCGAGCGTTTCGGCGGCCCCCGCACTGGCGAGCGACCCAAGGCCCGGAGTATCGACCAGAACCACGCCGTCTTTCAATCGGTCTGAAGGATACTCGACGACGAGGCGTTCGACCCTCTTCTTGTTCGCCGGATTCTGCTGCTCGGTGACGAACTCTGGAATACGTTCAATGCCGAACGCCTCTACGTTCTGGCCGGCAGTTCGCACTAGCAATCGCGGCTTCGGTCCAAAAACGATCCGGGTCGGCACTGCCGTTATCGGGTTGACGCCGACCGGCAGAACAGCTACGCCAACGATGTGATTCAGGAGCGAGGATTTGCCGGAGCTCACCCGGCCGAATAGCGCAATTTCGAAGCTCTTCGATTCAATCCGGTCGAGAATCGCCGATAAGCGACCCCGATAATCCACCAAGCCGTGCTGCGTGATGACGAGTTCCAGCTTCTTGAGCAACTCAATCTCGTCTCCGGTCTGCTGGAGGCGGCGCAGTCGCTCTCCCGGGTCCTGGCCGAGATCCTGGGCCAGGTAGCCGTTCAGCTGATCGAGCATGGCTTTGATCTCGTTGACGAGCCCGTTCAACTCAGGAACTACGTCTGCGGGGACTTCACCGTACCCCCGCATTTTGTCCGCGGTGCATTCTTCAAACGCAATCCCTGCGAACATCAGGGTCACCCGTAAGGAATGAACCGTCCGAAAGGCGGGTTTAGGCGCTGCGATATCTTGACTCTGAATGGCTCTTAGAATCTGGGCCCGGATCCGGGCGATGTAGTCCTCGACGACTCGCGCCTGGGCTGACGCCAGCGTTCCGCTGTACTTGGGAAAAACAGACTTAGATTGAGAAGCATGGAGAATCGATTCGATTTCCGAAAGGAGCTTGTCTGCGTACTGACAACTCGAAAGCAGATGCTGTTTTTGAGGACCGTTCAGTCCGGTGGTTTCCGCCATGCTGTCAAACCCTCTCCAGCAGCTTCAGGGCTGCGTGCCGAAGTCCAATTTGAGGGGAATCACCAATGAAGAGCGGAAAAGCTCCTCCTGAGGAAAGCCCTCAGTAGGAGTCATTTTCCCCGCTGAAGGGCGAGGCGGTTACCGGCGAACTCCAACGCCTTATAATTTTATTGTCTCTCCGCTGGTCTCAATTTGCTGTGGCCATAGTCTTCTCGGATCAATTCCAAGTTCATGTCAGCTTCGGTGAGCCCCGCTGGACCCTTATAACCTCGACGTCCGATATAGCCATGAGTCCGGTGTCGAGCATCTCATCCAGGACCGGAATCAACCGGCGCACTTGCGATTCAGAATCGACAATCGTAATCAAGATCGGCTGGTCGTGTCCGATCAGATGGGCGCGGTGGATTTCGGCGGTTTCTCCGTATCCCTCCAGTCCTTTGAAAACAGTCGCGCCGGCAATCTTCATCTCGCGGCACTTCTGGACAATCGCTTCGTAAAGCGGCTTGCCGTTGTACTGATCGTGTTCTGAAACGTGCACGCGAAGAATCTTACCTGTCTGCGTTTCCGGCATCTGTAACCTCCAAGGTTGGGGAAGAATGAGCAAGACGAATGACGTCAACGTCCGAGATGACGATCAATCCGTCTTGCAACATTTCTTCGACGATCTCCACAGCCTGATTGATTTTGGCCGCGGAGTCTATTACCGAAATCATGACTGAGCTGTCGTGAGCAAGGTGAAAAAAGCTTTGATCTTTGTGCGTGTGCCCTTTGGCACCATACCCGAGAATCGCCTTGTAAACGGTTGCTCCGGCAATGTCCTCCATCCGGAGCTTCTTGACGATTGCATCGTAGAGCGGTTCCCCGTGCCATTTGTCTGCTTCGCCTAAAAACACGCGCATCAGACGAGCTGTTGTCGTCTTGTGGACGTGCGGGGCCTTGATCTCGGTCTTTTTTTCTTTCTGAGCGACCTTGACGACGGTTGTGTCCTGAACTTCGATCAAGCCGTCGTTTACCAGATCGTAAAGCGTCGGGAGCAATTCCTGCACCCGTTCAGGGGTGTCGATGAACTCGATGCGAATCGGAAGATGCTCCATAGTAGTTTCCGAGTCGGGCGAGTGAACATGATGGTGGCTTCCGAAGCCCATCAAGGGCCGCGTTACCGTCGCCCCGGCGGCTTGTTTGTGTACCAGAAAGTCGAAAACAGCGCGCCAGAGGGGCTCCATTCCATGGCGGATGTCCTCGTTCACAAAGATCGTGACTCTTTTGGCGGGGCCCTTAGAAAGCATTTGCAACTCCTTCCTCGCCCAGCCGCCTGCGGCCAATGCCAAGCGGGGCGGCCATACCCCCAATAGTAACGTGAGGAACCGCCTTCTTCCGCAAGGACGCGACTCGATTGCGGACCAAGCGGCATCGCATAATCAGCCCTCGCGCGCGGCATCGTGATTCGCCGTCAGGGCGGTGCAACAACTGCGATGAACTCACGGCAAAAAAGATCTGACCCATCGATCAGAAGTCCTTATTCCAAATGATATTTTACGGGGATCCTGCAGAGGATTGTCTAAAGCCGCACCCTACAGTTTTCCACCGTAGGAGTTATTGGCCGTTTCCGGCGGTTAAGCGAACTCCACCGCTGCCCTGAGCATACCACAGCGCAGGTCCTGTCGATCCACTCCGGTTCATCGAAGCAGAATTGCACTACCAATCAGCAAAGCGAGGAAGGCGCCAGTTGCCTCCGCCAGCGTCTGGCGGGATATCGAAGCGGCGGGTTCTGGTCCGCGGATGTTTCGAGTTGCTTCAAAAAGCTTGTTGCAGGCGAGCGCTCCGCAAATCGCCACTCCGACCGTAACGATCATATTTTTCAAGTCCGGAGCCATTCTTGAACCAACCGCGATGCCGAGGATGAGGATACAAGCCCAACCGATGCCAAGGCCGAATGCCGATGCCATCGGCCGAACGGCGATCATCTCATGTCCGCAACGGTCGCATCGATTCTCGGCGTGCGCTCCCCACTGCGCGCCCTTCCGCCGAAAAACCATCTGATTGCAGTCGGAGCAAACATACCGACTGCCTGCCGAAAGGGGGAATATTGCTTTCGCCATGCAACCTTCTCCTCACGCGAGTCGGTTCCGGCGCGGTATCCCGAGCGGAACCAACGTCAACCAATGAGGAATATCGAGTTGCAGGCCGAAGGCACCTGCGAGGGACATTCCTCGTAGGAGTCATCTGCCCGAAGGGCGGTTAAAGGCGAACTCCAACGCCTTCCACATTGTCGCCACAACGGACTCCCCAGTCAATGCTATGATGTTGAGGATAGATCGTCAGCGGTGGAGTCCGCTTAACGCCGCGATTGCGGCCAATGACTCCTGCGGTTGGAAACAACTGTGGGAGCTTGGACGAGTTCCCACTATATGGTTGGGAGCTCGATGTGAGACGAAACTTTCTGAACGGCTGCGAGCCAATCCTCAAAAATCTTCCTTCGCAAGCTGCCCTTGTCAGGACGGCTCCAATCCTCCTCTCACAAGAAGCCGTTTCTGAGGAAAACTTTCGTAGCCGGTTTGCCACGAACATCACCGCTCTCGAACGCGACGGCCATCACCTCGTTCGTGAAACCGTTGCTTGTCTCAACCGCGACTATTCCTCTCTCGGCACCTTTGTCCCCGGCCGAAAAGAATTTCAAGGTCTGTCTTCCTGTCTCGACGACATCCTAGAAGCAATAGAGGAAGCCGCCTTTCGTCTGAGCGCTTGTCGCTGTCAACGCCTAGCGGAAGGCGTCCCGCGCTTGTGTGGGTGCCTCGCTTCGTGTGCCGACGGTATTTATGCCGCCGTCAACGAGATGGTTCAAGGCACCGGGCCGACGTCAGCAAGCTCGGCGATTCGCCTCCTCGCCAAGCGAGCGGATGATCTGGCACGAACTGTTCTTCTCGACTTATTCTCGAATGAAGATGATGCGATCGTCCTACTCAAGGACAAGGAGATCTGCGATCTTCTCGCACAGACGGTGAAACTCTGTGAGGATACGGCAAAGCAGTTTGACGTCATGGAGACATCCCGTGTCTAAATTCGAAGGGCCGAAATTCCCCGCAACTATATTCCCCGGGACTCTCTATGGCCTTGATCCGGGACCCGACTTTCCCCGTATCGTTCGGATGATCGTCGAAATACCAAAGAATTCCAGCAATAAGTACGAGTATGATCCGGAGGCTCGGACATTCCGCTTGGATCGCGCGCTGTACTCTCCGATGCACTACCCGGCCGAATATGGCTTCATCCCTGGAACGATCGCCGACGACGGGGATCCTCTCGATGTACTTTGCCTGATAGATCATTCTACGTTTACTGGCTGCTTGATCGAGGTGCGGCCCGTCGGCATTCTCGATTTGATTGATCAGACGACTACAGACCAGAAGATTATCGCTACACCCGTGAAAGATCCTCGATATGAGCGTGTACAGACGATTGAAGATCTTCCTCCCCACGTCATACGGGAGTTCGAGCATTTCTTCACTATTTACAAGGAACTGGAAAACAAGGTAGTCGAGACTCGCGGATGGCGCACCCTGCAACATGCGTTCGACACGATGATTGCCAGCCGGCACCGGTACCAGGAGGTGCTTTTGCACCTTGCTCAGAAACGGAGGGCCTGATGTTATCCCGCGATCTTCGCGAGAAGGAAAGGGGGTACAGCTTGATTTCGAACCAGAGCGTTATTGAGCTGGTTTCAGAGTTGGCCGTGCGATATCAGCTCACATCAATACGGCCTCTGCTTGAAATCTGCAAGGCCTCTCGCGACCGCACGGGCCTGAGCATCGCAGTACTCGGACGTTTTAAGGCTGGGAAGAGCAGCTTCTTAAATCATCTGATCGGACGGGAAGTGCTTCCGGTGGGCGTTATACCGGTCACATCCGTCGTAACGGATGTCGGATACGGCGCGCAGGATGCGGCCATCGTTCGCTTCGCTGACGGGCGCGAGGTCGGAATCCCGGTACAGGATCTAAGCATATATGTTGCAGAAGCGGAAAACCCTTTGAACCGGAAGCATGTCGAGGCTGTTTCTGTGCGTCTCGACGCGCTCTCGCGTTGGCCCGGTCTCCGGTTTATCGACACGCCAGGACTTGAGAGTGCCTTTGCGCACAACACGGAAGCATCCATCGGTTGGGCGCCCAACGTCGACGTCGCCTTGATCGCGATCGGGGTTGACCCGCCGTTGTCTGAGCACGACATTGCGCTGATTAAAACGCTCTTCAGATACACGCCGCGGGTTGCCATACTGCTGACGAAAGCCGACATCCTGGAAGAAGAGCAACTGGGCGAGGTGATTGACTATGTGCGCGGGCAACTCGCTACCCGATTCGAGCAGTACATCCCAATCTATCCCTATTCGACGCGCCCTGGATTTGAGAGATTGAAGCGTGATGTCGAAGACACCCTCCTCAAGCAGGTTGCGATGGACGTCGCATCCCAGCGGCGCGCCATATCGAATCGCAAAATTACCACGCTTCTCCGTGATTGCGAACAATACATTCGCTTGACCCTTAAATCTGCCGAAATGCTCGACACGGAACGGGTCAGCCTTCAAAAACAGCTGCTGGCAGAGCGGGAATCCCTCGCAGATACGCGTTTGGAAGTGCAGTTGGTTGCGCGGCACGCTGCCGCCGGTACGCGGTCCGCCATCGAGAGGGCCCTGGCCCCTTGCGAGAACTCGATTCGCCAGAAGTTGCGGGCGGAGTTTGAAGAACAAGCGAACCATCTGCCACACAGCTTCGCCAGACTGCTCGAAGCCTTCAGCGATTGGTTGCATGCGGCCTTGTCAAGCGAACTATTGTCGGTCTCAGGAGCAAAACGGTCCGAGTTTGTCCAACCGCTTACGAACGTACAGCGCCAATATCAGCGCGCCCTCCAGAACTTTCGCGACCGGCTCTCCGATCGAACGCTCACACTGTACGGCGTGCCGTTGAAGACTACAGAGCCGGAGATCGTGCCTCAACCACCGAAGATGCCGGACGTGAATATCGGCCGAGCATTCGACCACAATTGGGAACTCCTTTCTCCTCTGTTGCCCATGGCCGTGCTGCGCGGGGCGGTGTTCAAGCGATTCCAGCGGAAGATCGCGGATGAAACATTCAAGAATCTCTCCCGCCTCACCGGCCAGTGGGATGAAATCGTAACCTCCGCGATCTTCGAACTTCAGCGGGAGGCCGAAAAGCGAATGGAGGAACTCCTGGCGACCGTTCAAGGATTGGTTTCCGCGAGTAATGACAATGCGCCGCAGATCCGGGCCGACTTCGAGAGGCTGCTAGCTGTGGCTGCGGACGCGAGTACAGATGACGATCGAATCGAGCACCGCCGTTTATGAGAATTGCCGTTATTTCAGACATCCATGGAAATATGGAATCCCTGTCCTCCCTGACAGAGCCATACGACGAATTATGGGTTCTCGGGGACCTCGTGAACTACGGGCCAGATCCGGGCGCGGTAATAGACTTCGTGCGCTCGCGCGCCACCGTTGTAGTGCGGGGCAACCACGACCACGCGGTAGGATTCAATGAAGACCCCCGCTGCTCACCGCCTTACCGTGAAATGGCGAAGGAGACGATGCAGTTCACTCGTTCTGTTCTTTCCCGCGACCAGATTGACTACTTGGCAAGCCTGCCGCTTGTGGCGGAAAGAACGGTTGAAGACACCAAGTTTGTTCTTTGCCATGCCGCTCCTTCAGATCCGCTCTACAAGTACGTGCCGGCGAAGTCGCCTCAATGGGAGCGGGAAATGGACAGCATCTCTGCCGAGTTTCTGCTCGTAGGTCATACGCACACACCATTTGTCGAGTCCGTCGGTGTGTCGCTGGTCGTCAACCCAGGCAGCCTCGGTCAGCCGAAAACCGGAAAGACCAAGGCGTGCTATGCAATTTGGGAAAACGGGGTCGTTCTCCAGTCAGCTGACTACGAACTCGAGCGCACGCTGAGCAAGATCGACCAGATGCCGGTTTCAATCCGAGTGAAAGAGGATTTGAAAGCGGTCCTTCTTACCGGAGGTTTGTCGACGTCATCAGTTTCGCTCATCCAAAGCTGACAGAACTGGAAATCAAGCAGAACAATTTATGACTTCAATCGTTCATGTATCAGGCCGCGAAATCCTCGATTCTCGCGGCAATCCGACCGTCGAGGCGGAAGTCAGGCTAGACGGTGGAGCGATCGGTGTGGCCGCTGTGCCATCCGGGGCTTCGACCGGGGAAAAGGAAGCCGTTGAGTTACGGGATGGCGACAAGCATCGCTACGGCGGCAAGGGGGTGACCAAGGCTGTTAAGCACATTCGAAATGAGCTGGCGTCCATCGTCGGTGGCCGCGACGCGTGCGACCAAAGAACGATCGACGACGCCATGCTCGCGGGCGATGAGACCCCCAACAAATCACGGTTAGGGGCTAACGCCATCCTCGCAGTTTCCATGGCGACTGCGCGAGCTGCCGCCAATGCCCATTCCCTCCCACTCTACCGGTATCTGGGAGGCGTGAATGCCGGTACGCTTCCCGTCCCGTGCCTGAACGTGCTGAATGGAGGCAAGCATGCCGACAACACGGTCGACTTTCAGGAGTTCATGATTGCGCCGCATAATGCATCCTGCTTTGCTGAATCGATTCGCATGGGAATCGAGACATTTCATGCTCTGAAGGCCGTATTGCGCGCCCGCAGCTACAGTACTGCCGTCGGAGATGAGGGAGGTTTTGCGCCAGATTTGAAATCGAATGAGGAGGCGGTCGAGCTGATCCTCGAAGCGATCACCCAGGCCGGCTATAAGCCTTCGGAAGATGTGTCGATCTGTCTCGACCCTGCTGCCAGTGAAATGTGGGAAGACGGCAAGTACGTTCTGTTCAAATCTACTAAGCAAACGCTCGCTTCTGACGAACTAGTCCGTCTGTGGGAGTCCTGGGTGCGGCAATATCCGATTATCTTGCTGGAAGATGGGATGGGCGAAAACGACTGGCATGGCTGGAGTAATTTGACTGCCGCTCTGGGTTCGACAATTGAGCTGGTGGGGGATGACATATTCTGCACGAACCCACGCATCTTGGAAGAAGGCATTGCCAAGGGGATCGCAAACTCGGTTCTAATCAAACTCAACCAAATCGGGACGGTGACGGAAACACTCGACACGATGCGTCTGGCGGAACGGAATGGGTATCGATGCTTCATCTCTCATCGGTCCGGAGAGACGGAAGACACTTTCATTGCCGATTTGACGGTGGCAACAGGCGCAGGCCACATAAAGACCGGCTCGGGATGTCGAAGCGAACGCGTGGCTAAGTTCAACCAATTCCTTAGAATTGAGGAGCAATTAAACGGAGGGGCGCAATTTGCAGGCCGGCGTGCTTTTGCGCATTGAACCTCCCGGAGCGGAACACAAAAGGAATCCCGTTCGTCCGGCAGACGTCGGCAACCTCAACTCCGATCGCCTTTGTGCTCCCGTATGGAGCCGAGGGATGGCGCGGACTGGAGGCGGCTCGCGAGGCGATTGCGATTAGCCGCGAGGTATCTGTCCATGCACGGGCCGGCCTTAACGTCCAATCCCGAGACCCTCTGACCAGAATCTTGGACTTCCCGCAAACTTAGACCTACATGACTACGACGACTCATATCCGCTGGTTGACCCGGAACGTCTTTGCTATCGGAATGCTCAGCCTGTTCTCGGACATGGGCCACGAATTGACCACCGCAGTGCTTCCCCTGTTTCTCGCGACGTTTGGCGGTGGCGCGGCGGCACTCGGGATGATCGAAGGAGTTTCAGACGCTGCTTCAAGCCTATTGAAGCTGTGGATGTCCTACTACTCGGATCGCGTAGGAAGGCGCAAGCCAATTCTGGCCGTTGGCTATTTTGTCACTGCCATTATGGGTAGCTTTGGGTTCGTAACCGCGTGGTGGCAGATGTTAGTGATCCGAGCGATTGCCTGGATCGGACGCGGCGCGCGGGGTCCTGTTCGCGACGCACTCCTGTCAGAAAGCGTACCTCCTGAAGCCCATGGCCGAGCATTCGGATTTGAGGGCGCCATGGATACGCTAGGCGCGATTATCGGGCCTGCGATTGCATTGTCACTCGTCGGCGTTATCGCCCTCAGAAATATCTTCTTCATTGCATTTATTCCGGGCGCCATCACCGTCTTTATCGCCTTGTTCGTGATCCAGGATAGACCGAGGACTCCGCAGCCGCATCTGCGCATGCTCGCGTCCTTACGTGATTTACCTCCGATGTTCTGGCGCTACGTCTGCGCCGTAGGCGTCTTCGGCCTGGGCAATTTCGCCCACACGTTGCTGATCTTGCGCGCTGTGTCCCTGCTTACTCCCCACTATGGCTCAGTCGTAGCGGGCCGGTATGGAATCGGTCTCTATATCCTTCACAATGTGCTCTATGCCGCCGTCTCGTATCCAGCCGGAGCGCTTGGGGATCGGATGAACAAGAAAACGCTGCTCTCTGTGGGCTATGCTCTGTTTGGCATAATGTGTCTGCTCTTTATGGCGAACCCAACCAGCATTGCGATGCTCGCGTTCCTCTTCGTTCTTGCTGGAGTCTACGTTGGCATCGTGGACGCCATGGAGCGCGCGTTGGCGGCGGACTTGTTGCCGCTCGAGCAACGCGGTATCGGGTACGGAGCCCTCGCCACTGCGAACTCCTTCGGCGATCTTCTTTCAAGCATCGTGGTAGGGCAGCTATGGGCTCACGTGTCGATCGCCGTGGGATTTGGTTACGGCGCCGTGCTTACGCTGCTCGGGGCCCTTTTCTTGTTTCTAGTTCCTACCCGGCCCCGACTTGCTATTGTCCGATCACCAGAATAGAGAAGCTGCCTGGAATCATGGGCGCTCTTGATTTCGGACCGCCGGGCGGGGATTCCGGGCGCGGACCGAATTCCGCAACCGAAAGATACGCTCTGCCGGTTTTTTGATCGATTGCCATCGTCCTCGCTCCGGTTTGGGTTTTGACGTTTTCAACCAACGTGTATTTGTCGGGCGAATCCTCGTGGAACACCCACATTGCGCCGTCGCCGCCCGTCGAGAAGTAGACCAAGCCTCTCTCTGCGTCGAACTCGGTCGCATCCACGCCTCGTCCGATCGGCTGCGTAGTGACAATTCTGCCGGTCGTCGCATCTACCACCGCCATCACGCCACTCCTGCATCCTATGAACACCCGTTGATGAGCGCGATCCATATCCATGCTACTCGGCTGCTCGCACGGAGCCAGGGGGAAGGTCTCCAGAACCTTCAAGACTTGCGCGTCGATTTTGACCAAGGTGTGGCGGTCCTGCATATTCAAGAAAAGGTGTCCGGCATCGTCCAGTGCGGCGTGTTCCGTTCTTCCGCCCAGCGCCTCGATTGTACCCGCGATTTTGCCCGTTTTAGCATCCAGAGCGGTAACGCGCTTGCTACCGCGGTCCGCCGTGAACACTCTTTGCGTTTTGCGGTCAAATAGAATGACGTTCGGGTCCGCTCCCACGGTGACCTTGTCGATGACTGCGAGAGTCTTCAGGTCAAAGATGACCACGGAACCAGGGTCGCTGCAACTGATAAAGCCACGCCCCAAGTCCCGGGCGATCGCGATACCGTGAATGCCCTGCCCAGGGATCTTCCCTACAATCGCGCCGGAATCGAGATCGAGCACGACCACTTCCCGGTCATGGGAAACGTAGAGCCGCCGGCCTTCACTATCGGCTGTGAGGTAATCCCATCCGTAGTCACCTGGAATCGGAATTCTCTTGATCAGGTGGTACTCGCTGGCCGCCGCCAACGTGGTCGCGAGCGCGACCAACGTCGCCAACCATCTGGCACTCGAACTGAAACTTGGCTTTCTCATTTCCTTCCCACTTTCCGAGCGCGCGTGCGCTCACCGTCGCCATCGATATTAAATAGCTAGGAACCCTCTCTCCTTAAGAGCGTACCAGCTCTGATCTTACTGCGGATGACGAGATACCACGGAAGCAGAACAAACCACAGAAGATACATGGCATTGAATAAAACCAGAGGATGGAGGGCAATGCGGGTCTTGTATCCTCGCAGGTCTATCCGTGCCGAGTCGACCGTAGCCCAAATGCTCGTCGCGAAAATGATGAGGACGATAAGTGGAGCGAGTCTCCGCTCGTACGCTAAAAGGATGTAGAGCACGAACATCATGCCTAGCGAAATCAAAATAGCTTCACCCCACGACAGCGCTCGGGAGGACTTTGCCATTTGATTCATGGTTCCGTGGTTATCGTTGAGAGAACGACCTAAAGAGCGAACCATTTAGCGCGCGGACTGCAGCTTGGCCTTCTCATTTCTTTTCCTTCCTTTCGGAGCGTGTTACGCTGGTGTGCCGCCGCTGCGAAGAACGTCCGCCAAACCGATCTTGATCCTGTCTGGTATCGAGAGGGCGCTGATCTTGCGGATTGTATCTTCGAACGGATACTCGATGGTCTTCAGCTCGACTCGACCGCCGTCCCAAATCGCATAGCAGGCGGCCGGTCGTCCAGTTTTCGGCTGGCCGAGGCTGCCAGGGTTCACCAGTCTGCGCGTTCCGAATTGCCGGGAGAACTGTTGATGCGTGTGGCCGACGAAGAGCATATCAGCGCCGCCCAACTCGACCTCTCGTTCCCAAATGTCCGACTCCGGCGGACAGTACCCAAATAACGGGTCTGAAGGCATGGCATGGCACAAACTGATCCGCATCCCGGCGACCTCTCGCTCCGCTTTGATCGGCAGATTTCGGAGAAACTGCTTTTGGGATTCCGAGAGCACCGACGCGGTGTACTCCCCCATGGCTGCTGCCATCTCTCGAAAGGGCGGGGAGCAGCGAGGATCTTCTCCGAAACCGATGGCGTGGTCGTGATTTCCTCTGATGGCGAGGCTGGCATTCTCCTGAACGAATTCCACAACTTCCCCGGGTTGGGTCCGTAGTTGACCAGATCACCAAGCGCCCAAAGTTCATCGAACTCCTCTCGCAACGAGGTGAGGGCTTCGAGGTTGCCGTGGATATCGGAGATAATGGCGATCTTCACAGACCGATCCTCAATTCGTCAGCGGCTTCACTTTGATGTTGCGGAACTCGATCCTGTTGTCTTTGTGATGCTGGAGACCGATATAGCCCGCCTTGAACTTTGGGTCGCGGCCATCGAGGACCTTGGTTCCATCCAGCGTAGCCACAAGGTGATTGCCCCGGACCTCTACGTCGTAGGAGTGCCATTGATTCGGGGCCGGGTTCACTGGGGCTAACCTTTGAATGAAGTTCTCGATACTCCCGGTTGCCCACTTCTCATCCTCGTTGTTGATCTGCAGTTCATAGCCGCCCGCTGGATTCGACGGATCACCGAGGTTGCTCTCCTTGGTCGCCCTGAGAAAAACTCCGCTATTTCCCTTCGGGGAGTTCCTGTATTCGATCTTTAACAGGAAGTTTCCGAACTGCCTGCTGCTGCGCAGCCAGCCATCTTCTCCGGCATCGCCGATAAGAACCCCAGCGGAGACGCGCCACTTCGCGCCCTGCTCCGGGGTCCATCCCGAGAGCGAGCGGCCGTCAAACAGCGTGATCCACCCGGCTTGGTTGTCCTTTGGATTTGCTGTGATCTGTCCATACGAAACGATGGCAAACAGCGTTAAAAAACAAATCATTCTCTTCATGCATGTCTCCTCTTAGATTCCGCGGCTTCGTAACAAATAGAACAGCACCGGCGTGATCACCAGTGACAGCAGCATCGAGATGGCTACTCCGCCCATGACAGCAATCGCCAACGGCTGTAGCAATTGAGCGCCCGAGCCAACGCCAATCGCCAGCGGCAGCATTCCGAAGATGGTGGCCAGGGCCGTCATGAGAATCGGACGCAACCGCCGCCGGCCGGCGCGGAAGATTGCCTCGCGCAATTCATAGCCTTGATCGGTAAAGTGCTCCTCAGAATCGAGCATCAGAATGCCATTCTTTTGAACAATACCGACAACCATGATCAATCCCATGAACGAGGAAATGTTGAGCGTGGTCTGCGTCGCATACAATGCAAGCAAAGATCCCGATCCGCAAAGCAATGTCGCCCCCAGAATAGCGATCGGATGCGAAAAGGATCGAAACTCGAAGACAAGAATGATGAAAATGAGAACCATAGACATCAGCAGCACTTTGGTCAGGCCGCTGAACGATTCTTGCTGGATCTGATAGAGACCGCCGAATTCAACGTCGGTGCCAGGAGGAATGGAAACCTCCTTGAACAAACGCGCCTTGATCTCATCCATTGCGGAGCCTAGATCCCGCCGTTCCAAACGTGCTGTCACTGCTGCCAGGTTCCTTAAATTCTCTCGCCGAATCTCGGTCTGGCCCTCCTGCATCTCCACATGCGCCACGCTGGACAGGGGGACGCTTTGGCCTGTCGGCGATGTGATCAGGAGCTTCTTGAGTTTCTCCGAGCCCGACCTAGATTCGACCGGATATCGAACACGGATGCCAATAAGTCTGTCGCCTCGAATCATGTTGGACGCAACTTCACCATCGAGAATGGCGGATTCCAGGTCTGCCACATCCCGCACGCCGAAGCCGGCGCGGCGGGCCCTCTCGGGGTCTACTCGGAAATTGATCGCAGGGCCGATAACGATGGTCTGGTTGACTACATCGACGACCCCTTTGATCTTGGGCAGCCACTCTTCGACAGCCTTCCCGACGGCCTTGAACTTCTCCGGATCATCGTTATAGATCTTGATTTCGATGGGCTGCGGCGACGATGCGAGATCGCCCACAAGATCCTCGAGAATATGGGGGAATTCCACATTGATTGCCGGCTCCGACTGGCCGATCTTACGGCGCAGCTCGGACGTGACATCTCCAAGCGCGCGGCTCCTCTTCGGCTTCAGCTTGATCAGAAAATCGCCGGTGTTTGGTTCGGCAATCGCCAAGGCAAGCCGCGCTCCGGTCCGCCGCGAATAACTCTCGATTTCGGGAGTCTCTCGCAGGAAGGCCTCGATATGATTGAGAACTCGATTCGTCTCCACCAGGGAAGTGCCCGGGGGCATCCGGTAGTCGAGCACAAAAGCACCTTCATCCATATCCGGAAGAAACCCGTTGCCCAACTGCAGATAGACCACGACAATGAGAGCCAGGACACCCGCGCCGATGGCCAAAATGCTCTTCGCATGCAGGAGAGCCCAGTGCAACACCACCTCGTAGCGGCCGGTTAACCATCGAAGAATCCGCCCCTCGTCCGCCTGCTCTGCTTTCTCGAGGTCGGCCTCCACCGCTCCGACCCGCGGTTTCAGAAGGACTCCTGCCAGCACTGGAGTGAAGAAGATCGCAAGAATGAGCGAGGCAAACAGCGCCGTCACGAGCGTCATCGCCAAAGCCCGAAAGAATACGGCCGTAATTCCGCCCAGGAAAACAAGCGGGACGAATACGACGATGGGAGTCAGCGTCGAGCCGATCAGCGCCGGCGTCAATTCCTGGATCGCGCTCTTGGCTGCAACCATGGGTGTTTCGCCCATGTGCAGATGGACCATGATGTTCTCGACCATCACAATGGCATCGTCGATCACGACGCCGATGCAGGCTGCCAGTCCACCCAATGTCATCAAGTTGAAACTCATGTGGAAGAGCTGCATAAAGACGATGGCGATGAGCGTCGCGATCGGGATGACGACGGCAGCGACTATTGTCGTGCGCCAGTTTTTCAAGAAGCAGAAGATGACTCCGACTGACAAAAGCAGACCGATGATGATGCTCTCTACAACTCCCGAAATGGATTCCCGAACCAGGATGGACTGGTCATAGTAGGTTGAGAGCTGAATGTCGGGCGGCAGCGTCTTTTGAATCTCTCGGAGTTCGCGGTTCACGGCGTCGGCGATTGCCACAGCGTTTCCGTCCGGCTGTTGCAAGACGTTCACCAGTACGGCCGGACGACCGTTCGCCGTAACGATGTTGTAGACGGGCCGCTCTCCCGGAACCACATGCGCGAGGTCCTTCACCAGTACCGGGGTGCCCTTCACAACATCGACGACCGTATCTTCGACTTGCGTTTTGCTTTCAAGCAGTCCTGTTACAGTCGTCAAATAGAGGTGATAATTTTCTTGCACCATCCCCGCCGGTTGAATGATATTGCTGCTGCGGATTGCATCGACCACTTTGGTGAGTGGCATACCGTAGCCGTTCAGCTTTTCGGGATCGACGACGACGTGATACTCGGGAGGCCGCCCGCCGACGATCCTGGTCTCCGCAACTCCAGGAAGGCGATAGAGCCGCGGCGCGAGATTGTAATAAGTCAAATCCCAGAGGTCTGCCAAAGTACGAGTCGGCGACGTCACACTGAAGCCGACCATTGGGAACACGGAGAACGTGAGCCGGTTTACGTAGAACCTGGCGCCCTGCGGCAGGTTCGGCGTAATCTGAGAAATGCGGCCCTGCACCAGATGCAGCGCGTTTAGGATGTCCACGTCCCAACGGAAGAAGACGTTGATTTCGGTAGAGCCGCGGCCGGTGACTGACCGCATGGTAGTAATGCCCGGCACCAGGCGGATCGCCTCTTCGAGCGGACGTGTCACTGTCAGCATCTGGACATTGACAGGAGCAATGCCGTTATCAACCAGGATCACGACTCGTGGAAAGTCTGTCTGGGGGAAAATGGAAATCGGAATGCCGGGAATCATGAGCACGCCGGCAAGCGCGAAACTCAGGATCACCAGGACCAGTCCTCTGCTATGTTTCTGAACAAAGTCCGCGATGCGCCCGGTCACCTTTTGGCCTCCGCGAAGGTTACTTGCGTTCCATCCGGCAAGCCATAACCACCCTCGATGACAGCGGTTTCGCCGGCTTCTATCCCATGAAGAACCTGGACCTTTCCTCCCGCGATTGGCGTCGCCTCTACTTCGCGCACATGGGCGACATGCTGTTGGTCAATCACCAGCGCAGTACCCTTGCTGCTACCTTCCTTGAATTGCACGGCGGAGTCGGGAAGTACGACGGCATGATCGGCCTTTCCAACCGAAACAGTCACCGAGCCAAATACGCCCGCTTTTAGACTTCGCTGGGGGTTCGGAATCTCGCACCACACCTCAACGGTACGCCTCGCAGGGTCCACGGCCTGGTTCACGATCGTGATGGTTCCTTTTGCCGAACCCCTCAGTTGATCTGGCGTAGAAAAAACACAAGGTTGCCCTCGCGCAATGCGGCGAGCGTCAGATTCGGGCACCTGGGCGCGTGCGATGGCAACCGAAAGATCCATTACGGTGAATACCGGCAGATCCGGCTTGGCCATGTCGCCCGGGTACATGAACTGTTCCGTGATTGTCCCGTTCAACGGACTGCGTAATTCAGTGAACTGCAGTTGAGCTGCGGTGAGAGCCTGGCGCGCCTTCGCCTGTTGCACCCGGCTCTCGGCGATACGGACATCTGTCTTGCCGGACTGCTGTTCGAGGAGATCCAGTGTCCGCTTAGCGACGTCGTAAGCCGTCTTTGCCTGCGACAGTTCGGTCTCGCTCGCCAATAAATCGCGATTTGGGATCGCTCCCTGTGAGAATAAATCCTTGCGGCGATCATAGTTCTTTTGAGCTTGACTACGTGCAGCTTCGGCCGATTGCAGTTGTCCTCGGGCTCGCTCCACATCAGCCGGAACGGTTCCTGCCGACGTCTTCTGAAGCGTCGCCTCCGCGTCCGCCACGTTGGCCGTAGCCTCAGCGTGCTGCGCCTCCACATCCCTGCTCTCGATAAGTGCCAGCACTTGACCTGCTGTGATGGTGTCTCCCTTGCGGACTTTCAGATTCAAAATCGGCGCCGTCGTGCGCGCCGAGATATTGGCTTGCTCGCGAGGGAAGATCGTCGCGGGCGCCTGGATCGTGAGTTGTACGTCCGCAGTCTCCGCCCGAGCTACCTTCACTGTGACCATGGGCTTCGGAGGCGCTTCTTCCGGATGTGTACAGCCAACGAGGAAGACGGTAAGAACCGGGAAAAGTCGTTTCATTGGCCTCTTGCCACCTCGAGATCCGCGCGAGCAGTCAGATAACCGGCTCGAACGGCGTAATAGTTGGTTCGTGCTTGGACAAGCTGGGCCTGGGCCACCACCACATCGAGGGCTGGGCCTTCTCCGCCCTCATAGCGCACCCGGCTGAGGCGCAGATTGTCTTCCGCCAGCTGCACCTGCGCATCGGTCATAGCAATTTGTGCATAGATGAGCTGCATACGAGCGAGCGCGTCCTGATATTCCTTCGAGAATACCCGCTGCGCAATCTGGCGGGTGGTGTCAACCTGCTGCGCCTGTATTTGAAATTGCCTGGATGTGCTTCTGGCCCGGAACCAGTCGAACACCGGGATGTTCAGGCGGATGAAGCCTGCATATCCGCGGTCGTTAATGTTAATGCGCGGCGCATCGATGCCGTATTGGAAGACGAGACTCGCCTGGGGGAGAAGTTCCGCTCGCGCTCGCCGCGCGTCTGCTAAAAAACCATGCTGCTGGGCATCGAACAAACTGAACTCCAGCCGGCGCAGGAAGGGCGAAGCCGCCGCCACCGGAGCCTCCGGCAGCGGCGGTGGCTGTTCCATCACATCCACCAGAACCAATGGGGCATCGACATCGGCAGTCCAGAAAGATGCAAGATCGTGATTGGCAAGCCTGGCTTCAAGTTCCAACGCCTGCTGGGTTTGAACCAGAATCGCAACCTGAGAAGATGCCTTTACGAGGTCCGCTTGCGAAGCTTCGCCACCCTCGAAAAGTCGGCGCACCCGGTCTTCGAAGGCTCGGGCTTCAGTCACATTGGCACGCGCTGCCTCGACGAGCTTGCGCGCAAGGAGGACGCGATAATAGCTCGCGGCGACGGCATGCTTCAAATCGCGTTCCGAGAGACCCAGATTCGCATTGGAGGCGTCGCGATCAGCCCGCGCGCGATCCAGCGTGGCGCGCAGGCGGCCAGATGTGTCCAACTCGACGGCGCTGGTCGCCAGTGAAGAGTATTCTCGAAAGCCGTTCAGCGCGAGGAAGCTCATGCTGTTCCGGTCGTAAAGAAGTGGACTGTTGTAGGTGTATGAGTTACCGATGGAGAATTGCGGCAGGAAATTGGCGCGGGCTTGGGAGATTCCATACCGGGCGATGTCGGTCTGCTGCCGCGCCAACTTCACAGACGAGGGCGCGGCTTGCGCGAGCCGCACGCAGTCTTCGAGCGTGAGCGGCGGCGAGGCAGGCTGGGCCAGCACGCGAATTCCCAGCAACACCAGCAGAATGCTGGCAAGCGTCAACGTTCGCACGGAAACAAACCTCCACGAGAGATCCACAAAAATGCAAATAGCTCCTACCAGAGGTAGGAGCTATCGTTCCCAATTTTGTTGGGACAGTTAAAGGTGAGACTCCATCACCGCAAGATGTAAACGCCTATTGTAATCGGTCGAGCGTCGTGCGCACAATCGCCTCTGCGCGGGTATGGGTTCAAATCGGCACGCTTGTGGGTATAGTCACAGCGAGGAGCATTTCCTGTCCGGTTCCCATAGGACCCCTACTTTGCGCCGCTCGTGTAAATAGTCAGCCCGATCTCACGCAGATCTTCACTGGTGAACTGTAGCTCCATACCGCATGCCGCCGCATAGCGTTCGGTCGCCGCTGCCGCATCCACCCCTGCTGCGAGGGCCTGCAGCAGGAACTGACCTTGGCCGGTTACGAGGAATCCTTTGGGGTCGCCGGGCGAGGCGGGCCTGCGACCGTTTCCGTTTGCCGCCGCCGATCCGCCTCCGGCTCCGCCGCGGCGCTGAGCCGACGCTTGGCCGTTCAGCTGCTGAGCGCGCGTTTGAGGTTTTCCGTCCCTGTTTTCATTTGTCCCAATCACCCACTCGATGGTGCGCCGTGTTCCATTCTTCTTCTCCGCCTTCGTGATCGTGAACTGTTTGCCACGTCCGATTCCGAGCTCGTCAATCTTCTTCTTGACGATGGGTGGGACGTACATCACGCGCCCATCGGTGAGCGTGTAGAGGACTTGATCACCGTACTGCCCCGTCACTTCCTTGCCATCGTTGTACTTCAATGCGACGTCGATCGGGACGTTGGGTTGAAATTGAACCTTCTCGCTCATGTCACACCTCTCCTTCCCTCACCACGGCGGACGGGCGCTCGCGACGAAGCACTTGATCAATCGGACCGGGCTGGAACCACAGATCCCGCTCTACTTCCAGGCCGAGCGGGCCGCGCACACTTGCTAGTTCGCTCAGCAGAGAATACCCCCACTCCTCTTCGAGTCCGATCACGAAGCCGAACAGTAGCCAGTCCCCGTCTTCCTGTTCTGCTCCCTCGGTAACGAACCAGGTGAATGACGAGTCGGGTGTGAACAACTTGACGTGCACGATCGGGGTCGGGCACGACTCTTGTGAATACAGCGGTGGCAGAGTCTTCCTCAGTTCCACAGGAAGCAGTTCCATGGGCTCCTTCTCCTTTGTTGAGCGCTCGCCACCGGAAATGGCGGCGAGCGTTCCGTTGTGTTCGAGTTCGATCTCAGAACAGCGAGAGTTGACAGTCCGGTTCGACGACGAGGGGCCTTCGTCGAGGCGACTCCTTTTCGAGCCTTGCCCCAAAAACCAAGGCCGCAGCCGTGCCATCGACTGCGACCACTTCGTCGAATGGTCCGGCGACCAGTTCCTCTCTGAGCTCTTCATCGAGCACAGATGAGGCCGGCAGTAGCCGAGCGTGCTGCTCTTGAACAGCCTTCCAAACGGCGGACGCCGACTCCCCTACTCCCCTTTGGGTTACCAGCTCGCGAGCCATCGCAGTGAGCACGTCATCATCGTCTTCTATGCCCTGAAGACCCTCATTCGAGAATTTCCCTTCCATGGCCAGCGAGACGAGCAGCTTCTTTCCCATCAACCGTAGGCATGATGTCTGCATGGTCTCGTTGTAAGTCAGGAAGCGCACGACGACGTTGGAGCGCTGTCCGATCCGCCACGAGCGGCGGCTCGCCTGGCGCAAAGTGTAGATCGAATATCCCGTCTGCACGAAATAGATGGAGGGCGCCCAAAGCAAGTCCATTCCAACGGAAACGAGGCGAGGGTGAGCTACGCACACTTGCATTCCGTTGCGAAGCTCGCGCTCATACCAGGCCTCTCGCTGATCGGGAGGCACCTGGGCCGTGAGTATGGAGACGCGGATGCCTTCTTGCGACAGAACTCGTTCGAGCCGACGCGTTACGTCCCTCTTTGCCGTGTATACGGCATAAATTTGGCATTTTCTGCTGCGGGAGAGGTCCGCCTTGACGCACTCCACCAGATGGCGCTCCTTCGCGTAGGCGAAGTCCTCGCTGAGGTCCTGTGTTTGAGCGATCAGAAATGGCACGCGTCGATGCAACTCCGGGTCGTACTCGGTTCCGATCAGATCACCGAAGCCGTAAGGCCGATCCGGATACGCGAGCAATGCATTGAGGGCCGTGCTGATCACGGAATGGTTTCCTCGATGCTCTTCGAGCGCCTCTTTGATCTGCTTTTCGAGATCCGCATATGCTTTCGCCAGCGGTTCGTCCATGTCCACGCCGATGACTTCTTCGCGATAGGCTGGCAATTCACTGGAGATGTCTTCCAGTGAGACGAACGCGCCGAGTTCCATGAGAAACTTGCCGAACAGCAGTGGCGATGCACCCGGTTTGCGTTTGACCTGCTTGGTCACCTTCGCTTTCGAGCAGGCATTCTCTTCGGGCGCAATGATCGTCACTCGCTCGAGCACGCCGTAGCTCTCCGCGAAGTTGCGGACCCCCGACTCGCCCCACTCGTAGCCTTCTGTCACCATCTTGTGTGGTTCCAGGCGATAAAGCACATTGAAAAGGTCGTCGGCGTAACCGCCCATGAGGGTCCCGGTAAGTACGGCGATTCTGTCCACCGACCTCGCCATGGTCCCTAGCGCGTTGCCCTGTGCCGTGTCTCCCTTTAGTTCATGCACTTCATCCGCGATGCCGTAATCGAAGAAATCCGGCATGTAGCGCCCGATAAACTCCAGCGGCGCGAAGCGGCGGATGCGCCCGCCGTCGGCCTGCCAAAGAGGGCTGTACATAGCACGCCGATTCTTTCCTCGGTCGTCGTCGGCGTCGCCGATGATCTCGCTCCGCCGTACCTTTTCAAATTCGCTCGCGAGCACGCGCTCATCGTTCACTATTAGCGGCGCGCCCGTGTCAGGATTGATCACGGTCCCCAGACACGGGCCGGACTTCGCCACCGCGTAACAATGCTTCCAAAAGAAGGAAAGCTTTGCCCTGTCTCGGCCAACGATAAAGAACGACGGACCAGGGCAGATCTTCTGCCAGCGGTCGCGCGCTGATTTCGAGTTCTTCCGAAGGCGGAGATCCGTGAGCGTTGTGTGCAGGCCTTCGCGAATGATCCGGCCATTTCGATAGCGAACTTCATTCACCCCGTGCGGATTTGCGCCCGATTGTCCCGGTGTTCGCAAGCCGTCGATGATGAAGACACGCGCCCCGGGGACGGTGATTAGAACCTCTCGGCACCACTTTCCGACGATGTTTGGCGGTGCCATCACCAGAGCGGTATAGGGTCGACCCGCCGAACGCACATGGATTGCGGAGAGCGCCATGAGTGTCTTGCCGGTGCCACATTCCGCAATGACCGCGGCGGCCTTGGCACGATGCCAGCGCTTCACGATGCCCATCACTGCCAGACGTTGAGCTGCGAAGGGGCTTCGCAACAACGTTTTGAACTGCTCCGACACGGGATCCTGGGGAGCTTGAAGCGCCGGATAAATTTGCAGAATGCGGTCGCCTAATTCCTGCGAGAAGCAGCTCAAATATTCGGCGATGGTTGAAGGGATACTCATATGGGATCTCTCCTCCTGTGGTGGATCTGTTTTTGCAAGGCGAACAAATGGAGAACATTGCTGGCGTACTTTGAGGCAGGGTGGGGACCCGCTGCCGCGTCAGCTACCTGGATTCCAGAAACATCGAGCACGCCGTGGATATCACAGCGGGCTCATTGTTGGAGGCCGTTGCGGTCGCTGTACGGGCGTTCGAGAGGGTCCCTTAGTAGACGAGCTGCCCGTAGCCGGTACCGAGTTGCGAATCGCGGTCTTTCCGCTGCCGGTCGAGCACAGAGTTCGCATACAACGGGTGGAACAGTGGGCGCGAACCGGTACGGTGAAAAGCCCGGGGGAGATGCTGCGACGGGAGCGCGTACGCGAGCTGTTGGGGCTCAAAAACGAAGCTGTCAGGTAAGCCGGGCCACGCTGAACGACTGCCAGGGAATCGAGCCGGCGTCATCAGGAATCTCGATTGTCTTGTCCCTCACAGCCTCCCCGATCCACTCCAAGAACTCCTCTTTGCTTCCGACGACGGCGATTGGCCGGTATCCGAGACCATCCAACGGCTGAATGCGTTGTTTTTGTTGCAGCACGCTCCAAAACCAACTCGCCCAGGAAGGATGAACCGGCAGGCCGAGCCGTTGCGAAATCCGGTACAGGACAAAGTCCGGATCGTCATCGGACAAGATGATCCGTCCGACGTCGCCTTCATCGGCTACCTGAGCGGAGAGGGCGACCAGGTGACGCACGCTGCGGCTCCGTCCGGCCACGGCTATGGTGCCGCGGAAGATCCGTGGATCCTTTCCCAGCGTCACTCTTCGTTGTGCGAGGTCTGGGCCGGAAACGGTCACCCACTCCTGGCCCGCAAATCCCGCCCAGATGGCGCCGATATCGACGTCGTTCCCGAACACTGAAACGAGATGGCAAGTACCCGAGGCTTCCTTATTCTCGGCAGGTTCGCTGATGAACCGGTCTAGTGCAACGCGGAGTCGCGTTCTCGTGTCCTTCAGCTGCTTTTCAAACTCCAACCAGCCAAAGCGTTCGTGTGCGTTCTTCATCGGCGGACTCCTTTCAAAGACGAGCGCGAGGGCCCCTGTCAAACCAGCTATTCAAGCGTGCCCGTTTCCCCGGTCGCGAAGACGAGGGAAAGCTCCTGGACAAAGCGTTCCCGCTCGCGGATCACAGTTGTGCCATCCTCCTCTTCCTCGGTGAGTTTCGTCGTAACCTTTTTGCTCTTCCACGCCGCGATGTGGCGCTCTTCGCCCGAGCCAAAAATTCCGTTGATGAGACCAGAGCAGGCGACTAGGCCGACTTGGCCCGCATGCAGCGGCGTGAGTGGCCTCCCTCCGATAACGGTTGGCTCCGGGGCGAGAATTCGCGTGGTTTGCCGGTAGGCCGGCGAGTTCGCAACGAGATCCTCTAATTCATCGAGAGGCAGGCCCTTGAATGTCAATGCCGCCGGCCCACTCGTCGGGATGACGTAGGGATCGCCGCAAGTATCTTGCAACTCCGGCAAGCCTTCGTACTCGCGTCCGAGAGTGGTGAAGCGATAACGACCCTCGCTGATCTCACGGTCACGAAGCTGCTCGCGCTCTCGGCGCGTGCGCCGAACGGCGGCAATGAGGACCTGGCGATAGCGAACCGACTCCGGATGGGACAGGCGAAACACCCGCGCACGTTTGAAGTGCGAAGCCAGGACCTGCGCGCAGTCCGTCGCGCGCTCGGCTGGAATCACCAGCAGGAGAACCCCACCGGGGATCAGCCACCGGAAGATGTGATTCAAGAACACCGCCTCAAGTCGTTCCCGAGCGTTACCTGCGAGCGCCCAGTCGTACGGGGGATTGCAAAAGGAGAGCGAGAACGACTCGACCGCGCAATGAGTCTCCAGACAGTTTCCCTGAACAATCTTGTTAAGTGAGGGCCCGGCTTGTTCCGCGCGATAGGCATCCAATTCAATTCCGTAGCGTCTTGCGCTGGAATCCCGGGTAATCGCCGCGAACGCCGCGCCGTCGCCGACGCAAGGATCCAAAGCCGAAAACAGCTCGACCGGAAACCGCAATAGATTTCGGATTCTCTCCGCTTCTCTGAGCGGTAGAGGGTAGTAGTTGCAGCGAACTTTGGCGTTGAATCGGGACACCTTAGGGCTCCTATTCTTTTGATTCGTGGTGGTGCTGATGTTGCGCGGTGCCGGTGTTGCGTCGCCAGTGACGACGGCGCGGCGATAAAATAGAGCGGGGATGTGGTCATGACGCGTCTGCTCTTCTTCCGCTATTTGGCCCCATTCGATCAGGCGGAGCTTGCCGACGGAGATGGCCATGGCCAATCGTGATCTCATTCGCGCTTCAGAAATAGCAGATTGGTGCTTCTGCCGAAGATCCTGGTATTTGACCACCCGCGGCGTCGGCCCCAGCATAGTGCAACTGGAGAAGAGGAACGCCGGCGTTGACTATCATCAGTGGCATGCTCGCCGTGTGAATCAAGCCCGGGGCGTAATGAATGGCGCAACTTGCGCTCTACTCGTTGCCGTGGTGCTGGCTGCGGCCTACTGGTTCTGGGCCCACGCTCGCTGAAATGGAGCGGAGACGATGTTCTTCCTCGTTGCCCTCATCGCCGCGGCCTTGGCATGGTTCGTGGGGCGCGGGCTGTTCGTGCGAACCGGCCTCCCCACGCGAGACATTCTCTACGCGGACGTCGGTAGCGCCTTTCCACAGCCCGCACCTCTCACATCCAAACGCTATCGCCTCAGCGGAAAGCCGGATTACCTGGTTCGGGTCAAAGACGGCATCGCTCCGGTCGAATTGAAATCCAGCCGGTCTCCCTCGTCCGGCCGCCCCTATGACGGTCACCTCTTCCAATTGGCGGCCTACTGTCTACTCGTCGAAGACGTTTGTCGTGTGTCGGTCCCTTACGGACTGGTCCAATACGAGGATCGCACCATCCGTGTCGAGTATACTCCGTCGCTACGTGCAAGCCTGCTTGCGCTTCTTGACGAAATCCGAACGGCCAGAGGCTGTGGGGAGTGCCACATCAACCACAATCAACCCAGCAAATGCCGGTCTTGCGGTTTCCGTTCTATTTGCGGAGAGAGTCTGATTTGAGCGCCCTCACCAAGCAACGGCTCAGCTTCAGACTGTACGCTGTGTGTGTTCGTTTCGCCGGGATCATCAGAGAGACCGTTACGGCCAATCCGGAGCTCTTCCTACCAGTATTTTTGCTGTTCGTCTGGCAAATAACGGCGATCGCCGTGAAGCCAGTGACCCTTGGGCTCGCTCTTCTGATGACCTTGCTCTTGTTGGTTTATGGCTATCGCGTGCTCGGAAAGACGCCCTGGCTTCGTCGTTTAGGCTGGGTGTCCCCATGTCAAGGGTTCTGGTTTTATAGCGTTCTTGCCGGCCTTGCTTCCGCCGCTTGCGTGTGGTCGATCGCCAGATTGTTTCACGAGTCCCTCGGTGGTGTTCCTCCCCCTCATAGGGTCCTCTTGGCCAGCGCATCCGGACCAATGGTCGAGGAAATGCTTTTTCGAGGCATCCTCTTTTGGCTAATCTTCGAGCTTTTGAGACGCGGCCGCGTTCCGAAGCTCGCCGCCGTTAGCGCGACGATTCTCGTCATCGCGGTAGGCTTCGCTTTCTCTCACACTGGCAGGACTGGGCTCAGCCTCTACACAACAATTCTCACTGGGATTGCGTTTGGCTGGATGCGGGCACAATCCGAATCCACGGCGGCCGCAGCCCTCATGCACGCCGTCTACAATTTGGTGCTCTCGTGTATTGCGACGTTTTAGCGCCGCCTCTTCCGTTGCTTCATCGTGGTCTTCCGCCGCTTTTCGGCCGCGCCTTTTACCGCCGACGAGACCACCGACTTGTGCGAAATCGGGCAGCGATGCCTGGTGCCTTTCAAGCGCAGCACCAGATAGCCCGGATGAAGGTCAACCAGCAGGGGCCTTCTCCGTTCGCTCGCCGCCGTCTTTTGTACAATCGGCCGTCCGATTTTCGCCAGGAGCTTTGTCCTTTGCCATCAGGTATTCTTGCCGAAACCGGCACGACCCCCGGTGGCGCAGTTTCTTGCCGCACGGACAATTGTGGTCGATCCGTTTCCGGACAGCCAGCATTTTTTGATACCAGTTATCGCCGGCGCTCATCGAGATACCGAGAGCGTCGCACGCCTCCCGAATTGTCTTGCCATCAATGAACACCAGCCGATGAAAGTCCGGCTTCTTCGACTGCGTCGGGTGATTGATTCCTCCCCGGAAGCTCCGATCGATGACAAAGCTTCGCTGACAAGTCGGATTCATGCAACGCCAGCCTCGTGTGCCGGAGCTGTTTCGGCCCCGGCTTTGTGTTTTTCCTCCACAGAAGATGCATGGGGGATTGGTTACGGCGGCGCCGACACGGTTCCGTGCAAAGATGAGATCGAATAACGCATTCAGCAAGTGCTCCCGGCATTCCTCCGTATCGCGCGCCCAGATGACCAATGTGCCCTGCGCGTCCGGAGCTGTTGCGGAGAATTTGTGGGCGCCTTTATAGGGCCGGTTCAGAGTGTGAACCATCGAGGTAGCCATCTTGGAGTTGAACTCAAAATTGAAGTAACTCACTCTCGTTTCCCCCTTCTCCGATGGGCTCAACGAGTCCAAACGTGTCCCTCTCGAATAGCGGCAACCGGGCCGAGTACTGACCAACGTCTTCAGGGCGGTATCGCGCCCTTGCATATTCAGCCCACGAGCACTTCAAATCCGCTCGCCGCACAACCCAGCGTTGATAACCGACCAGCTCGGGCGTCCGAACGTAAGGCATCGGATACGGCCGGGCACCGAACTCGCGCAGCCGCTGCCGGCGATAGTCCCTGTCGTCATGCGTTTCGCCCGGCCAGTACCCAATCAGCATGTACACCATGATTTGATCGGGCCTTACGCCAGCCTTCACCAGCAGATCGAGGCCCCGAAATAGCCGTGCCTCGTCCTTGCGGCTGTCCCAAGCAGTATAGATCCGGCGGGTCCGGAACTCGTGGTCGTAGTACTGCACACCGGCGACCGCGGCCGCGATCTCTTGATCGATCACGCGAACGTTGATTCCCTGCGTAAAACTTACTTTGAATTCTCCCGCGACGATTTCGCTGATGTGGACCCGCCAACCAGGCTGGCCAAAGAAGTCGTTATCGAGGAGAACCAAGTTTCGCGGCCAAGGATCGCCACGCCAGATTTCGTAAATCGATTGTGCCGGCTTGACCTTACCTTCCTTCCAAGGCACTACGCAGAAAGGACACCGTAAGCGGCAGCCCCGCTGAGTAAAGCCGATTGAGAATGCGTATCTCGGATATAGCGAGTAGTCCTGCTCGAATCCGCTGACACCGATCTCTTCCAAGCGGCTCGCTGAACCACTCCCGGTCCCTCCGACAATGGCCTTCGGAAACACACGCTTCAGCTCCTCCACATGTGGCCGCGTTTTTTCGAAAATGGCGCTTGCGTACACATCGTCCCAATGCGCGAACAATGAGTCCTGTAAGGTGGTGCAGGAACGCAATCTCTTGAAGTGGACGTCGCAGTTGCGCTCCCGCAGGTGCGCTGCCAAACGCATTAAGGCGAGATTCGGGAGTGTGCCATCCAGTTGCAGCAGCAACGCGGTGCGAGAGGGCCGTTGGATATGAATCATCATTATCGGCATCCTTTCTGGAGCCAAGCGCGGTCGGGCTCGCGACGAACGCGAGATCGCTCCTTGAGACTGGTGACGGAAATGCTGGATGAGCTGAAGTTGGAAGGGCGGCGCTCAGGCGCCCTTGATCGAGCACTCGGTTCTGGTAGTGCACATGGCGCCCACCCTGGTGACACTGTGATCTCGCGACGCACCGCCTGGGCATCAGGTTCGGCGACCCTGCACATCAGCCTCCATCGGGAAGCTGCACGAATTCCTCAAGTGCCCGAATCTGCGCGGCCAGGTCGCCGCTCTCCCAGTGCGCTAACACGATGCGTCCCGCCCGGACCAGTTCCAACAGTTTCGGCTCGGGGAGTTGTGGACGCCAACTCGGCCCCGCGTTCGTGATGCTATCGCTCACCGACTCGACCCGATTGTCATCGACGTGGATGACGCCGGTATCTCCGGATTGGTCACCCTCCCAACTGACCTCGCCGCAGAGCGTATACCCGTTCGGCTGAAAGAATCTCACGATCAGGAGCCGCAACCACTCATCCTGCTCCCCTCGGGACTCGCCTTCAACGCTCAAGCGACCGTCGGATAGCTGCCAATCACAGCCGTGATACAAGCCTTGCCCGTCTTCGGCGGTGATTCCTAACAGAGCGGGATTGCTTTTTGTGAGCGCTTCGTCCAAGAGCGTCGCATGCTCATCGCTCAGTTCGGGCGAGATGTCGATCTCGCCGTTGTAATAGACCGAGTACCCCATGAATCACTCCTGTTCTGGACCCGCCGGCGCGCGCCACCGACTCGTTTACATCTCACGCCGCGAAGCATAAGGAGCTGCCTGAATCCGCACGGCACACAACTCCTAATACGCCTTCTCACTCTTCCGGCCGAAACTTGCGACGCGGCATCGTGATCACCATGGCGTCCAACCTGGTACCGATTTCCGACATACCTGTCTTGAGCCTTGAGCGAAGATCCGCTGTAGTCCGGATTTCCTCGGCCGTTACGCCGGCAAGAAGCACCCGTGCCTTGTCCACCTGCTCTTTCAGCTCGGCGTCATTGGCGATATTACGGAAGTCAAACGTCGCCAGGAAATCGCCAAGGTTCGCCACCGTGGACTTCTTGAAGACCTTCGGTTTTCCATTCTCGGAGGCGTCCAGCCGCTCGACCATGTGATTGACGAGTTCCGACATCGACTCCCGTAGTAAACCTTGCGCCTCGGTCTGCGCTTCGGAGAAGCGTTGCGCGGCTTTTTCCCGTTCCTCCTGCCAGATTCGGCCCGAGATTGTCTTGAGCTGGCCCGGGACGCCGTAAGCTACGTAGCGCCACGTGAAGTAGAATCGCGCCTTCACCATGTCGATCGGAGGATAGTCTGTGGGGTTATGCAGAACACGCAACCTGTCGCTCATGCTTTCGCATAGCGTCGGATAGGAGTCCAGGAATCGATCTACCAAATCGACACGTTCGCGTTCAAACTCGCGGAGCTTACGGTCCACATCCTCGATCAAGGGGACCGCCAGGAAACGGGTACCGGTCTCGAAGGGGACACAGACGCTATCGAGGTACTTCTTCACTTTCCGGTCCAACTGCCGGATGGCTTCAAACTCGACCGATACCAGAATCTTCTTAGCAACTCGGAGCAGTTGCTTGTCAGTATCCACTTCGACTTGCGAGGCGGAAACTTTGCGGGAATCTCCGAGTAGACCGAACTTAACTTGCAGAATTACCGTACTTTGCGACAGGCTCTGCTCCTGTACTTCGATGGGAATGGCCAATGCAGCCATAAAACACTACTCCTTTCGTTTTCAGATGAATTGTTGAATTTGCTATCCGCCGTTCAGATCGACGTGACAGCCGAGACTAGTTCGTCGTACCACCAGGCTTGGTGCGCGGTTGAAACAGGAATGCCCAACATCTCCAGGGTGCGGCAGCGGTCGGCCAATTCTAAGGCAGCTTCGTGGGCATCCTCGTACTTGTAAAAACTGTAGTGGTCCACCTGGATGCCCTTCCAGTACACGTACCCGCAGTGGTCTTTCCGGAGATTCTCGATGTCGTGGTACCAAGGCTGCACATACGTGCCGCCGGTAATCTGCGTGTAAAGCTGCTCAAACGCGGCTTGGCCAACTTCAGTGACCATGTCGTTGACGGCCAGCTCGACAAGCTTTAGGTGTTGCGGGGCAAGGTCATTTCCGTCGTGAGTTCGTTGAAGAATTTCAATGGCTTTTTCGCAGTTCGTCATTCTACCCTTCCAGTCTCAATACCGCCATTCGGCCGGCGCCGAGAACACCAATGGTGAGCGTTGCCTCATTGGCTAAACGATTCTCAACGCCATGCCAGTTCTGTTCTCGAAAAACATAACGTGCAGCGACGTCATGTGCTCCATGAGTTCGCTTCGCGCCGGCTCCATCTCGGGATGCTCGGCGATGAGCGTCACGAGTGACCGTTCCATCAGGCCCGCGCGATCCCCCACTTCAATCAGACGGTGGCACTGTTCGCACGCCGCCCAGTCGCCGACGCTTTCGCCGCCGATGTTGGCGACGACGTAGGCAACAAAACTCCGCGCCGGATAGCGCCACACCACGGACGGGTAGGAGCAAAAATCGCAGATCGCTCTTGACATGGTTACCTCCTTTCAGGGTGGATCTCTCTCTTGGCCGGACTGAACACGGTCCGGCTTCTGTTGCGCCGAACGCCCGATCGTGTGAATGTGTTTTCCGCTTTCGGGCCCAAAGGCGTTTCGGGCAACGCTATGGAAGGAATTGGGCGATCACGACTCTGGACAGGCCCGCCGATGATCGCCTCTTCTGGTTTGCCTGGAATTGTGAGGGAAGGTTATGCCGGGCATCCGAGGACAGGGAAGCCGGTTATTGTGGCCGTGCCGTTTTCCTCGATCGACACTTCAACAATCTGTTCACCGAAGTCGCTCTCCTCGTAACGCGCGGTAAATAGATGCAGCTTCTGATTGCGACTGGATCGCAGCGGCTGTGTCCCCGGCGCGAGCCGGTTGTACCGTCCCATTACCGCGAAGTCGAGGCGATCACGAATTTGCTGCCACACCATCGTCTTCTCTGGACACTCGTTGAAGGTGAAGTACCGGCCTTGATCGAGCTCCCCCACCGTATATCCCGTGAACATTCCAAAGGTCAACGGCCGCGGCGCGTCCGCTTCACGCAGTCTTTCGATCAGCTCAAGCACCGAACTTGCCTGCTGCATCGGCTCGCCGCCCGAAAACGTCAAACCCTCGATCTCCCCCGCGTGGTGCAGGGCAAGGACGCGTCGGACGATGTCACTTCCGTCGTCGCTCGGCGCACCTTCGAACGGATGGCTCGCCTGATTCCAGCACTCAGGACAGTTCAGATTGCAACCTTGAAACCAGAGCACTGCCCGCCGCCCCGGACCGTTGGCGCGGCTGACAGGAACGAAACCATGAACCAACATCGTAAGCCTGCCTTTCAGCGACCAGTGGTGGTCTGCTTTTCGGTCTGCGCCGGGTTGTAGAACGACGTCTTCTTCCGTTCCGTTTTGATCTTGTCGCCACCACGAAAGTCCTCAAACACCTTTGAGCAGCCGTTGCCGGCGAAGCCTTCCAAATCAACTTCGCTGTTCCCGTTCTCGTCGATGATGATCGTTACTGTCTTCTGAGCCATCGTGCCCTCCTATCGAACAGCAAACCGGAGTTGGATCCGCTCGCCCGCTTCGGTCTTAACCACTTCCCGACCCTTGAAAACGTAGCCCTTCGCCTTTGCCGTCGCGATGGTTTGCTTCTCTTTGTAGAGCTGGTGGACACGGTTCAGCCATTTTTGGTTGAATCCGATGCGCTGGTCGTACTCACTCAAGCGGGCAACGTAACGCCCATCGGACGCCCGCGTGAAACCGATATCGTTGGAAGCAGAATCCAACTGTTGCCGGCGTATGATGATGTTCGCCTTTTCCTGCCGCTCGTGACCTTCGTAGCCGACCAGCGCGGCGCCTTGGGGATGGACCTCTACTCGATAGCCCATTTCCCCAAGGGCCGCAATCAAATACTTCTGGTCTGCAATCTGGGTCTCCAAAAGACCGTACTTGCTCATATTTCTAAGCCTCCACACTCCGGATGCGCCGCGTCGTGGCAGCCGGCGCCGTTGCTGTTTCCTCGTACCGGTACACCCCAGTGCTCGATGCACTGATGAACTTTCCCGAGGCCTGCTGCCGCAACGACTTGATCTGCTCGGCCGCTGACTTCGAGATCGGTACGGTGTACTGAGCCGCGCGCACCAGAGGTATTCGCAGTCTGGCGGCTTTCCGGCAACACTCTTTAATTTCCGCTCCCGTCCATCCTTCGTCTTCGGGGCGTTCGCCGGCGACGTCGTACTTCTTCTCGTAAATTCTCCAGATCGCCTCTCGCTCGTCAGCCGAGGGCAGATCGAAGAAGAAGGTACCCAACGTAAAACGCCGGCGTAGTTCTGGCGGCAGCGATGCGATGGAGTTGCATGTTGCGATAAACAGCGCACGCCCCTGGCTTACCGCATCTACAACCTTGAGTGCCGCCCGAAGTCGCTCCCCGGAGCCGCCGACCAGCGAGCTTTGCATCGCGCCCAAGTCAAATGCGATCGTCGGAATTCCTGCGGTGTTCCCGGTCGCCTTGGCAACTGCACTTTTCGCTGCGCCGGGCGGGCCAATGAAAATCAGCCCATCTGCTTCGTTATCCTGCATCCACGTGAGCATCGTCCCGGTCATCTCAGTTTTCACACCGGACAAGTCCGTGCCGGTGCCCGCGAAGGCCTTCTCGATCTCATCGAGGAACACGATCACTCGTGGTGGATCCGTACCTGCGAGGATCGCCCGCAGAAACGACTTCGCATTTTCGCAGCCGCCGATATCCTCAAAGGTCTCTCCGCCTCGCCAGATCTTCAGGCCAGGAGCCTGTTCGATGATCTGCCTCTTTCGCTCCCATAGCTGTTCGGCGTCGAGGCCCTGCTTTGACAGCGACATGGCGACAACCTGCTCCGCCGGAAAGGCAGCGAGGCCAATCAAGGCATCGACGGCACGCTGCATGTCCGTCGCGCTCAGCGGGCTCATCTCACCCGCCTCGGCCGTTTCTTGAACAATGCGCTCCAGCTCTCCGATGGATGGAAGCGGTTCGTCCAGAACCAGAACGTCCTGACCGAGTTCTTCGGGCAAGCTAGCGCTCGATGTCGTCAGTAAGACGAGCGTGCACCCGCGCGCCTTATATGGGTCTCGCAGATTCCAGACCCCCTGCGCCACTGCGGCATCACCATAGAACCGGTGCGCGTTTGCCAGAAACAGGATCGAATCTTCGCCCAGCTTTTCAGCGATCGCGAGCACGGCGTCAGGGCCAACGGAGGTTCCATCTGCCTCCCCCAGGATCGCTGAGGCTTGCCGCTTGCCAGCGTCATTAACTCCGACAAGCCCGCGTATGGCATCCCATTGAAGCGCCGCAGTTTCATCACAAGCGCCATTCAGAGTGGACAGGACGAGTTGGACTGAACTCGCCGGATCGGGCGTTCGCACCGCGATAAGCGGCGTTGACACTCGCCGAGCGGCTCGGAAGGCCTTGGCGAAGTCGGTTGTAGTTCGAATCACGGTGATCTCCTTGTTGCTTGCAAAATGACCAAACGGGAGCTGATCGGCCATCTCAGGCCAGCGACCAGCTAAAGTGGGAAAGACATGACAAAAGCGGAATTCGTGGAATCGCTGGCAAATACTCTCAACCAGACGAAGAGCGAGAGCGAGCGAGTCCTGGAAGCAGTGGTCGACGTGCTCAAGCAGGCCCTTCAGCGCGGCGAAAAAATAGATCTACGCGGTCTCGGTGTGTTCAAGGTCCGCGAGACCAAACCTCGCCAAGCGCGCAATCCGCGTACCGGCGAAGCCTTGTCGATTCCAGCAAAGAAGGCCGCGGTCTTTAAGCCCGGAAAGGAACTCTCCGCTCTTTTGAACACGTCGGCCGAAGAGCCTGACGCTCAAGCCAAGGCCGTCGAACAACCCATCTAACTCTGCTGGCCCACTGTTTGGGAACCGCGTCGGGGTCTGCCTCAAGCCGCCCGCGCAGATCTCCTTCGCATTCGTTTCCACACTTTCGAATCGGCGCGCAGAGCGGCAAGAGACCCGCTGTTCAGATTCACAAATGCCCCGTGGTACGACAGCGGCTCACAACGAAATAACCGGCTCAGCAGAGCGAGCGAATGGTTTGCGAGTGTTTGATTGATGAACGGATGTTGCCGTTCGAGCGCCTCAGCCGCGCTGCAACTTGGTTGTGAATCATCATCGAGCGCGGGATCGATGATTTCCGGGAAGAGCTCCGAAACTGCCCGTAGTCGGTCCGCCTTATGCTTGTTGAGGCGGTTCAGGGGCTGTCCCAGCACGAACTGGCCGCTGTCTGCGTTGTTGCCTATGTCCAGCCAGTACGGGATTCCGCACCAAGAGCCGGTAACCGTCTCGTGAATCTTCGCTCTCGCGGCGCGCGAGTCTACACAGCCGATCACCAGATCGAAATCATTGCGTAGGTCGTGGCTCGCGTTGACGTGGTGTGGAACTGCTTCCCACTCCAGGCCCCAGAACAGGTTCAACCGATTGATCAGGACTACGGACTTGAACAACCCGATCTCGCTCGCCGAGAACGGTTGACGGACGCAGTTAGTCGGCGAAATCCGATCACCGTCCATTACGGTGACAGACAGGCCTGATGGGTGTCCATACGCAAGGAGCGCCTGGTGAAGGTGCGGTAGCCCGCTGATGACCGCACTCCCTGTTCCGCCGCAGCCCACCACGGCGACTTTCACGGTCCTCCGCAGCAAATGGGGAAGGATAGTATGCATTCAGTCCTCCTGGCCCTGCACGAACCCATGGAGCGAATCACCGCTCTTCACCAGAAACTCGCCAGGGAACTCTCCCTCGCTCCCCGCCAGGTCCCGCCACAGTCCCAGGAAACCTTCTGGGTGTGCCGTCAGACGCGCGCCGATCGCGGCATGAGTGAACTCGCTCTCGAAGAACGCCTTTTCCCACGCCTTCATCGCTTCGAGGCACAGTTTCTCTGGTGCCCGCATACTGCCTTGGCACACCCGGCCGCCCCCGTCGCAGTTCCAATAGGGTGCAAACATCAACGGCGTGTCCGGTCTTGGCCGTTTATTCTCGGCCAAGGAGCGCACCGAAAGCTCTGATCCGCATACTTTGAACACCAGCGCGGGTTGCGGAAAGACCTTGCCGTTCAGCGTCCGACCGTCTCCCGAATCATTAAAGAACATCGCCCGGCATTGCTGTCTCGTCCACCAAACGAGCATATCTGGTGTGCGAACGAGAACATTGGACGGTAGGATTTCCCGCGGTACGCTTCGCCCAAGTCCCTTTGCCAGTTGCTTCAGAAAGTCAATGGTCAGAGCCTCACCGGCGTCGAGATAAGGTGGACCGCCATCGGGAGAGTCCCTGGGCTGGTGCATCGTCGCGAACGATTGCTGGCCGTCCGAGTACACCAGAATGGCCTTGGAAAGCCCAAAGCTGGAGTTGGAACCGAAGTGCGCTGACTTGGTCATGATCTCTTCTCCTCGTTTCCGCGGATTGCTTCCCAACCCGGAACCAAATTCAGCACGCGCCGCGCGGCGACGAGCGTATCCAGAACACCACCCAAACAGTCGAATGCCTTCCGCGTGCTTTCCCGATCCGTCCCGTTGAGCGGAATCAGCGGCCAGGGCTCCGGGGTCAACTCCAGCATCGATTGGCGCTCGTCGTCGAAACACGCCTCGATGGCATCGCCCAACTGGTAGATCGCCAGCAGAACGGGAACTGGAGGATTGCAATCGCAAAACAGTTCGCGGACAGGCTCCGGGATCTCCGGAAGCTTTACCCTGTCGGATACCCGCTCCAGTTCGAGAGTTGCTCTCAGCAGACGTGCTGCTCGGCTCTTGGGTGCCATCCGCGACAGCATGGCCTTCAGGCCCTTGCCGCCCAGTGGCTTTCGTTTCATGCAAGGAGGCAGAATCTTGTTGCGGTCCGGTAGCCCCGCACGCTCCTCGCCATCCGCCTCGGGTTCGTAATTGTCGTCGAGAATTGAGATGTGCTCTTCCGCGTCGCGGTCGTCGTAAATCCGGAAGTGACTCCCAACGCTGTGCAGGAACATACGGGCAAACGTCGCCGGCAAACGAGGATGTTCATTTTCAAAGAGGGCCAGGGCCGGCGCGAGATTCACGAATCCGCACGAGGACGCCTCCACGCAGAGAAAAATCTGCGAGCCGTCCGGCTCGTCTTCGCTCTCGCACCATTCATGCGGGTCCGTGGAAAGAGTCACGGAAAGTTCGAAGGCCTCGTCGATCTCGGATTCTCCGTGGCTCCGTACGAAGCGATCAAGCGTGCGCCGGAGGAACTTCGCGGGTTCTCCGGCGCATGCTTCCCAATCCGATGGATTCGCGATTCCGAGTTCGACCAGAATCGTGGCAAAGCGAGCCGAGGCCGCGTCGCTGCCGAATGACGAATGGTGCAGAGCGACCCGGTCGAGCCGCGGCACGTCCAGGCTGCGCCCCCGTGCAATTAGCCAGGGGGCACCAGCCCGGCGGGCGCCTTCGTGGCCGACCTCTTTCGGCCGTAGGTGTTGTGCTGGAGTGCTTGCGAGAGGATGTAGCAGCACTGCTGGAACTGCGGACATTGCTTAAACTCCCGAACGACTTCGCTGGTCTTACCGGTGTTGCCTTCAATCACTCGCCGAAGCCCTTCTAGGACCTTCTTCTTGGTCATCCCTTGGTGCCGATCGCTTTGGCGAAGTGATAGACAAGCTTGTTGCCGACAGCCTCCGGGCCGGTGAGAGCCGCCGTCGCAATTTCCGGATACGTGGCCGAAAACGCAGTCCGGACTTCGTCCACACTAAGTCGTGGGTTAGGATCCGGCAGCCGGATCTCGTCGTAACGGAATTCTCGAACCATGGTTTCGATGGTCATGATGAATTTCAAACCTCCTTTCAGTCGGGATAAGAACTTGCGGATGCGCTCGGATGTTGCGGTGGCGCCATTGTCTCTTCGTCTTCAGCAGGTTGCTCGACGGCGTCGGCCTGGTCGGTTGCCGTATCGAACAAGCTCCTGCTTTCGCCGGCAGGAGGCGTCCCTTTGCTACCGAACACCGGTTTGCCGTCCTTAAACTCGGCCGCAGGATTCGGATTCGGTGGGGTGCTCGCCGTCTTGGAACCGTTCACCTTCTTCTTGTCGTCCAGTCTCTTCTTGTTCTCGGCTTCCAATGCCTTAACTGCGGCAGCGTGCTGCGTTTTCAGTTCGTCCAAGTTCGACCCCGTCCTGGCGATCGATTCGGTAAAGGTCGCGAGCTGGACGGGCAATTCCCGATCCAGTTCCTCGGCCTTGCCCGTGATCGAGAGCGGCGTGGTGAGCGCCGTATTCTCATCTGAACTGCCATCGACGACGAGCTTGCGCGGGATGATATTCACCCTTAGCAGTCCCTGGCCGACATCCGAAATGGTGATCATGACAGCGCGCTGTCTGAGCAGCGGCATCAATTCTGTAAACACTGTGTTAACTCTCCTTCCTTCTTTGAATTGGGGATCGGTCCCCGAAACCAACTCGAACCATCAGCAATTCCAAACGCCATGCTTCATGGCTCCGGATATAATCCAGGCAGATATGAACCACGCAGACCCCAACACGATGCGAGCGAGGGCTCGCCAGGCGACCGAATTCCTGAAGACTCAACTGCTCGGGACCGGAGCCATAGAGCCTTTAGTCGCGCTGTACTTCGACGACCACATCGAGCAGGTTGAGTTTCAAGATCCCTCCGTCCTGGAACACTTTGACGTCAGGACTGCACGGAGTTTCGACTACTTGCGAACTTTGGTGAGGATCAAGAACCCACAGGCGGCGATGATTACGCTGGATGTTCGAATGGGACCGTTCGAGTCCGGCGAGCGGGATGTCCTGGCGGACACCACTGCTGTTTTCTTGATGCTCGATTCTCCTCTTCTAACGATTCAGGTTCTTCTGCCCTACACACGTTGTGGCGGGAGGACCGCCGTGTCAAATGTTCACTACACGGAGATGCCCGGCGCTGAGGGTGACGCCCCGTGCCAGCTTTTCAAGGTTTTCTCGGATGTACCCCTGAGCGTGTGCTGATCCGGTTTATCACAAGGACGAAGGGCTGACACTAGACCAACTCGCATCCGTGGATGGCACCGTCACCAGCAAGCAGAGTAAACGCCTTATCAGAGTTGCTTGCCACCGAAGAATCGCACAGGCGGGCCAATGCTCAGCCGCAGTGGTGTTCTTGGGCGCATGAAAATTCACGGTTTGCCCGGAGCAACGGAGCCGCCAACGTCACTAACGGCCGTTTGAAAATCCTTCTTGAGGGCCATCACCAGACTCAGATCCGATCTCGGCCTCTCCATGTCGTACTGATAGGCTGTCAAGCGCAAGGTGTCCGCAGCTGCGATTTTCAATTCCTCAGGCGAGCCGGGTATTGTGATGGGCAAATCCCATCGCGGTCCGATGCCGCTCCACTCACCGCCACTCCTTGCAATGAGTTGACACCAGTGCTCAAAGATTCGAATACCGAGGAGGTTTAGTCGGTAATCGATAAAGCCCCCTTCCACGTTCGCGATCCTCATGGACTCATTATCCTGCTGACGGCTTTTCGTGGTCCAACCGTAAACTCCTCACCACGTCGGTTCGACTCAGATCACCTGCAGCTTGAATCGGTTTATGACGAGGTCCGCTCCTTCTACAGTCTTCTCAAGGTTCAGCGCCTGCTTGATAGCCTCCAATTCCACGGAAGTCTCCTGCTTGCGGATGCCGGATACAACAGCTTTCCGAAACTCCTCTCCGGTTCCGGCGAGAAGCTCTAGCCATTGAGGCAGAGGTAGCGTCACAGTGATGTGTTTATATTCCGCGGGCACCTTGGCTTCGTCAATGATCCTGACCGAGGGCGGGCACTTCCTCTTCTTGAGAGTGTTCGTTCGGCCCTCCAACTTCTTCACCCCGAGGTAGTCCAGGACGCGCAGCGCCATGGCGCTCACGCGCTCGGCTGTCGCTTCGAAGTGTTTCTGCCGGGCTTGCAGCCTCTTTCCTTCGGCCTTGGCCAACTCGGCCATCCCTTCGCAGAAGTGGATGAAGTCGGCCACGCGGTCGCGTTTTTCCGCCGCTCCCTCCAGGTACACGGTCAGCGCCCGCTCGATCTCCGGCGTAAGCCCTTCCTCTTCGGCCGACTCTGCCAGAAGCACCAGACTCTCTTCGATCTGAAATAGCGTGAAGTCTTTTGCAAGTTCCGTGGACGCCGCGATCTCGGCGACCGCCGCTCCGCAGCCATTGTCATGGTCTGGCATTGAGAGTCTCCTCCATGCGGTTGAAGACCCGTACCGCCTGGTCGGGATTGAGCTTAGCCTTGGGGTTGAGCCGTAGCTCGCTTAGAATCTTCACGTACTCGGCGTTCCCAAGAGTTCGCTTTGCCTCTCCGAAACGCACTCGGAACGCGTCCAGCAACATCCGGTAGACATCGCGCGCCTTTTCCAGACTCGGGATGTTGGTCACTTCGCGATAGCCGTGCCGGCCGAGAATGTCGCCGTATTCAGGCACTCCCAAGACGCTCCGCATGCCGGTGAAGCGTGCGGCCATGTTCCGACTCGTGAGGCCAGTGGGCGAGGCGTTCCGGCTCTGAGTGCTGTTCGGCATCGATGCTGGCCTCGAGGCGGGCTGTGATGCTGTGGACCTCGATCCGTTCTGGTGAGCGCCGCTGCCGTCTCGGGTGCGCTCATCGTGGAGCCCCTTGTATACGTCCATGCCGATTCCCAAGTAGCTCGCGCACTTCGAGAGCGCATCGGTGCAGGCGCCTTTGTAAGCGTCACCGCGATCCGGATTGTCGTTCCCGCCGAACTGCTCGATAACAATGGAGTATTTCGGGATCGTCAACGTCGCTCTCACCACCACCATCCGGCCGGTTTCGACGATTTCGTTGTCTATATGCCAGCCGTTCAGTCCGAACACATCGTTCAGCCGTTCGACAACGTAGATGACTTTGATTCCCGAGAGCCCCGGCTTCTGTGGGTTAGGCGACACTGCCTCGCGCGGAAGTGGCTCCTTCAGCTTCACTTTCAGGTCCTCCGGGAGCTGCGGCAAATCCTCGGAATGTTCCGTGGGCGGAGATGAGATTGTCGCCGCATCATGGGCTTGGTCAACCCCGTTTACTGGTTGCATTTTGCTTCTCCTTCCAGATCGAAATTTCTCTTCTTCTCGAGCGGCAGCTCGAGCTGGACCGCACCCGCCTCCGTCGTTTCTTCAACGCTCTTTCGGATCGCTTCGGCCGCTTTGCTGCCGATCGCGTTTTCGAGTTCCAGCCAGGTCACCTCGTAGATCCGCTCCAACTCGTCCCGTTCTTTGCGGATCTGTTGAACGCGCTTCTCCGGCAAGCGGGGGTTGCTGATACGCGCACTGAGCAGTCCGACCATCCGGAAGCGCGCAGTTTGTTCTTCCCTGCTGATCGCGATCAGGGACAGGCGGTCATCGGCCGCATAAACCGACTCCGGATTGGTCCAGTTCCAGCGTCGGATTTGGAAGTGGAACGGACTCGATACGATCGGCTCGAGAATCCTATCGCGGACGAGCTGCGCTATCAGCAAGTCAAAGCCCAGCGTTTCCGCCTGGAAGCCCAAGCCAGCAGCTTGCTGCAAGTCCGTTCGACTGATCGCGCTCTTTCGTGACCGCCAAACGGCCGACTGACAACGCTGGTACAGAACTAGATCCGTCGGCCGCAGGTCCAGCACCGGAAGCAAGCCAAGGAATGACTGCCACTCGTACCGTAATTCAGCCGATCGGCACCCAGAATCCGATAAACCGTTCTCTGTCATGTGCTTACACTTTCTGTCGGCGTTCGTTTGCGCGGTTTCTGAATCCGGGTTATGCTCAGGCAGCCATGAACTCAGCGGTGGACACTATGGTTGCGGCCCCTGCCAGCTCCGAAGCGCAATTGCCTTCTCGCGTCCTCGAAATCAGACCGGAAGAATCGAAACTGGTCTGCGTGGGCGCCGACGGCCGCGAGTTCGCGCTCTCCCGCCTCATCGGTTCGAACGTGCGGGTCGGTGACGAACTCCTTGCACCCGCATCAGCCGGGACGGCGATCGCGGATACCGAGATTTACATCCGGAAGCCATCGCTGCGGCGAGCCGATGTCTACCAGGTGAAAGCCGGTTATGCTGCATTGCCAAAGATGGACAAGCGAGAAGAACCTTTCGTGCGTGTTCAGGTCGCCGAAGGCCAACTTGGCATCAACGCCATCCACATTCCTTGCCCGGTGATTCGCGACTACTTCTTTGCCGCCAATCGGAGAGCCTCGTGGCCGAGCCAGCCTACTTTCTACTACGTGCTTCGTCTGCCACAGGACGTGACGTACAAGGAACTGCGTCTCGCTTATCGGCTCCGGCGCCTGGAGTTTCAGAAGCAGAACGCTTCCAAAGCAGAGCTAGCCATGATTGAGCGTGCCTACAACATGTTGGCCGATCCCGACATCCGCGGCGTATATGACGCGCTGATAAAAGATTCTGCGATTCCTGTTCCATTCCCCTACTCCGGTTTCGGATCTCTGTTGGTACAGGGAGAACGATCTGCGGAGAGTGATGTTTTCTTTGCGAACCGAATTCTGGCCTTCATGCCGGAGCGCCGGCGCCGTACCGTCCCGGTGCCTCTCCGCAAACTCGATTACTTCGAAGATTATGCGATCCTCCGGGACCGCCATCGCAAACTCGAGGTTCTCATCGACCACCAGTTGTTGCCGCTCCGATGGGATCCAACCTGGAGCCAGTGGCGCCATCTCATTACCGCCACCGTCGAAATATCTGCCGACTTCATCCACACAGGCCGCTTTCGCAAACGCGGCGGCGAGTGGAAACTAATTGAATGGGAAACCGCGCTCCCCAGCCGAACCGAGCTGGAAATGCCCGAAGGCCTCGAAGAAGACATCCTCAAGGCGCGGAGCACTCACACGCGCTTCGGTCAGTACTGGCAACAGATCGACCGTCTCCGCGCCCACGTGCAAGAGATTCCCACGGAGCGAGGCGAATTGAGTCGGCTGTGCTGGAATCTCGGTCTACCCGGCGACTTTGACGTCGCGCAGATCACCTGGCGCCCGGACTATGATCCCTACTACCACGAGCAACTCACCAAGCGCGCGCGGACGATGTACGTGTTCCGCGATGAATACATTTTCGATCTCGAGAAATCTGTAATCGTCGAGGTGCCGCAGGCCGGTCATGCGACCTACGTCTTCACAAAGCCAGACGATGTCAAGCAGTGGGTGTGGCAGTATGCCAAGACGACCCGGCAGGACGTCCGCCTCAACCGCGACAACATTGCCGAATCGCTCGGGTTCCTCGGCCGCGTCGTTCATGGAAAGAACAAGGCCGAATGGCTGAAAGAACTGCGGATACGCAGTGGAGAGTCTCCCCACTACGCTCAAACCCAATAATCGGCCTCGACCTGCGCGCGGGTACCCTAGAACGGTATATCGTCGTCTTGGACGCCCTGCTCTTCTGGCTCCGGCTCCTGATGGCGATGACGATTTGACGGCTTGCCGGAGCTCGGACGGCGTTCGGATTGTTCGCTCGCGCCAGCGCCGTTGCCGTTTCCGCTGCTGTGCCCGTTTCCGCCGAGCAACACCAGGTTCTGAGCTACCACCTCGGTGACGTATCGCTTCACGCCATCCTTGTCATCGTAGGAACGCGTTTGCAGGCGTCCTTCAACGTACAACTTTGAGCCTTTGGTCAGGTACGCCGCCAGATTCTCCATGTTCCAAATCACAATGGACATCCAGTCGGTCTCTTCGTGCACCTGTTTGTCGGAATCCGTCCACTGGCGATTCATCGCCAGCGACACGCGCGAAACAGGGGTACCGTTTTGGGTAAATCTGGTTTCTGCATCGGCACCCAGTCTTCCGACAAGGATCGCTTTGTTCACACTGCGCTCAGCCATTGAATTCTCCTCTTCGTTCGAAATATTCGACTGCTTCTTCGGACCAGGACGCTCCGCCACTTGCTCGATCACCGCCGAGCGCCGGGGCGTAGTCCGTGGTACGCGCCTTCGCCGTAGAAACCCTGCAAAGAGTTGAGGGCTGTGATCATGACTCCAGCCAGACGACCATACCGAGCACCTACCTCCAGTCGATATGCAGCTCCGGCGGCAGCGGATGCAGCTTCCTGCACCCCTCGCACATCAACCAGTACGCGTCGCCATCTTCCGACACAGCTCGGCTCGATCCATCCCATCCGCTCGCTATGATCGTGTCGCCGACGATTTCTACCAGCGCGTGAGAGACTTGGTACCCCGATTCTTCGAGGCGCGGCGTACCTCGATGCCCGCACTCGCACACCAGCTCACCGTTCGCGATGCTTGCGGCCGGAGGCCTGCTTTCAACTGCCTCTCCGAAAAATCGGGCCAGTTTCGTAGCATCCTCCACGTTGAGCAGTAGACGCGCTGGGCCAACACAGTTGACGCGCCGCCTCGGGTAGAAATCAATGTTCAGCACTTGGCCGTCTGGGTCGGTCGGAATGTTCATCAGTTCCACGCTGTGGAGCTGGAAATAGCCGTTTCGGCCTTTCCCTTGGGATTTGCCGCTAAGCTCGATCCGGTTCATCGGTTTGCCCTCCGCAGATCCTTCTCATAAAGCGCTCCCGTGGCCCTCGTGGCTGCCGGCACGTGTCGCTTCCGAACGCGATCTCCCGCGAGTTCGCGCTTTTCATCACACAGTCCGCCTGTGACCAGATCGATCAGCTCCCGATCCAAAATTGCCTGTTCCAGTGCTAGGAGTTCGTTGCGGTTGCCCGTCCGCTGCCGGCGTGCATCGATGCTCCGCAGAATTGCGGCGCCGCAAGCCAGGCGTTGTTTCGTTGTCATTTTCCACCTCACGTCAACATGCCTCAGTACCACCGTCAAGAAACCGGTGACACGGCCTATCCTGGTGCCGTGCCTATGGGGTGCACCGGCATCGGTTACCCAATACCGGCAGCCGCGAGTTACCAGGAACCGCGAACTCTCGAACCTATGGCCGCATGCGGCCTCAAAGGTTCCACTGTGCTATGGGGGTGTCTCTTTTCGAAGGGTTTCTGCTAAACGGAAGGCGTCGTGTCGCCGGAGAGATCAGGCGTGAGTTTCGATTTCGCCCACGTCCTCGGCAATCTCAACGAAACGCAGCCGTGGATTCGGCACAGGCTCCGACTGTCCAATTGTCTGCCCCGCCGTTTCTGTGTTCCTCGATCCAGCGCCGCGTGTAGCTCTTCAGGCCCTCCAGCCATTCCCGCGCGTCAGCAGAATTGAGTCGCGTGGATTCGTAGTCCGTAAAATGCTCACTGCCGGCCTGTCGTTCCTTAGCGCGCAGCATATATTCGGACAACTCCCCGGTCGCCCTTGTCATCGGCAGATACAACCAGGCGGGAGTGAGTACGAAAGCCAGCTTGTCGGCCACGCAGAGTCGTGAGAATTGCCGGCCGTTGCGCTTCGCCCAATAGCGCGAATGCGCGGCTGTAAACGCAGCCCAAGACTCACCGAAAAGCAGGCCCATGATTTTTGCGCCGAGTTCCACGTGCGTCTCCCCCTCGCATCCGTCCATGTTGGGCTTCGAAATATAGCCAATGTCATGCAGGCAGAAGCTGGCCCATAACCTGACGTCCCAGGGGAAGCCGTACAATTTGTACCAGGCGACCGCGAGGAACCAGGGGTGCAACACAGCGCAATGCGCACCGTACAAGACGGATCTCGTTCCAATAGTCATCGTTGCCTCCGCGATATTCCCGAATTCTCGACCGTGAGCGCTGCTGCCCGATTCGCGATCAACCTGCCCGCCCGTGCCGCCATCAACCGCTGGTATCTCCGCCGCTGATTCTGCCGGTTCCGCTCCTTCTCCCACGCCTTCGCGCACTTCGGGCATCGCACGGCGTTGGGAGACGTACTCTTGCACGGCGTCACGCAGTCGACGCAATCGTAGTGGCGGAGCTTCATTTGCAGATACATCACCCACCTCCTGCCCTCCGCCTCCGCCGATTTCAGAGGAATCGCTTACTCCACTAGATACGCTCCGGGCTTAGTTGAAATGGCATCCTGTGGTCGGACCGCCGAACTCCTGACACGGTTTCTCTCTCTCAGTGCGATCCGGTTCGCACCCCATCGTGGTGTGGAGGCACTGCCGCAGCCCACATCCGGATAGGAGAAGGGCACCAATGCTGAGCAATATCAGCCCACTATTTACTGGCTTCTTCATGCGATCTCCTTGCCCCTAGACTCCTTGGGCTAGGGACACGATATCCGCGGACATTGGGGATTCTTGTTCTTCTTCTTCGTGCGTCGGTGGTTGTTGTTGCGCCACAAGCCGCGAGTAGTGCGGATGCGGACAGGCCACACAATTCGCACCGCTCGTGGCTGCCTTCACCGCCTCGTCAAACCTGAATGGCAGTTCGATTTCCTCGCCAGACCTAGTGAAAAACTGCGGCCTCACACAACCCCTCAAGTCCTTGTCCTTGCCCCAGAGCTCCAACGCTAGATAGCCGTGTTCCCCTCGGAACACTTCTTCGGCTTCGAGCTTTGGCCGTTGCCGGGCCTCAACTGCAACAGGCCGGTGGCGTGTGATGCACAGCTCGTATGTCCGCGCGATTCGAAGCACCTCGATCCGCGTCAGCACGGGCGCGATGACGACGGCGTGCGGCCCGTTGACTGTGAGCGAATCGAGCGTCTGCAACCACGGGAGAGGCTCGCCATTCTCTCCGGCGAAGCTAACGTAATAGCCAACGTCGTCGGTGGCTCCGCCCGATTCCACACCGCGTACGACGTATCGTTTGGCTCGTCCCTGGTGTTCCAGGCTCAACTGGGGTTGTCCGTAGATCGCCAATTTGCGCAGGCGGTTAATCACCGTGGGCGTGAATGTTAATCCCCACCGGTTCAGTCGTCGATCGGATTCCATCGAGATCCACCCTTTCGTTCGTTCCCAAACCCGCTTCCAGGGCCTTGCGCCGAGCGAGCGCTACGAGCGCGAGCGTGAGCTCATCTGCAGCGCGCATCGTTCGCAAGAGCGCCTCGTGGTCCTCCGCTCTCCACACTTGCCCGACTCGGTCCGCTGATACATCCCCAATCCATTTCCGGACCGCGATCGGCCCGTTTAACTCCTCTTGCGTCACTTCGCTCATGACTCCCCCTCTGGCCGGCAATCCACGTACGCCCCGCGCCGCTGACATGCGGCAGCAACGAGAACAGCATGCCGATTACGATCAACTGAATGCCGCGTCGGCTCGTGATGTCAGCAGCCGCTCCAAGAAAAAAAGCCAAAACAGCGCCAGCTATGGCGATCGACTCAATCGATACGTCAGACACCGATTGCCTCCGTAACCCGCTGGAATTCTTCCCGGAAATCAACGCGCACTAACTGGTCACCCTGGCGGCCGTAGCAGCGCCCTTCCGCGTCCAGGATCAAGTACCTGCGGCTGTCGATGTGTTTGTAATGCTCAAGGCCGTTTTCCCGCCACATCCACATGAACTCTCCGCACCGATAACCGATCAGGCGCTCTAATGGCTTCCAATTGACAGGTTCAAGCTCCATCTCAGAACCTTCCCCCCGTCATGCCCGAAGCCGCCGAACAGACAAACCGCCGCATCGCGATCAATGTGATCAGAGCTCCGGCTGCGACAGAATTCCCGCTATCCCACCGCATACGCACTTTCCCTTTTCTCCGGAATTGGGCACCCCAGAGCCGCTCGAATCATCTCCTTGCTGCAACCAGCCCAGCAGATGTACTTTTGCGGTTCGTCAACCGAGATCGCCAGGTTATCGCCGCTCTTGTCTCGTCCCGCCGCGGCGCATGAAGGGCATCGCGTGATCCAGTTTCTCCCCGTCTTCCGCCGTACCTGGAGATGATCCATGATGTGAAACTGCCTTTGTTGTGCCGGGTACTGCCAGCGTGGAGTCGCCTTGATTTCCTTCTTCTCCCCTTCGCTCGCCTGTCCCAACTTCTGGAGGAGAGCTCCGAGTTGCTCCTCGGAAAGCTTCGTCACACGCTTGAGGAATGCCAGTTGATTGTCAAGATTGTAATCGGCACCGTAGAACCAGAACCGCGCGCTGATCGTGCGATGAATTCCCAGCGGTCCACGGATAGCATTGCCGAAGTCGCCGTCCTTCAACTCATCATGCTTCGGGAATATCTCGATTCCCTCGGCCGTCCCAGCTCCTTTTACCGGGATACCCAGTTTCTGAGCCAAGCCGGAGATCAGCAGCCGGCATTGTCGGGCCAAGAGCGGCTGAGCTCCAAATATCCAAAGGTGAGCGCCGCGCCGACTCTGTTCCAGCGCCGCCTCCACCTTTTGTTGCTGCAGTTCCCACTGCAATTCACAAAGGTGCTTCAGCGAGTCCTTATAGTCCCCGTCCATGGCGATCCACTTGCATCGTTGGGTCGCCGGACTCATCGCATACACGCCGATCGTCAGATCACCTTCCAGATGTCGCCGGACCGTCTCAGCCGCCAGACTGGGCGCCTCGCCGTTTTTCGCGGCCTTAGGCCGAAAATAGTAATAGCGGCCGCTTTCCGCGTGCGGCCGCATCGATTGGAGAACGTAGGCGCGCCGATTCACGAACAGCTGCCAATAGTCCTCCACATTTGTGGAAGTTGCCTGATAGCGCTTGGGCATAGCGGCTTCTCGTTTCGTCCTGCTCTTTCATAACCCGAATTCAAAACCCGCGCAAATGAACCGGCCAGGCGGTCGGTCAGCTCGCAATTCGGCGGTCATACCTCCGTTCAAGCAGCCACGGGCGCTGCGCCAGCATGGTCAGTCGGTGCGTCCGTTCCAGTACCTCGTATTCGGCCAGACTGTAGCCGCCCCATTTCTGATCGTTGAAGTCCACGAGGTAGAACACACCGTTCCTGCGGTCGAAAACATAGACTGCACCTGACTCCGGATCGTCCGGGACCAGGGTAAAGAAAAGGGCACCGGCCGGAAACTGAACCCAACGAACGATTTGGGCTTCTGAACGCTCCGCCAGCCCTCGGCTGGCTTGGTCCAAGCCGACGCTTCGCTCCAAGCCAAGATCTTCCAGTGTTAGGATCGGATTCGCTGTTAGCGTCGGCGATATTCGTACTTGCATGTTGAACCTCCTGATATTCAATGGGTTACGTCCTGAGACACGCCGAGCGCAGTGAGTCTGTTCGGATCTCCATGCAGGTGGGTCTTAGGGCGGGAGTTGCGGGTTGGCCGATCGTTGAGAGTTGGCCGGGATGAGAGCTAACCGGGCGTAGCGCTATATATAAGGTGTTGTAGCCTGAACTCGCCCTTGTACCGATTGCCCAGGGCGGCCAGGGAGAGAATAGCCGCGTGGATGAGGAGCCAAAGTTGCGTCCGTTACCGCCGCCGCCGCGGTGTCGAGGCATTCCTCTGGGCGACGGCAATTATACGGGCTGCGCGTACGGTTATGGTGACGTTGCTCCGTTCACCGGGCCGCGCGATTGCCCTGTTTGTAACGGGTCGGGGTTCGAAGGTCGCATCGAAACAACCCTGCCGCATTCAGACTTTGGCGATCCGGATTGCTGCGGCTGCTTGAACGGCGTCATTCGCGGGGATCAGGCTGATATTGTCTGCAATGAATGCGGTACCGTGCTCCGCACCGTTCCTGCGACGAACGTTGGGCAGACGCTGACAGAGCTGGAAATCACCATCGAGGTTGCCAGCGAAATGTGCCCGCATTGCGGGTCTGTAAATCTGTTCCCAGGCTTCTCAAGAATGCTCGGGTTCACCTGTCGGCAGTGGGGAAAGGCCGTTCTGCGTCCAGAGTAGTTAGTCTAGCCTGCCGTGCAGCCGCGGGGCACGGCCTACAGAAGACCGGAATGGCGTTTACTCTTCCAAGTTGCGCCCCCCCAGACGCTGGCAGTGTGGAGGGTATCGCCGGAGAAACTGGAGGCCAGACGGATAACGGCGAGGAAAAACCGCATGCCAAAACATAGAATGAGGGGTATGAAACAAAGCGTTCCAAAATCGGTTGACGAGTACATTGCAGCGCAGTCCGAGGTGCTGCGGCCGAAGCTCGAACAGGTACGCGCCACGATTAAGAGGGCCGTTCCGGAGGCAGTGGAAGGCATCGGGTATCGCATGCCCGGCTACAAGCTGCACGGAAAGCCGATGCTGTATTTCGCGGGCTTCAAGGAACACTATTCGCTGTTTGCCGCATCGGGGACGTTTTTCGCGGCGCTCGAAGATGAACTCAGGGGCTATGAGCTGCGAAAGGGGACGGTCCATTTCCCACTCACCAAACCGGTTCCGGTGAAGCTCATCGCCCGGATCGCGAAGCTGCGTGCGGCTGGGATCGCCGCCACGGCGAAAAAACCGCTGCTGGGCCGAGAGAAAGAAAGGCGCAAGTAGAGCCCGTGGGAGACAGGGTGACCCGCCCGCGCGAGGCCGTTGGCTGCAGGACGGTGATCTGCCGGAAGGCCGACTCGGGCCAATTGAACGATTTAGCGACAAGCCGTCAACTCGAATTAGCTTGACGGAAGACGAGAACGGCGTTTTTCGTTCCTAATCGTGCAGGATCTGTGGAGACCCAAATCGCCTTAGCGGGCTGCGCGTTGTGTTCCGCGGGTTTCCTGGGGAAATAATATATATTCGAGATCATCCGCTTTCTTCTGTAGTCGGCGCGAAGGCGCTGCTCAGAGACGCCGTTCCATCGCACCCACAACTGGATCATCGTCGTTTTGACGGATTGCCTCTTCCAGGAGGTGCGCATCGCTGACGCCGAGCCGAACAAGGCTAGCGAGCAAGCTTTCGATCTCAAGCCTGCCGGCCTGATTTCGCACGAAGACTTTCGGATCAAGTCGCATGATCGTCTCGATAATCGAACAGAGACGGCGGCCCACGCCATGTTCGACCCAAAACGCCTTGTCGTCGGGGTGAGCCGCGAACCACACTCTTCCGGCAGTGACGACCAACGGAAGGTGCTCCGGCCTCGGCGAAACCTGGAGAAGATTGAGCAGCGTCAGGGCCACGAAGAAGAACGTGCCCTTCTGCACGACTTCATCGAGGACTGGCAAGAACGGACCCAAGCCGTCGATGCCCTTTTCAAGCAAATAGCATTTCGCGGGGACCAAGCTGGCGTATTCGTTGAAGAATACTACTGCCACGGCAGGTCCAAGGTGAGAAAGAATCGACGTCGAACCATCGCGGCTCTGCCATTTCCACACTCTCGTCTCCAGCAACTTTCGAGCGAGCGCTGTTCGCACATGCACGGCCTCGGCCTCGCGCAGGCCACGATCCGAGAAATAAACGGTATCGACGTTCCGCAAGAAGATCGTCATGACGTCGAGGAAGGCCTCGCCCGGCAAGGCAGTGACCGGGCCGAGGACCGTTCCGTCAATTTCACCAACGGTCAATCCGGGCAGACAGTCAGCAACGAGCTTGAAGTACGCCTCGTTCCAGTGATCCGGCGTTCGATCTGGGTCCTCCGCCTCCTCAAGCTCCGATCCGTTCGCCACATACGTCCATGTCGAGTAGGTCTTGACGATGTCGCGAAGCCAAGGCTGTTTACCCACATCGAAAATGCCGCTGGCATTCGTAAGCCAGAGTGCCGCGGCCTGATGATCGGTGTAAAGCTCAGGTTGCGGCTTTTCCCGCTCTTCCCGCCATTTAGCCGGTCCGACGTGATGCCGGGTATGGGGGTGCTCCAGTTCGAATGCGGGCCACTCGGGTTCGTTGCCTTTTCCGTTCAACCAGGCGAACTCGGCGTCTACCGTCTTTTTTACCTCTTCGCGGCGACGCTCGACGCTCGCCTTATATTTCTCATCCTTCACGCCCCAGTGGCGTTGAGGACGTTGGCAGGCCGCAAATGCACAACGCAGGATGGCGCGCGGAAGCCGTTCGTCAATCGCCGACGAGGCCGCTGCGACGTAAACGAAAGCCTGTGCGGCGGCCGGGTTTTCGTCTGCGGCGACTTCGAGGAGGGTACGTATATCCTCCATCGCGAAGCGTTGTCGCAGCAAGCAGACAGTGCCGAAGAAGGCAATCGCTATGGGGTTGAACTTGAGGCCCGCTCTGGATCTGTGCACCGGATCGTTTTCGCCCTTGAACGCCCCAGCGAAGGTTTCCCTGATCCAGACTCCTTTCTCTGAAGTCAGTTCTGGTGCGCCGTCGCGGGCCGCGATGGCTGCTGCCGTAACGATTGCCTCCTCGCGCATTCGCTGTTCCGTTTCATCTTCGACAGGCTTGCCTCTAACCTCTTCAGCCCACTTGACGGCCGCAGCGGCGAAATCTGGCGACGAGCGCGCCGGCTTCATCAGCGCGATCCCGATAGACAGACGCATCTGGCCGTTCGTTTGACGTTCTCTCGATGCGTCTTGCAGGGGCTTGAGATGCGCGCTCTCCGCTGCGGGCGCGACATATTCCCGCACCTCGATCGGTCCGGCCTTGCCCTGAACGATCGCGTCGCGCCAGTTGTCGAGGTTGATCCTGTTTAACGCGTGAACCACCATGAAATCGGGGTCTCCAAGATCCGATCCGGGCTTGGGCGGCCCCAGCCGTATAGCAGCCTCGGACAGCAACCCCGCCAGGACGGCGCGCTGTTCCTTGAATTCGTCGCTGGTGTACTCGCCGAGTAAATGATCCAGAGAAATCCTGCGGGACGGGCGCGCCTTCAGGCTTTCTATGCTTACCAGGCCGACCGGTTCTTTCTGGAGCGCCTTGAGGCCGAAGTAGTCCGGAAGCTCTACATTGTCAGCAACCTGGTCTTTGGAGATCGTAAGAGAGCAGCTCCGGGCAGCCAAGGAACGGAATTGCCGCGTCGCTCGATTTGGGCCAATGAGACAGCACTAGATCAACGGCGACGAGCAGGTATGCGGTCGGCGGGTTCGCCGCGCCGATCACGTCCGCGACCACCTTGTCTACGGCCTCCCCGGCTTCGATGCGTTGATGCGACCACGCTTCCAAGGCCATGAGCGCCGAGGCCAAGACAGGTGTTCCCGATCCCGCCTCTCGCGACCAGTTGTACATCTGATACCAGGGAAACAAAATTTTGTTTCCATCCGGGAAGGCAATGGTGATTGCATTCTTGCCGAAGCCACGCCCGCGCGTGAAAAACTTGACGGCATGATCCACGAGCTTCCGTATCAGCGCCAGCCCTTGCTCGGGCGCATGAACTAGAAGGTCAAGGAACGGTCCTTGGGCGGGAGAGGCCGGTACGAATTTGAGATCGGCGTGACCGAATGGGTCGGGCATCGGACCACGTCGGTATTCTTCCTCTTCCTCCTCGGTGGGTATCAATACTTCCGCCGTCAGCTCGGCAAGTTCTTTCGGAGCCGCCTGCGCCAAGGACCCGCGAAATTTTAGGATTTCTTCCCGCTCGCGATCCGCGTATGGCTGCTGTTTCAAGGCTTCAAGATAAGCAGCGGCAAGGCCTGGCGCGTGATTGCAGAACACGAGGAAACCGGTCTTGAGGTCCTCCGCGAGTGCGCCGAGGCGGCCGTCGAGTTCGCCGTTGAAGGGGCTGCGAGGCGGTTCACTCCTGGAGGCGTTCATGATCTCCGAAAGCCACCAATAGAACCACTGGACGATGATAGGCGTCAACGCGTCCTTGCCGCCAAGCGCGAGCGACCAGTTGGTATCCAGCGTCACGATATCCGGTAGCGCTCCTGCGGGTATCTCGGTGCCGAGCTTCAACAGCCACCGGATGAGCCTAACCCATGAAGGTGCGCTCGGAACGCTAATGCCAGTGGGGATGGATTCCGGGTCAAGACCGGCAACCGCAAAATACTTCGTTGCCGGGACACTATCAACCGCCATAACTGTGCGCACAAGTTCGGCGAGTAACGCGCCGCGATCCGCGAGGAGGAAGCTCGATGCCTTTGTCAGAACCTCTGACGCGACTTCCGACCGAACCAACGCCAGCAATACGGCACGACGCCACGAACCGTTGACGCCTTCTTGGCTGGTCGAAACAAGGAATTGATGCCAAAGCTTGGCGTCCGCGCCGCGTTCGATGGCGAGCCGCGCTGCCAGTTCCACCCCTCTGCCAAGATCGGATGGCGCAGGGCGGCTCAGCGGCAAACGATCGAGGAGCGCAATGTCGGCAAACAGGGCGTTTGCAATCGCCCATTCCCGCAAGACGTCGTGGCGGAATATGACGCGATCATTGTCAAGGTCCCGCAAGCTTCCGCTTGCCACTAGTGCATCAACCGCGTTCGCCTGCAAGTTGCTTACGCTCAGCCTTTCGACGCGCGCGAGCGCCTGATCGGCAAGCGCTGCAAGAACGCGCGAGCGCTCGCGATGGACGTCGTCTTTCTTTCCGTCGGCGGACTGCCACCATTCTTCAGCCATCTCGGCCTCGGTAAGGGGCAACGGAACGCCGGATGGCCGCCTCGCGAGGCGCGACAGCCGAAAGAGATTTCGCGTGACAGCGCGAGCGGGATGCCCATCGGCAAGCAGCGCCGCAAGTTGGGGCGCAGCCTCCCGCAATTCCCCAGTTTCGTCGTCGCTGAGTTCGCCGACCAGAACCGGATCGGCGCGCCCCAACACGTCCAGCGCGTCGGAGGGCAGCCAATTAGGTTCATCGGCATCGAAGTCGCGACGAGCAGTGACAATCACCGAAATACCCCGGATCTTCGCCGCGTCTCGCACGAGATCGACAACGGTATGGCGCTCTTCTTCGCTGAAGAAATCCAGACTGTCAATAAAAAGGAATGCGCCGCCGCTTGCGGCCAAGTCCGACAAAAGCTGGCGGGCGGTTCCGTCGAACTGGAAGACCGACCGCATAACCGCCCAGCCTTTACCGACCGTTCGGCCCGGACTAAGGGCGACAATCCGGCCTTCGGCCGAAGCTTGTTCCGCGAAGTGTTTCAGCACGGCTGATTTGCCGACCCCGGCGTCGCCCCGTATCTCCACGTAGCGACCGTGGTCAAGCGCGTCATCCACCGAGGCAACATGCACGTGCCGCGCCAGGAAGACGCCCGCCACCCGGTCCTCAATATCGGCAAGGCAGTTTTGGGATGCTTCCGCAAGAGATGCCAGTGCAGATTGGTTGTGCCGGTCTCCGGCCAATCGAAAGCCCTTTTGTCCCAGTTCTTCCTTCAACGCCTCGGGCGTTCTGTCGCCGCCCGATTTCGCGACGGCGATCGAAAGCTCCACCAATTCGCTCCACAGATTTCCGGCGCGTCCCACATCATCGGCATGAAGCGCCCGAGCCGTGCGTTCTCTGGCAAGCTCTTCGGAGGCGGAGCCCGTCGCCGTGAAGTCGAATACCAGAATGTGCATTCTGCGAAGGAGAAGCCAAACGGCCTCATCGTCTTCGGGCGCGCCTTCATCCTTCAAGTGCGCCCTGAACGCCTCGACGAAACTGCGCATCTGAGGATTGCCCGAACCTGGGCGGTTGATACGACTGATGAACGTTGCCGCGTCGCCGATCTGGCTTGCCCACGTCAATACGGTCTGGTACGGACCGTCGATATTGTGGGAGGTGCGCGAAATCGCGATTCCGAGTTCGTAGCGGATGGTCTTGAAGTCGGCATTGCGCGATGCTTTTACGATCTGCCCCACGACTTCGCGGAAGACCTTATCGCCCGGCGCGAAGGTCAAGCCTTTCTTGACCTGTATCTCCAGCTTGGCCGGATTGCCCTGGGCATCGTGGGCATAAACAATCACGTCGTCGAGCGGACTGCCTTCCGGCGCCCGCTGCAGCGCAATCTTGTTGATGGTCGTTCCCGGCAGCCCACGGGGCTCGGCACCCACCAGCATCGAAAGCAAATAGGACGCACCCACCTGCCCCTCGAAATGGGAGCCGGACGGTCCCGTCGATGATGGGCTACTCGCCTTAGTCATAGGTCGGCATCCGTATTAGACAGGTCCAAACCGTGCACAAAGCCGCCACCACTGAAAAATCAGCCCGTTTGCCTGTTGCTGTGGTTACTGATCCATTATCAAACCACGCTCCCTCCGATGTCGATGACGCCGTATCGTCGGATACGAGAGCTCGGCTGACCGCGATGTGATTTTCCTGAGATCAAAATCCGGGAAGCCAGTTTGACGAGACAGCTCGCTGAATTGTCGGCGGATTGGTCCCGAGATGTCGTTAGTCTTCTTCGGAAATGGTCCGGCGGATGTACTGAGCGGCAGGCTGATCGCCGGAGCATTTTCGAAAAGGTGACTTGGTGGGAGCCGCTAGCGGCTTCGTCCAAGTCGGCTTACCGCCGCCGATCCGCTGTTGGGTCGCCAAGTTGCCGGATAAACGCCCGATCCGTAGATGCGCCCAGCGGATCTCGATAGAGGCAGGTTTTCGGCGATCACCCTAAAACGAGTGTTTAGAGTGTGGGCGACCTGGGCACCTCCTTTATTTCCGCCTCGCCCCAATCAAGCCCGAGCAGCGTCTCGCTTTGCCGAACGCGCAGCCGTCATCGCCAACGAGTCACACCGTTCGTGATTCGGTTGCCCGGAGTGTCCTCGGACGTGTATCCACGTCACCTTGTGGTAGCCGACCAACTCTTCGAGCTCCTCCCACAAATCTCGATTCACCACGGGCTTTCCAGTGGAGGCTCGCCAGCCGTTGTCCTTCCACTTCGGAAGGTACTCGGTGATTCCGCGGCGGACATACTCCGAGTCGGTCAGCACGGTGACCTGGCTGGCACGCTTCAAAGCCCGCAGACCCTCAATGGCCGCGATCAGTTCCATCCGATTGTTGGTCGTGTCCGCCACACCACCTTGCAGGACCCGCTCATGCTGACCGCACCGAAGGATGCACGCCCAGCCTCCAGGACCGGGATTCCCGAGGCACGAACCGTCAGTTGTGATCTCAACTTCGCTCATATTCGACCTCCGTTCCGACGCATCTCAGTCGCGACGCGCGCCGATCCTTCGGGCTCGCATTTGGCAACGAACTCGAAATCGTGCTCGCCGGCCCAGGCCAGTACTGCACCGAACGAATTGAATCGGGCGCCATCGTTTGCCAAAGCTAACGCTCCTTCATCGAGGTAGAACCCGAACCAACTCGTGCCCGCGTTGACGTAGTACAGCGTTCTCATCAAACCTCCTTTTCGAAACAGCACTCTCCGCTCGCAGTTCGAACACTCCATGCCTCGGCGTATCCGGCTCGAACCGGACACCGATCTCTACCTTCATCAGCGCAGCCGGCACGGAATCGAAGGCTGCGCTAAGAATCGAAGTGCGCGGTGCGTTTTGGATTAACCGCGGCGTTATGCGCGGACAACCCCAGATCTGCGCAGTAACGCACGCAGGCTGCGCGGAGTTTCCCAAACGCGCCTGCGTTTCGGGATGCGGGTAAGGCGCACGCCTTCCGCGCGGCGGTATTATTCGTTAAAGGGAATTCGGATGAATTTGCGGACGCTGGGACTTCGAAAGTCGTCGCCGCTCCGAGCCGACCATCCTGGGATCGGCCAACGGTGCGTTCTATGTAAGCGCGCGATCCGCGCCGGCGATAGGACCGGGCTCGTTCCACCACTCGATTCCGAAGAACCAGCGCTGGATGACGGCATCATCTGTCACTGGACCTGCATCGAGAGTGGGCTATCTCGGCTACGACAAGGCGAGACCGCAGCGAGCACCACCCGCCAATTCCTCGAATCCTGGGCGGACGCTTTCAGTCGCCAAGCCGTTGCCGGCGAGCGCTGCGATGCGTACACCAGCGAAGCCGACTTCATCCTGAAGAATGGCCGTTCATTCGAATACGCTGCATTGCCACGCGGAGTCCGGATGGGGCGACCGCGCGAATGCTTCCGCAACGCCGCGGCACTTGCGCTTCGGAAGCCCGACCTCTATGTGTACGTGGAGGGTTACGCGGTCAACAGATGGGTGGCGATGCACACGGTTGCGCACGCCTGGTGCATCAACTCGGACAACTTCGTCGTCGATCCGACCTGGGATGAGGGCACCAAATACTTCGGCGTACCCTTCCGACACGACTATCTGAGCCGGGTGCTAAAGGCCAGGAGGGACTACGGTCTGATCGACAATTCCGAGATGGACTTTCCGCTGGTGACCGGTGCGCACTCCGTGGACGAAGCCGTTAATCAACTGGCGTGAGGAATCCACCTGCGGCTGAACCCAGGTCTCGCAAGGGGCATGCCGTAGGTGAACAGTCCACGACCCCGGTGCTGGCAGATTGAGTGGTCGAAATCTGCGGTCAACGTCTCTAGATCGGAAACAGAAGACGGGCGGCCGGTAGGAACTCACGCCAATTACCGAACCACGTCACCATACTGTGAACTATGACCACCGACATGTTGCACAACATCTGCGCACAAGTAAGCCTCAACCGGCGCACGCTCACTACAACAACCGCGTAAACGGCCGCCGCCTGGACCGCGCTGTGTGTTGCGAAGCGCCAGGAGCGTAAGCGACGGGCGCGCGCAACGCACGCAAGCACCCGCCACGGTCGGTTTATTCATTACGAGCCCCGGCTTCGCAGAAGACGGGGGGAGTAATTCGTCGCCTAAGCGGCCTTCCCTTGAGCAGCCTGCGAGTTATTCACTCATGAATAAAAGCGCCAATGCGCGTCAAAGTGATGGCAAAGGGACAAGTGTCAAAGCCAGCTATGAGCGCACACGCCTCTCTCGGGGTTGTACCAGGATGTTTTCCAAGGGAACATCTCGCTGGGTTGTACCTGCGATCATCACGGGGGTTCGAAGCAGCTTGCCCATGAACTCGGCGACCAGTCCGACGCACACTCGCACTCGTTGTGGCGTGACGCGATCCCGGACGATGCACATCAAGTGATAGTTCGACGCGAGGTACAGGATCGTATCAACAAGCGTTTCGTCCTCCAGCGTGTTGGCAATCTCGCCGTAAGCCCCAAACGTCTTAGGCGTTCGTTCGTACTCGAGCGCAAAACGCGCCTCGCCACCATCACAACCGACCGCCACCACCGCGTCGTAATCTTTCGCGTACCTGTAGCTGGTCAGATTCTGCGAGCAGATTTCGGTTGCAGGAGTCCACCTCACCAGCGCCCGGCTCCTCCAGAGTGCAAGATGCACTTCGTTTAGTTCGAGCCAGTGCGCACAGCTCTGCTTAACCACGTCTACGTTCCTGCGCCCCGCGAACAACTCACCCGCATCGATCAACACGGACGCACCATCCTTGCTAATCGAGTACACCTGGTGCCGCCCACGTGCCAGCCCGGGACGTTTTTCGATCAAGCCATGGCCGACCAGCCGACGCACCCGGTGATCGAATGCCTGCCGCGAAACCTCCGTCTGTTCCAGTCGCATGAACTCGTACAATTGATTTCCGGTAACGAATCCTGATCGTAGGACCTGCTGCAAGAGAGGGATGTCCCTCGCTGGGCTCAGTTCCATAGTTCCTTTTTCGTAACGCATCGGCCGTTCCTTACTCTGCCAGTCCTGCCCTTTCCAGCCGAAGGCCGGCGGACCAGAACTGCCTCGTGGAAGGCTCCGCGTAAAACGTGCCCAGTCCCCCGTGCACCCAGGAGTATGCCGGCATCAACAGCATCGCCTCCTGTTGGTCAGCGTTTTCACTGACGGACACAACCTGAACCGGATCGGCCTTCCAGCAAGACGATCCAATGTCGAGTCGTCCGGTGTACTCGGCCGTCACAACGAAAAGGTAAAAGTCGGGCCGCTCCGGACCACTCAGCATTCGTTTGAACAGAATTTGCGTCCAACCTGCGCGAGTAGTTTCCGGATCTTTGCACTCGAACACTCGGTTTAGCGAACGTGACGGGTCGCTTGGAGTGAAACCGCCGACTCCGTTGAACCGGATCTTGCCACCGATTCTCCAGCGGTAACGGACCTTGCCGCTGACCTGGACGCCAGTTGTGTTGTAAAAAGCTGCCTGAGCAAACCGCTTAGAACGGGCAGTGCTCGTTCCAAACCGTCGCTCCCAGATGCCGCCAAATCCCTTCACAGTCACCAGCACCGGCTACGCTCCTTTCAGTGTGCGGTTCTTTTGTTTCTCCGCTTCGAGCTGTTCCGTCAATTGGTTGATCCGTGCGATGAGCTTGCGCTCCGTTTCGTTTGGCCCCGGTGTTCCGCTCCCGTTCCGCGGCTGGATCGAACCGCCAGTCTGTCCCGCCTTCTCGAGAGCATCCAGACGGGCAGAAAGCTCGTCAATCAGTCTTTCCTTGTCGTCCAGTTTCGCCTTCAGGACTTTCCGGTCGCTGTCGACTGTGTCAAGTTCTCCGCGTAAACGGGTTAGCTCGTTGCGGGCGTCAGTGGCCTCCAGTGCAGTTGGGCTGGCACGCCCGCTCAACTGCGCCTCAATCACCCGGTTGCATTCCTCCATGTGCCTGTTGTATTTCTGGATCGCCGTCTCAGCCAACGCGCGCGCGTACTGTGCATCGTTCCACACGTCGTTAAGAATTTCGGCGGCGCGCCAGAGTTTCCGTTTCTCGTCCATGACGCGGACACCGTAAGCCAACATGAGCACCATCAGCAGACCCGTGGTCAGAGCACTGTACCAGAAGAAGGGGTTCGCGGCGCTCGCGTCGAGAAACGCTTGCCGGCGCCGTTCGATCATCGCTCCATAATCGAGGTCGTTCTTGTTGACCAGCTTGGTCGATGCCGTGAAGAAATCATCCTTCCGCTCGTGCGAGCGAGTAGCTGCCTGGCGCTGATAAAGCCCCGTCGCCGACTGCTTCTCGTCCCCTTTGTGCGCCGGGCTTGACCCAGTCTGGCCATCGACCATCACCGTGCAGGCGACGATCATGCACACAACTTGCACCTTCATTTGCGGAAACCTCCTACTTGGCGACTGGGAACCCGGTACTTGCGGGCCAGATCCGGGTCCTTGAACCTGAGGTTGGCGCCGCTCGATTCCGCGCGCGAGTGCAGCATCCGTGGATACAGCGCCGGCTGGAAGCCAGGGATTGCGACTTCTTCCGGCGGCCGGACTTGCAGCAGGGAGTGTAGTGTGCCACGCGTGTCGTCCGACATCAGGATTTCCATTTGGCCCTTGGGTAGGTTCTTAATGGACTCGTCCTGGGAGCGTGTCTCGCGATTCTCGCTTTCGGTGGCACGTCCGGTTTCTTCGTACTTCCCAAACCCGAAGAATCCTCGCTCCTTTTGGACGCTCCGCCGAGTCACGACTTGTTCGGCCGACGCCTTGATGAAGTATTCGGCGGTTTCTTCGTCCCGGGTGCGGAGCGTTATGGTCGTGTTCGGCGCTGAAGTAACCTCCTCCTTGAACCCGCGACCAACCTGCATCAGTTGCGGGAGGCTCTGCATGGAGAACAGGAACGCCGTGTTTGTGCCTCGCGCAGTCTGCAGAATCTGCGCGAAGTTGCGATAACCAAACGGAGCGAACTCGTCCAGCACGACGGAGAAGATGGGGCGATTCTGACGCCGGCGGTCCGCTTTGTCCTCGTAACGTTTGCCGACCGTGAGCTGGATGTTTTGAAGCAGCATCTTCCCGAGCGAGCGCACCGGCTCGATGTTCTTGTTTGAGTTCAGGCTCACGAACAGGATCAGCTCCTGGTCGATCACGTCTTCGATCGATAACAAGTCGTCGTACTGCCCCGTTACCGCCGACAGTTCGTCGTCCAGGAACGTCATGCACTCGTTAATCAGGCCTTGGATTTTGGGTACACGCTCCCGGTCCTCAAGCGACTGCGTCAGGTTCTTCACGCTCATCTCAAAGTTCAACCGCTGCTGGGCGGTGACATTGCTGTCACGATCGAGCCGGTGGACAGCCTTGTCGATTTGTTCCTTCAGTACGTCCTGGTCGAGCAGCATGACAATCACGTCGTAGAAGTTGTAGCGGGCGCCGGTATAGAACAGGACGCGCACAATGTCGCCAAGGTAGTTCAGTTGGTGCTTGGCGAAGAACTCGTCGTGCAGGTTAAAGCTGCCGAAGATCATGTTCACCTGCGCCATATAGTTGTCGTCACGTGTGAAGAATGGGTTGTACAGGGCGGAGAGCTCGGGACGCGATGGATTGAGCAACCGCAGTTGGTGCAGCCGTCCGGCGCGGTGAATGTGTGGCAGCAGTTGCTCGAAGAATTCGAGGTCTCCCTTGCCGTCGAAGATGACCATCGGGATGTGGTGACGATCTTCGGGTGGCCCAACGAAACGCGCAATATCCTGGGTGATGATGTTTTTGAGGAGCGTGGTCTTCCCCGATCCGGTCATGCCGAGCACAATGCCCTGCATCACGCGCACTTCATCCGGCCAAAGCCAGGGCGTTTCGTCCATGTCGTAGCCGAGCAGCACGGCATTTTGGTTCCAGGCGGATTCGATTGCACGCTCATCTTTGCGCGCCGGGATGACAAACGGCGGACGTTTGTTCCGCTTGCCCCTCGTGGTGAACTTTCGTAAGACCGGCGCAATTACCGCCGCGGCAATGACGAACAGATAGAGGCCAGCTTCGGCCAACTGTTCTTTGCGAATATGGTAACGCTCGACTGCAAGGTACAGCAGCAGGGCGATGAGCCCGAAACCGAGCACCGCACCAACGACGCCAGCCTCGGCATTGGTCATCTCACGCCGGGAGTTTTCAGAGTGTTGGATCATATATGCACCTCACGCACGGTACATCACTGTGCCGCTTGTGGCCGCTCTACATCGGCGCCAAATAGATTTCGAGCAACTTGCTGCAGCCCATGACGGCGACCAGGCTGGCGGCCGTTATGAGCATCTTCCAGGTCCGCTGTCCTCGTAGGGCGCACCAAACCGCATGTCCGAGAGATCCGACGACGCCGATCGGCGCCAGCGGCAATATCAGCCACGGAGGTGTGGTGATGCCCCACGGATCGTTCGCCGGTGCGGCGTAGGGTCCGGGATGGGTGAGCCACCAATCAATCAGGTATGTGCCGACGATGGCCAGAAGAAAGATGGTTGTCCAGTAACATACCGAAGTGACCAGTGCCGAGAACAGCACGTCCTGAAGGTGGACATCAGGCTGCCGTTCCTCCCCCGTCTGTTCCGGTTCGTTTGCCATTTTGGTTGCGCTTGACGCCATACTGCTCAGCTCCTCTCGTGCATCTCGTTCCGGTTCCATCTATCTCGCGTGATGGAAGCTGAAATAGAGAAGGATTAGTGCCAGGAGGAGTACGAGGATGAGGGTGATGGCGACAACCGATTTAGGCCGTCGTTTGCTTGCAGGTTCGAACGGGTTCCGCGGCTCCAAGACAGCATCTGTCACGGCGAGCCGGAATCCTGTGTCGTTGTGTTGACGAATCATCAACCGCAGACGCTCGTACATCTGCCCAACTGTCTGGTACTCGGATTCCATGGCTTCGACTCTGAGAATCTACAGCACCAGTGTGGCGGTCAGATTCCCTGCGCGATCGATCGGAAACAGAATCTTTAGCACGGTGGGCTGGGTCTTCTTCGCGTCCGGGCTCACCGGCGGAAGCTGCAGCGCGATCAGACCAATGCGCGCTTCGCCTGGACCCACTTCCGCAACTCCTGGCTCGCATTGTCTGATTTTGACTGGAATCGGTGCGTCGTAAGTCTTCAAACGGCTGGCGTATTCCATCCCCAACTGCGTGTTCTGGAAGGTCCACAGCGACCGATCAAACTTCAGTCCAGTTAGGGATACGACCGCCGGGGGGCCCGCGCGCAACGTCTGGCTTGAGCGGTTCTCGATTGAAAAACGGACAAAGACCTCATCCTGCCTGCGATAGACGTCCCGGATCAGCACACCCATGTCGGCCTTCGCGGCCGCTGCTCCGCCAACCAATCGGACTGGCGTGCTGTTCAGGAGCATTTCGTTCGGCACGGTAGAAACGACGGCTACCGGTGCTGGCTTCGGTTGCGCGACCTGTGCCTGAGGCTGGGGCTGGCGGTAATCGATGGCGAAGTCCATTTGCCCCGCGTCGCTGACAGCCGGTACCAGTTCGTAGTTCAGGCGGGTCGAGGCGGTCCAGATGAAAAGGTTCGTGGCCACGTTCTCTTGAAGCGGCTGGATGAACACCTTGTTCTCGCGTCGCTCAACCTTGAAAGCTTGGGGAGAGCCGACAGCAACGGTGGCTACGGGCTCCGCTACTTCGATTACGGTCAGATGGTTCATAGCAGTTTGTACCCGCACCACGCGCTCGCGTGATGGGGTTTCAGTGCCGATTTTCTGCGCCGGCAGCGGGGGGAACGTCATTGTCAGCGCGAGAGTTCCTATCAGAAGGCGTCTCATATTCTTGATCTCCTTTCCTTTGTCCAACTAGCCCAGCGGCCGCTCTTTCGAGCGGCCCCGGGTGCTTACTTACTGCTCTACTCGCGCTCCCTGAAACGGCCGGGATTCCCAAGGGCGAACCGGCGCATGTTCGAGGAACGTTTGCTTCTTGGCATCGGTGTCGAGTTGCCGGATGCTCGCTGGATCGCCGTCCACGAACACCGAAAAGCTCGAACCGAGGGTTTTTTCGCAGGTTGCCAGAAACTCGCGCCGCTCCTCGCGACTACGCAGAACTCTGGCCTTGCGGGTGCGAACAGCGGGGTGCTGCGGCAGGTTCGAAAACGTCACCATACCATTCCGGATCTCTCCAGATCCTTCCTGGATGGCGAACGGTTGTACCGAATCCACACGCACACCGTCGAGAATGATGTTTCCGTGCTCCGTGATCTGGAACAGGAAAATACGCCGCTCCTGGATCTGCCCGCCTTCGAGCTTGATTCGCTCCACCCGGTACACATTCCCCGAGTTGTCGAACACAATCTCTCCATCAGGCAATTCAGGCAAATGAAGTTGAACGGGACGTCCGCCGGTCTCTTCGAGCAGCTTGTCGAGAGCTTCCTGCGGGAAGGCGTGAAAGACGATGGCGCCGGTGGCTTTGCCCTCTTGCGCGCTTCGTGTACTCGTCGCGATCGAGTGCAATGCCTGACACCAGCCTCTCCGGTTCTCCCGCTTGCCGTTTCCCCAATCGGCCAGAAAACGGTGAAAGTTTCGCATCTCTTCCCGGCAGCGCTCTTCGTTGTTACGCAGAGCAGCCTTAGCCCGATAGAGTGCCTTCGAAGCTTTCTTGCGGACATCGGCGTTCTTGTGGTCTCTCACGGCTTCGAACTTCGCTTGCGCTTCGGCAACAGCAGCCTCGCACTTCTCAGTTCGTTTCCGGAGCTCGCCTACCAGGGTGCCGAACGTCTTATTGATCTTCCGGCATTCCTCGTAAATCTCCCGGTCGAATGTCTCTCCCCGGATCATTCCGCCGAAGTCGCGCAGCGGAAGAACATCCTGGAAGAGAATGCCGATCTCTTTGCGGGCGTGGTTATAAAGCTGCCCAACGATATCCGAGTTGCTAATGGCTACTTCCATCGGCATGTCGGAAATGCGTCGGGCCTCTTTTGTCGCCAGCCATGGTGCCTTGGGGACTTCAGTGCGGATCCGCTTGATCACGTCCTGATCCACCTGGACGTTGTGCTTCAGTGAGTCCAGTGCGTTTTGCAACTGATCCACCAGTTCGTAAGCGTTGTCGCTCCGCCCGGCCGCGATACAGTCGCTGATCAGGTTCGTAATCCTGCCGATTTGATTGCCACGAGCCTTCATGGCAACGTCCGCCAGGTTCCACCAAGGGGATTTGGTCTTGGTTTTCTTATCCTTCTTCTTCTGAAAGCCCTCGCGCATGTCGAAACGGCTTTGCACAAAGCGGGGGAAATCAGAGTCTTGAAGGACGGCAACTAAGTCGAAGTCAAAATCGCCGCCATTGCGTTCCGCGGTCTTCGAGTGCAGTGAGAAGGTACCGGGAAGCCGAAGCTGGCGCTCGACCAAGTCGGGAATCTGCGCCGAATCCATCCTGCAGCCGGTTCCACGGAGAACCTGCTCCAAGAGGCGAGCGGTATCTTCGAACGACAGCATCTGGACGGGCAACAGGTCTTCCTTCATCCGGATGGGATAACGAATCACCAGTCCCCGCTTCGTTGAAAGCGAGCTGATGCTCCAGTCCTCCGGAATCCAGTCCGACCCAGCGAATACCTGTCCGTTGTGGCTGAACAGATATCCGTCGTCTGCGAGGGCAAATGCCGGCATCCGAAAGCCACCGCCGGTCGATACCTTGAAGGCCCACTTCGCCAGCAACTGTTGTAACTTGTTGTTGATGAAGGGGTGTTTGAACAACATGCCGCTGCCGTCCGCTTTTAGTACGGCTTCGACGATGCTGTTCTCGTAGGAAGTGAACTCCTCGTCTTCGGAGTCCTCCACCTTTGGCTGCGCCGGAGACGTCCCAATTGCTTCGAGAAGCTTCTGGTAGTCGCCGGTCAGCGCAGAGGAGACCACGCTGCGGACTTCCTCAAGAGCGCGAGGGATGATCTCGGTCCTGAGAGAGTCGAGCGGCGCGTGTTCGGTCAGGGTGTAGCTCGACTTGAACTGCAGCTCGCGAGAGTAGTCCCGAATCCCCAGAACAATTGGAGACCGAAATCGCATCCCCTGGATCCCGCTCGTGAGCCCCGTAAACCACTTTTGGCACTCATTGAGGAAACCCAGCTCGAGCTTTGGTTTAACCGAGCTTTCCGGAAGAATGATGTCTGCCTTCAAGAGATCAGCAACGTCGTCTTGCATGAGCTTGAAGGAGCCTTTTGCCTGCGTCCGGTCGAAGGCGAGGCGGAACTGGTAGAAGCGATGATCGGGCAGGTTGAGTTTCCCGAACAGCCTCTCCGAAATCCATCCGCGGCAGTCGTTGGTTCCCAGCGCATGATCTTCGACCACCAACACGTCGACGTTTGGCTCCTGGATCACGACCTTGCAGTCGGAAACCAGAATGCCGAAGTACGTGATGGCAGCCTGCGGCCACTTCTGGAACCGTTCGGCGATCAGTTTCTCGTGTTGGGCATCGACGGCATAGAACTTTCCGTCTTTGGCCGACCCACTGGCACCGATGAGACAATACTCCCGGCCTTCGTAGCGCACGCGCATCAGGACCTGGCTGATCCTGGCCTGCTCGTACGCGTCCAAAAAACCGCCCGGTACTTGCATCGAGAGGACGCAGATTTCCGGATGCATCGCGAACAGCAGCGTATTTTTCAGCTGTCCTTCCGCGTCGATCCGGGGGAATCGCTTCGCCACGTTGCCTTCCTCATCGATTACGATCTGTTTCACGCGCAGAATGTCTGTCGCATGGTTCATGTTAGGCATCTCAAGTTCTCCTTTTCTCTGATCTGATTGGTTATGACAGAACAGAGAAAGGAGCCGCGCTCCTCTTCTGCCCTGCCGAAAACGTGAACGTTCCCGGCCTGGCCCCGAAGAGCCCGACCACTTGCTGATGCGATTCAGTTGTCTACTTGGTGAGGCTGGGTCGCTCGAAAACGAACCAACTTTGCCAAGCTCATCACTACCCTAAGAGGCCCTAAAGGTTGTTACGCCTCCGCGGTACTCCCGAACCGAAGGCCGTCTCTGTACGAACGAGAACAGCTTCCGGATACACTCGAAGACCACTGGCTGGTTCTGCAGTGTCCACAGCAGAACGACTCCAGCGACTATCTTCAGTGCCGTGATCCGGTCGACGAACGCTCCGAGAAAGAGCGCCACGATCAAAACCACGACAATCTGGTTCTTCTCTGACATCGGCTTCTCCTTTTTGACTGCAAGTGAAGTTGTGCTGCACACTACGGAACAGCAGAGTCCCAGAAAGTCTGGGTGCTTCCAGGAGACCGAAGTCTCCTCTATTTAAGAAGCCGGATTATTCTTCTTCAACGTCTCCTTCCTTAAGATCGGTTCCCCGGACCGACCGATATCGGCACGGGTTTGAAACTCGGTAACTTTATAGAGGTTCACCTTCTCGCGAAACGCTTCGATGATGGCTTCCGCCTCGGTGGCACACTCGCGGCCCAAGGTCGGCACGTCTCCGTTGCGATTGGCGCTGGCCAAGAAGAACCGCTCTTCTCCGTTTGTCTGGGAGCTCTCTTGCCGGTCGCGCCGGCGTCGTGTTGCCGCACCTCGCCCAACGGCCGGTTTGGCGTCCCTTGTCGCCCGTACGCTTCTTCCTTCGCTCGCGACGGGTTGAGAAGGCTTCGAATCTGCAATCGTTTCTGGTCCGTTCACTGGCATCGCTCAACCGTATCCTTTCTCGCGATCTCCTGTTTTTCGCCGGCGTCCACGCGCGATTTCCCATCGTGGGTTTCGGCTTTCCGATCCTTCCGGCGCCTTTCGATGAACTGGACGGCGCACGGCTTCAGCAGGATTCCCGCCGCAAACAGGATGAGCGGCAAGATACCTACGGTGCCTTCCGACAACCCTGCATGCCGCAATAACCCAGACATGCTGCTGTAAATAACGATCACGGTGAGAATCATGAGAACGTCGTACCTGTCGAACCATTTCGCCTTCGCATTGGTTGAACCCTCGGGTCTTTCCTTTACCTGTGAGCGCGCCTGAATTCGCAGCCGCGCCCGCGCTGCGAGGGCGCATCCGATGAAGAATAAACCCAAGAGGATTTCCAACAAAATAATGCCAACTCGCGGGATTACCAGGATCAAAGCGGCGCTGACAAAAGTGCTGCAGCCAGCGCTCATCAGCACATCCGCTCGGTCATACGTAGAAGGAAACAACGAACGCATCTTTGCCTCTCTATTCTTCGCGGGTGTCTTTGCCCCGATCTCGGCGGCTTTCGACCACTTCGGTAATCTTCCGGCGCGCTTTGTAGCCGAACGCCATCAGCAGGAATGGAGATACCCATTCCAGAAACCAATCGGGTAGATCCAGAGCGTGATGTTGTTTGGCGATGGTTCCGAGCAGAACGGAAATCAGGATCATGAGCCAGTCCAGTCGATCCAAACCTCCGAATCTTGCGAATCCCAACACGTCGGCTTTTTCCCGCTTCGGGTTTGCCGCCGGATCACGCATTGCGTCGTACCTCCATCGCTTCCATCGCTTCCATCGCTTCCATCGCTCCTTGCACTAGTTCTTTTTCCGCGTCGCCTCGTGCGATAGCTCGTCCGCTTGTGAGAGACCGGTGTTCTTGTCCCCGACCATCTGTTGTTCCCAGTAATCCGCCACCAACAGTCCGCTCGGGTTGTACTCAGTTCGCCGGTCCAGCGCCAGTCGCACGTTGTACCGGCCGACAATCTGGTCCGTCGTCTCCTGCTTATTCTTCAGCCGGTGAATCTCTTTAACCCCGAACGCTGTGAAGGTCAGGGGTGAACCCTGGACCACGCTGATGGTGCGGACCGTGAAATTTGTAATGATTTGGTCGTCCTGGATCTTGTTGACCGTGTCATCCTCCCGGAGGCGGCTGAGGACGAGCGCCTTGAAGTTGCCGGTCATCATGTTCAGCGCGTCTGCCATCTGGCGATCAACCGTCGCCGGTGTGTAATTCAAATAATGGTCGAGAAAGCGGCGCACAACAGCCTTTGCCTCCACATCTGTGGGAGCGGCATCGGCGGCAGACGCCGCGAACGTCAGCCCGCGAGTATGTCCGGGACTTGGCGTTCCGCCGACAATCGCTGCCTCACCCTCGCTGTCGACGCGGATCACGGTCGGCGGCTGTAGGCGTACGTAGACAGCGAAAGCGAAGGAGCTTAAAGCGATAACGCCAAACACCATCGCTAGCACCATCGAGCGGTTTGCATACGCTCGCAACATGCCATCGTGTTCGTAATAGCGCGTGTAACCAACTTTCTCCGGCGCATTCTGCCCGTCATTACCATTCTTCATTTCCGCCTCCAGGTGTGGCTCCGTTTCCTTCACGCGGCGGCGGTCGCGCCGCCTCCACTGCCTCCACTACCCCCACTGTTTCCGCCTCCGCCCCCACCGCCACCACCACCTCCGCCGCCGCCACCTCCGCCGCCTTTGAACAGGGAGCCAGCACCTCTCACTGCAACCATCGTGGTGCTGATTACTGCGCCCATCGTCGTCCCGACATCTCCCTCTACGACCCGTTTCGCCAGGTAGGGGATGAGCGCGATACAGAGCGATAACATGATGCTGGCGAGACCCAGCAGCAGCGAGCCCGTTACGCCGTTGAAGGCGCCAACAAAGTTGCCGCTGTTGAGTACCGTGTTTACGGAGTTCATGTTGATCGCGGCCATCAGCGCACCGAAGATCGAGTAGAGTAATCCCCAGGCGTTGAAGATCATCAAATTCACCAGATACTTTCTTGCCATCACTCCAAAGCCAAACGCCGGATACAGCGCCAGCACGAATGGTCCGACCACATAGAGGATTGACCCATAGAGCGTGTAGAACAGGGAGAACAGCGCGTAGGTGATGGGGAAGAGGATGTATCCAACGAGAAGTAGGAGTGATTCCAGCACCCCGGAAAACGCACCGGTAATAAGGCCCCACAATGCCTGAATCCCGTTGTTGTTGTTCCAGTAGGTGGACAGGTCTGCCATCCACTTGCCAAAGACATCGCCACCGCCCGCGGTGCTGGTATTGATGAAGCTCGCCACGTTGTTGAACATGCCGTTGACGTCACGGAATACGGTTCCGTAGTTGACCATCACGAGGCCGACCGCGAAGAAACGCACCGCCGTCGCTCCCAGAAAGTGTGTGTCTCCGCCGCGTGCCCAAGCCTCGTAGATGCCGAATAGCAAGCTAGCCAATAGAATGTATTGCGCGACTTGAACGGCACCTGCGGTTGCGCCGCCGGAATCGATTCCGCTCATGGCGGTATTGAAGAGCTGCTGAAAGTAAAACATGGCTATTTGTGTTGTAGCGTTGTACTTACGTTCTGTTGTGTGGTGACCGCCCAGGCACTGCCAAGTTTCAGATGGGCGCCATTGTTCGCTAGATCTATTGCTCGTACCCTCATGAGATCCGCCAAGGCCGATTGCGTGTAGGCGTGCGCTCTCACAAGCCATGCATCTGCCTGTGCCTCGATGATCGGTGCACTTCCTGGCGTGGCGCTCTGCACGTTGGTGTTGATTTGATCGGCCGCAGCGAGCTCCTGGTCCGCGATCGCGTCGATGGCGATCGCCCTTTCCATGGCATCCTGAGCTACGGCGTCCGTCATGTCGATGATGTCCCTCACGGGTGGCGGGGCGTTCTGGGGAGTGGGCACAACACCGTAAACGGCCGCATAGCCACCTGTCGTGTTCGGAATCTGACCGGGGCTTCGTGAGAGCAGAATGCTCTCAAGCTGCCTTGGGTTCTGCAACGTCGCCGTGGCGATCGGAATTTGGAAAATAGTACGAATCTGTGCGTAGAAACCTTGGATCTGCCCGGCCATGCCAAGAGCTTGCGCGATCGCTTGCTTTGGCCATATGACAGTCTGTTCAAAGTTACTGATATCCGACAGGACCGTGTTGATCGCCTGTAGACCGCCGCCAATCACACTGCCCAACGTGCTGTTGATAGTTCCCAGACCGGCTGCCAGGATTGCGCAACACGGACTCGGAACCTGTCCTTGGATGTGCCTCGGCGAAACGAGCACTGTCAGGAGCAAGGCTAGCGCGGCCAATACGGTGTGACGGCGTATCCAGCGGCCCACGTGCATACTTCCGGTCTTCGCTTTGCCTCTCCATTGGTTGAATTGATCTCGCATTCGATTCCTCCTCACTTGTGCTGGAGAACGTTGGTCATGTTGTTTTGCAGTTGGCCGGCGAACGTAGCAGTCCGCTTGCGTATTGCGTTGTCGTGCGCCACGCGTCCGGCCTCCTGTCTCAGCATCGCGGCCATCATCTTTTGCATAATGGCCTGGCTTTTGATCTCCGCGGACACGGCCGCCGCCGTAATCAGAGACGACGAACCAGGGGCGGATACGTTGATATTTGGATTTCCTACCAGGCTCTCTATCTGGTCGGCCGCCTGCAATTCCAGGTCTTGTGCTTGATCGGCTACCTTCAATAACATGAGGTTGTCCTGAGCCAGGGCGTCATCCATGTCGGTCATGTCTCGGTCCTGCGGAGCGATTGCGCCCGCCTGCGGCACTGGCCGGAAGGCGTTCACATACACCTGGGGAACGGTGCCAAGATCTCCAGTGCCTCGGTTCCGGATGATGTTCTCAAGGGCCGCTGGATTAGGCAGCGTAGCGGTGTGAGGGTTGATCGTCATGATCGACTGAATTACACCGCGGAACCGCGCGATGATTGACTGGATTTGCGACTTGGCCAGGTTGATCGCACTAATGGGCCAGATCGTCTGCTCGTACAACTTGCGGATGTCGGAAACCACCCCGTTGATTACACTGAGCCAGTTGCCGATGGTCTGGCTGATGGTGGCCAGCACCGCCTGAATCACACACGGCAAGCAGAACTGAGCTTGTGCAGGTGGCGGCGAAACCCCAAGTATTGCGATGCAGCCGATCAGCAAAACTGCAATCATGCGGCGCCGGCTTCCGATGCTGAGCAGCATGAGACCGCCAAACAGTGCTGTAAAGAGCAACATTAAGACCTCCTAAACGTGCGCACCCTCATTCGTATGGACCGCGCCCGACAGTTCTTCCGGAAGTTGTGGCAGACCTGCGAGGCCCTGCGGAAACTTCCGCGCCAACTCCTCGTAGCATTCAAGTAACGGCTGCTCCGGATTCCGCCTCAAGGACCAAGATCGATACGCACGCTCGCGCGGGTAGGTCGTACAGATCCAATAGTCGATAGGGGTCGGAACCAGTCGCACGGTTTGGGTCGTCTCCGACTTCTCCCCGATGACCAGCAACATCTCCGCGTAACGGCCCTTTTGTGGCGAGGTGAATCGCTTGATCGCGGCGAGTGCAACTTCATTAAGGTGGAGTTGGTTTTCCAGCACACTCATGTCTCCTGGTTGTTGGCCGATCAGCTTCGTATTAGCGTTCTTCACGATGCCCGGGCCGTGGGGACGCGGCTGCATAGAGGTTCCAACGAAGTCTTCGAGTGTCTGCGAAATGCCCCAGACGCTGGAGTTCCGTTTGCGCGCGGTGCGAAACAGTTGAACGACTTCCGGCGCCAGGACGGGCGAGTCGAGCAATGACCAGCACTCATCCAGCACGGTAATGCTCGGCTGACCGCTCCTTCCGGAAGCCCGCTCCGCCATTGCATTCGCGATCAGCATACTCATGGCGGTTTCCAAATGAGGATCCGATCCCAGTCCCTCAACGTTGAAAAATAGCCAGTTGTTGTCGGTGCGGATATTGGTGTGCCGGTCGAATAACCGGCTGTAGATGCCCTTGTCCGTCCAAGTTCGCAACTTGATGGCCGCTAGCTTCGCCTCATCGACGGCACGTTGCATCTTCTCTTCGTCCTGCCATTGAGCAAGTTCATCCCGCAGGTCTGAAAAAGTGGGGACCGGATTAGCGTAGCGGAGCCCCACCCGTTTGTAGGTCCGTCCGATCGCCTCGCTGATGACGTTATCGACGAGTGTAGTATCCGAGCCCGGTGCGTCACCGATCATGTGTCGGGTGAGGTTTTTCAGAAATGCGATCTTTTCCTTCGACGGTGTCTTTTCTCCTTCGGGTAGGTCCCATGGATTCAGAGTTTCATTGCCGTCCAGATTCACTTCGATGACTCGGCCGCCCATGAGTTCCACGAGTGGCCGGTATGAATCGCCGCGCTCCAGGATGGAGATCTCCACGCCGGTCCGGCCCAGCATGAGTAGCAACAACTGAGCCATGAAGGTCTTGCCTCCCCCGCTCTTCGCCATGATCAGCATGTTCGCATCGCCCAGGCTCGGATCGAATGGCGAAAACGGAACCATCTGTCGCGACGACGTCTCCAGCAAAATCGCAGACGAGCTCAATCCCTGCCATGGGAGTTCAGCCGGCAATAGGTCCGCCGCGTGCAGCGTCAAGCACTCCAGCTCGCGTTTCGTCTCTTCCGACATCCCTGGGAGCGTCCCGATGTAAATCCTTTTTTGCGCGAGAGTCTCCGGAATACCCCGGGCGCCATTCATTCGAGCGACCGAGTGGAGGACGCGCTGGCGCCGGTCTGCAAGAATACGTTCAGCCTCTTCCAACTCCTTTGAATTGCGAATCGGGCGGGATGTCCTCAAGCCAACAAGCAAACTGAGCTGGCACACCTTCAACGAACTGGACACGACATCCTGGAGAGTTTGAATTAGCTGCTCTTGTGCGATCTGCGCCTCGATGTTGATTTTGAAGCCGCCATGGATATCGCGCTGTGCCGCCTGCATTCTCAAAAGCCGTCGTTTGTACGCCCGCATGATCTTGCTTTGATCCGGGATCGTGACCTCCGCGCTGATCACCAGCGGAAACTCCTGTCCGACTAGCTCGCGCGTGATACCGGGGAATGTGGCGTCCGGCATTTCCTTGACGCTGACCCAGGAGTATAGGAGACCGCCAACCTTTAGGTGGCCGTCCTGTTCGTCTTCAATGTTGACGTTCGCGATTTGGGCGCGGGCGCTCTCGTAAGCGAGGCCCTGCTTATACGGCCGCGTGTCACTCGTCAGCGGATTCAGTGCCCGCTTGACTTCGAGAAACATCTCCTGCTCGGTCAACCGGCGCGGTTGCATTCCCGTAGCCTCGAGTGTGGCTTGGGCGCCCGCCATCAAGCTCTCAAACTCCGATAGGAAATCCTCATGTTCACGCACCGTTCGCTGGATGCATTTGTTTGCTGAGAGGCTCCACTTGGCTCCCTTCTTGCGTGTCTTCCGCCACTCGAATTCCGAGCTCTCATGATGGATGGCGGGATTCCAGATGAAGTAAACGTGCAATCGCCGTCGCAAGTAGTGCCCTTCGTTCTGGCGTGTGTTCCATAGTTGTAGGCGCTCCCGATCCAGCGCCTGAAGCACAGCGTTTTCGATTCGCTGTTCCTTGACATAGCGCTCCGTCAGGTCGCCATGGCCATCCGTCACCTCATATCGAACCTGCATCCGCATCGACCGCTCGGGCAACGACCTTACCAACGCCTCCAGTGCTTCTTTGGTTCGATTGCGCGTGTCATCCGCGTGAAAGAATGTATTCAGTCCGCTCGCCTCATAGCCCGCTACGAAGCACCCGTTGGTGCGGATGATGCAGCCATCGAGATAGTCTCGGACCGGCAGTAATTCGCAGAGCGCGGGCTGGCGCAGCGAATCTTCCCATTGGCGGAGCGTTTGTGGCATTTAGGATCCCTCTTTCAGGTATTCCATGCGCTGTTCTGAGTCGGACTCCAGTGCGCAGTACACGTGCGGCTTCATGTGAAACATCAGCCAGTCCTGCAGGTAGCCACGCGGTTTCCCGTACTTGAATAGGATGAGCGCCGGAATACTCAACACGGGAACCACGTACTGCAGGAACACGTTCATCGGAATACCAAACATTTCTCGTTGCAAGAATCGGCCGAACATGTTCATAACGACGGCCAGGCCGAGGATGACGAACAAATCCTCGAATTCCAGGTAAAGAAAAGTCACCTTCGTTGCCAGGTTCCTTGGAACCGGTGTCACTGTAAGTGCCATGGGCTTTTCCTGTCTCGCTCGTGAATGTGCATCACCGCAATTCCCCTTAACTAACGCCTGCCGTGCCTTTCGTCACGAAGAACTCGCCGAGCCGGAGTAGGCCCGAGGCCATGAGGCACAGGATGGCCCCCAGGAAATGCCGGGTATGGTTGAACTGGTGGTGGACTTGTTGTTCAAAGAGTCCACCAAACTTTAAGGCGCCCACAGCCACGTGCATTCCGGCATATACGGGCAGAATGACGTTCGCGAACCAATCCACTAGGTTCAAAAGCGAGTTCCAGTAAAGATCCGGGTTATTCCATCCCACCTGACCGGTGAACTTCTCGAACATGCGCAGGAGGCCCGAGACCATGAGGCACATCAGGCCTCCGTAGGCCCACGTCGAATACAGATGGTTATAACCGCGTGCGAACTGGATCACGGCGATCGCGATGAACAGTCCTCCGAGAGTCGGCATGATCACGTTGCCGGCCCAGTTCGTTAGGTTCAGTATCCCGTTATAGAAAGACATATGTTCTGCCAGTCCTTACATCATCTTGGTGATCAGTTTCCATACCGCTGAAACCGTCAGTAGACCAACGGTTGCACCGACTATTGGCAAGACCGGCCTGCGGGAAACAAAGTTCCAAATGCCTGCGATGACGGCCAGTCCAGCGGCAATCGGGCAGATGGTGCCGGCCATGTAATTCCACAAGCTATCGAGCACGTCCGCGGTGGCGAAGGACGTGCCGCTGTTATAGCCCTTGATTAGGGTAAGCGTTGTTTGAATCGCGAGCAGAAACATTGCTGCGATAACCGAGGGGAGCGGATGGCCGCCTTGAATCGTGTCGAGAATCGCCCGCAGGACGAAGAATGCCGCAAAAGACGTCGCAAGCCTGGTCATCACGAAATTCTGTACGAAGTTTGAAAGGTCAGTCTGGAGGTTGGCCATCCAGCCCGTACCGATGCCGCCGTTCGGCAGAGGCGCAGGCACTCCGAACGACGGGAACCAACTGATGAGTTGCGGCAGAGTGAGGAACACAATCGCCCAGAACATCCATTTCGCGAAGTTCCCCCCGACCAACGCGTCGGGAATGGATCCTTGCCGCAGGCTGAGTCCCGCTAGCACCAGGCAAATGATGGCTGCGGATGGAGCAAGCAGCAGCATCACTCTCATGAAGTCCGTGATTAGTTGAGGAGGGGCCATAATCGTTGGTTCCAAAAGAAACTGGCAGGCGCTGCGGGGCCTCCCCCGTCGCGCCTGCCGAAAGTGGGTCTAAGTAACTCCACCAGTGCCTTGGGCAATCCAGAACTCCAGCAGTCGTGTGACACCGGACACCATGAGAAGTCCGATTGCCGTGAACACCCACTTGCCGAATCCACGCCCCATGGCGAATGAGCCGATTGCCATGAGTGCTGCGCCGCCGGCGCCAACGGGTGCGATTACGTTGCCGATCCAGTTGATGAGGTTCAGGAACGTGCCTTCGGGCTGTGTGCCTTGCTGACCCTGAACGGCCACGTTGACCTGTGGGGCCGTTCCGAGGTTTTGGGCCATCAAACCCGCCTGCATCACCAGAACGAACAGCGAGAGAACGACGGCGATCATGACTTTTTGCCGCCGAGAATTTTGCGTCATCGGGATTACTTGCTCCTTTCTTCCCCGTTTGGGGATGAGGAAAAAATAGCCTGATTGGAAAACGCGCGCAAACGAATCCGACTCTACGCAGCCCGCTGGAGGGTCAGGGAGGAGATTGCAGTGTGGTCAAAAGAGGACAGCAGTGACGAATGCCAGGAGCTATCGTGCGCTTAGCTGGCTCACCGGACTCGGGACGCTCTTAGTTACTTGCGGCTGAAGAAATAGAAGAAGTAGTGGAAGATGGCTATATTCTTCAAGGAAAGGCTGGATGGATTCGTTTCCTGGCGCGCGACGCGACTCTCTGGCCCAACGGAGCGAGCGCCGAGAGCGCGGAATCGGAGACCGCGAAAAGCGATACGAAATGTCGCAATAAGCCAAACGATCGTCGATACGAGGATCAGAAAGCCTTCGGCCGTGTTTCGGTTCATGAATCCCGTTGACAGTATCCATTTCCAGAATGGGTCCCACTTCAATAGATACAGGATCCCGCAGTATGCGAAGAACACAATGGCAATGCGGCAGACTTTTTGGACGAAGAGTGGCGTCTTCGCTACCGGCCCCTTGAGAAGAAGCCACATCGCGAGTGCCGCGGCGAAGAGGAAAGGCCAAGAAGACATACAGCTCTCCTTGGAATCAATTTACTCCGTTCAGAGAGCTTTGCCAAGCCACTGGGAATGGCGTCATGCTGACTTTCAGCATCCGTGCTATTCCGCACGTCTTTACTGTTGTTCGGTCGCCGTCTGGGCGATCAGTGCTTTCTGTTGCTGCTGGTACATCTGGGTCAGTTCCCGCTTCAGCTCCATCAGTTCCCGTAGTTCTTGCACGCTGGGCGTGGCAGCCGCTGCGTAGCCCGAAGCGCTGCTGGGATTCCCGGCTGGCGCCGATCCCGCTGGCCCGGCGCCAGCGCCACTGCCAGTGGGTTTCGCCAACACGATGTAGAACCGCGTGTTGCCCGGCACAGTCACCACGATGTTTTGGTGATACGCCAAGTCGTTCAGCTGCTGTTCGCCTGCGACCGCGACGTTGTTTGCGACTCGCTCTCGCAGCAAAACGTTATTTGAAAGGGCGTCGGTGACCCCAGTGCCGCTCTGAACCCCAACGGTTGCAGCCAGGATGGTCCCGATTCCGGTTAGGCTTCGAACTAGAAACTTTTTGCCGGTGTTCCGGCCGGTAACCTGGCCTCGCAATGGCTGATATTGCAACCCCACCGCATGGCCTTCAATCTTCTGCGTCGTCTCGTCCGGCATCTGGATCGTGTGGAACTGAATACCGACATAGCCTTGATCATTCACCTGACTGAGTTCTCCAAATGCTTTCGAGCCCGCTGGGATGACAATCTCGCCATCCCGCTCATAGTTGTACTCAATGGCAGCTACAACGGGCGTCTTGACAGCCGAACTCACCGGGGTTTGCAGGCGGGCGATCAGCCGAGTCCCGGTCGGCAGCGCCATAAATTCCGGATTCCGTTCGAGCACCACAGGTTGCACGCTGCTCGAAGTCTGCGCGGTCACCCGCGGTCCGGCTCCTGAACTCACGAACACCAGCGAGGCTTTGGTCAATTTCTCGACCTTCGGAACTGGAATGGGCGTCGTGGTTTGTGGCTGTTCTGGAGGAAACTGAATTCTGTTCAAAGCGTAGTCTTTGGGCTCAGGACGAGGGGCTGGGGGCGGTGGTACCGGGGCATCCCCGAAAGAGGGGCTTGCTTGCGCTAACATCCGTTGCTTCGCGGTATTGCGAATGTCCTGCGCACTCAGGTTCCCGGCGTTGTCATCCGGATTCCGCGTATCGGCATTGAGAAGCGGCGTCACCGAGTGGCTTGTATCCGTATTCTCTCCGCCTGATCCGCGGCCGAGGTTGGGCTGGTTGGTTCTGGCGATGTCCTTTCGGCCCGTGCTGGGCGTAGAGAACATCACAAAGAACGCAAGCGCCAGCACAACCGTGAGCCCCGCAAGCAGGAGAAAGCTTTTGGTGCGATCCTCTCTGAGTTGCTGGCGCTTGATGTTGGTTCGGGCTTCACCCTGCGGCGAACGGTGCATGATTTGCCGCAATTGCGCAGCCCATCCCGTAGGCTGTGGCTCCTGTACTTCCGCCGCCTCGGACTCACGCTCGCGTTCGATACTCGGGTTCTCCTCGCGATCCTCTACAGGCTTAATTCGTTCAGTTTTGTCATCGGGCTTCATAGGCCGAACCTCCTCGAAAACTGCTGATTCCGAAACCGATCGGGGCTAGCGCCGGAAGGTCCACCGCTCCCGAGTCGGCGACTTGCAAGAATAATGTTTCGCTGGACTGTTTGAAGTTCGGCCGCTCGAAGATCACCACTCCGTCCGTACGCTGCCCGGCGCCCAACCGCCGTGTGCTCAGTCGAAAGTCGATGACGCGTAGCTGCTCTGCGGTGGTCCACTTCTTCTTGACCTTGCCGCCGAGTTGAACCTGCGGTGGCAGAATCTCGATCGCATGGCTTGAGGGATTTACGGCGGAGAACAGAACGACGACCTCGTTTCCCTCGTCCAGTACTTCGCTGACACCAGCTCTGATGCGCGGTCCGGCTTCAATCTCACCCGGGTGCTGGCCATAGAGCAATGGAAGGGGTGCGCGTTTCTGACGGTCGAGCAGTCTGTCCAGCACCTCACTGGATTTGCCGTCGATTGCCCTGGGCGGATCGAAACTCGCCGCCTTCACCAGCCCAGCGAGTTGCACCGTCGTCGGACTCCCTGATGCCATGTCCGATCCCTTGGCGTGTACATCCAGCTTTTGCGTTTCGGCGATGAACGAAGCGGAGAACGGGCTCTCCTCTACAAGGAAACTTCCCGCAGTGGGCTTACCGTATTTCAGCAGCACGTCAACCGTTTGGGTTACGCCGTTCTGCTCACCGACGCTGATCAATAAAAGATTTACCTGGTGACCTAATGTAGTCGTGATCAACAGGTTGGTCTGCGCTGGCTGAGGGGCTACTGGCTTTACCGTCACGAGTTCCGGCTCATGTTCGGAATGCTCCGCCTGAAAGTTTTCCGGGTCTCCCACCACAACCGAATTTACGGGCTCGGGCATTCGGATCGATGTGGCGACCCGCGGAGCAAGCCGCAAAGTGATGACCTTCTCGTCAAGACTGGCCCGAGTCAGGATCACAGGTTCAAGCTGTGCCCGGCTGCTTGTAGGTGTCACCATTACTGCCGGCGTTGGTTTTGTTAGACCCTGCTGCACTGTTTGGGCCGTGGCAACTCCCATCAACCACAGCACACAAATGCCTGCTTTCGGATGGTCCATGCTATCTCCCTCCTTTGCGCCTCAACTCGGCGCGATACTGTTGCGCAATCCGTTGAACGTACGTGTAAACCTCTTCCGACGAATAGTTCAGCCCACGCGCAAGAATCGGCTTCTCGCCAGCCGCGTAGGCGGCCACGACAAGGCGAAAGTCTCCATGAAAGAGTGCCTGAAGCTCCGCCAGGTATGCGACTCCGCCGCGCACATTTTCATGGATGTAGAACGGGTGAGCCACGCCAAAGTGCTGAGCGGTCGCGGGCATGAGTTGCATCAAGCCCATGGCGCCCTTTGAGGAAACTACGCCCGGCTCCCATGCCGATTCGATCTGAATGATGGCACGCACAAGAGCCGGCGAGACGCCATATTCCTGGGCGTAGTAACTCGCGCAGCGCTCCTCGTACTCGCGCATGTTGAGCGACTCCCCCGCAAAGGCGGGAGCCATCACGCACACTGCGCTTAGTAACGCCGCCGCTCTGTGCATACAAGTTCCTTTTGCTCAAGAGCTGCCAAGCCTCCGCCCCTGCTGTACTGCTGTGTGTCGTAGACCAGGCTTTCGAAACCATCCCGAAGCAAGAGCCGCTTGCGGTCGTTCTGCGTCTTGGCAATCAGAGGCAGGAGGACATCCCGCAGGTCGGCGCTGATTTCGCGAACGCCTAGGACTTTAAGTGCCTCGGCGAGGTCGAGCATTTCGGCGATCGATGGCGCCTTTTCCAGGGTGTAGCCACGAAGTGCGTGCGCGAAGCCCGCAAGCTGGCCATGTAATTCCGCATGTGTGTCAGCCGTTCGCTTTTCCAGGATCTGGGTCTCCCGCTCAATCGTTGGGTGTTCGAACCGAAGATATAGACTTCGACGCCGCAACGGATCGCCGATCCGGCGAACTTCGTTCGAGGTCAGCACCACGAAGGGCTTGCTCTTCGCCTTGATCGTGCCGATCTTAGGGATGGACAGTTGCCAGTCACTCAAGATCTCGAGGAGTTCCGCTTCGAACTCTTCACTGACCTTGTCGATCTCATCGATCAACAAGACGCACGGCTTCTCACATAGGAGCGCCCTCAGGAGTGGTCCTTCCTGAAAGAATTCCAGCGTGTGCAGATCGCGCCGTAAGGAGGCCCAACTGGCAGATGCCGTGCTGCCCTGTGTATTCAGGTAGAGACGCTGAAGGGACTCGTCGAATTTGCCGATGGCCTTTTCCTCATTGAGACCCTCGTAGCATTGAAGACGCTCAATGGTGGTGTCTGCCGCGAGAGCAACTACTTTGGCCAGTTCTGTCTTACCAGAGCCCGGTGGCCCTTCGGCCAAGACGGGCTTCTGCATTTGCGCGGCAAGATAGATCACCTTGAGCGTTACCGGATCCGTCACGTACTTGGCGGCCTCCAGCTTCTCGGACAACTCTTGGATCGAGGAGAACACTCGTCGGGGCTCCTTGAAGCCTCATGCTAAGGCAGAATCGTTCCGAGGGCTCCTCAACTTCTCGGTCTCTCGCCAAAACCGCCTTCTTACGGGCTCGTCGGAAGACCTTCCAATTCAGCGACGAACAGTGATCCCGGTACATTTGTTTTTGCGGAACCACTTTTCCTCATTCCCTTCGGTTCATCTACCGGTCGTCCATGAGGTGACGTCCGGCGCGCGGGAACCTTTTCAGAGGAACCAGTTTTCCTCATGCCCTGGGGATCGGACTGGCACCGCGGAAGCCAGGATGTCAGGCCGGCGCGGAGTCGCCGCACTTTTTTCGACGGAACCACTTTTCCTCATTTCCTTCGCTTCACTACCGGCCGTCCAGGAGGTGACGTCCGTGCGCGAGTGAATCTTTTCGGAGGAGTAAGTTTTCCTCATGCCCTGGGGATCGGACTGGCACCGCGGAAGCTAGGAGGTAAGGCCCGCGCAGAGTCGCTGCACTCTTTCTCGACGGAACCACTTTTCCTCATTCCCTTCGGTTCACTACCAGCTGTCCAGGAGGTGACGTCCGGCGCGAGTGAATCTTTTTGGAGGAATCAGTTTTCCTCATGCCCCGGGGGATCGGACTGCCACCACGAAGCCAGGAGGTCAGGCGCGCGCAGAGTCGCTGCACTTTTTCTCGACGGAACCACTTTTCCTCATTCCCTTCGGTTCACTACCGGCCGTCCCGGAGGTGACGTCCGGCGCGAGTGAATCTTTTCGGAGGAACCAGTTTTCCTCATGCCCTGCGGGATCGGACTGGCACCGCGAAAGCCAGGAGGTCAGGCCGGCGCGGAGTAGTCGCTGACAAATTCTTTTCGACGGAACCACTTTTCCTCATTCCCCCGGCTCAAATCAGCGGCTCCCTGAAGCCAAGGGATCGGGGCTCCCAGAGAGCAAGCCTACGCTTTTGTTCGCGGAGCCCTTTCCTCATTCTCTTCAATTCACCGGAGACCCTTGGCCGCACTCGCGCTTTCTCCGCAGCGCGTTCGTTAGCTCCTCGCTGCATGGAGAAAGTGGAATTCCGGCAGTACCGAAAACGGGCGCGTCGGCGCCCCGACTTCTTCCGCCAACATCCTGATACGGTCCTCGCGAAGGTTCCCAAGGAAATGGCCCCCTTCGGAGAGATGCCGAACCCGGAGCGGATCAAAGCCCATCAATCGTGCGCAGGTCGCGTCTGCCGCTACAGGATCATCGGCAAGTACAATCTTGCCCAGTTGGCGGGAGCTCCCCTGAAGCGGTCCGTTGCCTTCCATTGCGGTAATACCGTCAGCGATCACGAAGTGGATCGGAACGGTCGCACAGATGTCGAGGATGCTTTCGTGAATTCCGCTCCAGTGCAGCAGATTCTTCGGCCAGCCGTACTTCATGCCTGGCACAACACCGAACATGTTTTTCAAGCTCAGCGTGACCCCTGCCCAATGATGGGTCTTCACTTTGGGCATTGAAACAACGAAGTCGGATTCGAGAACCGCACTCGGCAGCCAGAGCTCGCCTAGACCGCTGTAATTGGCTTTCAGCTTCACTTTTCTGAGCTCGTCCCGGTTGAGATCCACGAACTCGATCTGCCGTTCCGCGAGATGCGGCTTGAGACCTGCCGCCTGCACGACGAGTTCCGTGTCGCGTTGATGTCCGGGGCCCTCGCCAATCACAACTCGCGCGGCGCCAAGACGGAGGAAACATCGTGCCGCGGCGCCAATCAGAGCCGAGTTCGTGTTCACTGGACCCGGCAAGTCTTCTACCAAGTTTGGTTTTAGAAGAATGGACCGCCCCAGCACCTGCAGCCGAAACAACCGCAATCCATCCAGAAGGAGCGCCTCTATCCTCTCCGAGTACTCGGCCGCATTCAGCACCGCTACAGCCGAACGAGGTCTCCGGTACGAGACGGTGTGCTTCGGCCAAACCCATTCGGCCGTCACCCCTGCTGCCGCGGCCACGCCTACTGATGAGCCAAGAAATCGTCGCCGATCGAGCTTCATCGCAGCACCTCGAAGGGATGAATCACCTCGCCGCACTTCAGCGCGAGAATCGCGGTGGCGAGAGTTGCATTATTCCGGATGTCGCGGCCGTCACCGATGATGGTCGCCAATCTGTTCTTTAGCCCTCCGATTGGCTCTTGGTACACGAACAAGGTGAGAATGCACCAGGCAAGACTGGAAACAGAATCGATGCCGGCTGCGTTCTGTCTAAGCCAAGACAAGCTCTTTTGAATCACTTCAGTTCGCTGTTCGTCTTGAAGGGCCAACAGCGCGATCGCCGTGGCCTCAACATGCGGGCGTAGCGGCACTCCGTAAACAACGCTGTTTCCGGAGTTCCACCCTCCGTCGACACATGCGCGGTCCAGAAGCATCTCGCGACCCAAATGGATGCGTTTCTCCGATTCCTCGGAGCGATTGCAGACCGTGAATTGCTTGATGGCGATGATGCTGAAAGCGGTGGGGATGACCCAGCTTGCGGAGCCCGAAATCCAGGGCCAACCGTACTTGTCCGGATCGAACTGAACGTTGCGATCAGCTGTTTTGAATTTCCATCGCCAGAACCAGTGGCCTTCTCGGCCCTTGGCTCTCAGAAGCCAGGATTCACCTCGTTCTCGGGCTTTTGACGGATCGTTGACTGAATTCAATGCGCAGACGGCAAGGGCCGTTGTCCACGAAGACTCCCGGTCACCAACGAAGGATGGCCAACTGCCGTCTGCGAGCTGCACGTCTGACAAAAGCTTGCCCAGCCGCTGCGCCTCAGAAGGCCTCTCCGCCAGCAGGCAGAGGATTGCTAAAGATGTAGCTTCCAAACTGACCTGCCGTGAGCCAAAGAAACCCCAGCCTCCGCCGCGCAGTTCCCGAACGCGCAGTTCCTCAAGAAGATCAGAGTTGCCCATGTCGCAATTCTGCCGAAGGGTTCTTTAGCGATCAAACCAACGGCCCCTTCCGGAAGGCCAGAACGGCGGACGTGAGGGAATGAACCTCCAGACTTTCGAGATGGATCGAGAAAACGGGTACGAAGACTGCCCGTCTTCATTTACGACGATGTTGTCCGGGCTGGGAATGGGAAGTGATTGCGTCTAAAACGATTGCACTGCTCGGCTTGCATGATCGTGCGGCGCCGTCTCAGGTCTGTTTGAAAAAAATCAGAGTAAGCCATATAAGAGGGTATGAATTCCGAGAGCCTCCCCCTCAAATCGAGCAGCGGGGGCGGACAATCCGCCTTTGCCATTGCTGACGAAATCCCGTTGACTGTTCGGCAAGCAGCGGTCTTCCTTGGCGTCAGCCCTCAAACGGTGTATCTTTGGGTTGAGCGAAAGCAGATTCCCCACCTCCGCGTGATGGGTCGCAACATCCGGTTTTTGAAATCGGAACTCGGGCCCTTCCGCGCAACCTTCAGTCACGAGGTGGGCTATGGCAAGACCTAGTAAACATGATGGTGCTGTATTCAAACGCAACGACGGAAAGATTCTTTGGATTACCTACCGAAATCGGGAGGGTAAGCGCATCCGGGAATCGACCTTTACCGAAGACTGGCAGGAAGCTCAGCGCAAACTCCGCGAGCGGCTTCAGGCCAGAGACGACAAGCTACTCGAGATCGTCCGGAAGGGAGAACAACTTCAATTTTCAACGTGGGTGGATTTTTTCCTGGAAAACTATTCCCAGCCGCCCCTCCGCGCCGAGAAAACACACGAGGCCAATTTGCGCGCCGGTCTGCATTTAAAGAAAGCCTTCGGGGCTCGCAAACTCGGGGAAGTATCAGCGGACGACATCGAGTTGTATCTGCTCCGGCGGCTCCAGGATCGAGTCCGGATAAAAACCGGCGCCGGTGTTGTCCTGCGAGAGAAGCTGAAACCAGCCACGGTTCATCAGGAGCTTCGGATCTTACGCCGAGTTCTGAATGTGGCCGTGCGAAAGAAGTTGCTGCCTGCGAATCCGTGTGCCGGGGTTGAGTTCCCGGTTGCGGTGAAGGGTCTTTTCCGGCCGCATTACATGGGCTGGGCCGAGCAGCAGCAGATCGAGTTCCAGGCTCCGGAGTACCTTCGAAATATCATCCGGATCATTACCGAGACCGGCCTTCGGGTCTACAAGGAGTTGATGTCGATGAAGAAGGATCAGGTGAACCTGGAAAACGCGGTCGTGTGGATTCCGGACTCGAAGACTGAAAACGGGGTCGCCGAGGTTCCGCTGACCGAGATCGCCGTCAAGGCGTTTCGGGATCAGTGGGCTCTCGCTGGAAAGAGTCCGTGGTTGTTTCCAAGTGATGAGAACCCGAGCGGACACCAGAAGACTCTGAAGACAGTGTGGCATGCCGCTTTGCGGAGAGCGAAGGTGCCATACTTCCGCATCTACGACCTCCGTTCCACGTACGCGACGCGCCTGAGCGCCGGCGGCGTGGCGGACGAGTGGGTGACTCAACTGCTTCGGCAGGGAGACGCCAAGGTGTTCAAGAAGTACTCACAGATGAAGCTGCAGATGAAACGGGAGGCGCTGCAGAAGCTGAACCGGCAGGCGAATGAGAGCGGCCGGAGTTTTGACACGGAGAGGCCTAACTGATGGGGTTTTGTCACGGTTTTGCCACGGTCGGGCCTGTTTTAGGTAGTTTTTGTGCTCGTCGCGGAGTGCGGCGAGTCAAGAAGTGTTTTAGAATGAAGGAAGCACAAAATGTCGGGGCGTAGCGCAGCCTGGTAGCGCACCTGCCTTGGGCGCAGGGGGTCGTCAGTTCAAATCTGACCGCCCCGACCAAAACCT